>ERZ779621.119-NODE-119-length-54416-cov-14.599345_pt1 | contig 54416 bp, 49 predicted proteins | sample MGYA00514215_ERZ779621 | MGnify/ENA primary metagenome ERZ779621 (study PRJEB29562, sample SAMEA4376715) | mouse gut metagenome | isolation source: Cecum | study: EMG produced TPA metagenomics assembly of the A DSS colitis mouse model was used to assess the...
CTTACTTTTGCCCTCATTGCCATTCTTATTAGAAGATTTTAAACAGGCTCTTACACCAAGCTGATGCAACATATCCAAAGCGGCCACCAGGGCTTTACCGATGTGCAGAAGGAGAAACTGGGGCTCTTGCTGAACTGCTTCCTGATAACCTCGAATCCGGATGTCATGGAAGACGGCGACATGAAGGAAGTGCTGTTCCCGTCCTATAATCCCATTATGCTGGAGAAAATCGACGCCCAGCAGATGTTCCTCCGGGACGGCTTTGCGGAACTGTTTGGCGCGCAAATGGAGGGAAAAGACTCCGGGAACCGCGCTGCCGCAAAGCTGGGGCGTCTGGTCCAGCTCTCCGCCATCACCCAGGGCGCGGACTTTGTGCTGAGACGGGCGGCTTTCTATCTCCCGTGCAAAAGCATGTGGGGGTATTTCGGCGTATACTGGGATGCGAACCAGGTCGGCGAGCAGCTTTCGGGGAACGCGTTTGGCAGCATGATTGTGATCGACGACGAGGATTCCACCGCCATGCTGCACCCCACCCCCGTGTCCAACATTGTAGTCCGCAATATTATGGACTATATCCGCACCTTCCCCGCACGGATCGACGGCCTGAACGTCGCCTTTATCGCCCCGGAAGATATGCAGCACATCGTGGCAGGCATTCACACCATTGAGAAGCGGTTGGAAAACGACGGGCTGTCCGCCACCATCAATCTGAAGATTTTTTGCATCAACAGCAGAAAGAACTCTGCAATCTATCTCCAAAAATGGCTGGATAGTTATTTCGGTGAGGGAAAGAATGTAACAGTGAACACCTTCCTCCGCAACATCACCATCACCGACAGCTCCGATGCAGACCTGCTGGAGCAGCTGCTGGCTGGCTGTGATCTCTGCTTCAATTATAACGTTCTGCAAACGAACGCCATTCAGTTTGACCGGACGGGAGACGAGATCATAGACAAGGATCAGGCGAAGTTCCCCATGACCTTCACGCCGGATACGATTCCGGCGATCCATGGGAAATCCAGGAAGGTCAGCATTTCGCAATTCCAGTTCCTGGCGTCCAAGCACCATACCCAGGCCAGTTATGTCGCCAGCAACCCCAACAGTATCGACGATGTGTACCGCACCTTCTGGACCTTTGAGCTGTCCAGCATGCACAGCCGCATCATTGAAATTGCCCATGACACCTGCAAATGGGTTGTTTGTGTGGATGAAGTGATCGACCGGGAGATTCTGAAAACTGAGAGGAGCCGTATCATCGGCTTTACAACGGGCGAGGGCAGCTATGGCGAATTGAATGTGACCGTATCGGCCAGGATAGATATTCTGGCCGATATCAAGAAGATGCTCCAGAAGCGGATCAAGGAGAAGTTCTCAAATTGGAACGACGCCCGGACCCGGAAAGCCGCAGCCTACTGTGTCGACGACCTGTCCCGTTATATGGACGGTAGCCGCATTCTCAAGGCTTTGAATCCTTACGACTATGAGATCCACAGCTTTCTGGCGTATATCCTGACGCTGCAAATGCTCGGACTGACCGAGACGGACGAGCGATACGCGGTGAGGACCCTGATCAGCCTGGACTCCTACAAACACTGGTTCGAGGAGGACGGCCAGCTGAGTATGGACAGCAAGCGGCCGGATTTTATGCTGATTGAAATCCCCAGAAGCGCGGAAAACCTTGATCCCGCAGATACCCTGCACATTCAGATCAAGGTGATCGAGTGTAAGATGGGTTTCGAGAACGACGGCCAGATCGCCAGCGCCCAGACCCAGCTGGAAAAGGGAATACGCACCATGAGCGTGAACTGGGCCCCGAACAACAGCAGCCTTATGTACCGCTATTGGTTGAATCAGCTCTATCGGGCCATCATCTTCTCCCCTCTCCAGATGAACAACACATCCGCCGAGTATTATGTAATCCGCAACAAAATTTATGGCATTCTCAGCGGAAAATACGAAATTGAGTGGAGCGGTGGAATCTTTGCCTTTTGGCTGGATTCCAGCGCCGAAGAGAGCGTCAGAATGATCGACTCAAGCCTTCCGGAGGAACTGGCCCAGCGAGAACTGGCCCTGGAGCCGCTGACCTGTCACAGCTGCGGCCAGCTGTATATCCAGAAGATGCTGGTCCCGCCGGAGGAGCGTTCCGCGGAGTTTCAGCTTAACAGCATTTCTGTCCCTGATATACAAAACACCGAGGAGGAGAATCATCTGGAAGATACAGCCGCCCCTCTGCTGCCCATCGCCGCCGCCGGAGCGAGCATCCCTGGCGCGGCGGAAGTTTATGGTCCCTTCCTTCTGTACCTGAATGACGGGCGGGAACACACGCGTCAGGAATCCCTGGTCTGGTTTGCCCAGAACTTTTCCATCACCTTTGGTGACCAGGCCCTGCAATACGAAAGCAATGGCCATTATAAGTGGGAAACGGTGCTTGACCGGGCGATCACCCTTTTCCGGAAAAGTGCGCTGCTGGAAAACACCGCGGTGGCCAGTTTTCATCTGACCGCCCTTGGGATCAGCTTCGCGGATACCGTCGCCTCCCTTGTCCTTCAGGACTCCTTTGAAAAGACCCTGGAGCAGTATTTGCAGTCGGCACACAGCGCGCCGGCCAGTGTGGATTTAAACGCCGCAAATCCAGAGACCGTTTCTGCGGGCGCGCCGCCGGCTGAACCGGAGCAGCGGGTGGAATCGGTAACACCGGCGGAACCGCCCGTCCCCGGCCCAGCCAGATTCCTGCTGGGGGAGGATCTTCGGACAAAGGAAAAGTATTATTGGGAATTCGGCCACAGTAGCCTTAACAACCGCCATCTGCTGATCAACGGCAACTCCGGCTGCGGCAAGACCTACTGCATCCAGGCTTTGCTGCTGGAGATGGTGCGGGCCGACGTGTCCGGTGTGGTGTTTGACTATACAAGCGGCTTCACGCCCGATAAATTGGACCCGCTTTTCACTGCGGAACTGGAGGGACGGATTCAGCAGCGCGTCGTCTATATCGAGAAGATCCCGGTAAATCCCTTCGCGAAGCGGGTCATCAAGGTCGGTGGCTTTGAAGTGCCGGAAAATGACACCGATGTTGCCACAAGGATGGCCAACGTCTTTACAACCGTCTATAAATTCGGCGGCCAGCAGACGAGTGCGCTGTATAAGGCTGTCAAGAATGGTTTGCAGCACCATGGGGAGCGTATGTCCTTTGCTTATCTGGAAGAGGAGTTGAACGACCTCAGCGCAAAGCAGGCGGAGACCGTTCTGAGCAAAATCCAGCCCTTTCTGGACCTGGAGCCTTTCGCTCCGGACGAGGACTTCCACTGGGGGAATATCCGCGACAGCGGCGGAATGGTGTATGTGCTGCAGCTGGACGGTTTTGACCGGCCGACTCAGCTGCTGTTGACGGAGCTGCTGCTCTGGGACATCTGGAATTACTGCGTGAAAAGCGGTAATGAGGACCATCCCTTTGTCATCGTTCTGGACGAGGCCCAGAATCTGAGCCACAGCGCCGCGTCCCCCAGCGCAAAATTCCTAACGGAGGGCCGGAAGTTCGGGATCTCTGCCTGGTACGCCACACAGTTCATGAAGCCCCAGCTCTCCGACGACGAAATCCAGCGCTTACAGCAGGCAGGGCAAAAATTGTACTTCTGCCCGCCGGATGACGGTGTCATGACTGTTGCGAAAAACATTGATATTGACAGCCAGGGTGCCAAGGAATGGGCCCCGAAGCTAAAAGCCTTGAAGAAGGGCGAGTGTGTGACTTGCGGCAATATGACTCGAAATGGGAAATGGGTAAAGTATGAACCTCGAGCCATTCGGATCACAAGCCTGAAGGAGAGATTGGATCATGGTTAATCGCTCTGTTTTGGAGTTTCACAAAACCTTTCAGCGGATGCGCTCCTTGCCGATCTCACAGATGTTGGCATATTGAAATCCATTATCGCAGTTTTTTAGCAATAATTCAACCACGATGCGTAATCTTTTGCTGCAATGGTGTGTCCGTGCTGAAAATGGCAGGCTTGTTCGTCAAATTTCCCCTTGACAGGCCCGCCTGCCAGAGTTACACTGGCAATGCAGTGATTTAATTGAGGCATTATATATTACTTGTTTCACTATTTACAGGCTTTCCCGAAAGGGATTGGATATCATTTATAGGCTTATCGCTGTACCCCAGGCACATTTGTGTGTCTGGGGTAAAAGTAAATGACCGTCCAATCAGATACTTTTTCGGGGAAGCCTGTCATGATCTCAGTTTGAGGGAGCGGGCCAAGGAAAGCCATACGACACAGCGCCGAGCAGGGTTGCCTGTCAGGAACCGGATTGGGTAGAACGGCAATTTACGGCGATGCCCGCAAAATCAAACTGAAGGAGATGTGCTATGCAAAACACAAAAACTGAATACAGTAACTCTGAGCGAACCCCTGTCGTTCTGCCGGAGATGGAACAACTGCTCCCGCCGTTAAGCGGAGAGCAGTTTTCTGCTTTGGAGAGCGATATCCTGGAAAACGGCTGCTATGCCCCCATTATTGTCAACGAGGACATGGTCGTCATAGACGGGCATAACCGTCTCCGTGTCTGCGAAAAACATGGCCTGTCCTATCGAATGCTGGTGTTCTCGTTTGCTGATCTGCTGGAAGCCAAGCAGTGGGCGCTGGATACCCAAAAGGGCCGCCGCAATTTGGACAAATGGGAGCTGGGCAAGATCGCGCTGAAACTGAAGCCGGAGATCGAAGCCAAAGCGAGGTTCAATATGTCCGCTGGCGGTGGTGACCGCAAAAGCGATGACGCAAAATCGGGTTTGATGAATTCACCGAACCCGATTTCCGCTGTAAACACCAGAAAGGAAATGGCCCAAGCCGTTGGCATCGGGGAACAGGCCATGGGCAGGATTACGAAGCTGGACGAGAACGCACCCCAGACGTTGAAAGACGCGCTGGACAGGAAAGAAATTTCTGTGAATCGAGCTTGGAAAATCATGAAAGCAGTCCAGCAGTTTCCGCCAGAGGAGCAGGAATCCGCTGCCGCCGAGATGCTGTCGGCTGTGCGGGAAATCAACCAATCGGATGCGGAAGCGGATCGCAGAGGAAAAATCGCCGGTCTGTTCTGTAAAGCCTATGAAAAAGCAGTTCTGCTGACTCCCACGGAGGAAAACGTGCGGATATGGACGGAGTGTACCCGCATGACGCAGGAAGAAATTGAGGACTCTGTGCGGGATTCCTACGAGTTGGCCCAAACGTTTCAGACCATTGGGGATCTGCTCAAAAATGCAATTTCGTGTGTGCATCAGTGTCCAGATGCACAATCTGATAAGAAGCAGGACTGAGGGCAGGGGGTTATGTTGACACCCTGCTCCCTTTTTGGGGAAAACAAGGTGAATCTATCACACCCAGCGAACACAGTCTGCCACAGGCGGGAACGGATCAGAGTGGTATCCTTTCTGACGAGAGGGCGGCTCCGCCCGCCCTTTTCAATCAATTTACCGCTGGGAAAAGCCCCGCCTCTGGCGGGGCTAAGGCCCTCACCGCCAGAGGCGGTGAGGGCGCAAGCATAGCAAAAATGTACATTTTGCGCGCTTGCAGGGGGAATCCCCTGACCCCAATGCCGCCTGCGGACGGAAAATTGAAACAACTCGGAGCCGATCAGCACGAGGAAACAAGCACACCGCACAAGCCAAAAATAATATGCCAAAGAATCCTTTCCGTGCATAAGAAATGCGAAAAGGAAGAAAATATTTCCAATACACAATGGAGGAAGGAGATGTGATAATCCCTTGGAGATCCATGTCAGAGATGACAGGAAGATCGCAGAGGTTTGGCTAACAAAGGAAGAACAACAGGATCAAGCGGTCAGGGAAACCCTGAAACCCCTATATCAACAATACAGGGTAAAAAAGTATACTGTAGCCGTATTTTTGTCCGGCGACAAGGATTTGGCGGAGGAGACGGGTGCCCTGCTGTGCCACACTAAAAGGCGGAGCGCGGAGCTGGAGGTACAGCGGGAGCGGAAAAAAAGAAGAAGCATGGCACGGTAAGTTTTCAGGGCGGCGGGATATTTCTTCCTGCCGCCCCGTTTTTCCGGTTGCTTTTCTCCACCGAAAGTGATACAATATTATCTGATAAATGCAGATAAGAAAGCAATATATTTTGACAGGCATAAAGGAGCGTGACGCCATGATCGAACGCTTTGACATCGCCGGCTACTGCCGCATCTCCGTGGACGAGGAGCTGGACCGGGACAACACTTCCATTGAAAACCAGAAGGCCATCATTCAAGATTTCGTCAAGCAGAAATTCCCCAACTCTACCTTGACTTTCTACGAGGACCGGGACCGCTCCGGCTACACCTTCGAGCAGCGGGAGGGCTACCAGGCCATGCGGCGGGAGCTGATGGGGCATCAGAAGGACATCCTCATCGTGAAAGACTTCTCCCGCTTCTCCCGCCGCAACTCCCGGGGGCTGGTGGAGCTGGAGGACCTGCGGGACGCTGGGGTCCGCATCATCTCCATCGGGGACGGCATCGACTTCCCCAACGACGATGACTGGCTGAAAATCCAATTTCAGTTCCTCATCAACGAAATGCCCGTCACCGACACCAGCAAAAAGGTGAAATCCGTCATCAAGCGCCGCCAGCAGGACGGCAAATGGATCTGTGCCGCCCCTTACGGCTACATCGTGAACAAGCGCCAAGAATTTGAGGTAGTCCCCACCGAGGCGGAGATCGTCCGGGAGATTTTCCGGCTGTACATCGACGGCTGGGGATATAAGAAAATCGCCAACCACCTCACCGATGAGGGCATCCCCACCCCCCGCATGGCGGAACGCCAGCGCAAAGAGGCGGCGGGGGAGGAGTACAAACGCCCGGTCAAGCCCGCCTGGGCCATCGTCACGGTCCAGGGTATCATCGACAACGATTTCTACATCGGCACCCTCCGCCAGGGGAAGTACACCCGGAAGAAGATCAACGGTAAGGAGGTACGCCGGGACGAGCTGGACCACATCGTCATCGAGCACCACCACCAGGAGATCGTCGACTACCGCACCTTCGCCACAGCCCGGGCCCTGCGGGACAGCCGCTCCACCGCCCACTACCGGGGGCAGAAAAAATACGACAACACCTACTCCGGCTTCCTGTACTGCGGCGACTGCGGCTCCCCCATGTTCGCCATGAGCCGGCGGGATATCAAGGACGCCTACCGCTGCGGCACCTACCACCGCCGGGGCCTGAAGGGCTGCACCAGCCACCACATCCGGGTGGACAAGCTGGACGAGCTGCTGAAAATTTACGTCCAAAAGGTCAAGGACAACTCCGCCGCTATGCTGGACCGGCTGAACGCCGACCTGGCCCAGGAGGCGGACGACGTGGCCGAGACGGAGAAGTCGGCTGAAAACCTGGAAGCGGTTCTGGCGGATCTCCAGAAGGAGCTGAAGGCCACCAAACGTCAGCGCATCCGGGACATCATGAAGCACCCGGACCAGGAGGACACCCTGGAGGAGACCTACGACGAGCTGGAGAGCGACCTGCTCCGCCGGATGGAGGGCATCCAGAACCAGATCACCCTGACGGCGGACAAACGCAACACCATTATCCGGGTAAACCGGGCGGCCAAGACCGCCATGGAGGTGTTCGATGACATCCTGGTCAAAGACAAGCTGGACCGGAACGACCTCCAACTCATCATTGAGAAAATTGTGGTATTCGAGGACCACCTGGACATCCACCTGAAAGCGGACGTGGACAGCATCCTGCAAAGCGGGACGCTCCCGGAGGACAAGCCGGAGGCGGTGGCAGCCATGGCCCCCGTCAGCCCCCGCCCCTACGAAATCCAAATCATCCAGGAGAGCGACAAGCACAACGACAAAATTTTCACTGTCAAGGTTATCAGTGACGGCGACCCTCTGGAAATCTACACCAGCCGGGAGGGGGAGGTCATTTTCAAGAAGTATTCCCTCATGGGCGGACTGGACGACTTTGCCGCCCAGTTCTGCGAAACGCTGTCCAAGAGCTGCGGCGCCATCACCGCCGTGACGGACCGCGACTCTGTGATCGCCGTGGCCGGCGGCGGCAAGCGGGAGCTGCTGGGCAAGCGGATCAGCCCCCAGCTGGAGCAGATCATGGAGGACCGGCGCATCTATCAGCACGCCGGTGAGGAGCGCAGCGTCTTTGTCACCGAGTCCGGCGACAAGTACCGGACAGCCGTGGCCGCGCCCATCATCTCCGAGGGCGACGTACTGGGACTGGTGCTGTTCGTAGAGGACGGGGAAAACCTGGTCACCGGCGAAACGGAGTACAAGCTGGCCCAGACGATTGCCGCGTTCCTGGGCAAGCACATGGAGAGCTGAATAGCGCGGAAAGCGGCACAGCCCGGAACTATCCGGCTGTGCCGCTTTTTCGCGCCCTGCTATGGTCCGGTCAAGTGCATGGAGGCAGCGGTATGACTTGCCGCCCATTGCGCTGCTGCATATCAGCTCTTCCCGGCGGCCATCACGCAGAACAGGATGGTCCGCAGCACGGTCAGGGCAAAGATCGTGCCGACCAGCGCATACCCCGCCATCCTTCCGTCGAAGAAGGTGACGGCACAGGCAAACGCGATAGCGACTGCCGCTGCCGCCAGGACCTTCAGCAGAATGGCATCGATCCTGCGCAGCGTCTGGATGGCCTGCTGGTCCTTTTCCTCTTTGCTGTACCTGCGGATACGGGACGCCTGCAATATGAAAAACAGGATGGTAAACAGGAAGACCGCATTCTGGATCGCATCATAGTAGTTGTGCCAATCCTGTCTCGCCCACATCCAATAGTAGGCGGCAATAAGTCCCGCATAAATGATCTTCGTCCCCACCAGTTCTTTCAGGGAAACTTTTTTCTCCATGATTTCATTCCTCCAGTGTAATGCCCGGTCCATGCCGGTGCCATTCCGCGCCGCTGGTTCGTTACTCCACGGGGGTAACGATAGGCTTCCCGTCCCGGTCCACCAGCACGGTCAATCCGGTGCCGTTGGCCTTATTGTGGGACCCCAGCAGATAATTCACGCCGGTCTCCGTGTCAACGATGATCCGCGCCACGTTCACGATACCCTGGTTGTAGACCTCCACAAAACGCTCCTTTGCCATCTCTTTTCCCTCCCTTCTTCGTCTGTCTGCAGGCAGAGCATACCACGTCACGACCGCGGAGTGGGCGGGATTTCCTAAACGACCTATATCTTTCCTGAACGGCAAGAATCGGGAAAGGACGGAACAGGATATTGACAAATTCCATGCAGGCGGTTACTTCTTTTTGCCGTTATGTACCTGTAAGAACAGGCCGCAAATGCCAATGATAACCAGACAGAACGGAAACACCCCCGACGCGACTGGGAGAGAGCCCTACCGGCTCTCTCCCAGTCGCTTTTTCAATTCAGCCTTCCCGGCCCGGGACAGCAGGCACTCCTGCCCCCCGACCCGGACCCGGTTCTTCTTCCACTCCACGGCTTCGATCTTATCCGCCGCCGCCAGAAAAGCCCGGTGGACCCGGACGAACCGTCCGCCCAGCTCCGCCTCCAGCTCATTCAGGCTGCCCACAAAATCCATCCGGCTGTGGGCGGTGTGGAGCAGTACATGGTGGGCCTTCGTTCCCGTCTCAAAAAACAGGATATCCTCCAGCGGCACATGCCGTATCTCCTCTCCCATCCGCAGGGAGAACACCTCCGCCGGATCCCGCCGCTCCTCCATGAGCCGTCCATGGATCGCCTCCAGGCACCGCGCCGCCGCCGGTCCCGTCTGCTCCTGCCCCTTGACGATGTAGTCGAAGGCCTCCAGATGGTACTGAAAGGTCCGCCACGCCAGGTCCCCATAGCTGGTAATATACACCAGCGTCCCATGGGGGTCCCGCCTCCGCAGCTCTCTTCCCAGCCGGAAGCCGTCCCACTCCCCGTCCTTCAGGTCCACGTCCAGAAAATAGACGCTCCTCCGGTTGTCCTCCACCGCCTCCAGAAGGGCCTGGGCGCACCCGGCGGCGCATACCACCTTCATGTCGTAGTTTTCCATGAAGATCTTCCACTCCAGCGCTGTCTGGATCTGGTGGAGGACCGCCTCCTCATCATCACAGAGATAGATATGTATCACCGGCGGCCTCCCATACTCAGCTCCTGCACGAACACGCCCTCCGCCCAGTTGGTAGAGCTGGCAGCGTTGGGATATTCCTCCAGAATCCGCTGGTATCCGGACAGTCCCAGCCCCCGGCCGGACCCTTTGGTGGAGCCTCCCTCCGCCCAGAGCTTGTCAGGGTCGATGGTCCCGGCGTAGGGGTTGGACACCCGCAGGGACAGCCCCTTCTCCTGTGCCAGCAGGACAACCTCCACCCAAGGCGCTTCCGTCTCCAGCGCGGCCTCGGCGGCGTTGTCTATCAGCACGCCCAGACAGCGGACAAAGTCCCACACATCCATATATACCCGCTCCACAGGGTATAGGACCTCCAGACGGCAGTCGATCCCACGCTCCCCCATGGCCGCCAGCTTGGACAGCAGGAGGCTCCGTACCTGGGGGACGCGCAGGTTGCCGATCTGGACGGACGCCTGTATCTTCTCCCCGATGCGCCGGTCAAAGCCCGCGTCCAGCTCCGACAGAGCGGCGCGCAGGGCGTCCAGCTCCCCCTCTCCCGCCTGCTCCGACAGACCCGCCAGCAGGTTCTTATAGTCGTGGCGGAAGGAGCGCACCTCCCGGCGGACGGCCTCCAGATCCCGCTCGTAGAGCTGCTGCTGGGCGATGACGTTCTGCTGGGCCTCCAGCCTTCGGGCCGCATCCAGCCGCTTGGCCAGGTAGACCACCAGTCCCGCCATCAGTACCACCACGACCACCGCCACCAGATAATAGGCGGGCAGATACTCCGGCTGCACGCCGCTTTGCAAAATGAGGAAGGTCTCCATGGTTATTTCCAGACCGAACAGGAGCAGGGCCGTCCGGCGCTGGCTGGGGCACTCCTCCAGCAGCATCCGGAACCAGACGCCGAAGCGGAATATATACAGCAGCGCGCCGGTGACTATGACGGTGACGCAAAAGGAGACCAGCGCCGTGGCAAAAGGCAGCGCGCCTCCCAGCATCCAGCACAGGCAGGACACGGCTACCTGGAAGGTCCCCGCCAGACAGGCCGCCGCAAAGGCCGGCCAGAAGCCAGTCCGCCAGGCCCACATGATCCACAGGGTACACATCAGCAGGATTGTCCCACTGTTCAATATGTAGAGAAAAAGCGAAGAAGTGTTAACGAGACAGAACCAGAACACGCCCGCGCAGGTCGCCGCTATGGGCGAGAGCAGCAGGGCGGGCAGCTTTTTCAGCTGCCGCCACCGCCGCTCGTCCATGATGGCGAACAGATAAACGGCCAGGCCGGCGTGTCCGGTGAGCGTGTCCAAAAATATGGTGAAAATCTCTCCAAACGTAAGCACGGTATGACGCCCCCTTTATCTCCAGCCGCCCTGCCGCTTCTCCGCCAGCAGCTCCAGATAGGACCGCCGGGACAGCCGCTCCCGTGAGACCCCCAGGGCCTCCAGCAGCGCCAGCAGCCGGGCCACTGCCGCCGCCCGCTGCGCCTCTCCGGAGACCAGCAGCTCCAGCTCCAGAAAGCTGCCCAGATCCGTCACCTCGTCCAGGCAAAGGGTGACCTCGCCCAGGCGATAGGTCCGGCGGACCTTATCCACCACGGCAAGAGGGCGGTAGCCCAGGGCCTCCAGCAGCTTCTGCGCCGTATCGCTGTCGGATACCGCCGTCTCGTACTCGGTCCGGGCATTGGACACCCGGTCCACCTTGGGTCCCTTATAGGTCATCAGGCTCTTTCGGGGACCGTCCGGAAGGCGCCGGACGCTGCGCAGGCGCAGGGCCTCGTCCGTGCGCCGGAAATCCCGGTCCGTACCGTTAAAATATACATCCGTCTCCCGTACCAGCTCCTCCGGCAGGAAGCCCAGGGCCGCCGCCCTGTCCGCCAGCTCCTCCGCTGTCAGGCATCCCAGAGACGCCTTCAGCTCCGCTTCCAGCATAACTTTTTCCTCCTTATGATTTTGCCCGGGCGGGCAGCGCCCGGTCCTGCTCTGCGCATTACTTCTTCTGATTCTTGATCTGGTGCTTCAGCTGCCGGAAGTCCTTTCCCCGGAGATTATTTTGCTGGATGATCTGGGAGATCCGTCCCTCGGCGGCCTCCACCTCCTCCAAAAACTCCCGGGCGGAGACCCGGACCGCACCGTGGCCCAGGATGATGAGCTGCTCCAGATTGTCCGAAGTGGCCACCCGGACCCTGCGGTCCGGATTGGCCCGGGCGATCTCATAGGTGGCCCGCTCGATGTAGGCATCCGCCGTCTCCGCCTCCTTGGTGTAGACCACGTGGATGTTCCGGTAATGCTCCACGGAGCCGGGGTTGCCTTTGACCTTATAAGCGTCAAAAACCAGTATTATGACACATTTTTTATACCCCTGGTAATTACTCAGCAGGTCTATCAGCAGATGCCGGGCACCCTCAAGGCTGGTCCCGGCCATTTTTTTCAGCTCGTCCCATGCAAAGATGATGTTGTACCCGTCCACCAGCAGAAACTCCGCCCCCGGGGCCCGGGAGGGCACCGTCCGCTTCTCCGTGGAGGGCAGCGGCCTGGAAGCAGAGTGGAAGGCCTCCCCAGGGTCCGGGCCCTTCCGCCGCACCTGTCCGTAGGTCCGCTCGAAGATGGCCTGGAGGGACTTCTCCTCCGCCTGTGAGGAGGGATAGGGGACCACTGGGCGGGGGGTGGGGGAAGCCTGCGGCGCGCTCTCCGGCTCGTCCTCTTCCAGATCCAGTCCGGTCTCCAGGTGGGCGTACTCCGGCACCTGGTCCCACTTGACGGGGAAGCCCGCCCCGTGGGCGCAGAAGACGGAGTCCGGGGAGTTGTCCAGGTCCGCCTCCGGGTCGTAGGCCAGCCTTTCGATGACCTCTTCCCCGTTGTGGCACTCCTGATAGCCCCCCGGGGCACAGCTCAGACGTCCCCGGCCCCGGGTATAGGAGGCCACCGTCTGCCAGTACTCCCCCAGCCCCGACACCGGGGCGCTGCCGGTGAGCAGGGCCGTCTCCCCCAGGGCCTCCGGGGGATCGAACCGGCCCCCCATCTGCTGTATGTCGGTCATGGCCCTGCCCAGGCACTCTCCGGGCAGCTCCAGCCGGAAATCGTACCAGGGCTCCAGCAGAACGCTCTGAGCCCCCATGAGCCCTTGTCTTACCGCCCGGTAGGTAGCCTGCCGGAAGTCGCCGCCCTCGGTGTGCTTGAGGTGGGCCCGGCCCGCCGTGAGGGTGAGGCGCATATCCGTAATGGGGGACCCGGTGAGGACCCCTAGATGGGCCTTTTCCGCCAGATGGGTCAATACCAGCCGCTGCCAGTTCCGGTCCAGCTTATCCTCGCTGCATACCGTGGCGAACTGGAGGCCGCCGCCCCGGGGCAGGGGCTCCAGCAGCAGGTGGACCTCCGCGTAGTGCCGCAGGGGCTCGTAGTGTCCGATGCCCTCCACGGGGGCGGCGATGGTCTCCTTGTAGAGGATGCCCCCCGCGCCGAAGTCCACCTCCAGCCCGAAGCGCCGGGCGATGAGCCGCCGCAAGACCTCCAGCTGAACCTGTCCCATGAGGCGCACGTGGATCTGCTGGAGGCGTTCGTTCCAGAGGATGTGGAGCTGGGGGTCCTCCTCCGAGAGCTGGCGAAGCTTTTGCAGGGCCGTGTGGGGGTCCGTCCCCTCCGGCAGCAGGAGCTGATAGTTCAGCACCGGCTCCAGCTCCGGCGGCGCGCCGTCCTCCGCCCCGCCCAGCCCCTGACCGGGGAAGGTGGCGGTCAGTCCGGCGACGGCGCAGACCGTCCCCGCCTCCGCCTCCTCCAGTGTCCGGAATTTCTCGCCGGAGTAGACCCGCAGCTGTTCCGCCTTCTCCTCCCAGCGCTCCCCCCGGGCGTCCGCGCCGGAGAGGAGGCCCTTTACCCGCAGACTGCCGCCGGTGATCTTCATATAGGTGAGCCGCGCCCCCTGGGGGTCCCGGCCGATCTTATACACCCGTGCGGCGAAGTCCTCCGGATAGACGGGCCAGGGGGCGTACCGGGCCAGCCCCGCCAGAAATTCGTCCACCCCCGTAAGCTTCAGCGCCGAGCCGAACCAGCAGGGGAACACCGCCCGCTGCCCGATCAGCGCCGACAGGGCGGCGTCCGACAGCGCGCCGGTCTCCAGATACTCCGTCAGGGCCTCCTCGCTGGCGGTGGCGGCCTCCTCGTACAGCGCTTCGGGGTCTCCGCCGAAGTCCACGAAGCCCTCCCCCAGCCGCTCCCGCAGGGAGGCCAGCAGAGCCTCCCGGTCCGCGCCCGCCAGATCCATCTTGTTGATGAACAGGAACACTGGCACCCGCCGCTTCTCCAGCAGCCGCCAGAGGGTCAGGGTGTGAGCCTGGACCCCGCCGGCGGCACTGACGACCAGCACGGCGCAGTCCAGAACCTGCAGGGTGCGCTCCATCTCACAGGAGAAGTCCACATGCCCCGGGGTGTCCAGAAGGGTGACCTCCCGATCCCCAAGGGAGAACACCGCCTGCTTGGAGAAGATGGTGATGCCACGCTCCCGCTCCAGGTCCTCCGTATCCAAAAAGGCGTCCCGGTGGTCCACCCGGCCCAGGGAGCGGATGGCGCCGGTTTTATATAACAGGGCCTCGGACAGGGTGGTCTTTCCCGCGTCCACGTGGGCCAGGATGCCGGCAACAAGTTTCTTCATGGAGCTTCCTCGTTTTCTTGTTTTTCACCAGTATACCATATCGCGGCCGTCAGGTGAAGCCCTTTTCCCCATCTGTCCGCTGCGGAGAGAGCGTGTTTGAGAGAAAAATGTAGAATTCTGTTGAATTATAGGGAAAGTCTGTTATAATAAACGGTATAGTCTGGAATCAATCTGCATATGAAAAAAATCAGGAGGTATGGATGCGTGTTTTGTAAGAATTGCGGGAGGGAGATTCCTGAAAATGCCAGGTTCTGCGGCGGATGCGGAACCCCTGTTTCCCGGCCGGAGGAGATCCCAGTGCAGCCGGAGTCCCCGGCGGAGCCCATCGTTCCCCCGGCGGAGCCCGTCCCGGCAGCGCCCCAGGAGCCCCGGGAGCCGGAGGAGCCCCGGGAGAATATTCCGCCGGAGTCCGGACCGGAGCCGGTTGTGGACGACCTGACGGCGGCGCTGGAGCCCCCAGCGGCGCCCGTACCGGTGGCGGTGGCGCCCGTGCCGGAGGTGCAGCCCATTGCCCAGCCGGGGTTCCAGGAGGGCGGAAAGCCCCCGATCCTGGGCCGGAAGAAGGGCCGGGGCACAGTGCTGATCCTGCTGGCGGCCGTTCTGGCGGTCATCACGCTGGTGGTTGCGGTGGTGACGCTTCTTCCCTCCATGGGCGGCGGGAAGGAGAATGTGGTGTTCCGCACCGGCGATGAAGAGCTGATGTTCCGGAAGGATCTGAAGGCCAAGACTGAGGCGGAGGAGCTGACGGACGATCTGGCCAGCTGGGTGCGCTTCTCCCCCAACGGGAAATATCTTTACTTCATGGAGTATGACAGCTCTACCGGAAACGGCGACCTGTTCCGGATCGAGGTATCCAAAATCGGCAGGAAGGACGCTTCTCCGGAGAAGATCTCCTCCAACGTGTCCACCTATGATCTGCTGAGCAACGGGAACGCGCTGTATCTCCGGGGCAGCGGCAGCGACAAGCAGCTGCGTTTATACGACGGCAAGGACAGCTATAAGCTGGCCAGCGGCCTGGGCAGCTACAGCGTCAATGCCGCGGAGACCTACGCCTACTACTCCGAGACGGATTCCTCCGACGGCTCCAGGACCTTCTACCGGGTGGAAATCAAGGAGAACGGCGAGAAGGAGAAGCTTCTCAAGGATTACGACGAGCTGGACTACTTCGGGGACGATCTTCTGGTCTACCGAAAAGCCGGGGAGCCACTTGATGAATGGGGTTCCACGGCATATGACGTCTACAGTCAGGTCCCCGGCGGGGATAAGACCAAGCTGGTGTCCGATGCCGCCAGCGTATTTGGCGTAGCGGTGTCCGGGGGCAAGGTGTCCTTCACCTACCTGACTGCGGAGACGGAAAGCCACACCCTGTACGACTTCGTCAGCGACTCCCTGGCTGTCGCCGACGCCAGCGAGCAGGAACCGGATACCGACGACTTCCAGACCTGGGGCTACTGGGGCTGGACGGTGGACTGGGATGCCTACAACGCGGCCTATCAAACCTGGGAGCAGGTGGCGGAGCGGAACTACATGCGGGAGTACATGAAGGCGACGACCCATGACGTCACGACCTACGCGCTCTGCCGCTATGAGAACGGGGAGAAGACCACCCTGGCGGAGGGGCTGGCCTATACGCCCACCAGCTCCGTGGCGGACGGCATCTACATCTATGCCAAGAGCGAGCAGGAGGTATCCCAGGTGGCCGACCTGAAAGATCTGGCATACGCGGATGAGGTTTACAACCTCATGGGCACGGCCGAACGGGAGTGGTACCAGAATATCGGCGGCGTGGAGTCCCCGATGAAGCTGGATGAGGACAGCGAAGTCGACGGTCTGTTTGTCCTCAACGGCAGCGAGGCGGTCCTGTCCCTTTACGAGGACGGCGAGAGCATCCTGAAGGCCTATACTCTGAACAAAAACGAGCTGACCCCCGGTTCCACCATCACCGACGAGGAATACCGGGGCCTCTCCGTGGGGACCTGGAAGGGCAAGGATGTGCTGTATTACTTTACCGATGTGGACAGCGATTCTTCCTCCGGCGAGCTGATGCGCTATGGAAATGGCGAGAAGACCTCCGTGGCCAAGGACGCCTGCCAGGTGACCATCCTGGCGGACAGCGGCGCCGTTTTCAAAGTCGAGGACCAGAAATACAACAGCCGCAAGGACATCAATGAAGGGTCCCTGTACCTCATGAAGGACGGAAAGGGCACACGGATCACGGATGAGGCGGACCTGGCAGAGATCGCCTATCTGGGGGCCAACCGGGTGCTGTATATCAGCGACGGCGATCTGCGCCTGTGGACCGGCAAGGACAGCGAAAAGCTGGCCAGTGATGTCAATACCTTCTGGGTCAACAACGCCGCGGGAAGCGAGACCTACTACTGCTACTTCGGCTGATGCGGAGAAACGCATGGGGAGGCAATACAATGTTCAAATCCATCAAGGACACCCTGGATAAGGGAGTGGCGGCAGTCAGCGTGAAATCGGAATCCATTGTGGAGAGCAGCCGGGTGCGCACCGCCATCGCCACCGCCCAGAAAACCATGGACCAGGAGCTGAGCGCCCTGGGAGTAAAGTGCTACAACAGCTGGCTGTCCGGGGGCACGGACCAGGAGGAGCTGGAGGCCGCCTGTCAGAAAATCAAGGCCATCCAGATCGAGCTGACCGGCCTCAAGGACCGTCTGGAGCAGATCAAGGAGGAAGAAAATCAGATTCTGGGCAGTCAGAAAAAAGCCGCGCCGTCCGGAGATATGATTTTCTGCGTTAACTGCGGGAAAAAGCTGCCCGCGGACGCGCGCTTCTGCGATGCCTGCGGCACGCCGGTAAAATCCTGACCGGGCAGTGGCGGAGCGGACGGCGGCGAGATGCTGAGCCGGGGGAAGCAGCCGCCCGAACCGGAAGCTGAATATGTCCGCCGCCGTGTCCTTTGGTTCCGCAGTATCAATATGGATGCCCTGGTTCCAAAACCGCCCAGCCCGTCAAGTTTATGACTTGACGGGCTGGGCGGTTTGATATTTTACGGACAAGGCCTGTATCAAAAGATATCAGCGGATATCTCTCTTTACAATGTGTTTTCTCGAGAGGACCCAAGAGAGAATATAGAGCGCTGCTCCTGCGGCGGCCACCAGACCGCATGCGGCGATCCTGTTATCCATCAGAAGCGCGGCCCCCGCAAATACTGCGGCGGAAAGGGGATATGCAATAATCAGGCCCAACATACTTTTTTCTTCGCTGAAAAGGAAGGTGAGCGGTATGGTCATGCTTCCAGAGAGCAATGCCATAGCAATGCTGATGCTGGCAAACAGTGCCATGGAATAAAGGTCAAGAGAACCTTTGCATATGGAAACCACAACACTTAAAACGATCCCCAGAAGCAGGCCGGCCCCGCTGAGCGATGCGTACAAAATATATTTGCTGTCCAAAATCGCTTTTCTGGGTACCGGTAAAACCAGAGAAACCTTTCTCCAGCCTGAGTTTTTATCCATGTTGATTGTCGTTACCGATATCATTCCGAGCATAACGGTTGCAAGAACCGTCAGCACCCATGTGGAGGTCAGGAAAGACATCCCGATTCCAACGACGGCAAAGACCGCGAGTATAACATAGAGAACAGACCGAATCAAATAATAGTCCTTCAGCAGCAGCCCTTTCATTTGCTTTCCCCCTTTACATAGAGCAGCATGATTTCATCAATCGAAGCCGGATCGATCACCGCTTTTGGATACTTCCTGTGCGCCTGATCTCTATCTGCAACTAAAACTTCCCACTCATAATCCTGCTTCCGGTATGCGATTGCCTCCTCGTTGTCAATGGCGTCAAATTGGGCGGCGCCGCATCGGATGATTCCGTATTTGTACCGCAGCTCATCCTTGGATTTGCAAAATACAACCTTTCCCTTGTGAATAAAAACAATGTAGTCCGCGACCTTTTCCAAATCACTTGTGATATGCGAGGACACCAGAATGGAATGGCTCTCGTCCTGCACAAATTCCAAAAACATATCCAAAATATCATCACGGACAACCGGGTCAAGGCCGCTGGTCGCTTCGTCCAAAATCAGGAGCCTGGAATTGTGCGACAGGGCCGCCGCAATGGAGAGCTTCATTTGCATGCCTTTGGAAAATTCCTTGATTTTTTTATCCGCAGGTAAGGACATTTTTTTCAACAAGGAAAAAAATGTCCTTTCGTCCCATGTACGGTATATTTTTCTGAGAACACGATTCAGCTTTTGAGCGGAAAGAACGTCGGGATAGTTGTTTCCGTCAAAGACAACCCCGATTTGATTGCGGATGCTGTCATTGGACTGCGTATCTGCTTCCCCGAAAAGCTCAATACTTCCGGAATCCCTGCTTATCATACCGAGAACGGCATTTATTGTTGTACTTTTCCCCGCGCCGTTTTCCCCGATCAGCCCAACGATTGTCCCGCAGGGAACGGAAAAAGAAACTTTATCCAAGACAAAGTCCGGATATCTTTTCGTTAAGTCATTTACCACCAAGGCGTTGCTCTGCATACTCAATCCTCCTCATAAAACAGCCTTAATAATTCGATCAGCTTCTCCACAGAAATGCCGCTGGTTCTGCCGATATCAGCAGCTTCCTGTAAATGCTCCTCGGCCCGCCGCTGCTGCTCCTCCTGATAAAAATCCTTATTCTGTGCCGATACAAAGCTTCCCCGTCCAACCGTCGTTTCGATAAAGCCGTCCCTTTGTAAATCCTCGTACGCCTTTTGAACCGTTATAACGCTCACATGAATTGATTTTGCCAATGCGCGCATCGAGGGAATCGGGTCGCCGGTCTGCAGTTCGCCGCTCATAATCATGGCCTTGATCTGTGAGGTGATCTGCTCATATATTGGCTTGCTGGTATTGCTGCTGATGATAATGTCCACAAAACCCCTCCTTGTTTTTGTATGTACTTATCGTATAAGTACATTATAATCATATAAGACGCACTTGTCAAGGGGGAACGCACAAATTTTATAGTCGATGCACAAAAACCGGCGCGGCTCTGAGAAAAGAACCGCGCCGGAGGTCTTTTTTACAATTTTTCCACGTCCGTCAGCACCCCGTCCCGCCAGCGGCACCGCCAGCCGCCGCCGTTGGGAGGCTGCCAGTCATAAAAACGGCCGCTGGCTTCAAAGGCCTCCAGCAGGGTCATGATAGTTCCCCCGTGGACCACAAGGGCCACCCGGTCCTCCGGCCCATGGCCTGCCGCCAGGGAGAGAAAGGCCTCCGTCACCCGCTGCCGGACCGCCGCCTTGCTCTCTCCGCCGGGAGGGGGGACCGCCCCGGCGGTGTCCAGCCAGGCGCGATAGGCGTGGGTCTCCTTCAGCTCCTCGTAGGTATGCCCCTCAAAAATGCCGAAACCGGTCTCCCGGAAGCCGGGCACCGCCATTTGCTCCATTCCTGGGTACAGAATCGCCGCCGTCTCCCGGCAGCGGATCATGGGAGATACGTATACGTACTCCGCCTCCGGCGGCCGGACGCCCTCCAGCTCCGCTTTCCCCTGGGGGCAGAGGGGCTCGTCGGTGGAGCCGGTGTACCGCCGCTCCAGATTGCCCCGGGTCTGTCCGTGGCGCAGCAGGAAAACCGTCATTTGATCCGCACCCCCAGTCCGCAGTACACCCGGTAAACCGCCTCCGCCTCCGCCGCCAGGCGGCAGCAGGTCCGGCCCACCTGTTCCCGCCAGTCCCGGTCCTCCCGGGCGAGAGGGGTTACGCCGCAGCCCACCTCGTCGCAGATCAGCACGCCGCCGGGGTGGGCCGCACACCATGTTTCCAGCGCCTCCTGCCAGTCCGGCGTATCCCGGATCACCTGCTGGAGATTGCGTACGCAGTCCGCTTCCCCCAGGGTCCCCTCGTTCCAGGCGGTGACGCCCAGCTCCCGCCGGGCGAAGTCCAGCTTCCCCTGGGCCATGCCGCCGACAATCAGAACCATATCGCGCCTGCCCTTTCCGCCAGCACCGCCGCCGCTAAGACGGCCAGCTCACACATCTGCAAAAACCATCCCGCCAGATCGCCGGTGAAGCCGCCGAACTGTTTCAGGGCCACATGCCGGTATAGGCAGTAGACGGCCGCCGCCGCCGCCAGCGCCGCCAGCGCGGGAATCAGGTCTCCCCACAGCCACACCGCCCCGGTCCAGAGGGCCAGATATCCCCCCAGCATCCACCAGGGGAACCGGCTGCTCCGCTTCAATTCCGACCCCATGCCTGATTGGGGACCGGACACGGGCCGGGCGGAGGGCAGACGCTCAATCCCCCAGGCGCTGAGACTCCGGCTGAGCAGGAAGCAGGCCGCCACAGTGGCGGTACTCTCCAGCTCCGTCAGCAGGGCAAAATACAGCAGAAACCACACGCAGCACCAGATCACCGCGAAGGCCCCCGCGCCGGAGTCCTTCAATATCTCCAGCTTCCGCTCCCGGGAGGCATGGGAGGCCAGGGCATCCACGGTGTCGCAGTACCCGTCCAGATGGATGCCCCCGGTGACCGCCGCCGGGACCGCGGCCAGCAGGGCGGCGCGCAGAACCGGCCCCAGCTCCAGGAGGCGGCACAGCGCGTCCGTGCCCCAGAACGCCGCCCCTACCGCCGCTCCGACCAGAGGGAAAAAGGCCAGGGTATGCCGCATGGTCTTCTCGTTCCACTCCGCCTGGGGCATGGGGATGCGGGAATAGGTGGAGAAGGCGATAACGCAGGAGGATAGCAGATATCTCATAAAACGCCGCCTTTTTTCAGTATTTTCTCAAGGATACCACATTTCCGCCGCCGGCGCAAGGGGAGGGCTTTTGCGGAAAGTTCGAGAACGAACAAAAATGAGGGTGACAAACAGACCGGAGTGTGCTATACTTCCTTCCGTTGGGCGTTTCGCCCATGGAAAGGAGCAAGCTATGAACAACCAGACCAATCAAGGCATGTCCCAGCAGCTGGGCACCGCCCCGGTGGGGAAGCTGCTGCTGAAGCTGGCCGCTCCCACGGTGGTGGCCCAGCTGGTGAACCTGCTGTACAATATTGTGGACCGCATTTACATCGGCCATATGCCCCAGGTGGGGGCTCTGGCCCTGACGGGCGTCGGGCTGTGCTTCCCGGTGGTGTACCTTATCAGCGCTTTCACCATGCTGGTGGCCCAGGGCGGCGCGCCCAGAGCGGCCATCGCCATGGGCGAGGGGGACAACGGCCGGGCGGAGCAGATCATGGGCGGCTGCTTTACCTGCCTGGTGGCCATCGCCGTGGCTTTGACGGGCCTGTTCTGGCTGTTCGGCGAGCAGCTGCTCTGGATCTTCGGGTGCAGCGAAGAGACCATCGTCTACGCCCTGCCCTACATGCGCATCTATTCCAGCGGCTCCCTGTTCGTGATGATGTCCCTGGGCATGAACATGTTCGTCACCACCCAGGGCTTTGCCACGGTCAGTATGCGCACCGTACTGATTGGTGCTGTCTGCAACATCGTCCTGGACCCCATTTTCATCTACGGTCTGGATATGGGCGTGGAGGGCGCGGCCTTGGCCACCGTGATCTCCCAGGCTGTTTCCGGCATCTGGGTGGTGCGGTTCCTCACGGGGAAGAAGACGACCCTGCGCCTCAGAAAGAATACCCTGCGGCCCAGCTGGCGCCTCATGGCCCCGGTGCTTGCGCTGGGGGTGTCCCCCTTCGTGATGCAGTCCACGGAGGCGCTGCTGAATGTCTCTTTCAACGCCTCCCTCCAGCGCTATGGCGGCGACGTTGCCGTGGGAGCCATGACCATCGCCAGCACGGTGATGCAGATGGTCTGGATCCCCGCCCAGGGTCTTGGCCAGGGAGCCCAGCCCATCATCAGCTACAACTACGGCGCCCGGAACGCCAAGCGGGTAAAGGAGGCCTTTTTCGCCCTGCTGAAGGTCAGCTGCGCCTTCCTGGTCTCCTTCTGGCTGCTGGTGCAGCTGTTCCCACGGTTCTTCATCAGCATTTTCAACAGCGATCCTCAGCTGGTGGAAACTGCGGTGTGGACACTGCGGGTCTACACCGCGGTGCTGGGGATGTTTGGCGTCCAGATGTCGGTCCAGCAGACCTTTACCGCCATCGGCAAGGCCAAAGCCTCGCTGTTTATCGCCTGCCTGCGGAAGGTGATCCTGCTGATCCCGCTGATCTTCCTCCTGCCTCTGTTCTTTGAGAACAAGGTCCTGGCGGTCTTCCTTGCGGAGCCGGTCAGCGACTTCATCTCTGTCACCGCCTCCGCCATTACCTTCTACTTCGTATTCCGGCCGGCTATGGCCGAGCTGGAGAAGGGGAAGGAATAGCAGCGCCTGTCAAAAATACCTGCGCGAACAGCGGCCCGATGAAAGCATCGGGCCGCTGTTTTGACGCCAATATGTAAAACAAGGAACTGACGGCTTTTAATAATAGGCCACCAGCAGGTCCACCACCGTGCCGTAGCTCTGGATCCCGGCGGTCTGGCCGTAGGATTTCAGCGCGTTGTCATAAATGGCGGTGCTGACCTTGGCCGTCAGGCCCTCGAACTGGGCCCAATAGGCGCTGTGATACCGCAGGTCCGCCGTGACCGCCTCCGGCAGCAGGCCGCGAAGCTCCGCCCAGCGGGCCGGGTCCGCCCGGTAGAGGGCGTTGGAGAGGTGGATGTACCCCATGAGATATCCCGAGTACCGGTAGGCCGGGTCCTCCGACGAGGTGGCGGCGGCTACCGCCAGGAAGTTGCACTCCTGCTCTGAGGCGATGCCCCGCTGGTGGGCCAGCTCGTGGGCGATGTTGGCGGGGAGCAGGCAGGCGGGGCTGTCCACGTTCAGATTGGACTCCCCCGTGTAGGGGCTGTAGAATCCGGTAAAATTCATAGCGCTGAACAGCCGGGAGAAAAACATTTTCTTCGGCTCCCGGTCCGTCCGGGCCAGAAAGGGGAACTCCCGGGAAAGGCTGTCGTAAACCTGGGTGCTGCAGGCGAAAATATCCTCCCGGGGCACAGCGAAAACGCCGTTTTCGTCCCGGGCCACCTGCCCCGCCGTTTCCTCAAGCTTTTCGGTGAAGTACAGGGCCACCCGCTCCAGCTCCTCCGCCGTCACCGGCTGGGCATAGATGCCGCTCTTCTCCTGGAAGCCGTCGGCGTAGTAGTTCACTCCCCAGGTCACACAATAGAAACCGTAAGTGGTCAAAAACAGGCACGCCAGCCCCAGTACCCCGCCATAGGCCGTGTCCCAGCGCCGTCCCTTCCGGGTCCGCAGGCGATAGAACAGCACCGCCAGCCAGGCCATCACCCCCAGGATGAAAGCCACATAGAACCACTCTACCACGGAGAAGGGAAACAGATACCACAGCCGCGCATACCCGTCCTTCATCCTCTGCGTGAAGGCGGAGATGGCGTTGGCGGCCTGTGAGCTGCCGGTGCCGTACCAGTATACGCCGAACAGCGCCAGAAGCCCCAGCAGCCAAATATGTACTCCCCGGTGCCGTTTCAGAAACTCTTTCATATCTGCCTCCCTCTTGCGCTCCAGTGGATGTTTCGCTTTTGCAGGAAGCTGCTCAGCGAAAATACTCCTCCTTCGTCAGCTCCAGCTGGAGGATCTTCCATGTCTCCCCCAGCATCTCCAGCCGATGTTCTGTCCCGGTGTCCCTGAATCCGGCGCTCCTGTAGCAGCGGCAGGCGGGCGGGTTGTTGTCGAACACGCCAAGGGTCACCCTGTCCGCCTTCAATATCTCAAATGCGTATTTGAGGGAGAGGGCGATCAGCTCTTTCCCGTAGCCTCTGCCCCTTTTCGCGTCGTCCACGATGACGAACCCGAAGCGGAGCGCCGTCTTTTCCGCGTCCGTGAACCGCATGATGAGGTGCCCCGCGATGCCGGTCTCATCAAATGCGGTCATGGGGTAAAAGTTATCCGGCTCCGGACAGTCCCCGTTGCGGCCAATATATTTTTCGTTCATGTCCGCTGCCGTAATGGGAAATGACGCGTACCGGTCCCCGGTCCATTTCCGAAAAGCGGTTTCATCCCTGCACCAGGCAAGGATCGTCCCGGCGTCGCCGGGTTTGTAAGGTCTGAGCCGAAGCATATGGGTACTCCCTCCTTTGACTGGATGCCAGTCTGTACAGGTAACAGTATACCCTCCTGACAAATATTTGCCAAGAGGGTATACTTGCCAATTTTACAAAACAGCCCGCTATTTTTCCGGTTCGCCGTCCGCCAGCGCCTGATAAAAGGGCTTCATCGCCGGATACAGCTTCCGCCACAGCCGGTAACGCTCCTCGTAGGCCGCCGTCAGACCGGGCTCCGGCCGGGTGACATCCTTCACCGCCGTCAGCTGCTGGGCGCAGGCCGTCACATCCGGATACGCCCCGCAGGCCACCGCCGCCAGCATGGCTCCGCCGCAGCCCGGCCCCTGCTCAGTCTGGGGCAGCTCCAGAGGGATGCCCAGCACGTTGGACAGGATGGTCCTCCACAGCCCGCTCTTCGCGCCGCCGCCGCAGATGCGGCTGGAGCGGATATCCACACCCTGATCCCGGGCGATCTCCACGCAGTCCCGGATGGCGAAGGCCACACCCTCCAGCACTGCCTGGGTCATGTCCGCCCGGCCCGTGTCCATCCGCAGTCCCGCGAAAGCGCCCCGGGCGGCGGGGTCGTTGTGGGGACTGCGCTCTCCCATCAGATAGGGCAGATAGTATACATCGTTCCTCCCCAGCCGTTCGGGGGCGATCTTCGCCTCCTCCCCCTGGTAGTCGCCGCCGCCCAGGATGTCCTCCTGCCACCATTTGTTGCAGGAGGCCGCCGAGAGGATGCACCCCATAAGGTGATATCCCCCGTCGGCATGGGCAAAGGAGTGCAGGGCGTTATGCCGGTCCACCCCAAAGGAATCGCTGGTAATGAACACCGTACCGGAGGTGCCCAGGGAGATGTTGCAGCAGCCGCCGCCTACCACGCCGCAGCCCACAGCGGCGGCGGCGTTGTCCCCCGCCCCCGCGCACACGGCCACGTCCGTGCCCAGCCCCAGCCGGGCGGCGGCCTCCGGCAGGAGCGTCCCCACCGTCTCCCAGCTCTCATACAGACGGGGCAGCTGCGCCTCCGTCACGCCGCAGATGTCCAGCATCTCCCGGCTCCAGCGTTTGTGTTCCACGTCCAGCAGCAGCATCCCCGACGCGTCGGAGAAGTCGGTGCAGTGGACGCCGGTGAGGCGGTAGTTGATGTAGTCCTTGGGCAGCATGATCTTGCGAATGCGCCCGAAAAGCTCCGGCTCGTTTTCCCGCATCCACAGCAGCTTGGGAGCTGTGAACCCGGCGAAAGCGATGTTGGCGGTGTACCGGCTCAGCTTCTCCCGTCCTATGACCCCGTTGAGGTACTCCACCTGCTTCCGGGTCCGCCCGTCGTTCCAGAGGATAGCGGGGCGAATCACCGCGTCGTTTTCATCCAGCGCCACCAGCCCGTGCATCTGACCGCCCGCGCCGATGCCCCGGACCTGGCTGGCGTCCAGACCCTCCAGCAGCTCCGGGATACCGGCGCAGACCGCTTCCCACCAGTCCGCCGGGTCCTGCTGGCTCCAGCCCGGACGGGGGAATTCAATAGGATATTCCCGGCTGGCGATGCGGACAATTTCGCCGCCATCTCCCATCAGCAGGAGCTTCACCGCCGAGGTGCCCAGATCGATCCCAATCGTATACATTCCGTATTTACCTCCCTACACAGTTTCTTCCCGTATCAGCCCCGTAGCGATGGCCCCCGCCGGGAGCTGGAACCGGGCGGCCTCATCCGCCAGCCGCAGGCATACGGGCAGGGTCTTGCCGCTCCGGTTGAGCAGCACCGCCGCCAGGACTCCGTCGGGACGCTTCCAGGCGGTGACATCCAGCCCGTCGGTGTACTTGCTGTACCCCACCCGCATGGAACCGGGGAGCAGATAAGCGGAAAAGTGTTCAAAATGCCGCCGGATCAGCTGGGGCATCAGGGTATGGCTCTTTGTGTCGTAAAGGAAGGGGGCCAGGCAGAAGTTGCCCGCATGGTTGGGCCCTCCCCGCTCGTCCAGGAGGAGGTTCCAGTCGTAGAAGGCGGTCATGCCGTGGTTCAGGTCCCCGATGATCTCATGGGACAGCCGCAGGGCACTCTGGAGCGCGTCCTCGCCGCCGAACTTGCTGAACTCGATGCAGCTCTCGGAGATGATGAGCTTCTTGTCCGGGAACCGCCGCCGGGCCAGGTCCAGGGCCTCGAAGTGGTCCCCGCTGTACCAGTGGAAGGCCGCTCCGGCCACCAGGGCGTCCGTCTCCGGGCCGATGATGTCCCGCATCCACTCATAGACCCGCTCCTTGTTGTGGTCCCAGAGGAAGATCTCCACGTCCTCCAATCCGTGCCGCTTCATGGCGGGGGCCATGAAGTCCCGCAGGAACTCCTTCTGCCCGGCGGGGGTGAAGATGCAGGAGTCCCAGGTCTGTACCGCCTTGGGCTCGTTCTGCAGGGAGATCCGCCGCACCAGATACCCTCTCTTCTGAAACTCCAGGATGTACCGGCACATATAGTCCGCCCAGGCTTCCCGGTATTCCGGCTTCAGCTCCCCGCCGCCGGTCCTCTGGCCGTTGGTCTTCATGAAGGCCGGCGGGGACCAGGGGGACAGCATCAGCTCCAGGGGGCGGCCCGCCGCCGCCTGGGCGTCGGCGAGCATGGGGAGAATGTACTTCTCCGTCCGGGCGAAGGAAAAGCGCTCCAGCGCCCGGTCCTCCGGGTGGGAGTCCGCCTCGTACATCTCCAGGGAGAAGTCGCAGCTGTCCATATGGATGCGCGCCAGCCGGTAGCCCATCCTCTCCGGGGAGAAGTAGGCGTCCATCAGCTCCTTTTTCTGCCGCTGGTCCATCAGGGAGTAGACATAGGCGGCGGAGTCCGTGATCGCGCCGCCGAAGCCCTCCACGGTCTCGAAGGTCATCTCCGGATAAAGGTTCACCACATGGTTTTCTTCTCCGGCGTCGGGGGCAAAGGGGATATCCTGCCAGGGGTTGTCTTCAGGGGAATGGGCCTGGGTTGTCAATAGGGAAAGCTTCATCGTTTTCTCCTCACTTCCTTGTTCAGAACTTGTGAATACAGGTTCTGAGTTGCAGCGGTATTGTTCCGGTTCCATAGTAGCTTATTATCGGAGGTAATGCAAGAGCAAGATGCGCTTTTTTGCCTGCTTTTGCCGCCGCAGAGCGGCGCTTTCAGCGCCAAGCCCCCAAAGGAAAAAGCAGTTGCGAAGTCCGGATCGCCCAGCTCTCGGGCTTTGGATAAGAAGCGCCCCCGTGCCGCCCCCCTTAGGGGCGGCAGAGAGAAAACCGCTCCCCCTATTGCTGAACAGTAAAAATTGTGCTATAATGCCCCCACTAAGCAAAAAGGAGAAGCCCTATGGAGATCGGCGGAGTAAAAATCAACTCCCAGCTGGCACTGGCCCCCATGGCGGGGGTAACGGACGCCGCCTTCCGGCAGATCTGTTCCGAGCTGGGGGCGGGTCTGACTTATACGGAGCTGGTCAGTGCCAAAGCCCTGTGCTATCAGGATAAAAAAAGCCGCCAGCTGCTGCGCCCCTTTCCGGGGGAGCGTCCTTTTGCCGCACAGATCTTCGGCAGCGACATCCCCTGCATGGCGGAGGCCGCACAGATTGCCATCGAGGCCAGCGGGGCTGACCTGCTGGACATCAACATGGGCTGTCCCGTGGGCAAGGTGGTCTCCTCCGGGGACGGCGCGGCCCTGATGAAAGACCCGGAGAAGGCCGCCCGGCTGGCGGAGGCTGTAGTAAAATCCTCCCCCGTTCCCGTGACGGTGAAGATGCGCCGGGGCTGGGACAAGGGCAGCATCAACGCCGTCCCTCTGGCAAAGATGCTGGAAGAGGCGGGCGTATCCGCCATTGCCGTCCACGGCCGCACCCGGGTGCAGATGTACGGCGGCACGGCGGACTGGACCACCATCCGGGAGGTCAAAGAGGCGGTGTCCATCCCGGTCATCGCCAACGGAGACGTGTTTTCCGGCGAGGACGCGGTGCGCATTTTGAAGCAGACCGGCGCGGACATGGCCATGATTGGCCGGGGATGCTTCGGCAACCCCTGGATCTTCCGGGAGGCCCGGGCCGCCCTGGCTGGGGATCCCATCCCTCAGAGGCCTCCGCTGGACCAGAGATGCGACACCGCCGTGCGCCAGATCCGGCTGGGGTCGGAATACAACTGTGAGAAAATTGCCGTCCTCACCGCCCGGCGGCACTACGCCTGGTACCTCAAGGGCGTACCCCACGCCTCTTGTTACAAGGAGCAGATCGTCCGCATGGAGACGCTGGAGGACGTGTACCGGGTGACGAAAGGGATCAAGAGGGACCTCTATGATGGCTGACGAACTGGTGCGGGCCGCCGCCGGGGGAGACGAGGACGCCTTTGCCCAGCTGGTAGCGCTCCACGAGAAAAAGGTATACAATCTGGCCCTGCGGATGTGCGGCAATCCGGAGGATGCCTGGGACGCCGCCCAGGAGGCGTTCCTCTCCGCCTGGCGTGGACTGCCTTCCTTTCGCGGGGAGGCGGGCTTTTCCACCTGGCTCTACCGCCTGACCAGCAACGCGGCCATTGACCTGCTGCGCCGGACCAGACGGCAGCGGGGGGAAGCCAGCCTGGACGATGAAAATCTGGGCATCGACGCCGTGGACCGGACGCCCTCCCCCCAGGAGCAGGCCGAGGCCTCCGAGCTGCGCGGCGCGGTAACGGCGGGGCTGTCCCGGCTTACGGACAGCCACCGGCAGGCCCTGGTCCTCCGGGAGGTGCAGGGTCTGAGCTACGAGGAGATCGCGGCGGTGCTGGAGGTGGATATGGGTACGGTGAAGTCCCGGATCTCCCGGGCCAGGGGGGCTCTGCGAAAAATTTTGCAGGAGAGCGGGAACCTATCCGGCTATTTGCCGTCTAAACCAACAGAAATTGTGGGGAAAGGGGGCGGCCGGTAATGAAGCCCTGCGAGGAATACGAGGTATGGATCAGCGCTTTTCTGGACGGAGAGCTGTCTGGGGAGGACCGATCGGAGCTGATGGAGCATATGGCTGTCTGCCGGACCTGCCAGTGGTATTTTGACGATCTGGTGGCTGTCCACGACGCCCTGGAGCAGGAGGAGGCGCCTGTGCCGGAGGAATTCGGGACACAGCTCATGGACAGGGTGAGGGAAACGGAGCAGGAAAAGCCCCGGAAAAGGATACCCTTCCCCCACTGGCAGCAGTGGACAGCACTGGCGGCCTGCTGTGCCCTGGCGGTGCTGGGACTGTGGAGCTTCCGGAACGCGCAGGGGAATCAGAAGGCCGCGCAGGACGCTGTAGCCGCCTGTGTGCCCTATGCGGCACCAGACGGTGCCGATATCCCGGAGGCGCTGAACGGCAGCGAGGCCGGGACCGTTCCCGAAGAGTCTCCCAAGCTGCGCATGGCCAACGATGATACTCCTCCCCAGCCGGAACCGCAGGAAGCTAAGCTGGAGGATGAAGCGCTGTCTATCGCCCCCGCCGCCGCGCCTCCTGCCGGGGATGCGGAGATGTGCATGGAACGCGATAATGGCCCGACGGTATACGAGAATGATGAAACGGGCGCGCTTTCCCAGGGCACCCTCTCCGCCGGAGGCGAGGCCGCCCGGCGCTGGGTGGAGGACGAACTGGGCTTGGACTGGGAGAGCGGACGCCTATATCAGCTGACCGAAGAGGAGTACGCCGGACTGCTGGCGGCCCTCACGGAGGCGGAGGAGGATTTCCGTCAGGAGTCCGGAGAGGGCTTCTGGCTGCTGGCTGAGTAAGCCGGAAATCAAATTTAATTAAACAGATGGAGGATGCGAATGATGAGCAAGACCTGGTTCAAGAAACTGACGGAGCGGGTATTTCTGCCGGTGCTGTGTGTGGTGCTGCTGCTGACTCCCCTGATTGGGTGCGCACAGGCGGCGGATACCGTGACGGCCCGGCTGCGCCCGGATTACACCATCATCATCGACGGCGCGGAGCGGGATTTTTACAACGCGGCCGGGCAGCAGGTGCATCCCGTCGCCTATGACGGCACCACCTATCTTCCCGTCCGGGCTATCGGCGAGCTGATGGGCAGGAATGTGGACTGGAATGAGGCCGCCAAGACCGTCACCCTGAGCGGCACCCGCACAACTGCCGCCGTTGCCGGTACGGCGGATACCAACTCCAGGGCCCAGGATGTTTCTGTGGAGGTGCGCAGCGATTTTACTGTGATCGTGGACGGGAGCAAGCGGACCTTCACCAACGCTGACGGCAAGACGGTCTATCCCCTGCTCTATAATGGTTCCACCTATCTTCCCGTCCGGGCTATCGGCGAGCTGATGGGCAAAACCGTGGCCTGGGACGCCGCCGCCAACACCGTCACCCTGTCGGGAGGCACCGTCACCGATGCGGATTCCTTCTCCGGACAGACGCCGGTCCCCGGTGATACCACGACCCCCGCCGGTCCCACCGGCGGCGCGCGGCCTATTCTCACCGTGGAGGAGGCCAAGGCCAAGGCTCTGGAGAACGCCGGGCTTACCGCCAGTCAGGTCACCTTCACCGAGGCGAAGCTGGAAAGGGATGACGGACGGGAGATCTACGACATCGAGTTCTATACCGCCGATTATAAGGAGTACGACTACGAGATCGATGCCAAGACAGGCGCGGTGCTGGAGATGGACTACGACGCCGAGTCCTTCACGCCTCCCGCCTCCTCCGGGACTATTACCATGGAAAAGGCCAAGGAGATCGCCCTGGCCAAGGTCCCCGGCGCAAAGGAGGAGAATATCGTCAAGCTGGAGCTGGACCGGAATGATGGCCGTCCGGTTTATGAGATCGAGATCATCTACAACGCCATGGAGTATGAGATGGAGATCAGCGCGGCGGACGGAACGATTTTGGAGTTTGAATCAGAGTCTATTTACCACTGACCATACAGACAACGCAGCCGGACGGGAGATGTTCCTGTCCGGCTGCGTTTTGCCTGCGTATACACTGGAAACGGCTACTACCTGGCGCAGATGTTGAGATAGGCCATGCTCCCCAGCCCTTCCTCGTCCAGGAGGACGTATTCATGGGAAACCGGGTCCTCCCCCTCAGGGGGATCATAGACGGCGCGCTCCGTGCCATCGGAGGTGAACTCCTCTACCAGGACCCAGGCGGTCTCCGGCAGGCAGTGGAGTTCCGGGCGGTCGTTCTGCAGGTTCAGATCATCGGACTGGAGGATGACGTTGTTCTCATCGAACTGGGTCACCACCAGCTTCTCCAGCCGGGGAACGGTCTTGATGGCTACCGTTATTGAGACCGTCTCCTCCTGGACGGTCTTGCCGTCCTGACTGGTCTTCCGGGTCTCCGTCTGGGTCTTGGATATGGCGCCGTTGACGGAGTCCCCATGGCCGTTGAGGTAGATCCGGCCCTCCTGGGTCTGATATACATTATAGTAGCGCCAGATGATCCCGCTGGTCAGTTCGTCCCAATCCGTGACGCCCGGAGGCGGGCCGAAATAGACCGTTCCGCTGGCGGTTTCAGAGATGCCCTCGTCTGTATATTTGTACTGCGGCCCTTCTTCCCCAGGGCCCATGTTGGAAACGATGCCCACGGCGTAGTTCCGGCCTTTATGGTCTGGTTCTCCGACGCCATACTCTCGATAGACGAACAGACTGTATCCCTTCTCCAGGCCGGGGAAGATGTAATTGCCCGCCTCGTCCTCCACGGCGAATAGCACCTCCTGGGGGAAGGCCAGGGTCCCGAATTGGTCCGTTTCCGCCTGAAAGGAGCCGTATTCCTCCAGATTCGGGTTGTCATAGAAGTCGCTCTCGTATCCCTGGCTGGGCACTACGTAAAAACCGACCCACCGGTCTCCCTGCTGCTCCGCCTTTTCCGGCTGCGCCAGAGAGCATCCCGCCAGCAGCAGTACGGCCAGCGCCGCCGCCAACCATTTACTTCTCTTCATCCTCGTCCTCCAATCTTCCGTCAAAGCGCAGGATGTCCCCCACGCCGCAGTCCAGATAGTAGCATATCCTGTTGATGGTGTGGAACCGCACGCCGCTGGCCTTCCCGGAGCGCAGGATGGACAGATTCGCCTCGGTGATTCCGATCTTCGCGCACAGCTCCTTGCCGGTCATGTTCCGGGCCTTCAGCACCTCGTCCAAATGTACGGTAATGGCCATGACGCCCCCCTATATGATGCTCTCGTTGTCGTCGCTGACGGCCTTGGCCCGCCGGAAGTACCGGCACAGCAGGTCCAGCGCCGCCGCCAGCAGCACCGGGAACATGGGAAAGGACACGCTGAGGTCTCCGCGGCGCAGAAAGGGGAGAAACAGGAGCTGGAACAGATTTCCCCCGGCGTAGATCAGCACCGAGGTCCCGGCGATCCCGCGGCAGTCCCGGCGGAGCTTTTCCGCCAGGGGGACGGTCTCCTCGCCGAAGGGGTCCGCCTCGATGATCCGGGCCAGCCGCCCCGCCAGGATCAGGGCTCCGCAGCCCAGGAGGGTGGGGATGAGATCGGCGGCCGCCAGCAGGACGATGGAGAAGTTGGTCCACTCCAGGGAGACCCCCGGCATGGTGTTGGTCTCCGCTACATTCCTGATCTTTTCCAGCGCCCCGGCTCCCGTGGTCCATGCGGCCAGCCAGCCGAAGAGGGCCGCCGAGAAGCACAGCAGACGCTCCAGCGTCTTCCCGGGGGAGACGCTCTGTTCGATGTGCTTTAAGCTCCGCAGGACCGCCCAGGCCAGCAGCGTGGAGGATACGCTCCCCACCGCCGCCAGAGCGATAAATTTTCCACCGTCGATGCCGGGGACGTTGGAGACCAGGGAGGGGTTGACCAGCAGGTACAGTCCGGCGAAGGTCTCCGCCGCTGCCAGCGGCAGAAGCCAGTCCCATCGGCATCTGGGACGCCACAGCAGTCCCAGCGCCGGGAGGGCCGACAGGGCCAGCACGATGACCCATGCGAGGATGTTGCCTGCGGCCCCGGAGAGGGACAGCTCGCGGAGCCATTCCCCGAAGCGGGGGATGGCTTCGGCCGGCAGAAGGAACAGCGGGACTGTCAGGAACGCTGCCGCCGTTCCTCCGGAGAAGGTTCGTTTATCCATGGGGGGTCCTCCTTTTGGTTATTGTAAAACAATAATTTTGTGTATACAATAACACACGGATTATTGTTTGTCAATAATTTCTTTGCCGCCCTTCGGGCGGCAGGGGAGTTGTTTCTTTACGCACCCCGGGGGCTACGCGCCCCCGGACCCTGCGGTTACTTTTGCCACGCGGCAAAAGTAACCAAAAACGCGCTTAGACCTACGGTTTAAGAATCCCTTTCTCGGGGCCGCCCTTGAGCGGCCACCTCGGCGGGGGAGGAAAGGGCTGTGCGGCAGGGTTCTTGGTTAGGCGAAGCCTCCGAATTGGCGGTCCTTCTTCTGCCGCTCGGGCGCTTGTAGAACTCCGCCTGCCGGCCTTTCAAAGAGAGACTGCCTGCAAGGGGCACACGTCCTAACGGTACATTCTGCAAATTAGCACCCTAAACGCCAGACCCTCGTGCCGAGTGCCGCGAGGTAACCAGCACTTTCAGTAGAACTGTGCGCAGAAGTACAGACTGGCATCGGCCCAAAGCACGGACGATAGACCGGATATCTATAGGTCGTAGCGTAAGCAAACACCCCCGTAATTCAGGAAGGTGCTTAGGAAACGTAGTTTCCTAAGCGCGTTTTTGCCTACTTTTGGCGCGGGCCAAAAGTAGGCGCGGAGTCCGGGGCCGCGCAGGTCCCGGGCTATCGAAAAGAAATAAGCGGAGGCGGCCCGCAGGGCCGCAGAAGCAACTGCCGGAAAAATTTTCAAATAACTAGTTGACAACCGTCTACCAACGTGCTAAGATATACGGGTAGACGGTCGTGTACTATAAACACAAAGGTATACGGATGTGTACCTGGAAGGAGGCGCCAAGCCAATGGCAGGAGAAAAAGTCAATCTCTCCGATTGTGAATGGAAGCTGATGAACCGGCTGTGGGAACAGCCGATGACCATCATGGAGCTGACCAACCGCTTCCGCGAGGAGACCGGATGGTCAAAAAATACCGTTATTACCATGCTCTCCCGGCTGGAGGGCAAAGGGGCGGTCCGCTGTGAACGGGAGGACCGGGCCAAACGCTATTACCCCGTTCTGCGGCAGAAGGACGCCGCCCGGCAGGAAACGGAGAACTTTCTGGGCAAGGTCTACGGCGGCAGTCTGGGGCTCATGATGAGCGCCATGGTGGAAAGCCGCCGCCTGACGGAGGCCGATGTGGCGGAGCTGTCCGCCATACTGGAGAAGGCGGGAGGCGGTGCGAAATGAGAGAGGTACTGCTGACCTCCTCGGCGCTGATCCTGGCCCTGCTGGTCCTGCGGCAGGTCTTCCGGAAGCGAATTTCCCGGCGGGTACAGTATGCCCTCTGGGGGCTGGTATTGGTGCGGCTGCTGGTGCCGGCGAACCTTCCGGCGGCGGATTTCAGCGTGCTGTCCGTCTCCGAGCCCGCCCGGGTCCAGATGGAGAAACGGCTGGAGGAGGAGCCGGTTTATGTGCTGCCGGTATCTACGCAGGAGATCGCGCGCTCCTCTGCAAGACCCAATGTGATCCTGCCAATGGAGGGCCGCTATTCCGAGGTGACCCAGGCGGAGGGCCAGCCTGCCGTATTGACGAAATATGCCTTTACCCTGGAGGAGGCTTTGGGCCTGGTCTGGGCCGCGGGCATGGGGTGCATGGGGCTGTGGCTGGCGGTATCCAACCTCCGGTTCTGGCACATGCTGCGGAAAAAGAGGATCCCTATGGAGCTGCCGGAATGCCGGTATCCGGTGTATCTGGTGGAGGAGGGGCTGGTATCGCCGTGCCTCTTCGGGCTGTTCCGGCCTGCCGTGTACCTGACGCCCGCCGCTATGGAGAGCGGGGAGGGCCTGCGTCATGTGCTGGCCCATGAGGAGACCCACGGGCGGCATGGGGACCCGCTGTGGTCCCTGCTGCGGAGCGTATGTCTGGCGGTGTACTGGTTCGATCCTCTGGTCTGGTGGGCGGCGGCCGCCGCCCGGGAGGACTGCGAGCTGGCCTGCGACGAGAGCGCCCTGAGACGGCTGGGCGAGGCCGAGCGCATCCCATACGGGCAGACTCTGCTGCGGCTCATCCCCCTGCAAAGGTCGGCGGGGCATGTGATGCTTACCGCCACCACGATGACTTCTGACAAAAAGAGAATGAAGGAGCGTATCATGCGAATTTCTGAAAATCGAAAAATGAAGGCCGCCGCCCTCTGCGCAGCCCTGGCGGTGACGGCGGCGGTATGCGCGGTGACGTTTACAGGGTGCAGTGCGCAGGCAGCGGCCGGTACGGCCTCGCCGGAAAATCTGAACGCACCTTCTGACCGGCAGTCTCCCCAGCCGGTTGGCCCGGAGGGCAGGCCGGTGGATATGCTGACCATCCCTCTGACGGACGCGCTGTCCTACGAGCTGGAGAAGGTGGAGACTTATTCCGCTAATGACTTGATACCGGGCCATCACAGCGGGGAACACGAAGACCGCCGTCAGGGCAGGCACCATACCGGCGGCGGATGCCGTACAACGGAGAACTGCGGCACCTTTGCCTGGAGCTATGACGGGAATACCTACGTCTCCTCCCATGATCTCAGTCTCAGCTCCTTCCCCGATGATTATTTCCTCTGCATCCCGGAGCAGACGTATCGTGAGGAGGCGTTTGCCAATATCCTCGGATACAGCGGCGTGATGATCGACTACAACGCCAGGGACCCTGAGACTGATTACTATGGCTCCTTCTGCGATTACTACGTCTTCGAGGAGGGCGCGTCCGGGACGGACGTCTATCTGCTGGCCCGTGTCTGCGGCGTGCCGGAGGTGGTGGACCTGGACGGCGACGGAACCATGGAGCTGATCGGCTCGGACTGCAATGGTATGGCGCAGATCTTCTTCAAGCGGGACGGGAAGCTCCATGAGGCCAATATCGGGAGCCTGCTGAGCGAGTTCTGGACCGAGGCGTCTTTCTTCCAGTTTGTCGGCTGGTATACCGCAGATAAATACCTGAAGGTCTACGCCAATGTGCCCGTGGTCAAGGACGGGCAGGCGACGGACATCCTTGCCGCCGCCTACAGAGAGATATATTTCAACGGTCAAAGCCTCCAGCTGGCAAAGGGCCGGAGGGAAATGGCGAATCATCTGCTGGACCGGGTGCAGGACAGCAGCGTCGTGGTGGACGCCGCCCGGACGGCGGCGAAGGCCAACGCGGACGCCTGGACTGCCAATTACGGCAAGGGTATGGAGGCTCCGCCGGAGTGGGACGACTACTGCGTGACCGCCCTGGACTGGGTCTACCCCGTGGATTTCGAGGCGGGGCAGCCGGAAAACGGCGGGGGCATCGCTGTGTACGAGTTTCGCTATGAGGTCCACACCACCACGCCGGAACGTGTGACCGCGCTGCCCGGCGGGGCCTATCTGGACGAGGATGGCTGGGTGGGCGGCTTCTACGATCCCAACGGAAGCTATCTGGTGTTCCAGATACTTGATGACGGGTCCTACAAACAGCTGGACGGCACGATCTCCCATGATCTGGGTCCCGAGACCAGCGAGTTTATGGCGGACCTGGAGCGCGTTTTGTCAGATAACGGCCTGACTTCGGCCTGGCCGTTCTGAAATAGTATTTAATGCAAGGAGGATAGACCCATGAACAGCAATTTACCCGCACCTCGCAAACCCTTCCGCAGACGGACGCTGGTTCTGGTGCTGGCCTGCGTCACCGCGCTGGCCCTGATGGTCCCGGCTATGGCCCACGGCCATGGCGGCGGACGCCACGGCGGCTGCGGCCGTGGGTGGAGCGCCCAGACCCAGGTCCAGACCCAGGTCACCGTCTGCGCTGTGGAAGGCTGCGAGATCGCGGGGCGGCACGTCCACAACAACGTGACCTACTGCGGCTACGCCCACGCCAACGGCGTATGCGACGGCAAATGCCTGGCGCTGTGTACCGTGGAGGGCTGCGAGGTCGCCGGACGGCACGTCCATGACGGCGTGACCTACTGCGGGAGCCGCCACGAGGGCGGCTACTGCAACGGCCAGTGCCTGACCCTGTGCCCCGTGGACGGCTGCACCACCGCCGGTCCCCACATCCATGACGGCGTGACCTACTGCGGCAACCACCATGAGGCGGGCTACTGCGGCGGCGGCTGCGCCGTGGTTGGAACCGGCGCCGGATACCGGCACGGCTGCCATCGTTAATATGAACCTATAACGCAAGGATGCCGCCCCGGCTGGCCGGGGCGGCATTTCTGCGTTATTTCGTTTCCTGGAGATACAGCTTACCGCGGTTCTCGATCAGGCGGACGGTATCGTCCAGCGTCCGGCTTCCGTCGAGGAAGGACAGCGCCTCCTCCCGTATGATGGCGGTCAGCGCCTCGTCCGGGTCGTAGACCTGATCCACGGCGTTGAACAGCACCATGAAGTGGCCGTATTCCTCCTGGGTGACGGGGCGGATGGGGATCGCCAGATCGCTGTCCGGCATCATGACACAGGCGGGGCCCGCCGTCTCCATGGGCTGTCCCGTCTCGTCCAGCATGGGACCGGTGGATATTTCCGCCATTCTGTCAAAGTCCGCGCGGCTAATGGGCAGGGCCGGGCCGAAGTAAATTCCCGTGGGGTACTTGGGCAGGAACGCCTCCCGGAGAAAGCTCCAGGCGGCCTCCTTGTTCTTGCAGCCGGAGGCCATGGATATCCCGTCCCACAGGCGGAAAAAGCTGCCCGCGCCGCCGTCTTCCCGGGGATAGCCTACATAGCTGCACGACCCGCCGAAGGCGGTGGTGTACACCTGGACCTCCGCGCAGGAGTCCAGTCTGGTCAATTCCGCCGGGAGCAGGAGCAGCTCCCCGTCCAGGGCGGCGGTGTAGATGTCCTCCACCCCTTCCGTCCGGAGGGGTGCGGCGGCGCAGAACTCCAGGAAGGACCTCACCGCCTCCTCCCGGACGGTCCCCGCCTCCCGGTCCACCAGGGCGTCAACGGTCACGGGCAGGATCGCGTCCAGCAGCGCCGGCCGTTCCCGCTCGCCGAAGACTGTGCTGCCCTCCGGCAGGGCCTCCATGGCCTCCCGCAGGTCCGCCCAGGTCCAGCTTACCCGGTCCCCCACCGCGCCGGTCCGCCCGGCGGCGGTGAGGATGGTGAAGGAGGGGAACGCCTGGTACAGCTTCCCGTCCCGGCAGGCCGCGTCGATCACCTGGGTCATCACCGCCTCCCGGCCCAGGTCCGGGTCGCCCTCCAGCCAGGGGAGCAGGTCCTCCAGGTATCCCCGCCGCGCATACTGCCCCATGGGAAGGCCGGAGTTGTCCAGCAGGTCGGGGATGTTCCCTGCCAGCAGCTCCGTCTGGAGCCGGGTCCTCCCGGCGGACGGGTCAGACCCCGTGCCGTATTCGGAGTAGTCCCGGACCTCGATCCGGCAGTCGGGATGGGCCTTGTTGAATTCCACGATCTTCGAGCGCGTCCCGCTGTCCAGAGACAGGGTGGCATAGGTCAGCACCGTTACCTCCGGCAGGGAGGCGGGGTCCGTGGGCGTCAGGATGATGGTCTCCGCGCCGCTGCCCGGGTTGGTCACGGTCAGCAGCCGCCCGTCCTCCAGAGGGGCGGCGCAGAGGACCTGGCCGCTGTCGATGCTCACGCCCGTCCAGGACAGCAGGCGCTCCAGTCTCCCCGCCTCGATATCGTATCCGTACAGGGAGTCCCCGCCGGTGCAGAAGTACAGCCAATCCCCGCCGCCGCCGTAGACCCGGCCGCCGCCCACCGGGAGGGGATAGGATGCTCCCCAGTCCCCTGCCTCCGGATGAATGGAGCGCAGCTCCTGCGCGCCGTCCGCAGCAGGGGCGGCGGTCCGCAGAGCCACTTGGCCGTCTGCCAGAAGGACCAGAGCGTCCCAACCGGCGTTCTTCGGCGCGTCCAGACTGCACAGAAGACGTCCGTCCCCGTCATAAGCGAAGACGCTGTCCCGCGTGCTGGCGTACAGCCGTCCCTCCCGGTCCGTGATGACGCAGCGGACATCACCCGCCGCCAGGCCCAGCGCGCCCAGCTCGAAGCGTGCCACCTCCTTTCCGGCGGCATCGAATCGCTGCACATAGTCCCGGGGCTGCTGGCCATCCCAGGGGGAGACGGCGGTCCAGAGCCAGACCGTTCCCTCCTCTCCGGGCCAGCAGCCGGGCGTCATGATGTATCCGTCCGCTCCATCGAGAAGGTCAAAGGACCGGTATCCCTCCACCCTTCGAAAGGCCGCTCCGCCGGGCTCCCCCTGAAAGAGGGCTGTGCCGCCGAGGAAGATGGGGATCGTCTCCCCTCCGGGTCCCTCTGTTTCGCTTTCCTGGATGGCGTCCCCCACCAGATAGACGTTCCCGCCGCCGGCGCAGGCTCCTGTGATATAATTGGCATCGAACTCCGCTTTGGTAAATTCCGGTACATAGACCATGCCGCCGGGAACCTCCGCCTGCAGCGGGTCCGCCACCGCCTCCGGCGTCTCGCCGCAGGCGGTGAGGCACAGCAGCAAAAACAGACACAGTATCCCATATTTGCGCTTCATGTCTTTCCCCCCTCCTTTCTGATGTAAAACCCAGTATATAGAAAAGATGTATGCTTTTTCCTTCCGATTTGTATGCGCATCCCGTCACCTCTGTATGATCTTTGTATCCTTTCTTTCGGAAAGGACGGTTGACAGGTTGCCTTATTTGTATTATAATAGTTAATGCAAAGGAGGTGCTGCCATGCTGCTGCGATTGGATTTTTCCGGCGATGCGCCCATCTATCAGCAGATCCGGGATCAGGTGGTGGCGGCCATTGCCTCGGGCGAACTGCGGCCCGGGGAACGGCTGCCCACCATCCGGGCTCTGGCGGAGGAGTGCGGCATCAACATGATGACCGCCAGTAAGGCCTACCAACTGTTGAAAGCGGAGGGGTATATCACCACGGGCCGCAGGGACGGGGCGGTGGTGCGCCTCCCGGCGGGCGCGCCGGACCCCCGGACTCTGGAGGGCCTGCGGCTGCGGCTGTGCGAGCTGCGGCTGGGGGGGATGGGACGGGAGGAAGTTCTGGAGCTGTGCGGAAAGCTGTATGACGGGGAGGTGCCGGGGAAATGACGGTATTTTGGAGCATCATTGCATGGGCGGTCATGCTGCCACTACTGCCCATCATGTATTTCATGCAGAAAAACGAGTGCAAGCCGAAAAAGAATATCATCGTCGGCGTGACCCTGCCCTACGAGGCGCAGGGGGATGCGGAAGTGCTTGCCCTGCTGGAGCGGTACGGGAAGGAACTGAAGCGGATGTGCTGGGCGATGCTGGCGGCGGTGGTCCCCGGCCTGTTTGTCAGGAGTCTCGGCCTGTTCATAACGTACTATGTGACCTGGGCGGTCGCAATAGGCGCCGTACTCGCGGTCCCGTATATCCGGTGCAACAAGTCCCTGCGGCAGCTCAAGGAGGCCCGGGGGTGGCGGCGGACGGAGGACGCGCCCCAGGTGGTCGCGGACCTGGCCGCCGCTGCGGAGGAGATGCGGTGGCTCTCCCCCTGGTGGTTCCTGCCGCCGTTTCTGATCAGTCTTGTGCCCCTGGCCTTTGCGGGGGAGGTCTGGTGGGCGTGGACGGCATGCGCGGCACTGGTTCCGGTGTTTTACCTCTGCTACCGGTATCTGTACCGGAACCGGGCGGAGGTGGTGGACGCCGACAGCCAGCGGACCATGGCTCTCACACGTATCCGGCGGTACAACTGGGGGAAATTCTGGCTGGTCATGGCCTGGGCCACAGGGATATTCAACGCGCTGCTGTGGCTGACCCTGAATCACGTGTGGCTGTGTATGGGCGTGTGCCTGCTGTATGGCCTGATAACTGTGGCAGAGGCGGTGAGCATCGAGTTCCGGGTCCGGCGTTTACAGGAGAAGCTGACGGCGGACAGCGGGCGGGGGTACTACGTGGACGACGATGACCGCTGGCTCTGGGGCGCTTTCTACTACAACCCCGACGACTGCCGGGTGATCGTCAATGCCAGGACCGGGATCAATGCCACCTTCAATCTGGCAAAGCGGCCCGGCCAGATCATCGCCCTGTTTCTGGCCGCGATGATGCTGGCCTTACCGCTGGTGGGTGTATGGGAAATGAGAATGGAGCGGGCCCCGGTGGAGCTGGAGGTCACGGAGACCGAGCTGGTGGGCTCCTACTTCGGCGGGGAGTGGAGCGTGACGCTGGAGGATATTGCGGAAATCCAGGTCCTCCCGGAGAGGCCCAAGCTCCGCCGGGTGGCGGGCACCGGGATGGAGAACGCCCTCACCGGGCAGTTCAGCGCGGAGGACTGGGGCCGGGTGACGGTGTGCATCGATCCCCGGACAGGGCCATGGCTGCTGGTGACGGCGGAGGATGGGACGCTGTATCTCTTCGGAGCCAGCGAGGAGGGCGCGGCGGCGGAGATCGCGGAGGCCATCACCGGCGGCCTGGCGGAAGCAGGCCAATGATCCCCAAGACCATAAGGACGATAAAGGCCGCAAGTCCCACAAAAAATTCAGGATCGATCACCATGATCCGAACGGCCAACACGCCGGAAAGGATCTGCAAAATGTCAGCCGCCATTGCGCAGCGCTTCCACCCCAGGATACCCAGAAAGAGCAGAAACGCTTCCGCCGCCAGCAGGGCGAGGCAGGGGAGCATGAAAAACAGCACCAGCAGGGACCCGAAGCCCGCGAAGGACCTGTATCTCCAGGCGTCATAGATGACGGCCAGGACCCCGGCGGCCACAAGGCAGGTCAGGGTCAGATGCACCCAAAGAAAGCGGTTTTTCTCCGGCTTTCCGGACGGAGGCGTTTTTGGATCGTGGTCGAATGGCTCCATAGAGGACCCTCCCATCGAGTGACTACTGCCGGTATCATATCATATTTTCGCGAAAAAGGAAACCGCCCCGCAGAGATGCCAATGGGCCTTGGACAAAACAGTCCAAGGCCCATTGGCTGTGACGGGCTATTCCTTGGGGGGATGGCAGTATGGGGCGTTGGCGCATCCCTTACAGCCGCAGCTGCACCCGCTATGGCCGGACCGCCTCTCCCTGACCATCCCGGCGATGATGGCGGCAGCGATCAAAACCAGAAGCAGCGTTATCACAATGTAACCCCAGTGGGAAGCGATGTACGTGAGCATGGGGGACCCTCCTTATGCTAATTTTGACGCGAAGTCTATTTTTGTTACCTGCGGACTGCCTGACGGCGTGCGAAAAGTTGGGAATCACAGTAATTTGCGGTTTGAGCTTAATGCCAGAGCAAGAAAACATATTACGCATTTGCCGGGGAGCGGCTGCTCAAGGAAACGTCCCTTCCATTTTCCCGGCAGGGACGGAACAGCAGATACAGCAGCCCTGCCAGCAGGGCAAAGGCGATAACGGTAAATATCCCGAAGGGCGCTTCCCCAGTGATGAGGCCGCCCAGCTGGTAGACGATCATGGAGGCGGCATAGGCGAAGCCACACATATAGGCGATGGCCCCGGCGGTCCACCTGGCGCTGTTCATCTCCCGCCGGATGGCCCCCATGGCCGCGAAGCAGGGCGCGCACAGCAGATTGAAGATCATGAAGCTGTAAGCGGTGACAGCTGTGAAATCAGCGGAGATCAGGGCGTAGAGCGGGCTGGCGTCCTCAATGAGGTCCGCGTCACCGGCGTAGTGATAGAGCTGTCCGAAGGCGGCCAGGACATTCTCCTTGGCGATGAGCCCGGTGAAGGTGCCAACTGCGGCCTTCCAGGCCATATCTCCCTTCCAGCCCAGCGGGTAGAATATCCACGCTACGGCCCTTCCGGCAGAGGCCAGGATAGAGTCGTTGTTGTCCTCCACGGGGCCGAAGGAGCCGCCGGCGAAGCCGTAGCTCTGGAGGAACCACAATACAATGGTAGACAGCAGGATCACCGTTCCCGCCCGCCTGATGAAGCTCCACCCTCGCTCCCAGGCGCCCCGCAGCACGTTGCCGGGGCTGGGAGCATGGTAGGCAGGCAGCTCCATCACGAAGGGGGCGGGCTCCCCGGCAAATATCCGGCACTTTTTGAGCAGGATGCCGGAGAGGACCACCGCCGCCGCGCCGGTAAAGTAGGCGCTGAGCGATACCAGCCAGCTGCCGCCGAACAGCGCTCCGGCAAAGAGGCCGATGATGGGCATTTTTGCCCCGCAGGGCATAAAGCCGGTGGTCATAACGGTCATCCTCCGGTCCCGGTCCTGTTCGATGGTCCGGGAAGCCATGATCCCCGGCACGCCGCAGCCGGTGGCCACCAGCATGGGGATAAAGCTCTTGCCGCTAAGGCCGAAGCGCCGGAAGAGCCGGTCCATGATGAAGGCGATCCGGGCCATATACCCCACATCCTCCAGAATGCACAGCAGCAGGAACAGGACCAGCAGCTGAGGCACGAACCCCAGCACCGCCCCTACACCGGCTACGATGCCGTTCTGAATGAGGCCGTACAGCCAGCTCTCCTCCGCCACGCCAACGCCGGTAAGGACGGCATCGAACAGGCCGGGGACCCACTCGCCGAACAGCACATCATTGGCCCAATCGGTGGCGGCGGTGCCGATGGAGATGGTCCAGCCGCCCATGGCAACGGCGTATACCAGCGCCATGACCGCGACGAAAATGGGCAGGGCCAGGACGCGGTTGGTAACGATCTTGTCGATCTTGTCGGAGACCGTCAGCTGCCCCGCGCACTTGCGCTGGAAGCAGGTGCTGATGACAGAGGTGATCCAGTCGTACCGCCCGGCGGTGATGATGCTCTCCGCGTCGTCGTCCTGCTCCCGCTCACAGGCGGCGATGCCGGTCTCGATGCAGTCGATAATCTCCCGGTCCAGCGCCAGCTGCGCCCGGACCTTTTCGTCCCGCTCAAAGAGCTTGACGGCGTACCAGCGCCGCCGATCCTCCGGAAGGTGGTGCAGGGCCAGCTCCTCAATGCGGTCCAGGGCGCGTTCCACGCCGTCGGTGAAACGGTGGGGCGGGGCGGAGGCTCTCCTGCCCGCCGCCCCGGCGGCCATTCCGGCGGCTTCCATTACTCCGCTGCCCTTGATGGCGGAAATTTCCACCACCTGACAGCCCAGGGACTGACTGAGCTTTTTTGTGTCCAGTCTGTCACCATTCCGGCGGATAACATCCATCATGTTGACCGCCGTTACTACCGGGATGCCCAGCTCCAGGAGCTGCGTGGTCAGGTACAGGTTCCGCTCCAGATTAGTACCATCGATGATGTTCAAAATGACGTCGGGCCGCTCCTGTACCAGATAGTTCCGGGCCGCCACCTCCTCCGGGGTATAGGGGGACAGGGAGTAGATGCCGGGCAGATCGGTGATGGTTACATCCTTCCGGCCCTTCAGTATGCCCTCCTTCTTCTCTACGGTGACGCCGGGCCAGTTGCCCACGTATTGATTGGCGCCCGTCAGGGCGTTGAACAAGGTGGTCTTGCCGGTGTTGGGGTTGCCCGCCAGGGCAATGGTGATGCGCATGGGGTATCTCTCCTCTCATATCATATCTTCTGCTATGAATTAGCGCAAGCTAACTACAGGCGCTAATAAAGGCGGGCACTGCCCGCGCGCGGAGGGTTCAGAAAAGCGGCGCCTGCCGTACCTCCACCAGCTCCGCGTCCGCCTTCCGCAGGCTCAGCTCACAGCCCCGGACAGTGACCTCCAGCGGGTCTCCCAGAGGGGCTGCCTTGCGGATGTGGATATCGACCCCGCGGGTGATGCCCATGTCCATGATGCGACGTCTCACGGCTCCCTCGCCGTGGAGCCTCGTTACCTGGACGGTAGATCCGATTTTTGCGTTTTTCAGGGTTTCCATAGGGTTTCCTCCTTAAATCAAAATTTTTGCGGCCATATCGCGGTTGACCGCCACCCGGGTCCCCTTGACCTCCACAATGACGCTGCCCCCGATCTGGGAGATCACCGAGACCATCCCTCCAGCCACAAAGCCCAGACCTTCCAGGAACTGCCGGGTCTCCGGCCTCCCGCCGACCTTTTTGATGCGGGCGTTTGTACCCGCCTGCACGACCGTCAACGGCATCCCGCTGTCGCCTCCCTGTTGTATGATTTCTATTGTTAGTGAAAACTAACTACAGTGCATAGGTTAGCATACGCTAACCTTCTTGTCAAGGAAATAACCGGAAATTTTTTGGATTTGCCCAGTATACACAAAGAGGCAGACCTCCTTGATCTGCCTCTTTGTGTATTATTCTGTATTCTCCGGCGGCAGATGGGCCTCGCTCCAGGCCAGCATCTGGTGGAGGATGGGGGCGAAGCTCTCCCCCATGTCCGTCAGGGTGTACTCCACCCGGGGCGGGATCTCTTGATAGACCTCCCGGTGGAGGAAGCCGTCCCGCTCCAGCTCCCGCAGGGACTTGGTGAGACTGGACTGGGTGACGCCGTCCAGACGCCGTTGCAGCTCCCCGAACCGCTGGACCCGGTAGGCGGTCACGTACCACAGGATCATGATCTTCCACTTGCCGCCCAGAACGCTTTGCAGGCGGCTCATGGGCACGCACCGGGCCAGCATCTCCGGCGTGTTGAATTTGTTCTCCGGCATACCGGCGACCTCCTTTTGTGCGAAAAAATGGACTATTACCAATTAAATTGCGTACTTGCGCCGCTGGTCCGGAAGGTGTACCATCACGGCATCATCTGTCGAGAGGAGAATTCACCATGCACTTTACCGGAACTATCTGGCGGCCGCCCTACGAGTGGGACTCCCTGCTCCTGGAGGTCACCGCCGGATGCACACATCACCGCTGCAAATTCTGCACTCTGTACGACGATCTGCCCTTCTCCTTCCGCATGTCGCCCCTGGAGGATATTGAGGCCGACCTCCGGGAGGCCCAGCTGTTCCAGACCGGGCCCATGGAGCGGCTGACCCGGCAGATGCAGGGGCTTCCTCAGGCGGAGGGGCCCCGCAGGGCGTTCCTGACGGGGGCCAATCCCTTCGTGCTGAAGACGGAACGGCTGGAACGGATCGCGGAGCTGATCCGGACCTATTTCCCCCGGTGCGAAACCATTGGCTGCTTCGCCCGGATCACGGACGTCACCGGGAAAACGGATCAGGAGCTGGCCCGTCTGGCCCGGGCGGGTTATGACGGTATCACCATCGGCGTGGAGTCCGGGGACGGGGAAGCTCTGGCCTTTATGGACAAGGGTTACGCTCCGGAGGACATTATCGCTCAGACTCGCCGTCTGGACGGGGCGGGGATCGGCTATCATTTCTTCTACCTGGCGGGTATCGCCGGGGCGGGGAAGGGAGAAGAGAGCGCCGTCCGTTCTGCGGAGGTCTTCAACCGGACACACCCCCGGCGGGTAGGTTCCTCCATGCTGACGGTCTTCCCGGAGTCCCGGCTGTATCAGGAGATACGGGCAGGGAACTGGACAGAGGCCGGAGAAAAGGAAAAGCTGGAGGAGGTCCGCACACTGGTGGAGCGCCTGGAGATCCCGGTGATCTTCGCCGCCTTGGGGGCCTCCAACGCGGTGAACATGGAGGGCCGTCTGCCGGAGGACCGGGCGGGGCTGCTGTCCGGCCTGGATCGCGTGATCGCCCAGTACAGCGAGGCGGACCTGCGGCGCTACCGGGAGGGACTGCCCCACCTGTAACGGCAAGCCCCGCCCGGAAGATTCTCCGGGCGGGGCGGGTCATGTCAGCAGAGCTTCGCGCCTGCGGGGATCTTATCGTCCACCATCAGCAGGTTCAGGCACTCCTCACCCTTTTCTGTATGGACGGCGGAAATCAGCATCCCCTGGCTCTCCTGCCCCATCATCTTCCGGGGAGGCAGGTTCACGATGGCCACCAGAGTCTTGCCGATCAGGTCCTCCGGGGCGTACCATTTGGCGATGCCGGACAGGATCTGCCGGTCCGTACCGGTGCCGTCGTCCAGGGTGAATTTCAGGAGCTTGTCGGACTTCTTCACCCGCTGGCAGTCCTTCACCTTCACAGCCCGGAAATCGGACTTACAGAAGGTGTCGAAGTCCACCTTTTCCTCGCTCTGGGGCTCGATCTCGATGGCGGGCAGAGAGGCCTTTTGTGCCTCCTCCTGGATGCGGTCCAGCTCCTCCAACTCTTTAGCCATGTCGATACGGGGAAACAGGTTCTCGCCCTTGTGGACCTCCACCCCGGCGGGCAGGACGCCCCATTGGGCGGCGCTGTCCCAAGTCCGGGCGGACTCGTCAGCGCCGGTCTGGCCGAAGATTTTCCCGCAGCTCTCCGGCATGAAGGGAGTCAGCAGCACGGTGCATACCCGGACGGTCTCCAGCAGGTTATACAGCACCGTCGCCAGACGGGTCCCGTTGGCGTTCATATCCTTAGCCAGGGCCCAGGGGGCGTTTTCATCGATATACTTGTTGGCCCGCTGGATGACCTTGAAAACTTCCTCCAGGGCGTTCTGGAACTGGAACTTCTCCATCTGCTCTTCGTACCGGTCGCGGAGGCCGGTGACCAGAGAGATCAGGCTGTCGTCCAGCTCAGGGTTCGCCTGCCGGGCCTCGGGCAGCTTCCCGCCAAAATACTTCTCCGCCATGGCGGTGGTGCGGCTGACCAGATTGCCCAGGTCGTTGGCAAGGTCGGTGTTGATGGTCTGAATGAGCAGCTCGTTGGTAAAGTTTCCGTCGGACCCGAAGGGGAAGGTCCGCAGGACAAAGAAGCGCAGAGCATCCACGCCGTACCGCTCGGAGAGCAGGTAGGGGTCCACCACGTTGCCCTTGGACTTGCTCATCTTGTCGCCGTTGAAGTTCAGCCAGCCGTGGCCGTAGACCTTTTTCGGCAGGGGCAGGTCCATGCTCATGAGGAACGCGGGCCAGTAGATCGCGTGGAAACGGACAATCTCCTTGCCGACAAAGTGAGCGTCTGCGGGCCAGAACTTGTCCAGATCCTTATATTTTTCGTTTTGATAACCCAAAGCAGTCATATAGTTGAACAGCGCGTCCAGCCACACATAGACCACGTGGCCCGGGTCGAAATTCACGGGCACGCCCCAGGTGAAAGAGGTGCGGGAGACGCACAGGTCCTGCAAGCCGCCCTCGCAGTCGATGAAATTGTTGACCATCTCATGCACCCGGCTCCGGGGCTCCAGAAAATCGGTGTTCAAAAGCAGGTCCCGCACCCGGTCCGCGTACTTGGATGCCCGGAAGAAATAGGCCTCCTCCTCGGCGTCAATAACCTCCCGGCCGCAGTCGGGGCACTTGCCGTCCACCAGCTGGCTGTCGGTCCAGAAACTCTCACAGGGCTTGCAGTATTTCCCCTTGTAGGAGCCCTTGTAGATGTCGCCGTTTTCGTACATCTTCCGGAAGATCTTCTGGATGGCGGCAACGTGATAATCATCGGTGGTGCGGATGAAGCGGTCGTATTGAATGTTCATCAGCTTCCACAGGTCCAGCACCCCGCCGGGGGCGGTGACGATGCTGTCCACGAACTGCTGGGGGGTGACCCCAGCCTCTTTGGCCTTGTCCTCGATCTTCTGACCGTGTTCGTCGGTGCCGGTGAGGAACATCACATCGTAGCCCTGAAGCCGCTTGCAGCGAGCCATGACGTCTGCGGCCACGGTGGTGTAGGAGTGGCCGATATGGAGCTTCCCCGAGGGGTAGTAGATAGGGGTTGTGATATAGTAATGTTTGTTGTCCATGGGACTGAATCCTCCAGAATTTTGGTTTTGGTATCGCGTCACATTCGTCCGCCCGGTCCGGCCGGACGGCTCCGGAGGACCATCAGCAGGAACATGACAGAGCGCCGCCCGTCAGCTGTTCCCATTGCATCGCCCCCTTTTTTCATAGTATACCCAATGTACCACAAATCCCCAGCCTTTACAAGTGCCCAGGCTTCCGATTCTCCAAAATTTTGCACTGAGATCCGTCATGCCGCCCCCTTTACGCGCATAGGCTTGCCAGAGAGGGGGTACGGCCATGGAACGGTTGCCGCTATATTGTCAGGACCAGCGCCGGGGGGAGGTCGCCCTGGCCCTCTGGGGCCCCAACGGGGCGCGGACGGAGATCGCCGCACAGATGGACGATCCTGGGGATGGCCTGTACCGCGCCTTCCTGCTGGGGGAGCGGGGCGAGCTGGCCCTGGGAGTGCTGGCCCCGGAGGATGGACGGCTCACCGTATGCCGGAGGCTGTACAACCGGGACGTGGCGGCGCTGGGGAAGCTCCTGCGGGCGGAGGCCCGGCGGTCCTTCCGGTTTGAGGAGACCGGGCTGTGCTGGCGGGAAACCTGCTGCCCGGCCCAGCTGTTCCATAGCCGGTTTCTCATCGACCGCCTTCGGTCCGCCGGGCGGGGCTGGTGGCGGAGGGAGGGGAGCGTCCTGCTGCTGGCCCTGCCCCTGGAGGAGGGGAAGCCCTTCCCCCTGGAAGCCCTTTTCTGCCTGGGGCGGATACAGCGCGTAGAGGGAAGCCGGTGCGTGGTATATGCTTTCCGGGAGGAGGAACCTGTACTTTGGCGGGAGGGATAAAATTTCTCCGGGCGGCTTTCCTTTGCAGGGAAATTGTGGTATAATGAAAATAATTTATCCCAGCCGGTCCTCTATGTACCGGTTGAGCAGATAACTTTGGTAGTCCTCCAGAAAGAACACCTTTTCCGATACCGGATCGCCGTACCGTTCTGCCAGCTCCCCCAGCGTGACCCCGTGGGCCAGCTCCAGGGCAGGGGTATCCTCCTCCGCGATCCGGCGGATGATCTCCTCCCGGGGGTCCGTTTTCAGGTTGCCGATCTTCCACTCCGCCGTCATGTGGGAGAAGTTGAAATAGACGTCGAAGGTGTTGGCGATGTTCAGCACGATCCGGTCCTCGCTGCGGGGGACTTCATGGGCAGTGCTGTCCCGCAGCCGCTCGCAGCACTGGGCCTCGGTCAGCACCTGGTCATAATCCAGATAATAGGGCCGCAGCTCCTCCGGAATATGGCCCTTCTCGATACGGATAGGGTACAGCTTCCGGTTCTCCCCGTCGCAGCTCCCGGCGTGGACGAAGAATTTGAAGTCTTCCCCGAACGCCCGGCATCGCTTTTCCAGCTCCAGCGTCTTGATGAGTCCCAGCAGCGCGGGGACCTCCGCCTTGTTTTCCTCGTTGAGGAACGCCTGCCACCGGGGGATAATCCCGTGCTGGAGGAGGATCTCCGTGGCCTGCAAAAGCTCCCGGAACGCGCCCTTCCGGCCGGTGTATCTGTCCGTCAGCTCCTCCAGCCCGAAGAAGGTCAGCTGGACCTGTCTGATGCCCACCTCCTTCAAAAATCCCGCATAGTCCGGGTCCCGGACCAGCCGCCAGAAGCTGGCCAGCTCGAACCGCTCCGGCTTCCCGCCCACGCTGAGGGCGTTGTCCCGCTCCCAGCGCGCCCGGTAGCTGTCGCAGAAGTCCGGTTCCCGCAGCCAGCTGTAAAAAACAACGGTCTCGAAATCCGGCCTGAAATAGTCCACCAGCCAGGCGTCCGCGCCGGGCTCCATGACCCGGTTGGGCATATGTCCCAGCCAGCAGTGGCGGCACCGGTTGGGACAGCCGTACAGATCTGTCACCAGATAAAGCGGTTTATGAAGCATAGCAGTTATACCTCCGTTGTTTTATACGCCATTGTACCACAGGGCGCTGACGCCGTCCATATATTTTCGTGTTCCCGCCCCGCAGGGATCGGGAATCACAAGGGTATTTTTGCTATAAGGAATACAAAAGTGAATTGGGAGTTTTGAGGAGGTTATACCATGAACTGCCCTAAATGCGGCAATAAAATGGAGCCGGGAACAGTGTATTCCCCTCGCGGCTACCTGTTTTGGACACCCGAACAGGGAAAATTGAAAAACTTCCAACAGCCAAAAGCCCCCGTTCGTCTACGTCCCATCGGAGACAAAACCAAGTCCGCTTTTTCGCCAAAAACCCTCTCCACGCCTCCCCAGTACTCCGGTACGATTTGCCGGAACTGTGGGACCATATGGTTTTCCTTTGAAAACAAAGAGTAACTATTTATCATAAGTCCTAGTTCTTTTTCGTGATTCCCGCCCCTGTAGGGGAGAGAATCACAAGGGTATCTTTGCTATAAGGAACACAAAAGCGAGTTGGGAGTATATTTACATCTGAAAAAGGAGGACCCCGCTATGAAATGTCCCTATTGCGGCTACAAGGAGAGCAAGGTGGTGGACAGCCGTCCCGCCGACGAGGGCAGCAGCATCCGCCGCCGCCGGGAATGTTTGGCCTGTGAGCGGCGCTTCACCACCTACGAGACCATGGAGTCCCTGCCCATGGTGGTCATCAAGAAGGACGGCAGCCGCCAGAGCTTTGACCGGAACAAGGTGCTGGGCAGTATGCTCCGGGCCTGTGAGAAGCGAACGGTATCCATGGCGGAGCTGGAGCGGATGACCGACGAGATCGAGCAGAACCTGCAAAACAGCCTGGAACGAGAGATCACCACCGACATGGTTGGGGAGCAGGTCATGGACAAGCTGCGGGAGGTGGACGAGGTAGCCTATGTCCGCTTTGCCTCTGTGTACCGGCAGTTCAAGGATATCCACACCTTCATGGCGGAACTTGCCAAGCTTCTGGAGGAAAAGCCCTGATGATAACGTCTGATTTAAGACGCGCATAATGTCTTGCAAATAATGACACCCGAAAGGGCTGTAGCAATTCGTTGCTATGGCCCTTTTTTTGTGCCCATTTTTCCACCCCCGCATCCCCCGATTTTCTCCCTTTCAGGGGTATCCTTCGTGCAAAAATCGCTTATTTCCATTCCCCAAACCTCCCCAAATTCAGCCCCTTTCAGGGCGATTCTTCGTGCAAAAATTCTCAAGATATGCCCAGATTTTGCCCCGTTTCCGCCCTGATATTCCCCTCTCTCCTGCCCTGTGCAGGGGATGATTTCCCCGGGAAAAGCTTCAATTTTGAACAGAACCGCTTGATTTTGGTTATAAATTCTGCCTGTCGAACGTTCTGAAAGGGAAGAAAACAGGGGAAAAGGCAAGGGAATTGCTGGGGGGAATGTGACTGCGAAGGAGCCAAAAGCGCTAAAAAGCGTCCTGTTTTTGCCCCATTTTTCCCCCCAAACCACCCCAAAACATTCCCCAATTTTCTCCCTTTCAGAGGGATGCTTCGGAGGAAAAGCCCCTAAATTTCTCCCCGTCCACCCCCGAAAGTCTCCCCACTCTCACGCCAGGACAGGCTGAAATTTGCACTAAAAAGTATGGAATTTTAGCAAAAGCACAATGCTTTGCACGAAAATCTCCCCGTAAGCTTTGCTTGGGAATTCGTCTGCGAAGGTTGCCCCCTGAAAGAGCAAAAACTTGGGGAAATGAGCGGGGGATGCGTGGGGACTGGTAGTGCGAAGAATGCCCTCTGAAAGGGAAAAAGAACGGGGAGATGCGTGGGGAGAGAAATGAGCGGAAAAGTTGCAAAAATCAAGATTTTCGGCTTTTAGAAAACTGCCATCTTTCGGCAGACAATGGACAAAAATCGCAGACAAAGTGTTCATTTTAAAAAAGACGCTGACACCTGACTTGCCATCGTATTGCGTAGATTTCTATAAAAGTTTCCATTAACCCTGCAACTTTGCCCTCTTTTGTGTGACACTATGGATACCACACAAAGGAGGGCTTTTTATGTCCATCTCAAAGTATGAATTAGCGGCCTTTGCGGCCTGCCTGCGGCGGGAGGAGCGGAGTTCGGGGACGGTCGAAAAATACCGGCGGGATGCCGCCGCGTTTGCCGCCTGGCTGGGATGCCGCGAGCTGACCCGGGAAACCGCCGCCCGGTGGCGGGACCATCTTCTCCGGGAGGGGTATGCCCCGGCAACCATCAACTCCATGCTGTCCGCTGTCAACGCGCTGCTCCGGTTTCTGGGACGGGAGGACTGTAAGATCAGATTCCTCCGGGTTCAGCGCAAAGCTTTCCGGGAGCAGAGCCGGGAGCTGACGAGGACAGAGTATCAGAAGCTCCTTGATACTGCGGCGGGGCAGGGCCAGGAGCGGCTGAGGCTGCTGATGGAAACCATCTGCGCTACCGGGATTCGGGTTTCGGAGGTGCAGTATATCACCGTGGAAGCAGCCCAGCGGGGCCGGGCCGAAATCCGTTTGAAGGGGAAAATCCGCACCATCCTCCTCCCGGCCAAACTCTGCCGGAAGCTGCTGAAATACGCACGGAAGCAGAAAACCGCCTCCGGGGAGATTCTTCTCACCAGAAGCGGAAAACCGGTCTCCCGCCGCCAAATCTGGCGGGAGATGAAAATGCTGTGCGAAAAAGCCGGGGTGGAAAGTTCGAAAGTGTTTCCCCACAACCTCCGGCATTTGTTTGCGGCTACGTTCTATAAGGTCTGCCGGGATATCGTGAAGCTGGCGGATATTCTGGGACATTCCTCCATCAACACCACCCGGATTTATTTGATGACCACTGGTGCGGAACATGCAAGACAGCTGGAAAAGCTGGGGTTGGTGACGTAGTTTCGTCATGTTGACAAAATTCTGATTTTGTCACAGAGAGATACATAAATCTCTTGAAATCATTATAGCACAACCATTTCATAAGGGAAGACAGTTCTTAAAAAATCAGCGAATTACCGAAAAGAGTATGAAAAGCCCAGGACTGCAAGTGTTGTTTTTTTGCAGCCCTTGATTTTCATGCTCTTTTTTCCTGTATTTCGTATTTAGTTGTCTAAAAACATGCAACCTTGTGACAAAATCAGAATTTTGTCTACTGTCGGTGAGCAAAGAGACGCCCTCTCAGTCAGCCTGCGGCTGACAGCTCCCCCAAAGGGGGAGCCAAGTGGCAAGGTATAGCCTTGAAGAGCGTTTCTTCGCCCGCACAATCCACTTGCCTCTCCCTCT
>ERZ779621.121-NODE-121-length-54044-cov-5.556743_pt1 | contig 54044 bp, 85 predicted proteins | sample MGYA00514215_ERZ779621 | MGnify/ENA primary metagenome ERZ779621 (study PRJEB29562, sample SAMEA4376715) | mouse gut metagenome | isolation source: Cecum | study: EMG produced TPA metagenomics assembly of the A DSS colitis mouse model was used to assess the...
GGTAGTCGCCGCCATACTTCTCCCGCATAGGAAACCGCCTACTTAATCTATGATGCGACAGACCTACTTCGGCCTGCGGGTGCCTCCCACAAAGAATATGACGGGGGATGAAGCCTTGGCCTCAACAGCCGCTCGAAAGCTGGCCGCCTGAGAGAACACGATGTGACCGTGGCGGGCCATAATATCGACGATGCCAAAAGCCTGCCCTTCGGTTTTGTAGTAGTAGTCAGAGGCGATCATGTCCAGACCAGAGAAGCCAATGCGGGATATGAATGAGGACATGGCCGGGGCGTTTCCGGTGGAGCTGTGGACTGCCACGGAAATGGAGCCATCAGGGGACAGGAATAAATCTGCCACCATATGAAGGCTCTTGCCGCTCAGATGGACACCCTCGCCAATGCAGATGAGGGTGTCCTTTTTGCAAGAGGTATCAGGTCGATTGGTGGTCATAGTATCATCCTCCTGTGAAAGGGTGGGTCTGCTGAAACAGGGTCACTTTGTATCCCCGTCATCGGATTTGACCGTATAGTCGGATGCGGCACGGTATTTGTCCAGGACAGCGTGAACGATGTTGCGGTCGTCCATAGATGCTATAGAATAGAGGTGAGCGATCTCGTGCATATCGTCCTTGATGGCCTCCCGCCCGTCCTCAATGCCGAGGAGCCAGTCGATGGAGACATGGAAGTAGTCTGCGATGCGCAGCAGATAAGGAAGATCGGGGGCACGATCACCGGAGAGGTATCTGGACAGAGTGGGCGTACTGATACCCAGGTCTGCGGCAAGGCCACGAATGCTTAGGCCCCGGCCATTGAAGAGGTAGTTGATCCTGTCTCTGAAGATTGAATAGTCCATGAAAAATCCTCCTTTTACCAGATGGTAACATCATACACCAAGAAGGTAACAACTGCAACACTTTTTACCACTAATGATAAAAAAATTATTGACTTTTACCGATTGGTAACGTATAATGAAGATACGGCAACACCCTAAACATGAAAAGGGACGGAGGTGAACCGAATTGAAACCGCTTGAGATCAAAGGAGCCAGAACAAGGCTTGGATACAAGCAGCAGTTCATGGCCGACAGCCTTGGAATATCGCTCCCCTCGTATCGCAAGAAGGAGAGCGGGGCTGTTCGGTTTACTGATGCTGAAAAAGCCAAAGTAGGCGAGATCCTGGAGCTAACCCCATGCCAGCTCAACGATTTTCTGTATGATGGGATACTTCCCATCTCCAGAACCAGTGCTGGATGAGGGGGCTTTCCATTTTGCCTGAGTGTTACCGGTTGGAAACGCAATGAGAAAAATGTGAAACAGGGTCAATTCCCCGAAACGGATGTCCCTCTGACTGTAACCATTATAAGCCGAATTGGAGGATGAATAAATGGGCCGTGACGCTACGAAAGCCTGTGGAAACCCGTGGTATGAGGCGAGAAAACAGGCGTCAATGTACGATGACAAGCTAAAAAGCAGAGAGGGAGCGGCGGAACAGCTCGGGATGTCCGTTTCGGCCCTGGCCGAGGCAGAGCTTGGGATGACCAAATGTATGCCGGCGGACAAGGCGGTGTTGATGGCAGACAGGTACAACGCACCGCACCTCTTGAACTACTACTGCCTGCATGAGTGTCCGATTGGACGCCAGAGGCCGATTTCGGATGAGGTGGTGGGCATCGACCGAGTGACGTTGAAGCTCCTGAAAAAGCTCCGGGTCGACCAGCTCGAAGAGATGAAGGAAAAGCTGGTAGACATTGCCGAGGATGGCATCATCAGCGAAGATGAGAAGCCCGACATGAAGGCAATCATGGAATACCTCGATGACCTGTCGAAGACCATCAGCGAGATCCAAGTGGCCGGGAAAAGGGCTTTGGGTCGGCTGGGGGGAAGTGAACGATGAGCCGGAACGAGCGGAGGAGAAGGAGGAAAAGGAGGGTTGCGGCCCGGAAGGCTGCGCTGATAGCACTCATTCTCGCAGGGGTGGCGTTCACATCAACGACGCTGAACGGAGGAAAGGATGGCGCCACAAAGGAAGAGCTGAGGCCGGTAGAAGCCAGATGGGAAACGGCAGAGCTGGTGAAGGCGAGTGTGGAGCATCCGATCCCCGAACTGGAGAATGTTTGCATCCGGATCGAGGAGTCGCTGTCCCAGGAACAGGAGGAAGATCCGATGAAGCCGGAGGATATTGTGGCTGAGTTGGTTGCCCAGGGATACTACCGGGACGACGTACCGCTTGATTACGAATTGCAGGACTACCTGCATCTGGCCTGCCAGGAGTTTGATGTTGACTATTACATCATGCTTGCTCTAATTGAAAAAGAAACCGCATTCCAAAATATTGCAGGTGACGGCGGGCGTAGCCAAGGGTATTGCCAGATACAGAAAAGATGGTGGGCGGGCCTCATGGATGAAATCGGAGCGACCGATTTGACGAACCCAGAAGACAACTTCCGAACAGCCTGCGCCATCATTGCGAGCCATATCGAACAATTTGGGAGCGTTGAATATGCGCTGACTGCCTACAATTCAGGAAGTCCCGGAACAAGCCAATATGCAGCGAAAGTGCTTGAACTTGCAGAAAAATGGAGGAAAGTGAGTTGAGCAAGATAGACATGACCGGACTCAAATTTGGACGATTGACAGTAATCGGCCCAGCGAAAAATCGTGGGACACGAGCATATTGGGTCTGCAAATGCGAGTGCGGGAGGACAAAGGAAATTCGAGGATGGTCGCTCCGAAATGGAAATGTGCAATCATGTGGTTGCGAAAAGGGACTACGCCATGGGGCTTGCACAGGGGGACGCCCGAAAAGAATTTATAACATTTGGAGAGATATGCGAGATCGTTGCAAAAATCCAAACAATGTTGGGTTCGAACTATATGGCGCAAGGGGAATTTCCGTGTGCCAAGAATGGGAGGACTTCCAATCATTCTGGGAGTGGGCGAAGAGGACTGGTTACAGTGACAGCCTGACACTCGACAGGGTAGACTCGAACGGAGGGTACAATCCCGATAACTGCCGGTGGATTACCAATTCTGAACAGCAGAGAAATTAGCGGAATAATGTTTTTGTTACTGTAAATGGGGAAACCAAGTGCTTGGCAGAATGGGCAAGAGTTATCGGAATACGTCCACAGGTATTGAGCAAGGTGAAGGCACAAGGGAAGAATATCGAAAAATTCATCAGGGATGAACTGAGAAAGAAAGAGGGGGTCGGCGATGATGCCAGCGGTATCAAGAGCGATCTCAAGAGCTGAGGAGCGGTTGGATTTCCCGCCGCACGAGGAGGTTCTGGAGTACGCCAAGAAGCTCACCGAGCAGAAGATCCGGGTAAAGGGGCTGCCTGAAGACTACTTCCCGTTGCTGTACGAAGACGTGATTGTGGAGACCTACTCGATGGCGTTCATCAATGCCATCGGAGAGCAGAACAGGAGGTGCCAAGAATGTGTGAGATCTGCCACTACACCCCGTGTTTGAGCGGATGCCCCAATGCACCTGATCCGCCGCCGGCGTTCCGCTGCCACGGGTGCGAGGAAGCGATCTACCCGGAAGACGAGTACGCACGGATCGACGGCGTTGAGTATTGTGAGGACTGTATCGACAATATGCCCTACTGCGTACTCATTCCGAAACTGGGCGGAGAGTGGAGACCCGTACAAGATGGAGAGTCCATCAAATGCGCTGGATGCGGAGAGGAGCTTCCGCCGGGAACTGAATACGGAGTGGTCGACGGAGCGATCCTCTGCGAAGACTGCATCGACGAGATCCCGTACTGCGACCTGGTCACACGGATGGGAGCCGAGTGGAACACGGCTACGGAAGGAGACATCTACGATGGATACGACGGGTAAGTTGCTTATGATCCCGGAGGTAGAGGGCATGACCTTTGATGAGGATGCCCACATCTACCGGGTGGATGGCCTTGAGATACCGAGCGTGTCTGCCATCATGGAGCCGCTGTCCAGAGCAAAGTACAGCGGCATAAACGCAAAAACATTGGAGAAGGCCGCCGAAAAGGGAACGTCCGTCCATAACGGCATCGAGAACTACATCAAGTTCGGCATCCGGGATGTCCCGGAGGAGCATATGGGGTACTTCGGCGCCTTCCTCGACTGGTGGAACACCTACAAACCGGTGGTGGTGGCCTCCGAGGTAAGGCTGTTCAACAGCCTGCTCGGATATGCCGGGACGGCTGACCTCATCGCCTACGTCGAGGGTGAGCTGACCCTGATCGACTTCAAATCCACCTACTCTGTCAGCGAAATGACCTGCGGAGTACAGCTCGAAGCCTACGTTCGGGCGCTGATGACTATGGGCGTCGAGGCGAAAGCGAAGAAGATCCTCCACCTGCAAAAGACTGGCAGGTTCAAATACATCGACTTCAAGATGAATGATATTGAACGGTGGAGGGTATTCACCGCCCTGAAGACGGTGCATGACTACATCAAAGCAGCCTGATTTTATGAGAGGAGTGTAAAAAATGCCCGAGAAGCTGAAAGTAATCGGAAACAACGCCCTGGCCCCCGAGGTGGATGGCCCGGAGCAGGAGTTGGGAAGTGCGGCCACGGCCATCGTGCAGGTCGCCAGCAGCACGGTCATCGACAGTCAGCAGGACTACGAGAAGGCCGTCGGCATCCTGAAGGATGTGAAGCGTATCCAGAAGCAGGTGAAGGAGTATTGGGAGCCGCTCCGGGTGTCTGCCAAGAAAGCCTACGACGGAGTCCTGGAGAAAAAGAAACAGATGACGGAGCCGCTGGATAAGGCGGAGCGCATCCTGAAGGGCCTGATGTCCTCCTACACCGTGGAGCAGGAGAGGAAGCGGGCGGCGAGGGAGGAGGCCATGCGGGCCGCCGCCCGGAGAGAAGCGGAGCGGATCATGGAACAGGCGGCGGCGGCCGAGGCGGCAGGGGATGCCGCCGGGGCTGAGGCCGCCATGGAAGAAGCAATGGTCATGGACGAAGCCGCAGCCGCCGGAAGGGTGATTGCGTCGGCCCCGAAGGCGGCCGGGGTATCCACCAGCAAGACGTGGAAGATCGTGTCCATTGACCCGGACAAGGTTCCGATCAAGGTGGGGGCTGTCGAGATCCGGCCGGTAGACCAGGCGGCCGTCATGAGGCTCATCCGTGAGGCGAAGGGGGACATTGAGATCCCCGGCATCAAGTTCGAGGAGTCCGTACAGATCAGTGTCCGGGGATGACCCGGAAGAATAGGAGGTAAATATGGCAAACGAGTTGATGGAGGTCAAGTTTGAGAGCCTGTCCGGCATCATGGTGCAACTTGACGCCGCCACGGTGAGGAACACCCTCACCAGGGGAAACGGAAATGTTTCTGACCAGGAGATCGCAATGTTCCTCCGCACCTGCCAGGCCAAGAAGCTCGACCCCCTGGAGAACGGGGAAGTGTACCTTATCAAGTACGATGACAAAGCCCCGGCCCAGCTCGTCGTGGGGTGCCACGCCTACATCCGGCGGGCAGACCATTTCCCGGACTACCGGGGGTTCTCCGCTGGCATCACAGTCATCAGGGGGGACGGCATGGAGCCTATCCAGAAGGAAGGCGCCTGCGTCTATAAATCTCTGAAGGAGAAACTCATCGGAGGGTGGTGCCGTGTTCGCAGGGAGCGCCGTGAGGGGTGTGTCGAGGAGACCTTCGTTGAGGTAGACCTTGACGAATACAGCACCGGGAAGAGCAACTGGAACGCCAAGCCGGCGACGATGATCCGCAAGGTCGCTATCAGTCAGGCGTTCAGGGCCGCCTTCCCCAACGAGTATGAGGGGATGTACACCGCTGAGGAGATGCAGGCATCCGGCGCCATTCCGGTGAGCTACAAGACGAATGAGGCCGGTGTCATCATCGACGTAGAGACGGAACTGGTGCCCGAGGACAAGCCAATCACCAAGGAGCAAAAGCAGGCCATGTTCGCCCTCCTCCGGGAGCATTTCAGCGGCGATGAGGGCAACGCCGTCTACACAGCCGTTCTGGAGCGTGAGGGGTTGGCCCCCGGCGATAAAATCATGTCTTCTGTGTATGACCGGCTTATCGACGGCATCAACGAGGCGATCCGCCAGAAATTGGAGGCGGGGGCCACCGGGGAGGAAGCCGCCGAATAATCCGGGGCGAAATCAGGACAGAAGGCAGGTGATAGAATGGCTTGGATCAGCGTACACGACAATGTCATCGGCAAAAAGCTCCGTGAATTGACGAAGGAGCTGGGAAGATCCCAGGAGACGGCGCTGGGGACGCTCGTATCCCTCTGGCTGTGGGGTCTGAACAACGCCGATAAGGAAGGCAGGATCGTGAGTGCAGACAAGGATGACATCCTGGAGGCATTTACGATGAAGTTCATAGGAGATTTGGGCGGAGCCAAGATTGTCGATGCGCTCATCAAAACCCGCTGGATAGACGAGCCAGAGCCTGGCGTTCTGTACATCCATGACTGGGAGCAATGGCAGGAACAATGGTACAAGGCCATGGAGCGGCGAGAAAAGGATGCCATACGGAAAGCTGAGAGCCGGAGGAGAGGCGCTGGGGGAGCGGCGAAGCCAAAGGATGACGATGACCCCGGAGACCTTCCGTTCCCAACATCGGAGGAGGCGGCAGATAAGCTGCCGAGAGAGGCCGCATATCCGAAGGACTTTGAAGAGTTCTGGGCGGCGTATCCCCGCAAGGTGGACAAAGGAGCTGCCTACAAAAAGTACAGGGCCAGGCGAAAGGATGGATGGTCGGCCCACGAACTTCTGACGGCCGCAGAAGGCTATGCGGCACAATGTAGGAAGAAAAAGACCGAGAAAGAGTACATCAAGCACCCCAAGACGTTCCTTGGCGATACGACGCCGTTTACTCAGTTTCTGCCACAGGGGATGAAGCCGGGGGCAGAGAAAAAGTCGGAAGCGGGAAATCCGTTTGCCGAGTTTGAGGAGGAAGAATAATGAATGGTTTCGACCCTGCTGACATCATGGAGAGTATTGCCCGGAAAGCCATAGCGAACCAAGAACGGAGACCTGGTGACTTCATAAATGATGAAGGTTTCCTCGTCTGCGGTGTATGTAAGGCGCAACGCCAAAGGTTCATGGATGTAGCTGACCCGACGCCGGACGACCCGAACCACACCAGAAGGATGAAGGTGACAACACTGTGTGAGTGCGAAAAAGAGGAGGAGCGGAAAAGGAAAGCCGCAGAGCAAGCGGAGCAGGATATGGAGAAGATCCGAAAACTGAGGAGCGCCAGTCTCATGGATGCCCATTTTGCGGCCTCCACCTTTGAGAACTTCCAGCAGACGAAGTATAACGGAAAGAACCTGACCCTGTGCCGCAGATACGCCCAAAAATTCGACACCATGTTGGAGAAGAACCAGGGCCTGCTGCTCTGGGGGCCAGTGGGGACGGGGAAGAGTTTTGCGGCCGCCTGCATTGCCAACTACCTGCTGGAACACAAGGTGCCGGTGATGATGACCTCTTTTGTTAAGCTCCTGGAGGCGGTGCAGTTTGGCCGGGAAGACGAAAGTGACATCATCCGAAAGCTGAATAGGGCGAAGCTGGTCATCTTCGATGATCTGGGCGCAGAGAGGTCTACCGACTATGCCATCGAGAGAGTGTATAACATCGTGGACAGCCGGTATCGCTCCAAACTCCCGATGATCTTGACCACGAACCTCACCATTGAGGAGATGAAGCAAGAGGAGGACATCCGGTACACTCGTATCTATGACAGGGTGTTTGAGACCTGCTATCCCATGCAGTTCACCGGGCCGAGCCTCCGCAAGAAAGAGGCGTCCAGGAGGTTCAATGAGATGGAGGCGCTACTGTCCGAAGACTGAAGGAGGTGAGAACGTGGAAGGCATCGGAGTTCGTGGCTATCTGGAGATTGCGAAGGAGGAAGACCGGCTTACCGTCGCAGCTATCCTGTTTAAGCACGGGTACAGCGTGTCGCCCAAAAGGGTGAAGAAGGACGGGAAGGCGTACAAGTACCTGCTCCACTATGAGAAGAAGAGCCTGGATAGGCTGGAGGGGGATGCGGAATTGTGAAGGTGAAGTTCACCATCCTCGGAGAGCCAGCAGGAAAGGGGAGACCAAGATTTAGGCAGGTCGGGCAGTATGCGCAACCGTACACCCCGGAAAAGACGGTGAACTACGAAACGCTCGTAAAGCTGGAATATGAACGGCAATGCAAAGATTACCGGTTCCCAGACAAAACGCCGCTCGACCTCAGAATAACTGCCTACTACTCAATACCGAAAAGCGCAAGCAAAAAGAAGAGGCTGCTGATGATGTGCCATGCAATCCGGCCTATGAAGAAACCGGACAATGACAACGTGGTCAAAATCATACAGGACGCTCTGAACTTGGTGGCATACCACGATGATGTGCAGATCGTAGACTGCCAGCTTCGTAAGTTTTACAGCGACAAGCCCAGGGTGGAAGTCACGATCCAAGGCGCATGGCTCGGAAGCCCGGAACCGCAAGCGGGAAAACCCTAATTTTTTACACGGATGTTACCGGTTGGCAACACAAAAGAAGCTATCGAAAACAAAAATGAGGAGGTCGCATTATGAAAAAGATTGGAACCCTGACCCGTGGCACCGTTTTCACCTACGCCAAGAAACAGTTCATCGTTATGGAGGCAATGGATGATGGTGTCTTCTGCCTGCTGGCCCAGAGCGAGATGTCCGTACCCTTCCACAACAGGGATGACGCCCCCCAGAACAACTACGCCAAGTCGTCTCTCCGGGAGACCGTTGAGGGGCCGTGGCTCAAAGAGCTGTTAGCCAATGGTGGGAGCCTGGATGATATGGTGCCGTTCGACGTTGATCTCCGGCCTACTGACCAGTCCGAGGGATATGGAACCCTGAAAAATGTCCTGGCGGCGCCGCTGACCCTCTGGCAGTACGGGAAGTACAAGGACATCATCCCGCTGAATGAGGATGACTGGTGGTGGCTGGTGACGCCCTGGGCCTGCCCGTGGCTCCGCTCCCCGTACACCGGCGACACCAACGGCGCCTGGTTCGTCGGCTCCAGCGGCAGCTACGACTACAACAGCTGCACCGGCTCGTGTGGTGTCCGCCCCGCTTTGAAACTCAACTCTGACCTCTTGGTCTCTGTCGACGGGGAAGACGGGGAGGATCTGGAAGACGGATGGAGCGACGGCGGTTCCGTTGACCTGAGCAAAGTGGATACCGCAAGCATCCTGAAGGAGATTGAGCGACGTATTGCGGTCAACACCTGCGACCCCCAAAAAGGAGACGGTGAGGGAGAAACCGAGACCGGCGGAGAAGCCGGATGGATGTGATTTTTTAGGAGGAGCCAGTATGTACGCAAAAGATCTGATAGGGAAGACCTGCATACGGGAAAAACCCGTAATCAAGACCAGATATGCACAACGTGGCGGGCGGACGTACCTGATGTTTGGAAGCGGGGAGGAAAAAATCGAAGAGCCAGACTACACCTACTGTTCCGAACCGGTGAAAATCATCGCAGCCACAGACCATAACATCGTGTGCGAGGTCAAGAGCATTGTCGGGAAGCCGTATATCGTGAACCTTGATGAAAGGTACTGCGATGATAACTGGGTTGACTATGACGCCCTCCTCGGCGGATACCATCCGCAGGACGACAGCGTTGCGGAGGAGCCGGAGCATGAGTAGAGAACTCAATTTCACCGGCTGGTGGCAGGGAGACGCAGAGTACATCTGCGATGAGTGCGGCCGGTCGGAGGAATTTCCGTTCGACAGCGAGGATGTCGACTCCAAGGCCCACCGGGCCGAACTCCGCAAGAGAGGGTGGAATGTCACCAAAGTTGGCGGAGAATGGCGTGATTTCTGCTGCGAAAAGTGCAGAAATGAGTATATCAAAAAACACGGTTAGGAGGAAAAAGCATGAGCCAGATCAAAGAAATGCCCCTGTCGCTGAAGAGTGACACTTTCAGCGCCCTCAGCTCGGACTTCGACGGTATGCTCCGTCAGCTTCTCCAGGGGATGGTCGACACCGGGGAGAACTCCGGCACCATCAACATCAAGGTGAAGGTCAGCCTCACGGAGGACTCTGCCCCGGACTTCAGCGTGGCCGGCGGCCAGCAGACCCGCTCCATCACGAAGCCCAAGTTCGACCACGAGGTCAGCGCCGTGATCCAGCGGAAGGATAAGCGTACCGGATCTCTCTCCGGCGACTTCGAGCTGGTGCGGGACGGGAACGGCGGCTACGTCATGCGCCACATCGACGACGGTCAGTATGACCTGTTCGATCAGGACGGCAGGGAGGTCATAGAGGCTGAGTATGCGGCCCTTCCTGGGCACGTTGAGGGCGAGGAGGGTAACGATACCCAGGACGGCGGGGATGGCGCTCAGGGCGCTTTCACGAGATTTGAGGACACTCCTTTCGGGTGGCTGTCTCAGTTCGTGGATGAGCCGCTCCGGGTGACCGAGGCCATGGGCAACTTCACCGTTCGCAGCGAGCGCAATCAGGTCATCTTGTCCTCCGCCGCCAGCGAGACCGATGTATTCTACTGCCCGGCGGAGAAACTGGAGCCTCATGTCGGCCACAAAGTAAAGTGCGTGAGCTACGGCGGGGATGAGATCGTCACCATCGCTATCGAGTGCGAGGACTGCGCCGATGTCATCTTCGAGATCGACCGGCCCGACTTGGATGGCGATGCAGAGGAAGGCAGAAACGGGGTAGACGGAAGCGACGACGACGAGGCGTATGCGGATGGCTATGAGTACGATCCTCCCGCCGAGGAAGACGGAGAAAAGAGAGAGGAGGAGCAGGAATGGGGGAGCTGCTGAGAAGCTACGCAAAAGCTGAGGCCCGGAGGCAGGGCTACACGAAGGTGAACCGGATTATGTCCGGCGGCCGCTGGTGCCGGTTCCTCGGGACGTTCACGCCCCCGGCTCCGCCCCGGCCGAAGCGGGCCAAGTAAGACAGGCGGAGGGACTGCATGAAAAGTCCGATTGACGTTGTGAGGGGGCACATAACCGGGTATGACCCGAGGACGCAGGAACTGACCATCGTAGCCAGGTATCCAGACTGGCCGATGATGGTGAAACGGGAGTATTCCGAGTGCAATGTCCAACTCATCGACGGGAGGCCACTGTCCGGTCAGCAGAGGAAGACCTGCTACGCTCTGATCCGGGCCATCTCGGACTTCACGGGCATGGGCCTCGACCCCACGAAGGAGTATATGAAAATCAAGTTCCTGACCGAAGATTTGGAGCAGACAGCAGACCAGATATTCTCCTTGTCGAACGCCCCCATGAGCCTGGTATGCGCCTTTCAGCGGTTCCTGGTACACTTCATCCTTGATTGGGACATCCCGTGCAGCATCCCACTTCTTGAGTTCGTCGATGACACGCAGGACTTCATCTACGCCTGCTTGGTCACGAAGAAATGCTGTATCTGCGGCCTGCCCGCCGACCTGCACCATGAGGATGCGGTCGGCGCAGGCCGGGACAGAACCGAGATTATCCATGAGGGGATGGAAGTCTTGCCATTGTGCCGCTGCCATCACACCGAGAGCCATACGGTTGGGGACTTGTCGTTCAAGAAGAAGTACCATATCGAGCGTGGCATCATCCTCGACAAGAAGCTATGCAAGATATATGGACTGAAAGCAAAGAAGGAGGAACTGAGGGAAGATGCTTAATCACATCGTGATTATGGGCCGGTTAGCCAAAGACACGGAACTGCGCCACACTCAGTCTGGCGTGGCGGTCACCAGCTTCCGATTGGCGGTTGATCGAGACTTCAAAGATAAGAACACCGGAGAGAAAGTTACCGACTGGATCGACGTGGTGGCCTGGCGGCAGACAGGCGAGTTTGTCAGCAGGTATTTCACCAAGGGCCGCATGGCTGTGGTGGAGGGCCGGCTTCAGATCCGCCAGTACACCGACAGAGACGGGAACAAACGGACAGCCGCAGAGGTTGTCGCCGATAATGTCTACTTCGGAGACAGCAAGAAGGACGACAGCGGTGACGGATACCGAGGAGGGGACTGCGGATCTGGGGCCTCTGGCGCAGGAGCCGGAGAGGAAAGCAAATTCGAGGAGCTGGCCGACGACGGCGATCTCCCGTTCTGAAGAAACCGCACATAACGAAAAGGAGTGTAAAAAATGATTATTCCGCTTGTGATCCTTGCAATCGTCGCTATCTGCGGCGTTGCCGTTACTACCGCTATGAGAAAGGGCCTCGACCCCCAGGACAGCTACGACAGGGGGCGACGAAAGATGCTCGGCATCGTCCGTGTCTTCATCGCAGCAGGGTGCGCAGCCGTTGCCGCCCTGGCGATGCTGATTGGCGGCATCAAAATCATGGATCAGACCGAAGTGGGCATCGTGAAGGTGTTCGGGAAGGTCGACCACACGATTTCCGGCGGCCTGAACTTCGTGAACCCCATTTCCGACACCGTCGAGGTTATGGATCTGAGAGTCCACGTCAGGGAGGCGGCGTTTGCCAGCTATACGAAGGACGCACAGCCCCTTACGGCCTCCATCGAGTATCAGTACGAGCCTATCGCTGCACAGGCCATGAATATCGTGGCCCAGTATGGCTCCTACGAAATCATGGAGCAGAAACTGAGTGCCGCCGTTGAGGAGCGGGCCAAAATAGTATTTGCCAGGTACAGTGCGATGCCGCTCCTGGAAAACCGCTCTACTCTGTCCACGCAGGTGCAGGAAGAGGTTAGGGAGCTGGAGGCCCCGTTCCCCGTGAACTTCACCCAGGTGGTAGTCAAGGACATCGACTTCTCCGACGCCTTTGAAGCTGCTGTTGAGGCGAAAATGCAGGCCGAACAGAACGCACTCCGGGCTGAGAATGAGAAGCAGGAGGCCATCACCAGGGCGGAAATGGAGAGGGAGGTAGCCCGTGTGGAGGCTGAGGCTGCGGTTTTGGCCGCAGAAGGCGAGGCCCGTGCCCTTGAAATCACCCGTGAGGCCCTGGAGAATATGCCGGACACATGGATTGCCCAGCAGTACCTGGAGAAATGGGATGGGAAGCTGCCTCAGTTCATGACCAGTGACGGGACTGGCGTGATGCTCAACCCGGACTTCGGGCAGGTGGACGGAGAATGAAGGTCGTTCTGATAGCAGTAACTGTGATTTCGGCGATGGGAGCCGTTGCTGAGGAGAAGAAAGGCTGGTGGGTGGCCCTGTTCATCGCCTCGGTTCTGCTGTACATCGCCTTGGATACCTTGGGAGGTATGGCATGATAAAGTCGAAGATTGAGTGGTGCGACTCCACCTGGAACCCGGTGGTAGGGTGCTACCATGACTGCCAGTATTGCTACGCAAGAAGGATAGCGAACCGGCTGAAGGGGTGCGATCAGTCGCCGGACGGAAGCACGGAGCAGAATATCGTCCACCTTACGGAACGCCTGAAGGCGACGACGAGGGGGGGAGAGATACACAACGCTGCGTACCCGTTCGGGTTCACACCGACTCTGCATGAGTACCGGTTGAATGATCCGTCCACAAAGGGCTTCGGGAAGAATGTTTTCGTCTGCTCGATGGCAGATCTGTTCGGGGCCTGGGTGCCTGACGAGTGGATCGAGAAAGTGTTTGCGGCCTGCAAAGCTGCTGAGGGGCACCGCTATCTGTTCCTCACAAAGAACCCGGCCAGGTACATCGAACTGGCAAGGACGGGGAAGCTCCCGGTGGGGGACTCCTTCTGGTACGGAAGCACCACCACCGGGCCTGACGTAGAGGCGTTCTGGGCGGATGAGTACAAGACGTTCGTTAGTATCGAACCGTTGCTGGAGCCGTTTGGCACCCGTGAAAACGGATTGATAACGATGAAAACGGATTGGGCCATCATCGGAGCGGAGACGGGGAACCGAAAGGACAAGGTGACACCGGAGCGGGAATGGGTCGAGGAAATCGTCGACGCCTTCCACAAAGCCGGTAAGCCGGTGTTCATGAAGGACAGCCTCATTCCGGTCGTTGGAGAATATGGCATAATCCGTGAGTTCCCATGGGATGGGACGGCCCACGAGGAGGAGAGTAAGCCGTGATGAAAAAGCTCACTGAAGAGGTATCGACCCTGGTCAGAAATGAGTACCAGCGGGCGGCCGCCGCTCATGGGGGTGCGGCCAACACCCCGCACGAAGGCTATGCCCTCATCAAAGAAGAAGAGGAGGAGGCCGGCGATCAGATGTCGCTGGTCAGCAAGAAGGTTACATCCCTGTGGTGGGCGGTGAAGGCAGATGACCTTGAGCTGCAAGCGGGCTATCTCACAGAAATCAGATACGCTGCCATTTTAGGCGCCTGTGAACTTATCCAGGTTGCAGCTATGGCAGACAAAGCCATTGAAGGACTCAAAAAGTCGATGGAGGACGGAACCCGCACAGAAAAGGAGTAGGCCATGGGAAAGAACGGCTACCTCGAAAGGCAGAAGGCCACCATCGACGCCTACCGCCAGGCGGAGAAGGAGACCTACATCCAGTTCATGACTGATACGCTGATGCTCACCCTGAACGACCCGGAGATCATGGGCAAGGATGTGTTCGGAGAAAAGAGGATACGCAAGATCGTCATGGCATGGGGAAAGGTCTACGACCGATACCACGGGGCGCTTGAAAAAGGGGACGAAGCGGACTTCTACCAGGTGAAAATGGACGAGGCGCTCAAAAGACTGCTCGGCGAGGAGGGTTTTGTCCCGTTTGAGGAGCGGTACGAGTGGATAAGGCGGACGATGTACTGAGGTTCTGACAGGAGATTGGAGGTGAACGGGCTTCTGCTATGGAAGAAACGATATGGGATGTTTCGGCCGTGAAAGAGTGGCTGATAGAGTACCGTGAAAAAGAGCGGGACATCGACAACCAGATTGAACGTCTGGAGCGGTTTATCATCAAGATGACCAGCGTGGGTGCCCAAGTAATCTCTGGTATGCCGAGGGCACCCGGAACCACCGGAGATAGGATCGGAGGTATGATAGGCCAGAAGGAGGAGCTGGAGGCATCCATCCGCTCAGATGTCATGGAGCAGAGCGAGAAGCGAAAGCTCATTGAGAGTATCCTGGCCCAGATCAGACGTTCAGATGAGAGGGCTGTGATCCGAATGAGGTATATCGACCGGGAGAGCTGGAACACCGTGGCAGAACTGATGTTCGGCGGCCGAGAGGACTACGAAGGCAAGGAGGACACCTACCTACGGAGAGTACACAAGGTTCACGGAGCCGCTCTCCAGAACATGGCCCAGGTCATGAGCGAAGACCCGAATATGCCTGCTCCAGCGAAACAGTAGCTACCATTCCTCCATCGCAGAATTTCCAGCAGTTTTAGGAGACAATTAGCAGGGGCGCCCAGGCGGGCGCCTCTATTTTTATATTCGTTGACAAAGATAGTTAGAAAACATTTTTGCAAAATCAACGAAAACATATTGACATAGGAGGTCGGTGTAGTATAGTTAAGTCACGATAAATCAAACCCAAAGGAGTTGCAGAAGATGAGGAAGACGATGAAAGAAAAGAAGCAGATGGCCCTGGACATCATGGGGCGGTGCACCTTCAACGGCAGCAACGGCAACGATGTGTGGACGAACAACTTCTACCTCAGCCCGTCCGGCATCCTCTGGAACATCCAGTACAAGAGTGGGAAGCTCTTCGACGTGATTTGCTACGGCCGGTAATCCAGCCGAAAGGGAAAGGAGAAAAGCACATGGACAAGTACGAAACCAAGAAGTTTGGCAGCTATGCTGATGCCAACCGGTTCTCCAAGGAGGTCGGAGGATACGTCGAAGGCCCGTTCTTCGATGACAAGCTGAACCGGGAGTACATGGTCTTCTACAAGGAGGTGGAGAAATGAACAGCAAGGAGCTGGCGGTCAAAAAGACGCTCTACGAGATTGCGTGGGTCGGGGAGGATGGAAGCCTGAACCGTGGCGGGCTAAAAGCTACCATCGCCACTGTTGGGAAGTGGATCGAAGAGAACATGAAGGACGACCACGAGACACTGTATGTGGCGGTTCCGGCGAACGAGGACGCCATCACCCTGGCCGAGCACCGGGAAATGATGAAGGAGGGCGCAGCATGAAGTGGGTGAGATGGAGCCGCTGGACAGATCAGGGCATGGTCGAGTTCGGCCAGGGGCCGCTCAACAAGCTGGAGGAGAGCATCCGGGAGTTTGAACTGGAGGCCAAGAAGGTCATGGAGGACACCAAGGCTGACCATGTGGTCTACGCCGTGAAATACTACGATGACAACGACGAATTGGAGGAGATCCGGTTCTACATGACCCCGATGACCGACGAGGAGTTCCAAAAGGATGTGGCGAGTATGCCCGGCGTCCGGGTGTATGCGCTCCATAACCGAAAGGAGGGCGAGGAGCTGTGAGAGTGAAGCTTGTCATCGAGGATGGGATTATCACCGATGTCCTGTCTGATGGTGAAGCTGAGGTCGAAATCATCGACGTGAATGTCGACTACGAGGACTATGACGCCCTGTGCAAGCGGAGACAGGAGGTTCTGGAAGACGATACGCTGCATGAGATTGACTTCACAGTAACGAAGTTTGAGGAGGTGTGAAAATGAAGGCCAGGATTGTAGACCCGATGAAGGAAGACCTGCGCTACCTGGACGGGCCTTGGAACAACGAGTCCTGCATGGGCTATACGGTGATGGCGATGCGCCGGGCCGGCATGAGCGACAAACAGGTCAAGAAGGTGATGGATGCTATGGTGTGGTGCTTCGACGACACGACGGTGGAGGAGGCTGCCCAGTACCTGAGAGAGGAAGGTCGGCTGTGATGGAGTTTTCCATCAGCCCGAAAGGGCTGGAGAAGTGGATGCACCAGAACCGGGCGGAATACACCGAAGCCTTCGTGGAAGGGACGTTGCTCGACAACTTTGTGATCGCCTGCAAGCGTGGCTTCGCCGCCGTGTATGAGCATCGTCTTAACGAGTGGTCGAGCGACTACCGGGTGGAGTACGAGACCGGAGCGGCCCAGAAGGTCTGGAGCCGGTGGTATCAGTTCGAGGCTGTTGAAAATACAGGATCGGGGTGAGAAAACAATGGATCTTCATATGAGGGAGTTTGACGGGACAACCTTCGGAATGACCGTGGAGGCATCCTCCCCGGCGTTCAGACGGATGAAAAAGAACGCCTTTACCAGTAGGATCAAGCCCCGTGGAAGCTGGGTCGAACGGACTGTCCGCTGCGTCCGGGCTGCCGACGTGGCCGCTGTCATGGGGCCGGTCGGATGGCTGGTCGGCGAGAACCGGGAGATGGAGACCATCCGCTGGGGCAATGACGATACCGAATACTACATCATTTACGAGGAGGAGCAAGAACATGGATAAAAGCAAGATGACCGAGTACATCAAGGTGAACTTTCCGCTGACGGCCGAGAGTTTCGCCGCCGGAAACGGCGAGGGGATGTGGGTTCTGGTCGACCAGGAGACTAAGGCCGCACACGATGCCGACGAAACCGGCGGGGTCTACACCGGTATCCTCGATAACGACAGCATCTACTACCCCGGTCTGAACGCTGGGGCGGTCGTCCGGTTTGAGCTGCGGGGAGAGAACCGGCCGGTGGCAATCTTCGAGGGCTTCCTGGAGGAGCTGCACCGGCTTACCCCGGCGGAGAAGGAAGGGTTCATCAGGAAGCTCGTGGAGGGCCACACGGACGGCGGGCAAACGACAGATCCGGCAGACCCGCAGTACGAAGGCCCGCTGTGCTGCGACTGCCAGTTCTGCGGGGACAAGCACAGCTTCCCGGAGCCGAACGACATGATCGAGACGGATCCCGAAAACCCGATGGTGAAACACCTCTACTGCTGCTGCGGAGACTGCGAGCTGTACGGGAAGGACATTACCGGCATGGGCATCCATGAGTGCGAGTGTTTCGAGGAATTGTAAGGAGGAGATACAGACGGAGAAGTACAAATGGGCAGCCATTGTCGAATATGATGGAGGAGGAACCACCGGTGCTATGGTGACTGCCGTCAGCGAGATGGAAGCATGGGAGAAGATCCTGGCTGTCTTCAACTGCGGGCGTAACGTGAGTTCCATCCGGCTGGCGATAATCCTGACTGATGAAAGGAGTAAGTTGTGATGAACTACAAAATCCTGCTCTACTATGGATTTGAGGAGGGGGAGTGCGGCATTTACCATGCGTTCGAGGCCGTGGATCCTGAAGCCCCTGGTGACGATGGAGGGATAGCTGACCGCCTCGCTGAACTCCTGGACTGTAAAGCGGGGGATGACCGGTTCGACTACAATTCTATGCTCATCCAGCTCCCGGCCTCCCTGGTCGAGCGTATCAAGGCCGAAGCTGTCCAAAAGCATCTGGAGGCCAGCAAAGAGATAACGAAGGGCGAGAAGGTCTACACCCACGCCGAGGCCGCTGACATCATTGAGGTTTTTGAGGATGTTCTGGATCGGCATGGTATTACAATTCCGTCCGCCGAGGATGACGAGCGTGGCAGCGACAGCGGGTGTCTGTACAGCAGCACCTATGATGGGCTGTTGGACGCCGTGGAGACCATACTGATTGAGATGGCCTCCAGAGTGAAAAACGGAGCTGAAATCATCGAGGATGTGTTTTCCTGAAAGCCTGCAATAGACTGATTTCCTGTCTGCGGCATACAAAGTCATGAAATGGCCCAAAAAGTCATTGCAAGACACGCATTTCCCGTACTATCATGTAGCATAGAAAAATCGGGAGGCCCGTTAGGGGACGGGATAACCGTGGAAAGGCGTTACCAAACGGTAACGCCTTTTTATGTTTTGGTATCGGGAGGTCAGGAAATGGAAAAACGGATTGAAGTATGCAGGGTCAGGGTCGGAGACCTGCGGCTTGACTTCGGGAACCCTCGCAAGATCAAGAAGCAGAAGCGGGAAGACTTGGAGGACTCGCTGGAGAAGTACGGCAATTTCGGGGAAATCGTCGTCAACGAGGAGAACCAAGTCCTCGGCGGAAACCAGAGGGTCGAAATCTACCAGAGGAAGAACCCCGATATGGAGGTAGATGTCAAGCGGCTCATTGGGTATACCATCGCCGAGCAGAAGTACGTCAACATCAAGCTGAACAGCCACGCCGGCGAGTGGGATCTGGAGGAGCTGGGCGACTGGACGGCAGACCTCATGGGCAGCTTCAAGCTCGACCTGGAAACGCCACCGAAACCGGTGGAGGACAGGTCTATCAAAGAGATGGAGCCGATCCACTATGAACAGTACGACTATGTCCTCATCGCCTGCCGGAATGAACTGGACTACAACGAATTGGTGCGAAAGCTCGGAATTGAGGGCGGCCAAGTGAAGGTGGCGAAGAAGCGCCACATCAAGGGCCGGGCCATTTGGTTCGACCAGTTCAAGGGCCGTATCCTAAGCGAGGAAGAAGCGGAGGCGTTGGGAAGATGATTAAGTTTTCGACGCCAGACATCACAACGGCTGAGGTCAAAAAGGTGGAAGAGGCCATCGACACCCGGTGGCTCACGAACGGGCCTGCTGTCCGGGAGTTTGAACGAAGGATCGCAAAGTTGAGCCGCTGCGACCGGGCCGTGGCATACGATAGCTGCACTGGGGCCATGGAAATGGCCCTCCGGGCGCTCGGCATCGGGCCGGGAGATGAGGTCATTACCACGCCGTACACCTACTCGGCCACAGCGGAGGTCATCCGAAATGTTGGGGCCAGGATCGTGTTCGTTGACCTTGGCAATGGCTTCGAGATGGACTACGAGAAGGTTGCCGAGGCCATGACCGAAAGGACGAAGGCGATCATGCCTGTTGACATCGGCGGGAAGCTGTGCGATTACCAATCCATCATGGCGGCCGCCATATCTTTCGGCGGAGGTCGGTTTAAGCCGAGCAGCCCACTCCAGGAGGCAATAGGGCGTCCTGCCATCGTAGCGGATGCCGCCCATAGCTTCAGGGCGACAATGGACGGGAAGGTCTGTGGTCAGTTCGCAGACTTCACCTGCTTCAGCTTCCACGTCCTGAAGAATATCACCACGGGCGGAGAAGGCGGGGCGGTCGTATGGCGTGACTTCAAGGGTGTTGACAATGATGCCCTGGAAACCACGCTGCGGCTCTTGGGAGATCACGGACAGACCAGCCGGGACAAGAGCAAGGGCTGGGAGTACGACATCGCCCTGTTCGGATACAACAGCATCATGACCAACCTGGATGCCGCTATGGGGCTGGCCCAGCTCGACCGCTTCAACGAATTGCTCACCAAACGGGCGGCCGTGACGGCGAAGTATGATGATCTGTTCAAGGATGCGGTATCCGTCCGGCCGCTCATCCGCCACTTCGGGGAAAACAGCCTGAGTGCAATGCACCTGTACCCGATCCGGCTCCCGGATGGAGTAGACAGGGACAAGGTGTACCTCCGGCTGATGGAAGCCGGGGTGTCCTGCAATGTTCACTACAAGCCCCTGCCCATGATGACGGCCTACAAGAACCTCGGTTTCGACATCAAGGATTTTCCCAGGGCGTTTGATATGTTCAAGAACCTGCTGACCATTCCGTACCACACAGAGCTGACGGATGGGGATCAGGAGGCCATTGTTTACCACATCGGAAAGGCGGTGTCCAAACCGTGAGTGATACGACACTTGGTGGCTCCACCGTCCTGATTACTGGCGGCACTGGCACCTTCGGGAGTGCGTTCCTCGACGAGTGCCTCGAAGCTGGGGCTGGAGAGGTTCGCATCTTCAGCAGAGATGAGAAGAAGCAGTACGACATGGCCCAGAGGTACAGAGACAACCGGAACGTGAAGTTCTTCCTCGGCGATGTCAGGGATAAGCGCACCATCGACTCCGCCATGTACGGGGTCGATTTCGTTTTCCATGCGGCTGCCATGAAACAGGTTCCGTCCTGCGAGACGTTCCCGATGGAGGCCGTGAAGACCAACATCAACGGGAGCGACAACGTCCTCAGCTCGGCGGCCCAGAAAAGGGTGAAGAAGGTGGTGTGCCTCTCCACCGACAAGGCCGTGTACCCCACGTCTGCCATGGGCATGACCAAGGCGTACATGGAGAAGCTGGCGATCCAGAAGGCGGCCCAGTGGCCCGTCGAGGTATGTATCACACGCTTCGGCAATCTGGTGGCCTCCAGAGGATCCGCCGTACCGCTGTTCATTGAGCAGGTTCAGAATGGGCTGCCCATCACGATCACAGAACCTGAGATGACCCGGTTCATGATGACCGTAAAGGAAGCGACCTCCTTGGTGAGGCAGGCGTTCTACGGGGCGAAGAGCGGTGAGATCCTGGTGAAGAAGGCGAAAGCCTGCACCACCGGAGACATCGCAAAGGCCGTGTGCCGCTACCTCCGGCTCCCGGAAGACTACCCGGTGGAGTACATCGGCGCCCGGCCGGGGGAGAAAATGCACGAGGCGCTTCTGACTGAGGAAGAAGCGGAGATGGCCGAGATGCGGGGAGATTTCATCGTAGTGCGGCAGGGCCTTAAACCGCCCACCCGGCTGACCACTCCGTACAAATCCAACGAAGCCGAGAGGATGAGCGAGGATGATGTCCTGAACCTCATCCAGAGCGTGTTCGACGAGGGGGATAGCCGGAAATGAAGAAGCACCTGTTTGTTGTGGCGCACCCGGATGACGAAGTGCTGGGGGCCGGTGCGTTTATCTATGAGGCCGTCCGTCGGGGGGATCAGGTAGCCGTAGCCGTCCTGAACACCTGCGACACCACCCGGTATGTGAACTGCGGGGAACAGATCGTCAACGATATGGAAACGAGCCACTCGATCCTCGGAGAGTCCATCCGCCGCTACCTGTTCTACTACACCGACAGCAACTTCAACAACGCAGACCACCGGAAGATGGTGCAGGACATCGAGGGCGTCATCGAGGATTTCAGGCCGGACACGATTTTCACTCAGCACCCCGGTGACATCAACACCGACCACTACTGGACGGCGGCATCCTGCATGGAGGCGTTTCGCCTGTGGCAGAGGCTGCGGGGATACAGCCGGCCAATCGAGGCTCTGTATCTGATGGAGGTGCAGTCATCCACGGACTGGGCGTTGAACCCGTCCGAGAAGCGGTTTTGCCCGAACACCTTCGTAGAGGTGTCCCAGGAGGCCGTACAGGCCAAGGTGAACGCTTTGTCCGTGTATGAGAACGTCATCCGGCCTGTGCCGCATCCGAGGTCGAAGGAGGCGCTGATGGCCCTCCCGGTTCTCCGGGGGGCGCAGTCTGGTGTACCGCTGGCAGAGGCGTTTGAGTGCGTGTTCAGGAGGGCGGCTGACTTATGATCCTTGCATCGCACCAGCCGGACTTCTTCCCGTACATGGGATACTTCTACAAGGTGTTCATGAGCGACACCTTCGTTTTCTCAGACAACGTGCAGTTCTCCAAACGGGGTATGCACAATTACAACATGATCCTGACTGCCAACGGGCCGCTGCGCTTCACGCTCCCGGTGCATTACCATGTAGAGAACCTGAACGAGATCCAGGTGGCAGCGGATGAGGCGACCGTCGAGAAGATGCTGAAGACCCTGTGGATGGAGTACAAAAAGGCAGACCACTTCCACGAGGCGTTCCCCGTCCTGGAAGAGCTGCTGGAAGCGGCACCCGGCGCATCGCACCTTGCTGTTTTCAATGAAGGGTGCATCCGGCGGCTGTGCGACCTGTTCGGTCTATCGGCCGACCGGGAGTTCCTGATCTCGTCCGTACTCCCACTGAAGGAGCGGAGGGATGCCCGCATCATTGAGATGTGCCGTCTCCTGGGGGCTGGGGTGTACGTCAGCGGCTCCGGGGCAAAGGACTACCACATCGAGGAGGACTATGAGCGGAACGGCATCCGGCTCGTGTACTCCGATTACCAACCAGTCATCTACCCGCAGGTGGGCAGGCCAGCCACCGAGAATTTGTCGGTGATCGACTATGTTATGAACTGCGGGTTCGAGCTTCCAAGGGGGTGGAAGAGATGAACAATGTCGAACGGCATGGTCAGATCTGCAAAGAGCTGAACCGCCTCTACGAGCGGAAGAACTCCGATTACGGGGACAGCTTCCACATCTCGTTCGTGGAGGAGGGCATGGCTATGGCCCGGATCCGCCTGGGAGACAAATTCAACCGCTTCAAGACCCTGTCCCGGCAGGACACCAGAATGGTGGAGGATGAGTCCATCCGGGACACCCTCATCGACCTGGCGAACTACGCCGTGATGACCGTCGCCGAAATGGACAGGGCGGCCGAGGCGGAGAGGGAGAGGATCGCAGAGGAGCATATGCGGGAGGTAGAGGAGAATGGGTGAGCCTACCTTCGGCATCTACATCCCCAGCTACAAGCGGGCCAAGACCTGCACAGCCCACAAGTTCCTGGAGTACGGGACGTACATCGTGCGGGCGAGCGAGTATGAGGAGTATGTCGAGGCCCTGAAGGACTACGCTGACCACATCAAGGTGCAGGCGGTCGAGGACAGTCTGATCTGTGGGCTGACCGAGGTGAACCAATGGCTCATCGACAACGCCCCGGAGGACATTATCGCCATCCTTGATGATGACATCCACCACTTCTACTACCGGATGTTCGACACGATTACGCTGGATGACCCGGAGACGGTAACGGCGGAACTGGAGCGGATGGGGCAGCTCATGGCCGACCTGTCCATAGGCTTCGGGGCCACCGATGCGACCATCCGCCCGTGGAACTACGACTGCGAGTTCTCCTTCAAGGGGGCGGCGGGAGCAGTCCGGTGGGTGAACCGCCGGGTGTTCAAGGCCAAGTGCAATAAGGAGCTGGAGTACAACTACGACCTCGACCTCGTCCTCCAGGAACTGCTGGTGAACCGGGTGATCCTGAAGCCGAAGTATTTCTGCTCCAAGGGTCTGACGGACACCAACGCCGGCGGGGCATCAGGGAAGAAGCGGGGAGACCAGATAGCCAGCATCGACCTGATGAAGCAGAAGTGGGGGAAGTATTTCTCCTACAATATGAAGATGAACGTCCCGCACATCAACGTAAAACGGTAGTTCGTCAAAAAATCTCGTAAAATCCGCATTTTCACTTGACTTTCAGCCGCAATAAGTTACGATATAGTAAAGCCCAACCAAGTAATATGGTAGGGTGATAAAGGTTGAAAGGATGATGCAAATTGGCCTACGAGATGAAGACCAGGACCGGTCGTTCATTCTGGGAGGTGACCTCTGCAATGCAGAACGCCATCCGAAAGGGCGACTACGAAGTGGCAGGATATGCTATGTGGGAGCTTCTTCCTGGGTACACGCCGTACCTGCGGAAGCGGCTCCTTGTCATTTCTGCCGAGGACTGCTTCGGCATACTCACCAAGGATGTGATGTCGCTGTGCGAGGCAGGGGACGAAGACAGCCTGACCAGGGCACTCGCCCTCCTATGTGCGGCCAAGAAGAACCGGGACGCAGACTACTTCGTCTGCAACCTGATGATCCCGACAGACCCCCGTGGGCAGCCCAGCAAGGAAGAGATGGCCCATGACCTCCACCGGTCGATCAGGAAGATGGACGTGGTGCCCGCCGGCTGGCAGAGCCAGGCTCTGTTCAAGAAAAGCCGGAAGGAACTCTGGAAGGTTCTGCTGGAGTCCACAAAGGTGTACTACCCCAGGCTGGAAGACGAGGTGGAGGCGCTGCGGGCAGCCAACGACAAGGTTTCCAAACCGTCGGAGGAGACGATCTTCGCCGCCAAGGCCATCGTCCTGATATGGACGTACTGCAAGCGAGACACCGCAGACATGGTTTTGGCGCATCCGATCCTGAACTTCTCCGGCGTGGTCGACCCGGCGGACATCATCATCCCGAAGCCCCTGGAGGAGTGTGAACGGCTGACCGGCCTGTTCCCGGATTGGGCGTACAACTGGCACACTTACCACGGGAAGTATGACCTGCGCCGGGATGCAGTCCACGCCATCACGAATGACCAGAGGCTGCTGACCCCGCTGGAGGTCAACTTGTTCGATGACTGCTCCTGGAACCGGGACATCAACGCCTGCCTGGAGAAGTGGAACCCGAACCGGCACCGCATCCCGTATGACGACGGGAAGGTGCAGCCGGAGGTGAAGTATGGGCGGCCCGGAGAAAAAGAGTGACGCCGTCCGGCGGCTGGTGGCCGCAGGGGAGTACAAGGCGGCCCTTCGCATCGCCAAGGACTTCCGGCTCGGGATTACGAAGGAGCAGCGGAGCGATATGATCCGAGGCTTCGAGTGCATGACCAGCCCGAGGTTTTACCAATCAATAGGCTATGACCCCGCCCAAATTGCTCAAAAGGGCATAGAGACGGTCATCAGCCTGTACGGGACATAACCACACACCTGTCCGTAGGAGGGCGGGAAATGCCCTCCTGCGGCCGGGGAATGGAGGAAACGAAATGAGTGTTGCGGAAATCATGAACGAGCTTACCGCATTGGCTTACAGGCTCAACTCCATGAGGAGCCACCAGGCGACGACGGAGGGGCTGAAAACAACGGCGGTTCTCCTTGAAGCTGCCGCCATTCTCGGCACCCACCCGGATGCAACGCCCAATGACCCGTTGACCCTGGAGGAATTGCGCAAAATATTTGACGGAGAAGAGGGGCCGATTTGGGTCGTGTTCGGAGTAGTGACATACCCCGCTATCCTCGATGGGTATGACGGAGAACTCGTGGCTGTTTGGAGCGCATTGGGGAAAGATGATGCTCTCCACGAGAGAGACTACGGAAAGACTTGGCTGGCCTACCGCCGCAGGCCGAAGGAGGAGAAAAGATGACCAAGCTGTACGATATTACCAACTGGCCCAAGCTCGGGCCGGATGAAACGGGCTATCCTTTCATCGGGACTGTCGACACCGCCCCTGACATTCACCGGGCCTTGGACGTTGATGGGAGAAAGTTCAGTGTTCACGTCTTGAGCGTGAACAGGGAAACCGCTGGTGTCAAACCGATGGACACCGAACTGAACGTATCCCCGGAGGCGGGTGACTATGAGAAGAACATCGTCTGCCCGTATTGCGGGTATGTAGACCGGGACTCCTACGAGCGCAGCGACGAGGACACGGTCGAGTGTCATAGATGCGGGGGCACCATCCACTACCAGCGCATTGTCACCATCGAGTATGTGACCGATCCCGTTAAACCGCCGAAGCCCATCCGGGCCAGGTGGGTGGAAGAAACCTGATGCCGGGTGCTTGAGCAGAAACCGATGCCGATGCCATGGGAACGTCGGCGAAGGCGTGGCGGCCCACTACCGCCTCCCGGCCTCAAAATTGAACGTAAAAGGAGCAGCTCCTGCGGTATCCGCAGGGGCTGTTTCCATGGAGAATGGGGGACAAAATCATGGCAAGAAATCCGAAGCAGGACGCCAATTTGAAGCCCATCAAAAAGGGCGAACTAACCAGAGAAGAAGCAAAGAAGAGAGGTCAGGCCGGAGGCAAGAAGTCCGGGGAGGCCAGAAGGGCCAAAAGGGATGCCAGATCCGCCGCTCGTTTTCTGCTTGAACTGGCTGCAAAAGGCAAGATTGCAGACAACCTGACCGAGCTGGGGTTCCCCGTAAATGAGCAGACCAACTTGGCTGCGCTCCAGGCCAGGCTCTACACGATGGCGATGGGAGGCAACCTGGACGCCTACATGACCCTGATGAAAATGGCAGGCTACGATCCCGAGGAGAACCGCAAGGAGAGGGAGAGCGTTTCTGCCGACCGCCGACGGGAGACCGAGATGGAAGCCAAGGTAACGGCCCTGGGGCAGAACCCGGACGGTCTTCGCACGTCTATGAGCCTGAAAGATGAAGACGGTGACAGCGACGTGTTCATCTATATGCCGGAGATTGTATCCGAGGAAAGCTGCGAGATGGCAGAAGATACCGGCCCGGAAGGCGGAGAAACGGACGGGGCGGCAAAAACGGATTAGGCGGTGATGTGAGATGCCGACGATCCTGAAGCCTCAGCCGGGGCCGCAGACCCAGTTCATGGCGACACCGGCGCAGATCTGCATTTACGGTGGGGCGGCAGGCGGCGGCAAATCCTACGGACTGCTGCTATCAGCCCTGCGGCACAAGAATGTCCCCGGCTTCGGATGCACCATCTTTCGCCGGAATTTCAACCAGATATTTAGCCAGGGCGGCCTATGGGACGAGTCTGAGAAGATATACCGGGGCGTCCGGGGTGCCGACCCGAGGAGAAACGCTGGCCTGTGGTGGTTCCGGGATAAGAGCGGACAGGCCATCTCGTCCGTGAAGTTCGCCCACATCGAGAGAGACGACGACGTTCACAAGTGGCAAGGCTCTCAGATCTGCGAGATTGGATTTGACGAGCTGACCCACTTTACAGAGAAGACGTTCTTTTATATGCTGTCCCGAAACCGCTCGACCTGCGGGGTGAAACCGTTTGTCCGAGCCACCTGCAACCCAGACGCCGACTCCTGGGTAGCTAAGTTCATCGCCTGGTGGATAGACCCGAAGACTGGCTACCCAATCCCGGAACGGAGCGGAAAGATACGCTGGTTCATTCGGAAAAATGACGCGCTGTACTGGGCCAACACTCGGCAGGAGCTGTGGGAGCGGTTCAATCTGAAGACAGAGGAGGAGCGTAGGCGACCTCGCTCGGTCACGTTCATCATGTCCAAGTTGAGCGACAACAAGGAACTGATGAAGGTGAACCCCGAATACCTCGCCAATCTGGAGGCTCTGTCCACTGTCGAGCGTGAGCGGCTCCTGCACGGCAACTGGAAGATCCGGGCCGCCGCCGGCCTCTATTTCAAGCGGACTCAGCTCGGAGACATACTGGACAAGGTGCCGCAGGATGTTGTCCAGTGGGTGAGATGCTGGGACTTGGCCGCCACCGAACAGAGTGAGAACGGAGATCCAGCCTATACGGCGGGCGTCCTCATAGGCAAGCGGAAGAACGGCAGGTATGTCATCGCCGATGTCATCAACAGGCAGATGTCGGGCTCCGATGTCCGCAAGACCATAAAGCTGACAGCCCAGGCAGACCGGGCCACCTACAAGCGGGTGCGTATCCGGCTCCCGAAAGATCCTGGGCAGGCCGGCAAGGAGCAGGCGGAGTCCTACATCAAGTTCCTGTCCGGCTTTGATGTGACGGCCGTGGCCGAAACCGGAAGCAAGGAGGCCAGGGCGGAACCAATGGCCGCCCAGTGGCAGGCTGGCAACTTCGACATCGTTGCCGGGCCATGGAATGAGGAGTACCTGCTTCAGCTTGAGAATTTTCCAGAGGGGAAGTTCAAGGACATGGTCGACGCCTCGGCCAACGGCTTCACAGAAATTGAGATCCGTAGCGCCTTCAGCCTGGCGGCGCTGACTTCGTAATGAAATATGAAAGAGGTGACCACAGCATGGCAGACAACAGCAGACGGGACGCCCAGGTGGAGAAACTCCGCCGCTATGCTGACCTGATCGCTCGGGAGAGCGGAAAGGCCGTCAGGCCGTACAGGGCAGACGGCTTCGTGAACCTGATGACGAAGTACGGCACCTCGAAAGACCCGTCTGAGCAGTACAAGTATGTCCCGGAATTGCAGGTGCCGGATAGCCTCCTGACCCTGTTCTACGAAGGCAACGGGCTGTTCGCCAAGATCATCGACGCCCCGGCGGAGGAAGCTGTGAAACACGGCTTCACCCTGGAGGATGTGTCGGATCAGACGCTCATTGACTTCTACCAAGAGGCGCTGGAAGAGCTGGACTTCGAGGAGACGGCAATGACCGCCATCAAGTGGGCCAGGCTGTATGGTGGCTCCATCGCTGTCATGCTCATCAACGACGGGCGTGGTCTGGAGGAACCGCTGGACTGGAGCAATATCCGGTCTATCGACGACATCCGGGTGTATGACCGCTCCGTCATCCAGCCTGACTACGACAGTATGTTCAGCTACGACCCGAGAGACCCGTTCCGCACCAGGGGCAGCCGCCTCGGTATGCCGGAACGGTATCAGGTCTTCAGCAAGTATGGAACCTTTACAGTCCATGACAGCCGTTGCCTGGTGTTCCGCAATGGGGTTCTGCCGGAGGGCGCATCGAACTCTGTGTACCAGTTCTGGGGCCAGCCTGAATACGTCCGCATCAACAAGGCAATTAGGGATGCCGAAGTCGCACACGGGAGCGCCCCGAAGCTGCTTGACCGGTCTGTGCAGGCCATCTACAAGATGAAGGATCTGGCCGCCGAACTCGCCACGGAAGAGGGCGAGGATCGGCTACTGAAAAGGCTCCAGATCATCGACATGGCCCGTGGCATGATGAACAGCATCGCCATCGACAGCGAGGGCGAGGAGTACGACTTCAGGACGTTCCAGTTCTCCGGCGTGAATGATGTCATCGGGGCGTCCTGCAATATGCTGTCTGCCGTCAGCAGTATCCCGCAGGTCATCCTGTTCGGCCAAAAGGTCGGCGGGCTGGGTAACGGCGATGACACCAGCATGGAGAACTGGTATAACTACGTTGAGCGCAATCAGAAGCGGATGCTGAAAGGGAACACCCGCTACCTGCTGTCCATCATTTTCCAAGCGGGCCTCGCTACCGGTGAGGTGGATGAGGTGCCGAAAATAAAGGTGTCCTTCAACCCGCTGTGGTCGATGTCCGACACCGAGAAGGCCGACCTGGAGCTGAAGAGGGAGCAGGTTAAACTGGCGAAGGCGCAGACCACACAGGTCTATGTCAGTATGCAGGCCCTGGATCCGACCGAGGTTCGCAAAAAGCTGGCCGACAGCGACGAATACGACGTGGAGAAGATCCTGGACGAGTACGAAGATGAAGACCTGTTCCCGCCGGATGAAACGCCAAGCCAGGACGGCAGCCTGCTTCCGCCTGGGGGCAGCGTCCCGGAGCAGGGCAGCTTCTCCGGGTATGCCGAAGGCGTCGACCTGGAGGCCCACAACGCCGACCCCCAGGAGGGGGGCAACGGCCCGGATGCAGCCCCTGCCGCAACAAAGCTCCCGCAGGATATGAGCCAGGAGGAACTTGAGACTGCGGAGCGGAGGGGAGAGAAGCTGGACAGCGGGGGCCTGGAAGACTTCTACGCCGCTCTGAAACGCCGCCTGAATACGGATGCCGACAATGACATCAACGAGTCGGTTGGCGTTATCGTTGTAAAGGACGGTAAGATCCTGTGTGGTGTGAGAGACAACACGAAGCATCCAGGCCAGGTGTGCGGCCCTGGCGGCCACCTGAAGGCCGGAGAAAGCTATGAGCAGGCCGCCTTCCGGGAAACCGAGGAGGAGTTCGGCATCAGCCCGAAGGAACTCATTCCTCTTGGTTTCGGCCCCAGGGAGGATGACACCGGCATGACTCCGGCTGTCTTCCTCTGCACCGACTACAATGGGGAGCCGTACAGCCGGGACGGGGAGATGATGGCCCCGGTTTTCCGCAGTATGGAGGAACTCATGGAAATGAGCGAGGGCCTGTATCTGCCGTTTGCGGCCAGCCTCGAATTGCTCAAATCCTGCATTGAACCGGAGGATTTTTCCGAAAATCCCATTGACTTTCCCGGTAAATCAGTTACGATAAAGTATCAGGGCACCACCGGAGACGGAGGCCCTGGTTCTGGAAACTTCGGCCACGAAGGACAGCCCGGTCAGGTGGGCGGCAGCAAGCAAAGCCTAAGCCAGAAGGAGCGGGAGAAAGTGGTCAAGCGGCTGGTAGGCCAGAAGACCCATGACGGCGTAACCATCAGAGCTGTTGCGAACCACGCCTTTGATAGGATTGGCGGGAGGAAGATTTCACTTGGCCGCATTGATAAGATGCGGAACAACGGAACTGTGTCCCCCGGCAACCGCCCGCATACGAGATGCTACGACATAGAGGGAAGCCGGATGGTCGTAGACACCGACAGCGGGACGGTGATGACGGTTATGTGGAGAAAAGGAGGAAGGAAATGAGCGATGCCGAAAAGGTGAAGAAGTTGCTCAGTCAGGCGCAGCTTGACTTCATCAAGGCTGAGTTTGGGCATGACCCGGAAACCATCGGCTCGATGAGCGATGATGAAATCAACTATCTGTACGAAGCCATTGCAGACATCGAAGTGGACGAAACTGTTGCTGCTGGTGAAGGGGAGCTGTCAGAGCGAGGCAAAATGGCCGAGAGCATTGTTACCTCCATCGGGAACGAGCTGTACCGGCCCGAGGGTGAAGAGAACGATCTGTCCGAGGAGTAACACCTGAACAGGATAAGGAGAAAGCAGAGTGCCTGCGGGCACCCTGCTTTTTTCATGCCGTGCGACCCGGATACAGCGATTTCCACGGCCCGTAGCTACCAATCTATCACCAGAAACCGCTCCAGCGGTTTTAGGCGCTTTTTGTGCGCCGGAAAGGGAAGAACACCATGTTCAGAGTTGATGACAAGCTGAAGGAACTGGCGGAACAGGTCATGTCTGAGCGGCCCGACCTGAAGAAGCTCGCCAACCCTGACTGCCGCATCGCCTACCTCCGGTGCGACAAGAAGAAGACCAGCCATGGCCGTACTGTGTTCGCTGACACCGAGAAGGTAGGGGAGAAGGCCAAGACCCTGGCCCAGGTCGACTTCATCATCACGTTCTACGACCCGGCCTGCGCCAGCCTCTCGGAAGAGAAGATGAAAGTGTTGATGATCCATGAGCTGAAGCACATCGGCTTTGAGCCTGGGAAGCCGTTTACCATCATCCCGCATGATGTTGAGGACTTCAAGGAGATCATCGAGACCTACGGGATGGACTGGACGATTTAACCCCGCCAAATCCCGCTAAAAGGCCCGGAAAGGGGGTTCAGGCCCGTGAACAACAAACTACACCAGGAGGCGGTCAAGAGGGCCGTGAAGCCCAAATTCCACGGCTTCAGGCCCCTCAAAAGCAAGGTCGTCCCGGCATACCCGGAAAGTGCGGAGCGGGAGTTCCGCCGTATCACGAACGGGTACATGAGGCTCCTGAAGGAGACGCTGGCGGAGCATCTGCCGACCATCATGAACGCCTATAAGTTGGAGCGGCATGGGATGACCCGGCTGGACGACGCCCAAGATCTCGATGGTGAGGTAAGGCGTGAACTCCAAAAGGTTGCTGAGGAGCTGGAACAGAAGCTGGCCGCCTATGGGCTGGACGATCTGGTCAGGAAGGTGGCCCAGCTCTCCAAGTCGACGAGCCTCCGGGAGTGGAAGCGGGTGTGCAAGGAGACCCTGGGCATCGACCTCCGGGGCGACTACTACAAGGGTGATTTCTACGAAGCCGCCCTGCGGCGATGGGTGGATGAAAACGTCAGGATGATTAAGTCGATCCCGAGCGAGACCCTGGGGTCGATGAGGGAGACCATCCGGCAGGGCTTCATCCACGGAATGACCATCACGGACATCCAGAAGCAGATCCAGAAAGAATATAGTGTGACCCGGCACAAGGCCCAGATGCTTGCCCGAGATCAGATAGCCTCGCTGAACGCCCAGGTATCGAAGATACAACAGCAGGATGCCGGCTGCACCAAGTACCGCTGGTCGACATCGGGGGATGGGCGTGTCAGGCCATGTCACGACGCCCTGAAAGGGAAGGTATTCAGTTGGGATGACCCGCCTGAGATGTGGTATGAGACCAAGAAATCAGGCAGGGTGTACACCGGGCGTCGCTGCCACCCAGGGGAGGACTTCTGCTGCCGGTGCGTAGCAATTCCGGTATTTGACCTCGAAACGATTGACCTGCCCATGGAGTGAGCGACCCGTGAAAGAGTAGCACATAGGGAGGTTACAGGCCATGGAAGCGAAGGAGAAAATCGAGGTCTACGTCAACGTCAAGAATGGGAAGACCGTCTGCATTTGCCGGAGAAGCCGCAAGAAATGCAGTAAGCCATGTACCCCGGATGTGGTTGAGCGAGACCGTTATGCTGGCTGGAAGGACACCTTCCGGCGGAACCGGTACGGGAAGTAGGCCACGTCTCCATAAAGAAAGGAATGGTGATCGTATGGGAACCCGTATCAGGAAAAGCGGCCGAGATCCCCCCCGCAGCGATGGCGACGGGGCCTCCCGGCACATCGAAAATATAAGAAAGGACTGACACGCTGTGAAAAATGCTCACGCAATCGGCGGCCTCAGTCGGCAGCTTCAGAAGGTGGGTGAGCGGATCGAACTGCTCGCCATGGACATCGACGGAGCGGAGCAGACCAACACCGATCTGGCGGACTTCTACATGGAGCATCTGCTGGATGAGTTGAGTTGTGCCCAGGCTCTCGTCCTGAAGATTACCGAAATGACTGTGGAGGCCACCGGCGAACCCGAGGCCAACGCCGACGAAGGTGAGGGTTCTGTTTTCGCCGAAGGTGACCTCACCGCCGCCAAGGGCGAGAAGCCCAAGGCAGGGGAGGGGGAGGAGTAATGACCTCTCCGAGCGCCACCCCAAAGCTGACGAAGGTATACCGGCTGGACAGCATCCCGCTCGGGAAGGCTGTCTACACCGAAGAGGGCTATCTGAGAGATCGCCCTATCCTGACCAGCACGGGGATTTTTGAGTACAGGAACCCGGACGGCACCATCCGGCGGGAACTTCGGCTCCCGGAGGAAGTGTTCGCACCGGAGAGCCTGAAATCCTACAAGGGAAAGCCCATCATCATCACGCACGATGCCGGCCTCATCACGAAGGACAATGTCCATCAGGAGGGGGTCGGCACCATTCTGTCTGAGGGAGAACAGGACGGCAACGATGTCCGGGCCGACATTATCATCCATGACACGGATGAGATGAAAAGGTCTGGGCTGAAGGAACTGTCCCTGGGCTACAACCTCGACCTGGATGAGACACCGGGCGTATGGGAGGGAAAGCCCTACGATGCCGTTCAGCGCAATATCAGTATCAACCACCTTGCCCTCGTCCTGGAGGCCAGGGCGGGAGACCAGGCACGGCTGAATATTGACGGCCGTGACAGCAAGAAGAAGGAAGGAGTAACCAGTATGAAGAAGACCCAGCAGAAGGCGAGGGCGGATGGCGTCCTGTCCCCCGAGGATCTGAACAAGGCCATTGCCGAGTTCAAGGCTCGCCGGGCGCAGCGCCTCGCCGCCAAGGACGCCGAGGCCAATCCGGCCCCCGCCGCCCCCGCTGCCCCCGAGACCGATCCTACCCCCAAGGGCGACGAGGAGACTGTCATTGCCCCCGCCGGCGAGACTCCTGCCGAAGGCCCCGAGGCCGCCGTCGAGGCCGTGAAGGCCAACCGTGACCGCCGGGATGCCGAGGGTGACCCCCAGGACAAGGAGGCCGCCATGGGCATCATCGCCCAGCAGGATGGCGACATCGACCTGCTGTTCGACATCATCGACACCCTGCTGGCCGAGCGTGACTTTGCCAGCGCCGTTTCCGACGGCTGCGGCAAGGGCGACGGCGACGGTGAGACGTGCGATGGTGATGGCGACGGCACCCCTGCCACCCCCGCTGAGGAGTCGAAGGCCGACGGCGACAACGACACGATCCCGAACGCCACCCCCGCCGATGTGCCGCCCACCATGAACGCCGACTCCATCGACGCCATTGTGCGGCAGCGCATCCAGCTTGGCATGATCGGCCAGTCTCTCCACATGGACGGGCTGGAGTCCATGCCTATCCTGGAGGCCAAGAAGGCTGTCATCCAGGCTGTTCGGCCCGGCATCCGCCTGGACGGCAAGAGCGTGGCGTACATCGACGCCGCCTTCGACTGTGCCGTCGTCGACGCCAAGGCTTCCACCAGCAAGGGCGTCAGCTACCAGAAGCACCAGATGTTCAACCGTGACAGTGCCCAGCCCAAGGATGACGGCCAGTCCGCCACCGCCCGCCGGCAGGCCATGATCGACCGCCAGCAGAAGAAGGAGGAGAAGTAAATGAGCGCCCAGACCAGATACGGCTACCCTATGCCCATCGGTGCGGCCGGCGGCATCGTCGACACCGCACCCTACTCCATCGTCTCCCGCCTGAACGAGGAGGAGAGTGGCACCATGAAGTTCGGCATCGGTGTCGTCCAGGGCACCAAGCCTGGCTCCGGCATCGCTGTCCCCACGTCGGCTACCACTGTCGCCAAGTTCGAGGGCATCACCACGAACAACCACCACACGGAGCATGACCTGGAGGGCGGCCTGCGCATCCGCAAGTCCGCCGCCATTGGCGTGATGACCTATGGCCGGGTGTACGCCCGTGTGGCCGAGGGCGTCGAGCCTGCCTACGGCGACAGCCTGTTCATCATCACCAGCGGCGCTGAGGCCGGCTTTGTCACCAACAATGCCGCCGCCGTTGCTGCGGGGGGTGAGGAGGCGGCCCCCACCACCATCGCCATTAAGGGCCGGTTCCTGGGCGGCGTCGACAGCACCACCAAGGTCGCTCCCGTCGAGCTGTTCAACCAGGCCCAGGCGTAAAGAAGGAGGAAGTGTTGAAATGAGCAAGCACATGAACTATGACCAGGGCGAGATGCTGACCCTGCGGTCGTCTTCCATCCCTGCGGCTGTCATGGCATCCCCCGGCGCCCGCTTCGACGGCGTGGAGGATGCCTCCGTCTTCTTCGCCCGTGAGCTGGATCACGTCAAGGCCCAGTCCTATGACGTGGAGTATCCCGAACTCACGGCCCTGTCCCTGTTCCCCATCACCCATGAGGCTGATGCCGGTGCGGAGACCGTGACCTACTACACCTACGACAAGAACGGCCTGGCGAAGGTCATCGACAGCTACTCCAACGACCTTCCCCGTGCCGATGTGACCGGCAAGCCCAGCTTTGCCAAGATTAAGTCCGTTGGCGACAGTTACGGCTACTCCGTGCAGGAGATGCGGGCCTCCCGGCTGGCCGGAAAGTCCCTGGACTCCCGCAAGGGTGAGTCCGCCCGCTACGCCATCGACGAGAAGATCAACTCCATCGCCTGGGCTGGCGACGCCGAGAGCGGCCTGATGGGCGTTCTGTCCGAGGGGCAGAGCATCCCCCTGTTCACCATCCTGGCCGGCGGCGAGAGCAAGAAGACCTCCTGGCTGGAGAAGACCGCCGACGAGATCCTGGACGATGTGAACGGCATGGCGAAGCAGGTCGCCAAGGTGACCAAGAACGTGGAGCGGCCCGACACCCTCTGCGTCCCCGCCGATGTCTATATGCACATCAGCACCAAGCGCATCCCGGATACCAGCACCACTGTGCTGGCCTTCCTGCTGGATCACGCTCCGTACCTGAAGAACATCGTGTCCACCGCCGAGCTGGATGCTGACTCCGTTGGCACCAATCCCTACGCCAAGGAAGGTGCGGGCGGCCAGGGCGTGGCGTTCCTGTTCAAGAACGACGAGCGCAAGCTGTCCCTGGAGAACCCCATGCCCTTCATCCAGCATCCGCTGGAGGTGCGGGGCCTGGAGACCATCATCAACTGCGAGGCCCGGACGGCTGGCGTCATCGTGTACTACCCGCTGTCCGCTCTGATCGCCGTCGGCGTGTCCTGAGCATCTTTATGCGGAGGCGTTGCCAATCGGTAACGTCTCCGCTACTTTGTGAAACATTCGCCAGGCGGCCGAGTCGCCACGCTGCGGCCGCCCACGAAATCATGTAGGAGGTTACCGCTATGACCATCAAGAATACCAGCCAGAAGGTTATCAACATCGGCACCACGATCCTCATGCCCGACAAGACGATGGAGGCCAGCAAGGCTATCACTGAGGCCCCCTCCATCAAGGCCATGGTCGAGCGTGGTCAGCTCGCCATCATCGACGAAAAGGGCGGCAAGGATGCTGATAAGGCCGCCCAGGAGAAGGCTGAGGCCGAGGAACGGGCCAGGGCTGAGGCTGAAGCCAAAGCCGCTGAGGAGGCCGCCAAGGCCGCCGCTGAAGGTTCCAGCGAGGAGCCGGGCGGGGATGACAAGGAGAAGAAGCCCCTGTCCCGGATGAACAAGGGTGAGCTGATTGAGGAGTGCCAGCGCCTAGGCATCGTGGTTGGCCCCGACGACACCAACCCGACGCTGGTGGAGAAGATCAAGGCCGCCACCGCCGAGTAAGGAGAGAACTGCCATGAAAGCCATCCAGATTATCCGCCTCATAGGGAAAGAGTTTGATGGCGTGACTGACACCGTCCTCAAAAAATGGATCGAAATTGTCGGCCCTATGGTGAGCAAGAAGCAGTTTGGGAAGCTGTATGAGCAGGCCCTGGCCTACCTCGTCTGCCACAAGCTGAAGATGGCAGGGCACGGAGACAACCCGCTCGGAGAGCTGGGGGCTATCGGCACCGGCTTCGCTGTTGGAAGCGTGTCCGAAGGAGGAAGCAGCATCAGCTTTGGGGCGAACCAGGCGTCCAACCTCGCAGCGGATGCCGAACTCGGCCTGACCGGTTACGGTGTCCAGTATCTCCAGATCCGTCGGTCTGTCATCATTCCCATCCATTGCGGCGGGGAGAGTGGCTGACATGGCATTTGGTTTTACAGACCTGACCCCGGAGGGAAAGCGGTATTTTGCAGAGCTGAAGAAGCTCGCCGAGATGGAAGTCGTCGTTGGCTTCCAATCGGACGGTGCTGACTATGAGGGCGGCGCATCCGTCGCCGAGGTCGCTGCCTACAACGAACTCGGCTCGTCTGATACCCCGGCCCGCCCGTTTATGCGGCAGAGCTTCGAGAAGCATGAGGCGGAGCTGAAGGCGGCCTGCGAACAGGTGAACCGGACTCTGGCCTCTGGCGGAACCGTCCAGGAGGCACTTGGGCGGCTCGGTGTGATTGCGAAGGCCCTCGTCCAAGAGGAGATTGTTGAAGGCAGTTTTGAGCCGAACGCACCGTCCACCATCAAGAAGAAGGGGTCTGACAAGCCCCTGATTGACACCGGAACCATGCGGCAGTCGGTGACCTACGTTGTGCGGAAGGCGGGTGAGGGTGAGTGAACATACGGCTTTTCAACAAGCTGTACTGGCTCCGGCGGGCCGGGGTGCAGAAGCTCGTAAAGGGCTATCTGGTATCCGGCTTTGAGGACATGGCAGTCAGTCTGCACGTCCACCCGCTCAGTACGAACCAGATCATGGCGCTGCCGGAAGGTGAGCGCAAGATGAAACGGCTGGAGGGCCACGGAGAAATCGAGCTGCACGTCGGTGATGAGGCGGAGAACCGTAAAGGAGACCTGCTTTACTACCAAGGCGACTGGTACGAGTGCCTGTCCTGCCAGTTGTACAATCACACGATGCTGTCGCACTACAACTACCAGTTCGTCCTCATTCCGAAGGATGCCAGCGGCGCAACCGACCTGGAGCCTCCTGTCGGCGAACCTACGCTTACTCCGGCGGAGCCAAAGGGTCGCAAATCAAAGAAGGCCGCTGCCAAAGGCAGAGCTGGAGGTGGGGCATGAGAGTATCTGAGGCGAAGAAGCTGTTCAAGGACTTGACCCAGGAATACTTCGCTGGCGCATGGGTCACGTTCTCCAGGCAGAGCCGGGCGGCAAAGCCCGCCATCCCGCTGGTTTCCATCACCCCAGGCAATGTCAACCGCCCGCTGAACCCTACCTACGAAAACGCTGGCGGCGAGGTTCTGGGGTACTACCCGTCCCGCATCCCGATGACGGTCGACCTGTTCACTCACGGGAAACCGGTCATTGACGACGAGACGGGCCAGACAGTGGCATACGAGAATACCGCAGTAGACGACATGGCCGCCTTTGCGGATTTCTTGAACTCGACGTATGGCGTCAACTGGAGCAATGACCACGATGTCACGCTCCTCATCGAAGGCGGCATACAGGATCTGACCGGCTTGGTGAACGACACCAACTACGAGTTCCGATCCAGAATGGTCGTCATGTTCTACTTTACGCAGAAGGCAGTCGGTTTCACGGCGGTCGCCACGGAGGAAAGCGTTAAGCCCGCTGCCACCACACCGGGCGAGCCGGGAACGCCGCCAGATGGCCCGGACATCGGGGATGGAGAAACCCCAGGCGAAGGGCCAGGCTCTACGCCGGGCGGCAAGCCTGTACCCGGTGGCAACGTCATTGTGCCCGAATTTGAGCAGACCTCCAGCGGTGGGGGTACGGAAGAGCTGGCTAAAGAGATGACCGGCTATTTCACAGAAGCTGAAATCAAGGAGGAAAAGGCATGAGTAGCAATTTCGATAAGATTGCCACTGTCGACATCAGCATCGCTTCCCCTGTATCCAGCGATGCCAACTTTGGCAATCTCCTGATCCTGGGGCCGGCTCCTACCGGCACTCCCAAGGTTCCCCGTGTCATCCCCAAAGTAGGGGTGTACGGCAGCCTGGAGGAAGTGCAGGAGGCCGGCTTCATTACCAACGGGGAGAACCCCGATCCCGTGGGCGTCGCCGCCCGTGTGGCGTTCTCCCAGACGCCGGTGCCGACCGAGGTGTACATCGCCATCCAGCAGAAGGCGGAAGGGGCATCTGGGGCGGCGCAGACGATCCTGGAGGCCAACTCCGTCATCGAGATGATGGTCGGGAAGCAGGCTGACATGGCCGGGTGCAGCGTCGACTTCGATGAAGACGCCCGGCGCATCCACATCACCCTGACTGGCCCCGGCTCCGATATGCAGAACACCGGCATCGTCGACACGATCACCGCACTCGTCGAGAAGAAGTATGTGGTCTCCGTCGACGGCGAGGAGGTCACTGACCTCGATAGCGTGAAGGGCCTGCCCGTGTTTTCGGAGATCACCGCCATGGAGAAGGGCGGCGAAGACATCGAGATCGTCGCCACCGTCGAACATGACGGTGCCCTGCCTGTCAGCTATGGCGTGACCGTCAGCTACCCCGACCCGGAGAACCTGCGGGTGGCCGCCGAGAATGAGATGCCCATGGCGCTGGAACCCATCGACACCCCGGATAAGACCCTGGAGATCCCGTCCGATACGGCCGCCCGTGCCCTGAATACGAGCGGCTGGTACGTCCTCTGCACCGCCGGCATCGACTCCCGGCACTACGAGGACATCGCCTCCTACATCGAGACCACGGAGAAGATGTTCCTGTACACCGAGCTGGGATTCTTGGGAGCTGGATAGGATGGCGAGAACCAGCCCAGCGTGGGCAATGTCTACCTGCGGACTGGTGGCATCTATGGCCGTGTGAACACGATGCAGCCGGACGATGAGATCCCGGAGGCCAACCTGTACCTGAATGTGGCTATGGCCGCCGCCTGGCTGCACCACGAACCCGGTTCTGAGACCACGGCCTTCAAGCGGCTGTCCGCCGTGTACCCGTCCGATCTGTCTTCCAGCGAGATGAAGGCGTTGGAGGAGGCCCACCTGAACTACTTCATCGAGATGGGCGGCAAGAACATCACAATGAACGGCCAGGTGGTCGGCAACGAGTGGTGCGACATCATCCGCTTCCGGGACTGGCTCAAGGACGATATGCAGACCCGTGTGGTCAACCTGTTCGTCACCGAGCCGAAGGTGCCCTACACCGACAGCGGCATCGCCAAGGTGGAGAACCAGATGCGGGCTTCCCTCGCCAGGGGGCAGGAGATGGGCGGCATCGCCGAGGAGGAGTTCGACGAGGACGGCAACTCCATCCCCGGTTTCGTCACGAGCGTCCCCCGTTCCTCCAAGCTGACCGCCAGCGAGAAGGCGTCCCGGAAGCTGAAGAACTGCAAGTTCACGGCCCGCCTGGCTGGCGCCATCCACCATGCGGCCATTTCCGGTACGCTGACCTATGAAAACCTGTAAAGGGGAAGGGAGGTAAAGCAGTATGAGCAACGGAGTATCGACTTACAACCCCAAGGATCTGGTGATTACCCTGGGCACCCACGTCGCCACCGGCATCGCCGATGACAGCTTCGTGACCATTGACCCGAATGGCGATGGCATCACCAAGAAGGTGGGCTGTGACGGGGAGGTCGTAAGGAGCATCAGCCCCGACGATACCTCCATCGTGAAGGTGGTCGTCTTCCAGACCTCTCCGACCAATAGCTTCCTGAACCAGAAGCTGAAGCTGGACAAGAAGACCGGGGAGGGGATGTTCCCCATCCTTATCAAGGATCTGCGTGGCGGCCTCGTCCACAGCGCCCAGCAGGCATGGGTCAGCAAGCCGCCCTCTCGGGGCTACGGCAAGGAAGCCGGAACCCGTGAGTGGGAAATCCACACCGGCATCGCAGACACCGAGGAGTAAGCAAAGCGGAGGGTCGCTCCATACGGGGCGGCCCTCCAATTCAATAAGGGGGTATTGAATTATGAAACAGCAGGAAACCACACAGAAGACCATCGGTGAGAACACGTTCTACATCCGGCCGTTCCCGGCGTTCCGGGCCGCCAATATCAGCGGTGAGCTGGTGAAGATACTGTCCCCGGCGGTCGGGGCCATCGCATCCGCAGTCGGCGTGAGCGGCGCAAACACCAAAGAGGCGGCCGCCAGCATCATGGACATGGGCATCGACGATGTTGCCCCTAAGCTGGGGGATGCGCTCTCCGGCCTGTCTGGCGACTCCATCGAGCAGCTCATGAAGAAGCTGCTCATCGAAAGCGGCAATATTTCCGTCGAAGGCCCGACCACCAATGGCGATGTTAAGGTGATGGATATGGACATCGCCAATGAGGTGTTCTGCACCGAAATCCAGGATATGTTCATCCTCTGTTTCGAGGTCGTGAAGGTGAACTTCCGGGGTTTTTTCTCGAAGATCGCAGGCCGATTTGGCGGCCTGCTCACAGCTTCAGGAGCGGAGACGGAGTCGAGCGATACGGCGATTTAGACCTGTCCCAGTTCAATGAACTGGAGCTGAGGATGTACACGCTCATCAAGGCGAAGCTGGCCTCGAAAATGGAATTGGAGACCTGTTACACCCTGGATGAGGCTCTGAAGCTCTACGCCCTGTACACGATGGACAGCGACATCGAACGTGCCCAGGCGGAGGAACTGAAGAATAAGACACAGACATGAAAAATCCCGCTCCCGGCGATGGGAGCGGGAGGATTTGTGCGCCGGTTCAGTAGAGGATCTGGACGAGCTGCTTGTACATGGCCCCATCCAAGTCGCACAGGCACCGCTTCCCATCCTTGAACACGATGGATACGGTGTAGACGCTCTTGGCTTTGCCGGACGACGCACCGGCGACAGCACCGATCCCGCCGAACAGAGCGCCGCCAATGGCACCTTTGGCGACGCCGCTGGTCATGCTCTTCTCGGCTTCATCCATGACGACCTCATAGCTCGCCACGGTGTCCTTGTTGATGAACGCCTTCTGGGTGGGCCGCAGCGGATGGGCCAGCGTTTTGGATACGGTGATGAGCAGGCCCTTCTTGCCTTTCGAGACGATTTCGCCCTCCAGGTAGTCGCCTGCCGTGACCACGTTTTTGTTAGCCATAGCAATTCCCTCCTCGCGAAAGATAGTCTGGTAGATGACGTTTCATATTCTACCAGCTACATATCGAACAGTCAATGATTTTCAGAACGATCTACTTTGGGAGGTGATGGTGGTGACCATCGCAGAGTTTTTCAACAAAATCGGTTTCAAGGTCAACGAAGGCGATGTGAAGAAGGTCAACAACACCATTTCCGACATCAAAAGTACAGCTACGAAACTACTTGGCGCAATCGGCATCGGCTTCAGCCTCGCAAATATGAACGCCCTGGTCGAAGAATTTGACGCCATTAACGATAAGATCAACTACACCGTGAAGGGCCTCGGCGATGTAAAGGAGGCCCAGCAAGGTATCCTCGATGCCGCCAACGCAGTCAAGACCTCCTACTCGGACATGGCGAGCGTGGTCACGAACCTCGTGAAGGCCAGTCCCGAGATGTTCCCGGTGGATCAGGCCATCAGTTTCTCGACCAACCTGACGAAGCTGATGAAATCCGCCGGCCGGAACGATGCCGAAATTGCCAGCATCATGGAGGGCATGAACAAGTCCTTCCAGAAGGGCGCCGTTGACACCGAGACCCTGAATAAGATGCTGGAGCAGGCACCGGAAACGGCGAACTACCTGGCAGATCGGATCTGGGTAGCCAACACCTCGTTGCTCCAACTGGCGACGGATGGCAAAATCTCTGTGAACGACCTGAAGGATGCCTTCGTGGCCTCGTCCGAGGAGATAGACGCAGCCTTCGGCCAGCTCAACTTCGGTGTTTCGGACGCCTTGCTGAATATCCGCAACAAATGGGGTTTCTGGCTGAAAGAGACCGACGAGATGTTTGGCGTCACCCAGCGGCTCGGGAAGTTCATGGTATCCGCATTTGACAAGGTCGTCGGAGTAGTGAACCGGGCCAGAAACGCTGTTGTCTGGCTCTCTGATAAGCTGGGCGGCACAGACAAGCTGATCCGGCTCATTGCCATCTCCGCCAGCATCCTGTTCACAGCCCTCAACTTCGGCAAGATCATGAGCGGGCTGTCCGGCATCGTGAAGATGTTGGGCAAGATCAAGCTCAGTACGCTCGCCATCATTGCTGTTGCCATCATGATCGCCCTGATAGTTGAGGACTTCATCAACTTCATGCAGGGCAACGACTCGGTGATAGGCTCCCTGCTGGAGAAGGCAGGCATCGACACCCAGAAGGTGCGGGATACCATCATATCGGCATGGAACCGAATAAAAGACTTCCTCGGTGCCGCCTGGAACGCCATAAAGGATACCGCCAAGAGTGTGTGGGACGGCCTGAAAGCGTTCTGGGATGAACACGGGGAAGCCATTATGGAGGCCCTTGCCGTAGCCTGGGAGGCCATTAAAACTGTACTCATCACGGCATGGAATGTAATCAGCACGGTTGCCCGGCAGCTATTCGGCGCCCTGTCCGAATGGTGGGCTGAGAATGGCGAGTCCGTCCTGCAATCCTTCAAGAAAATCTGGGAGGGCATAAAGAACCTCGTCATGGTGGTCTGGAACGCCATCTCCAAGGCCGCAAAGACGGTATTCGGTGCCCTGAAGCAGTTCTGGGATAAATGGGGCGGCACGATCACGGCGTTTTTCAAGAACGTCTGGAACACGCTGGTGTCGCTGATCCAGCCCTTCCTCGACGCTATCGCCGGTATCATAGATTTTCTGGCGAGCGTCTTCACTGGAGACTGGGAGGGTGCCTGGAACGCCATCAAGGACATCGCCGCCGCCGTGTGGGACATGATCGTCGCTATCTTCAAGGGCGCCTGGGAGAATATCAAAATAGTCTGGAGCGTTGTGGCGAGTTGGTTCCAGGGTATATGGGACGGCATCGTTGGCGTATTCAGCGGTGTTGTAGAGTGGTTCTCTGGTCTGTTCAGTCAGGCGTGGGAGGCCATCAAGGCCGTATTCGCAGGCGTCGGAGAGTTCTTCCAGGGCGTGTGGGACACCATTGTCGGCCTGTTCACCTCCATTGGCACCGCCGTCGGCGACGCCATCAGCGGGGCGGTGAAGGGGGCCATCAACGCTGTTCTAAGCGGAGCTATCGGCATCATAAACGGCTTCATTTCCGCCATCAACCTCGCTATCAGTGTCATCAATGCGATACCAGGAGTCAGCATCAAGAAGCTCGACAAGCTGGAAGTTCCGAAGCTGGCGGAGGGCGGTTTTGTCAAGGCGAACCAGCCCAGGCTGGCCGTCATAGGCGACAATAAGACCCAGGGCGAGATCGTGGCCCCGGAAGGGAAGCTGCTGTCCATCATGACACAGGCCCTCGGGAACTTCGTAGCAAAGAACGCCGGAGGCGAGGCCCAGGCGCTGTCCATGCTCCTGAATAAGCTGGACTCCATAGTGCCCCAGAATGGGAGCGAGGAAGGCAAGGCTGTATCCGGCGTTTTGCAGGCCCTCGATAACTTCGTAGCCAAAATGGCCCCCGAGAGGGGAACCGCCGAAAGGAACGCTGTCACGCAGAACCGCTCCATTGTCCAGAACAACGTGTTCAACAACGAGTTCAACGGGGACACGCCCGTCCAGCAAAAGGCTTCCAAGGCCATGGATAAGTCCGCCAAGGATGCCACCAGCGAGATGGCCCGTGCCCTGGCGTACAGCAGATAGGAGGTGGAGTAGATGCCGAGAGCGACCCAGCCGGTATCCATCAACGGGATCGAGTTTGACGCCCTCATTAGTCAGGAACAGACCCTGACCGCCAAAGCCCCGGAGTACACCGTCGAGGACGGCTTCCCAGTCAGCGACAACGTCTCGCTGGACTCGGAGCCTCTGAATATGGTGCTGTATCTGACCAACACCCCGGTGACCTGGTACAACCGACACGGCTCCAGCCCGAGCCGTGTCGCCCAGGTCGAAAAGCAGCTCAAGGAGCTGTACTTTGCCAAGGAGCCGGTCACCGTCGTTACCTCGGATGACGTGTTCACCGACATGGTCATCACCAGCGTCGGCTTCAAGAAAAGCCTGGAGACCGGCTTTGACCGGGAGATCCCGATTGCCTTCAAAAAGGTGCGTATCACCAAAGCCCGGACGGCCACCATCCCGGAGAGCTATGGCCGGGGCGGGGCCACCGGTGCATCCGCTGGGACGGCGAACACCTCTGCGGGTTCCTCCGGCAGCGGAAGCGGAAGCTCCGGGGGCGGCGGATCTGGCTCCGGCTCTGGTTCCGGCGGGTCGAACCAGAATGGCAACCGGAAGGGGAGTATCCTGTACGGTGCCGCCTCGTCCATGGGGCTTCTGTAACAGGGGGAGGGTAGACCGTGGATTACATCATCATCGAAGTGCCCGACATGAACGACAGCGTATCCCGTGTCGTCCTTGCCGGGACGCCGTACTTCATCCGCTTCAGCTACAATGCCTCCAAGGACTTCTGGAAGTTCAGCCTTTCGGACATCCAGAGCAAGCCCATCATCCAGGGCGTCAAAATCGTTCCCAACTTCCCGCTGAACGTCTTCGCCGGGGTGGAGTCTCTCCCGTTTGGGGTATTTGGGGCAATGACCAAGCTCGGCCGCATAGGCCGTAAGGACTTCGCCGATGGGAACGCACAGTTCATCTTTGCTCCGGTGAAGATGCCAGAGTAAGAAAAAACTTTCGGCTACCCTTGACTTTATGGGATAAATCCTATAAGATAAGTATAGGATAAACCACAGAGAAAGAAGGGGCCACGGTGTCAGACTACAATGTGTACTTTTACAGGAAGGAAGACGATAGCTGCCCGGTCAAGGATTTTATCAATTCTCTGGACGTGAAAATGCGAACAAAGGTCATGGGAGGAGTGGCCCTACTGAAGCAGAACGGGCCACGGCTCAGAGAGCCGTACTCCAAACCGTTAGGAGATGGGCTGTTTGAACTCCGAACCAAGCAGGGGAGTGACATCACGAGAGTGCTGTATTTCTTCTTTGATGGGAAGCAAATCGTCATGACCAACGGGTTCGTGAAGAAAACGCCGAAGACCCCGCCGGCAGAAATCCAGACTGCAAAAAAGTATCGTACAGACTACCTGAGCCGAAAGGAGAAAAAGTGATGGATGATTTTGAGAAGTTGCTGGCAGAACAGCTTGAAAACCCGGAGTTCAAGGCTGAGTGGGATGCGATCCAGCCGGAGCTTGCCATCGCCCAAGCGATGATCGACGCAAGAGAGAAAGCTGGCATGACCCAGCAGAAGCTCTCTGAAATGACCGGCATCGCCCAGGCCGACATCAGCAAACTCGAACACGGCTCCGCCAATCCGTCTATCAAGACGCTCCAGCGACTGGCTGCTGGCCTTGGCATGGTGTTGCACATTGAGTTTTTGCCTGCCGCTCGGAACTGAAGCAGAGGATCACCGCATGAAGATGATAACCGTACCGGAATTGCAGAGAAACCCCGAAGCCTGTATTGATGCGGCCCGAGCTGAAGATGTTTTTGTTGTTAAGTGCGGGAAGCCGGTCGCCAAGCTGGTGGCCGTTGATGACGGCGAGGATGTAAATTGTAAGAAATGATTTGAGGGTGGGAGCCGCTGGCTACCCGCCCTCATTCCATGTCCACCGGAATGTCCGTGGAAAATCCGTGGACATTCCGCATCCAAAAATGCGGACAGGGTGCAGGACAGTCCGTGGAAAAATAAGCGGACAGCCTGCACCGGCATCCTTCCGGCACCGCCTGTTTGTTTTGTCCTGCGGACTGTCCGTGGACATTCCAGCGGACAGTCCACGGACAGTCCATTTTCAAATCCGCAGAAAGTCCATGGAAATGGCCCATTGCACCCGGTTTTCCCCGCAAAAATGAGGTGTCTTGAAAAACGTGGATTTTCGGAAACCTTGAAAGCCAATCCAGAAAAGTGGATATGAAAAACTGCCTGTCCACGGACTGTCCTGCGGACCGTCCACGGACATTCCATAGGACAGTCACATGGACAATCCAGTGCTACCGTAACCGTAACCGTAACCCTTATAGTAGTTAAGATATATTTACTTCGTAAATATATCTTTTGGTCATCCGGCCGGATGACCGCCTGTTTTGTGATTGAGAGAGCCAAAATCGTTATTGGCCTCTCTTTTTTTGTTGTCAAGGAGGTGGTCAGCGTGAGTGATATGGTGAACTTCGACCGGCAGTACAGACTGGCTGCTGGCCCCGCCGGGGGCGCAGGGTTTGAGATAGGGGAGACCTCCAAGGCCCAGCCTGTCCCGATCCACGTTGACTTCTCGCTCCAGAAGACAGACCTGGAGACCCAGAACACGGGGCGGGTGGCCGTGTGGAACCTGAGTCCGGCCCAGCTTGCCGTCCTGAATGAGAAGGACTGCTGCCTGTCCCTCCGGGCCGGCTACAAGAACCGGCTCTCCCTCATTTTTGCCGGGATTATCAGCTTTGTCACGACCACAAAGGACGGTTCTGACCAGAAGACCGAGATCGAGGTGGTCGACAACCTGATCGAGGTGCGGGACACCTACGTCGCCGTCTCCTACAACGGGAAGGTGAGCTGGAAGACTATCTTCGATGATGTGGCCGCCCAGATGGGGGTGGCTGTGTCGTACTCCTACAATGCCGAGTTCGTGAACCTCGCAAACGGCTTCAGCTTCGTCGGGCTGGCCCGTGACATCATGACCAAGGGCTGTGACTGCTGTGGGCTGTCCTGGAGCCTTCAGAACGGAGTCATGCAGGTCAAGAAGCCGGGGGACGTGATGTCCAGAGAGGTGTTCGTCCTGTCGCCGGACAGCGGCCTCATAGGGATACCGGCGAAGGTGGTCATCACGCAGGATGAAACGTCGGGCCAGAACAAACTCGGCTGGGATGTCGAATACTTCCTGAATGGGGCCATCAACATCGACGACTATGTAAAGCTGGAGACGAAGACGGTGACCGGCTTCTTCCGGGTGTACTCCATCGAGTTCTCCGGGGACAACATCTCGGGCGACTGGATGTGCCGGGCCAGACTCTTGGAGGTGACAGGCTGATATGATGCAGGAATTTGTGCAGGCCATTGATGACAGCATCAAGAAGGGCGTCCGGGGCATCCACACGGCTATGCCGGGTGTGATCCTGTCCTACGATGCCGGAAAGGGCCTTGCCACCGTGCAGCCAACCATGAAGTTCAAGAAACCCGACGGGGACACGGTAGACTATGCGCAGATCACCGGCGTCCCCGTGGTGTTCCAGCAGGGGATGAACCAGGAGGCCACCGTGGCCTTCCCTGTGAAACCGGGGGACGGCTGCCTCATCATCATCGCCGAGCAGTCCATCGACTACTGGCTCTACGGGCAGGAGACCGAGACGGATCTGGCCTTTGACCTGACGAACGCCATCTGCATCCCCGGCATGTTCACAAAGGCCAACTCGGTGGAGAAGGCTGCCTGTGACCAGAACGCCGTGATCGCCGACGTGAGCGGGACACGGCTCACCATCAAGAAAGACGGCCTCATCCAGGCGGACTGCAAGAAGTTTGTCATCAACGCCAGCGACAGCTTCAAGGTAAACGCCGGAAGGATTGACCTGAATTGACGGGGGTGAAGGACCATGCCAGCGGCCACACGGCTGAACGACAACTGCACCGGCCATGATGCCTGCCCTCCTGTACCTCTGGCCGAGGGAAGCCCGAACGTGTTCACCAATGGGAGGCCGGCGGGCAGGCGGGGAGACCACTACGCCTCCCACGGGTGTGTGTCGCACCCCGGCCACCAGGATGTGATTGCTGCCGGGAGCAGTACCGTCTTCATCAACGGGAGGCCCGCCGCCCGCAAGGGCGATGCCGTTTCCATCGGAGGCGCTGTCCAGGACGGGAGCGGCAACGTGTTCATAGGGGGCTGAGGGAGGCCGCCAGAGGCTGCACAAGGGCCAAGTTCCGGCGGCACCCAATTACCCACCGGGGGCCGGGAACCCCGCCAAAAGAGCGTTAGTGCGATTTTAGCGGGCAATACGAGGGGAGGTATCCAATGTGGTTGACATCAGACTGAATGAGAGCGGGGACATCGACGTTTCCGCTGTCGGGGATATTTTCATCACCGAGAGCGTCCGACAGGCCGTGCTGATCCGGCTCCGCTGGTTCTTCGGCGAGTGGAGGCTTGGCCCGGACATGGGCTTCAAATGGTTTGAGGAGGTGTTCGTCAAGAACCCGAACCTCGTCAAAATTAGGAGCCTGATCCGAGATGAGATCATGCAGGTGGATGGCGTAACAGCCGCCGAGGTCACATCGGTGAAATATGACAAAGCGAAAAGGACGGCGACGATTGCCTATACCGTGACCGTCGGCGAAGAAGTGTTCAAGGAGGAGGTGGCGCTGAATGGGTGAATTTGGATTGACCCCCAGCGGGCCGAACATCAAGAGGCTTGACCAGATCGTGGACAGCCTGCACACGAAGCTCTCCAGGAAATGGGGGGTGAACACCAGGCAGAACCCGGAGTCGCTTCTGAACCACCTGCTGGTCAACTTCGCCGATGAGGCGGCGGAACTGTGGGAGTTCGGGGAGGACATCTACTATTCGGAGTACCCGTCCTCCGCCGAGGGCGTAAGCCTCGACAACGCCAGCCAGTATGGAGGTACCACCAGGGAAGGGGCCGCAAAATCCTACTACCCCATCCACTGTACCGGGAAGGATGGCACCCTCCTGACCGCCGGGACGATGATCTCGTCCACAACGAACCCGGCGACGAACCTGACCCTCACGGAAGACAAGGAAATCACCAGGGCGGCGTTCAATGAGGCGGTCATCAAGGTGGCTGCCCTGGGCACCGGGGACGTTTACACCGTAGCCATCAATGGTGCGGTGTTTTCTTATGCCCCGGAGAGCGCAAATGCCGTGGTGATCCTGAAGGGCCTCGCAAAAGCGATCACCAGCCAGGCCCTCTCGGTGAGTGTCAATGAAACGGATGAACTGTTGGAGATCAAGGCCATTGACCAGACCTCGACCAACACGCTCATCCTCTCCCCGAACCTGACGACCGAGACGGTCACGTCCATCCTGACCTTCGGGACGGTGGACACCGGCGACATCCTGCTGCCGGAGGGCGTCATCACGAACATCGTCAAGGCCGACGCTGGCCTGCTGGCCGTTGCGAACCGGTGCGGCTACATCGCCGGCCGGGATCAGGAGACCGACGCTGAACTCAGGAAGTCCTATGCGGACAAGATTTTCAACCGCTCCTCCCGGATGCTGGAGAGTATCCGTAGCGCAATCCTCCAGAACGTCCAGGGCGTTACCAGCGTGGCCCCGTATGAGAATGACAGCAACGAATGGGACAGCCAGGGGCGGCCGCCGCACAGCATCGAGATTGTGGTGGACGGCGGGGACTCCAGGGAGATAGCGGAACAGATCCTGGAGAAGAAGACCGGCGGCATCAACACCTTCGGGAATGTCTCTGTTGTCATCCCTGGGGAATACGGCGAGGACATCACGATCAGGTTCAACCGCCCGACCGTCGTCCATGTCTGGTTCCACCTGGGCCTGACCCTGAGCAAGACGGAGACGCTCCCGGCCAACTATGTCGACCTGCTGAGGAAGGCCATCGTGGAAGAGATGGACGCCCAGGATACCGGGAAGGATGTGATCCCGCAGCAGTTCGAGGCGAACCTGCATAAGGTCTGCCCTGGCATCACCTACATCGACATCAAGCTGTTCGCCACCGAGGCATCGACTGAGCCGACGGAGTATCCCTCCAGAAGTGCCACCATCACGGCCCGGCAGAGGGCCTACACCACGGAAGAGATGATCGAGGTGGAGATTGATGGATGATTACAGCATCGCCCTGAAAAAAGAACTCGTTGAGCAGTTCAAAGGGAAGGCCAACATCGAGGCGCTGGTGGAGGTTCTCGGGAGTGAGCTTCAGGAAATCGCCGATTTCTACGAACAGCTCCGCACGGAAAGAGACCTGTACCGGGCGGTAGGTAAGCAGCTCGACGGGGTAGGGGACATCGCCGTCTTGACCCGCCAGGAGGCCGGGAAACTCGCCGCCTACGCTGGCCGTGGGCATGAAACGGATGACGAGACCTACCGGAAGTATCTCATTTACAAGATACTGAAGAACACCTGCGACTGCACCTACCCGGAAATCATCAAGGCGTTTCGGATGTTTTGGGATAAGCCGCTGTATTACTCCGAGAACCCGGAGTATCCGGCGGTAATGTTCCTGGAGACCGGGAAGCTGGCCCCGGAAGACCACGCTGAGAACCTGCTGGCCGCCCCCATCATCAAGGCGGCCGGCGTCGGCATCCACATCACGGCGATCACGGAGGCCCCGGTCATCGAGTCCGAGGTGAATATCACCCCGTTCCTGGGCCGTGGCACGGCGATCACGAAGCTCCCGGAGCTGGAACCGGAGATGCCGGTGGTTGGCCTTTACGTTGCCCCGGTCATTGGCCGGGGGATGAGCGTCACGAAGCTGCCCAGCATCGAGCCGGATCTGGGGACGGCTGCCGTGGTAGGCCATGCCACCGCCGCCATGGTCGGAACCATCACGGAGACCAGGCTGCCCGAGCTGGAAGACTTCAATACCGAGATCCATACGGCGGCTGTGGGCCGCTTTTTTACTGCCCCGCATGGCACCGTCATGGAGACAAGACTGCCTGAATTGAAGGAGGAAATTGTATGAGTCCGATGATTAACGACCCGATGCTCCCGGCCGACGGGGGCCAGTATGGATGCACTATCACCCGGCGGGGCCGGAACCTGATTACGAAGATCATGGCCGAGAAGATGCCGCTGACCCTGACCCGAACGATGGTCGGCTCCGGCACCTGCCCGGAGGGGATGTTCCCCGGCGACCTGGAAGACCTGGTTGAACCGGTTGCCGCCGCCACCTCCAACGAGCCGATGTACGACGAGGACACGGTTCACATGACCGTCGAGTACCGGAGCGACCTGAACGGCGGCCTGGATCACGGCTTCTGGATCCGGGAGTTCGGCGTGTACGCCCGTGACCTGGACGGGGAAGAGGTGCTGCTGTACTACGGCACCCTGGGCGGATACCCCCAGTGGGTCAGCGCCTACTCCAAGAACGGCGTCGACACCCGCCGGTTCCCCATCAGCATCACGGTCGGCGAGGGGGCCACGGTCATCATCGACTATTCGCCGGAGGCGTTCATGACCGCCGAGGATGTCCACGAATACTGCACAGTGGTTTTGCTCCCGCAGTTCCTGGTCGAGGCACAGAAGCTGATCGACGCCCACAACGCAGACCCGGAAGCCCATCCGTTCCTCCAGAACCTGAACGCAGCCCTGGACTCCAGACTGTCGCTCCTGGAGCTGATGTACAACACCGATGTCAGCGGCAACCCGTTCACGGTCACGTTCGACAGCCTGACCGGCCTGGTGGTCACCGGCGTCTGGAATACCACCCAGAAAAGGATTGAGTTCTGATGATGAAGGAGATCGAATTTTCCCGCCCCGCCGGCGAGGTCTCCTGTATCATAGGCAACCTGTTTGAAACCCTTGACCCACCTTGCGATCTCGGACGCAGTACAGACCTGGTCATCTGTGGTGTCACCCACGCTCAAAATTATGGGAGGCTGACCATCAAGAAAGACCGCTGCGTCTTCTATGGCGAACCGGAGGATCTGGACGCTATTCTGAATGGGGATTGCCCCATAGGAAGGAGATGCGGTAATGGCCGATAAAGAATATCTGCTTGGCAACAGAGCAAGGGAGCTTCTGCGATATACCAAGCGGAAAACCAGAGTCATTTCCGATGACATCAGCCGGAAAGACGTTCGGACAATCATCAGGCGTATTGCCCAACTGGAAGACATCCAGCAGGTCAGGTCGTACTGCGCCGAGATCGACAAGGCCCTGTCCAAGGGCAATGGCAAGGAAGGCTTCACCAAGAGCAACTTCGATTTCTACGGCAGGGATATGCGGGAGATAGCCAAGGGCATCGTCCGGGACATCAAGGCCGCAAACGACAAGCAGTTCCAGACCGAGTACGAGGAACGGCTGAAGAAGATCGAAGACATCATCAATGGGTGCAACCTCATGCTGGAGTACATCACGCTCTGCCTGGAGGACAACATCATCACCAAGGCGGAGTCGGGAGAGTGGACGAAGAGAACCACAGACGTACTCTACATGGCGAAGTCCTGGTTCAAGAACGATGGCGGCCGGGCCAGGAAGCTCCGGGAGGAGGCCAGGACGGAGGAGTACAAGCGAGAGTTTGAGCTGATGCGCTCCGCCGTCAAAACGGCCCTTGCCGACGAGAGGAAGGCTCAGGCAGAGGCCAAGATCGCCAGGGCGAAGGCCCAGCCATCAACACCGGATACGAGACAGTAGCTTCGCTCTGTCTTTGTATTGGGGTGCAGCTCGTAATCGGCCACCAACTGGTGGCTCCGCTCCCCGAACACCAACAACACCAACAACGCCTGGAACGTCAACTCCAACGGCAGCTACAACAACAACAACTGCACCAACTCGTATGGTGTCCGCCCCGCTCTGATGAATTGCGAGACCGAGTAGACCGCATCTGCGGACGAAAGTAGTGCATCATCACATCAAAGGGAGCTGCATCCCGTCGAAAGCTGGCCCTGCGGGGCTGGCGGACGATAAACACATCACGCCGAGGCCGGCCACCCTGCGGGGTGTCGTCGGCTGCCTGGGGGAAGAAGGCCGGCGTTAGGCTTGACTGCCGGCCGGGAGCTTCCCCTGCACCTCGGCCGGAGGGAGGAAGGTGATTACTGAGGTTTGACCTTCATCGAAATGTGTGCGTTCGAAGTTCTGTACAACGCATACCTCGAAGCACGGAAACGGAAGCGGAAAAAGGCCGGGACGGCGCAGTATGAGGCCAATGTGCTGGTCTGCACCGAGAAGCTGTCCCACATCCTCAGTACGAAGAAGTATAAGCCCAGCAAGTTTGAAGTGTTCCCTGTCTTCGAGCCGAAGAAACGGCTCGTGCAAGCGCCCGCCTTCGTCGACAAGGTCGTTCTCCACGCTGTGACTGACAATGTCCTGTATGAAGCCCTGACCAAGAGCTTCATCAGGAACAACCACGC
>ERZ779621.123-NODE-123-length-53841-cov-6.938014_pt1 | contig 53841 bp, 41 predicted proteins | sample MGYA00514215_ERZ779621 | MGnify/ENA primary metagenome ERZ779621 (study PRJEB29562, sample SAMEA4376715) | mouse gut metagenome | isolation source: Cecum | study: EMG produced TPA metagenomics assembly of the A DSS colitis mouse model was used to assess the...
TCCTGGAAACTGTGTTCAGAAACAGGCCGCAGGAAGCAGGATCGTGCCTCAGCTTTTTCTTTAGAATATCCTGTTTTTCCCATTTCATGCTTCGTCCCATGTACAATTTGTAGTGAAACTTCAGTCTGATCGACATATTTGCGGATTCCTTTTGATCAATGGGAAAGAGGAGCGTTTTTTTCGCAATACTCAGATATACTTCCGGCTTCCCCACTGATTATTTTTTTTCATTTCAAGGTATTCATTGTAGGCTTTTTCCAATATCTGCTTTTCATTGGAAAATTTTAACAAGTGATAAGCTTCATGGTATTTGTAATAACCTGAATCAACAAAATACTCTTCTCTTTGTGGCTTGCTGTAATAGCTGTCCGCCATCATGAGATACCAGTGCACTTCCTTTTCCACCGTATCCTCGGGGATGGTAAAGGAATACTCGCTCTTTCCGATATACTTCATAATGGCCGCTTTCGCTCCCGATTCCTCCAGCACCTCGCGAAGCGCAGTATCCCGAAACTCTTCACCGGCCTCCACGGTACCTTTGGGCAAAACCCATCCCTCGTACTTATTTTTGTAATTCTTGTACAGAAGAAGAATTTTTCCACGAAAAATTACCACACCACCACAGCTTGTTGCTTCTATCATTGCAATTCCTCCTGATTGGTGTGTCCATATTGACTAAAATCAGTATAGTCTAATCTCCCCGGAAGCGCAACAACTATTTTTCGGCTTCCTGCGAAACAAAATGCCGGGGCAAAGTAAAATCCCCATAAGTTTGCAGCTTACGGGGATAATGCCTGTCTGGTCGAATCATTGAAGGCACATGCCTCCATCCTTCATTTGAATGACAACATCTGCCTGCTGTGCCACATCGTTGTCGTGGGTAACGATAATCATGGTACAGCCGTCATCGTGTGCAAGGTTTTTAAGGATTTTCACTATATTTTCGGTATTGGCGGAATCCAGATTGCCCGTGGGCTCATCTGCAAGAATAATTTTGCAGCCCTGGGCCAGCGAACGGGCAATAGCCACACGCTGCTGTTCGCCCCCTGAAAGATGCTTGGGAAGACGCTTATCATAATGATCAGGCAGCTCTACCCTGGCCCTGACTTCCCTTGCAAGGGCCAGAGCCTCTTTTTTCGGAAGCTTTTTCAGGCTCAATGGATACTGAATATTTTCCTGCACGGTAAGCAGCGGAAACAGATTGTAGTTTTGATAAATCACAGAAACCGCATCTCTGCGCATCCGGCTTCTGTCCCACTCTCTGGTAGACCTGCCGTCCACGATAATATCTCCCTCTACAGGCAGGTCAAGTCCGGCCATGAGAGAAAGCAGAGTGGTTTTTCCCGACCCGGATTTGCCCACAATGGCATAAACCTTTCCCGGTTCAAAATCATAGGAAACATCATCTACTGCCCGGACAGTCTGATATTTGCCCTGATAGCTGTAGGAAACCTTTTTTAATGTAATGCTCATATCATTCGTCCTCCTTGATGATGGTCAGCAGATTTTTCCGAAAAAATACCCAGAGTGTAACAGAAAGTCCTGCAAAATATACTCCTGCAAACAGACAAAGCTGATACAGAGGCCGCCACAGGAACCAGGCGCCTCCTGCAGCCGTTCCGGGAATGACACACAGCGCCTGTTCCATGACAAAGGATGTGTAAATACCCATATTTGTTGTTCCCAGCGTCCGCATCAAGGCTATTTCATGCCTGCGGGTGCGTATGATTAAAAATCCTGCAAGGGCGCCCGCTCCGGCGGACAATATAAATATTGCTGCCGCCGCAATCCGGTTTACCGCAATACCGTTCTCCAGATTCTGTTTTGCCTGCTTCAGCTGGGAATCATTGATATCCAAGGCGAAAAAGTATCCGTTGTTTTCACTCATTCCGGCGGCGTTGACATCCGGTTCGGCAAACCATTCTGCCGCCCTCTGGCGGAACAGCTGCAGATCTTCATTGTTCTTAAGCGTTGCGGACAAGGAATCTGCCAGCACAGGGCGCCCTGTGTTCCCCATAATCTCCAGAAAGGTTTCCCAAGCGCAGTAGATTGTTTTTTCATCTCCCCCCTGGTAGACGCCTGCCACTTCAAATTCACCCTCATAATCTGTTTCCCAATCGTATTCGGCCTCCAGATAAACGGAAAAATAATCTTCAGAAAGCTTTTGTTTACGAAGCTTCTTTTGCAGCTCCCCGGGAATAATACATTTTAAGCCCCTTTCGGAAAAGATGCTTTCCCCAAAGCCCTCATTCCAAAATACGGTACAGCCGTTTTCCGGCCAAAGCTTTGGATCTGCCTGAAGGGAATTAATAGCCGTCAGAATATATTCATCCCCATCCCAGCCGAAAATGATGGAAGCCTTGGTCCGAACATCCTCCACCAGATCCATAAGCTCAGCAGAGCCATACGCAAAATCCCCCGTAAACAGAGTACGGATCTCGGGAGAGATATTCAGATAATCCGACTGATCTCCCGTAAGATTTGTAATGGTACAGCGTACTCTGATCTGCCGGTAAATTTCGTTATAATACTTTTGGGCGGATATGATCCCACTGTGTAAGCTGCAAAGCGCCACGGCAATCATTCCGGAAAACAGGAAAACCGCGGCGGCGGCAAAGGGCTTCCTCCGCAGATGTGTCCACATATAATGCATAAACCAATCCCCCATTATTTTCGTCTCTTTAACCCTTTTTCCCGGGTGAGCGGAATGGCAGCCGCCAGAACTGCGGCCAGCATCACAAGTACATAAGCTGACGTAAGGACCAGGGACGTAACAGGCGTATTGGCCTCCAGCGGAATCTGTACGTTCACGGATTCCATCAATCCGGCAGTCACCCTCTCCCAAAGAAGCGCACCTATAATGCCTCCCAGAATCCCTCCGGGAATCAGGATACAGGCAGAGCCTGCAAGCATATATCGGAGCTTGTCCTTTCTGGAGGCGCCGAGAGAATTCATGGTAGAAACTGTCCGCCCCTGCTGCAGTGGAAATAATACCAAAAACAGAAGCATGATCACTCCGCCGGCAGCCAGTCCCACATAAAGTGCATTGGCCGATACGGACTCATAGGCATCCAAGGATTTAACGATTTCACTGTATCCCTGATCCAGACAGATAAACAGACCAGGATATCCGGCCTCCGCCTGGAGGTTTTCAAATTCTTCCTTCTTTCCGTTTTGAAGTATCAGGGAGTAAAATATCCCTCCCTTTCTTCCGGTCAGCATCTCACAGGTAACGGACATTTTGGGAACAAAGAGAGTATTGGGAGTGAAGCCATAAGGATCCTGTCCATTCTGCCATGCGTCACTCTGCCGGTACAGGCCAACAATGGTATACTTTTCCGTCTCCGTCAGAAACCCCTTGGACCGGGAATAAACGGCGGCGCTGGGAAACGCAGTACTGCTCATTATTTCATTCTGCTGTACTTTAATATTGGGGTCATAGGCATAGTATCTCAAATCGATAGTGTCCCCCACCTGCAAATTGTTGAAAGCTGCCAGGGACTGGGCCATGATGCAGACCCTGCTCCCATCGGTCCGTTCTTTTTCTGTAAAATCCCTGCCCTCCACAATCCGGGCCTGTCCTCTGGCAAATGCTGCCTGATACCCCAGCTTTTCCACAGCCATCACCGGAAATCCATGATGGCTGATCTCCATTTCATCCAAAGCCTGCCGCCAGAGCAGGCCTTCCTCCGATGCCAGATAGTCCTGTGCACTTTCTTCCAGCCTGGCTATTGTGGGAACACAATAGTCGGGAATATATTCCTCTGCCGGAACCTTAACAGCGCGGTATCCGTCATCTGTAAAGGATTTATAATCATAATACAACCGCAGATCCCTAAATGTGGCAATCTGCCCCTGCCCGTCGGGCCCGTTTATGGGAAGGGAGCTGTAATCGCAGACAGTCATAATGCATTCGATTTGTTTATTAATCTGATCCGGTAACGGTTCTGATTCAAATAATTCTTCAAAGGACTTCTGATGTATGCTAACCATGCTGCTCATCTCTATGCCTGAGACGTCGCAATAATCCATTCCATAGACCAGATATTTCTCTCCTGTCCTTAGCTGCAGGGCTTCCAAATCCTCCTCGTCATAGGTCATGATAATAAGCGTGATCGTCTTTCCCACCGGATCTGCAAAGCCCTGTTCCAGGCCCAAAACTCTGTCAATGGTTCCTGTACAGAGAATGGAAATACTGTTTCTCATTATTATGGATACGTCCGTTTCGCTGATCCCAAAATAGCTGACATCCTCATCCGGCACTGTTCCCACCTTTGTGAGAGTTACTTCAAACATCGCACATCTGTAGGGACATCCGCTATTGTCTCCCATACGGTCTGCATCCTTATGCTGAGAAAAGTTGTCTGCCTGCATTTGGGGGATACAGGCAGAAAGCAATCCGGAGAAGGCTTCTGTCTTTACCATATCAGAACGGGTCTGGATGATTTCGTCCACCCAGCTTCGGAACTTTTCCGGTAACTCCATATAATGCCTGCTTTGCGTACCAACTATCTCCCACAAATACTCATCCGAAACCAGAGCAATGGTGTCGTATCTGTCATCCAGATTGGCACGGGTCAAAATTGTTGCGCTGTACTGTCCTATACAGATTACAAGGATTGCCGCCGCCAAGGCACTCAAAATAATGCCGGCAAGACTTTTTCCCGGCTGGCGCAGTATCTGCAGGATGGATTTCATAAAATGCTCCTTTCAGGATGTCACTGCTTCATGATTCATAAGCTCATGGACGGGTCTCTCTGCGTGTATATGTACTTTAACACTTTTCGCAGGTAAACCTGTATATGGTCACTGCCTTTCCGTCTTCTCCCAATATGGTTCCCAAATTTGTACGGCTTCCAGCAAGCGCTGTATGAGACTCAAGCTTTTCTCTATGATATTCATAAAATACATCACCACAAGCACAAAGATGCTTATGCCTCTCAACTATGTAATGTTGATTGTTATCATATCCTTCATAAGTATCTGGTTTTACAGTAGTCACCTCATAATTGTGGACATGCCCCGCTGCCAATACAGCCATGGGAAAAACGGACAGCATCAAAGCCAATGCAAGGAAAAAAGACAAGGATTTTGTAATGGTTTTGTGCATAAATATTATCTCCCGGTGTATGTTTATATTTCATCTGTTCAAGAAGCTTCTTGTAATAAAAAGTATATCAGGAAAATTTTAGTATGTCAATACTATCAATTTGAGGTCGATTGTCATCTTGTATAAAGTTATAAATAATTCCTGTCATATAAGCAGCAGCAACGACCTGCGGTGTAAAATTATTATTCTTAAACCATTCCCGTAAAAGATTCAAATAGGTTCCCATTAAAATCATCCTCCACAGGAATTGTACCACAATTCCATTTTATCTATTATACTATTCCACTCCCCGCCTTTCATGGCCCGTTGTATGGACGGTACCCTCCTTCCGGGGAATGCCACGGAGAAAAGCGTCCAGCACGAGAACCATTTCCACTTCCTTTTCCACTGTAAAATCAATTCTGAGGCAGACGCGGTTTTTCCATTTTTCCAAATCCCGGTTCAGAGAAAGCGGCACACTGTTATAAATGATATTCATACAATGAGCACAGTTTCTGACCACAGGAAATTCCTTTTGATATCTGTCCAAAAGGCGTGTTTCCGCCTTACTGTCCTTTTGGCATCGTCCCTGAGTGCGAAGCACGCAATTGGCGGTGATCATCATGGGAATCCGGCCATACACAATCTTTTCAAAGTCTATGGCTTCTTTGCCGGAATGTCCTTCAAGCAGATGCCGCTGCTCGGATGCATTTAATTCCCAGGGAAGACAAAATCCTTCCATATCCCGGGCGAACATGGCGGCAGATTCCTGGTTCCAGATGTAAAATCCCGCATCAGTTCTCCACCGGCATTTCTTTTTGCGGCCTTTGAAAAAGCCCAGCCCGTCTGCAGAGCGGATCAGGACGCCCTGAATCAGCGCTTCTTCATCAGCCAGCTCATACAGCTTATTCAGATATTCGTCATCCGCCGCCCGGAGGATATGGGGAAGAGCGGCATAAAGAGTACTGTGAGAAGCAAGCTTTTTGCACAGCGGGATTGTATCATCCTGTCTTTGGATAATCAGATCTCCCTCCATGTAGATGCGGCTGGGAGCAAATTCCTCATGCTCCAGCGTCCAGGACGCAAGCTGTTCTAATTGCTCCAACGTTCTCACGGATACGGCAGTCCCCTGTGAAGCGGCTCTATAATGCACGGACTGCAGATTTTTTTCAGCATTATCCGTCTTGTCAGCTTTTTTCAGATCTTTCAGATACGCTGTTCCGCCTGCGGCTTCCAGCTTTTCCACCGCCCGCCTTCGCAGTTCGTTGATCTGTTTCAACGGATAAAAAATATGATCACCGGCCTGCACCTGTATTTCCTCCGGGTAAAAAAAGCTGTCGCCCAGCTTTCCCAGCTGTTTTTGGATATTTTCTATGGTGACAGGTGTACTTTTGGCAGCTGTCACCGTCTCTCCTTCTACGGATACCCAGTGCTTCCCACATCCCATGGAAACGGATGCAGGATGGTCCTCCACGAAGGAGGCTTTGATCTGCACGGGGATTTTTTGAGGTTCTAAGGGATACCTCTCCCGGATGGCCTTCAGCAGCTTCTCGTCCGTGCCGCTGTATCCGGGGCTGGACAGGGTGATCATCTCTTTCCCATTATGCCGGAAGTAATAACCGTTCTGGGTCTGGCTCCTGATGTACAGAGATTTCAGCAACTTTTCGTCTCCTGCCTCCACCCGGTATCTGGAGGCCGCCTCTTTTGGTCCGTACTTTTCTCTTTTTTCCTGGTACCAGTCAATGTACTTTCTGTAAACTGCAGTCACACCTGCCGCATACTCGGGTTTTTTCATACGTCCTTCTATTTTAAAGGAATCGATCCCGGCTTCCACCAGCTCCGGAATGTGGTCTATGGTGCACATGTCCTTCAGGCTTAAGGGATATCCTTCCGGACCGGGAACGCCGTCCGTCACAACAGAATATGGCAGACGGCAGGGCTGGGCACAGCGGCCCCGGTTGCCGCTTCTCCCTCCCAGAATACTGCTGAACAGGCATTGTCCTGAATAACAGCAGCACATTGCCCCGTGGACGAAGGTCTCCAGTTCCATATCCACCTGCCGGCGGATGGAAATCAATTCCTTCAGGCTAAGCTCTCTGGCAGGGACAATGCGGGAGACCCCCATATTGCGCAGCAGCTCTGCGCCGTGGCGGCTGCAGAGTGTCATCTGGGTGCTGGCGTGCAGAGAAAGATTGGGAAACTGCCTTTTGATCAGCCGAAGCGCTCCGAAATCCTGTACAATTACCGCATCCAGCCCGGCCTCACAGTAAGGCGCCAGATAGTTGCACAGCTCGTCCATTTCTTTCTCCTTCAGCAGCGTATTGACGGTCATATAGATTTTGACACCCCGGATATGGCTGTAGCGGATACAGCGGATCAGCTCCTGCTCCGTGAAATTTTCCGCGTAAGCCCTGGCTCCAAACCGGCTGCCTCCCAGATATACGGCATCTGCGCCTGCGTGGACTGCACCGTAAAAGCCTTCGGGACTGCCTGCCGGAGCCAAAAGCTCAACCTGTCCTTTATTCAAAGCCTGCATGGTTTTTATCCTTCCTTCCCATAACCTTTTTTCGACAATCTCCGACAAGCTTTCCCGTTTTGGCTTTCCCGGTAAGAACACCTGACCGCCCTGTCACAGGTATCTGCCTATTCTCCCGTCGAGCCGGCATAATGCAGAAAAGCTGTCCGCGGAGGGACAGCCTTACTTATCTTATTGCCGAAATTCTGCACTTACATCAGAACACTATTTTTTCTTCAGCTCCGTCTCAAGACGCACGATTTTTTTAGAATTTTCATTCAGATCCTGCTGAAGACTCTTGACCTGCTCCTCGGAGCTTTCCAGCTTGATCTGAGCGGAAATCAGCTCGTGCTTCAGTTCATACAGCTCCTTATCCTTCGCACGGAGCTCCTCCTCCAGAATAGAGATCTGCTTCTTGGCTTTAAAATAATCATCGGCTATATTCAGCTGAAGCAGCACCCCCTGCGTATCCATGGGCTGCCTGCGAAAGCTGTCCACTTTATTATATTCGTTGATCTTGTTATTGATATAAGAAGCAACTCTCTGCAGGTATTCTTCGCTTTCATAGCCGCTCAGAGTAAAGACCTTGCCGCCTATGATCACCTCTGTGTCTGTTTTAGAAGGCATACTGATACTCCTTTGTAAAGGTCAATGATTTGGTCTTCTTTATGACACTTTCATTATATATCATATTCCGTTTACAGGCAAGCATAAATGGCAATAGTTTAGAGGTGCAGTCCCAGGTGTCTGTAAGCCGCCTCCGTAACCACTCTTCCCCTGGGTGTCCGGTTCAAAAAGCCGTTTTTGATCAGGTACGGCTCATATACATCCTCGATGGTGCCTGCATCCTCTCCGATAGCGGCGGCCAAAGTATCCAGGCCCACGGGGCCTCCCTCAAATTTTTGGATCATGGTGAGAAGAATATTTCGGTCAATATGATCCAGGCCCTGTCTGTCCACATCCATCAGATCCAGAGCCGTGCGGGCCACTTCCTCTGTGATGATCCCATCATATTTCACCTGTGCAAAATCCCTGACCCTCTTCAGAATGCGGTTTGCAAGCCGCGGGGTTCCCCGGCTGCGGCGGGCCATTTCCAAAGCTCCTGCAGGCTCAATTTCCACCTCCAGAACCCTGGCAGAATGCTGAATGATCAGCTGAAGCTCTTCCACGGAGTAAAACTCCAGATGATAAATCATTCCAAAGCGATCCCGCAGAGGCGCAGTGAGAAGTCCTGCCCTGGTGGTTGCACCCACTAAGGTGAATCTGGGAAGCTCCAGCCGGACAGAGCGGGCCGTGGAACCCTTACCGATCATGATATCGATACAATAATCCTCCATGGCCGGGTACAGTACCTCTTCCACCTGACGGTTCAGCCGATGGATCTCGTCCACAAAAAGAAGATCCCCCTCTTCCAGGTTATTGAGGATAGCGGCCATTTCCCCGGGCTTTTCGATGGCCGGGCCGCTGGTGACCTTCAGGTGCACTCCCATTTCATTGGCAATGATGCCGGCCAGGGTGGTCTTTCCAAGCCCGGGAGGGCCGTAGAACAACACATGATCCAGCGCATCCCCTCGCTGCTTTGCCGCTTCAATGTATATCTTTAAGTTTTCCTTGACCTTTGATTGACCAATATAATCATTTAAGGTCTGAGGGCGCAGAGAGCCCTCTATTGTAACATCTTCTTCCGTTATGTCGGTTTCTATCATTCTTTTGGGCATATGAGCCTCCTAAAATGTAATTGCCCTAAAACATCTTTTTCAGAGCCGCTTTCAGAACGGCTCCGGAATCCATGTTTTCCAGCCCTTCTATGGCGTTTACAGCCTTTACCGCCTCAGAACGCCCGTAGCCCAGAGACACCAGAGCTTCCACTGCCTCTTTTTTCTGAGGGCTTGCGTCATCCGGCTCGAAGCCTGCGCCGTATTCCCGGATATCCCTGTCGATCAGAGCATCGTCGATACGGATCTTGTCCTTCAGCTCCAAAATCAGGCGCTCTGCCGTCCTGGTTCCGATGCCCGGCGCTTTTGAGATGGCCTTCGCATCTCCGGACATAATGGCATACCGCAGAGAATCCGCATCCAGTGCGGAGAGGATGGCCAGCGCGCCCTTGGGCCCTATTCCGTTTACCCCAATACACTTCCGGAACATTTCAAGGTCGCCGGCGGACAAAAAACCGAACAGCTGAAAGGAATCCTCCTTTACGCTGGTATAGGTATACAGCTTCACTGCTTCTCCTACCCGGGGAAGCCTGGAAGCCGTGTCTGCGGATATGTTCACATTGATGCCCATACCTCCTACATCGAGCACAACATTATCCTCTGCCAGACTGTCAATATTTCCATAAACAAATGCTATCATATGAAACTCCCTCTGCGCCCCCGGAATTATAACACATTTTTGTGCGGCTCATTGCCTGCGTGGACATTATATCATGCAGGAACATATGTTTCAATCCCTTGTGACAGGTTTTGTCACAGGTTCTTTTTTGAAGAGCCGCCTGTACACCACCGCAAAGCAGACCAGGTGTACCAGGAAGGTCAATCCCCAGCTTATGGGGTATGAAAGATAAAGACATTCCAAAGTGCGGTTTTGCTGAAAAATTGTATAAATCCACACCACCCGAAACAGACAGGCGCCGGTAAGGGATACCAGCATGGGCATGATCGCATAGCCGATGCCCCGCAGAGCGCCCACAATTACGTCCATCATACCGCACAGGAAATAGGGAACACAGATGTAGGACATGCGCAGAATACCATAGCCGATAACCTTCGGATCCGGAGAATACAGCTGGAGCAGCCAGCCTGCACCCAAATATGCGCCGATTCCCATGACAAGCCCTACGGCGATTACCAGCCCTTCACAGATTACAAGCACCTTTCCCACTCTTTTAAACTCTCTGGCCCCGTAATTTTGCCCGCAGAAGCTGACTGCCGCCTGAGAAAAGGAATTCATGGCAGTATACACAAAGCCTTCTATATTGCTTCCGGCAGTATTTCCTGCCATGGCCACAGAGCCGAAGCTGTTCACGGAGGACTGGATCAATACGTTGGAGATAGAAAACAGGGCGCCCTGGACTCCAGCCGGCATACCGATCCGGAACATCTTCGCCAGCTTGTCGGGAGCAATCCGAAGCCCCTTCAGCTCCAGCCTGTAAACGCTGTCCGTAAGAACCAGGCATCTGACCACCAAAGCCGCGGAAATAGCCTGGGAAATCACCGTGGCCAGGGCAACACCGGCAACCCCCATGGAAAAAACAATTACAAAAAGCAGGTTCAGCAGCACGTTCACCACGCCGGCTGCCAACAGATAATACAAGGGCCGCCTGGTGTCTCCCACGGCGCGGAGCACGGAGCTTCCGAAGTTATAGACCATCATAAAAGGCATTCCCGCAAAATAGATCCGCATATACAACACGGAATGACCGATCACATCCTCGGGAGTGCCCATCAGGGTCAGGGCCGGACCGGAGACGAAAAAGCCTGCAAAAATCAAAATGACACCGCCGATCACGGAGGATGCCACAGCAGTCTGAACCATATCCTTTAGCTCATTTTCCTGACCGGCTCCGTAAAACCTCGCCACCAGCACGTTGGCTCCCACGGAAAGTCCGATAAACAGATTTACGATCAGATTGGTCAGAGAGCTGGTAGAGCCTACCGCCGCCAGGGCCTCATTTCCTGCAAAACGCCCCACCACCACAATATCCGCTGCATTAAAAAGCAGCTGCAAAATTCCCGACAGCATCAGCGGAATGTAAAATAATAATATCTTTCCCAAAAGAGGGCCGTTACACATGTCAATTTCATATTTTGCTGAAGACTGATTCTTCATAAGATCACCTCGAACACAGCAAAATACAGGCACCCCCGGCCGGGGATGCCCGCTGCTGCTTACTGATTGTTGTTAATATAATTGATCAGACCCTCGGATGCGATGATCCGTTGCATGAACTCCGGAAAAGCCTGTCCCTGGAAGGAGGTTCCCTTTGTTATGTTTGTGATGACACCGGAATCAAAATCAACCTCCACTTGATCCCCTGCTTCGATTCCTCTGCTGGCCTCGGGACATTCGATGATGGGAAGTCCTATATTGATGGCGTTTCGATAAAAGATCCGGGCAAAGGTCTCGGCGATGACGCAGCTGACGCCGGCGGCTTTGATGGCTATGGGTGCATGCTCCCGGGATGAGCCGCAGCCGAAATTTTTATCAGCCACAATAATATCGCCCTTTTTTACCTTTTTTATAAACTCTTTGTCGATGTCCTCCATACAGTGGGCCGCAAGCTCTGCGGGATCCGAGGAATTTAAGTACCTGGCGGGAATAATTACATCCGTATCCACATTGTCGCCGTATTTGAAAACGATTCCTTTAGCATTCATATTCTCATACCCCTATGCCTTTATACTTTTTGGTCATGGCGCCTTTAGCGGCACAAATTACAGCTCCTCCGGGCCGGAAATCCTTCCGGTCACGGCGCTGGCAGCAGCCACTGCCGGGCTTGCCAGATATATTTCGGAGGATGTATGTCCCATGCGCCCCACAAAGTTGCGATTGGTGGTGGACACACAGCGCTCCCCTTCTGCCAGAATGCCCATATAGCCTCCCAGACAGGGACCGCAGGTGGGCGTGCTGACAATTGCTCCCGCTTCTATAAAGGTTTTCAGAAGCCCTTCCTCCATGGCCTGCATATAAATGGCCTGGGTGGCCGGAATTACGATGCACCGCATTCCCTTTGCCACATGCCGGCCCTTTAAAACCTCCGCCGCACATCGAAGATCGTTCAGCCGGCCGTTGGTACAGGAGCCGATGACTGTCTGATTGATCATAATAGGCTCCATGGTCTTGATCTCATCCATGGTATGGGTATTTTCCGGCAGATGAGGGAACGCCACCGTAGGACGCAGAGAACTCAGGTCAATGGTATAGACCGCGTCATATACGGCATCGGGATCCGCTTCAAAAATACGGAAGCTCCGTCCGGAATGCTCCTTCATATACTCCACCGCCAGATCATCCACCGGGAATATTCCGTTTTTCCCGCCGGCCTCGATGGCCATATTGGCAATGGTAAAGCGGTCATCCATGGACAGATTTGCAATGCCGTCTCCCGTAAATTCCATGGATTTATACAGAGCGCCGTCCACGCCAATCATTCCGATGATATGTAAAATCACATCCTTACCGCTGACCCATTTCCCCAGCTTACCGGTAAGTACAAATTTCAGCGCCCCAGGCACCTTGAACCAGGCCTTTCCCGTGGCCATTCCCGCTGCCATGTCCGTACTTCCCACTCCAGTGGAAAAAGCTCCCAGTGCTCCGTAGGTACAGGTATGAGAGTCTGCTCCGATAATCACGTCACCGGCTACGGTAAGACCCTTTTCCGGCAGAAGGGCATGCTCGATACCCATTTCTCCCACCTCGAAATAGTTGGTGATCTGGTTTTTGCGGGCAAATTCCCTTACACACTTACAGTGCTCCGCCGATTTAATATCCTTGTTTGGCACAAAATGATCAGGAACCAGAGCAATTTTGTCTTTGTCAAAAACGCCCTGGGTCCTGAATTTTTCCATTTCCTTAATGGCCACCGGGCTCGTGATATCATTGCCCAGCACCAGGTCAAGATCTGCCTCAATCAACTGTCCCGCCTGAACCTGATCGAGTCCTGCCGCAGCGGCCAGAATCTTCTGAGTCATTGTCATTCCCATATTCTTTTACCATGCCTTCCCGAATATTCGTTTCAATCATGATAGCACAATTCAGAATATGTTTCAAACACTAGTTATTGATTTTTTATAACCAACCGTTCAGCCATTAATTCTCGGCTTCGACGCAGACAGTCCTCCTACCCCAGCGGCAGGGCGATCCGTCCTGTCATCAGAAACCACAGGGCTCCCAGTCCGGCCACGATCATAAATGTTCCCAAAATGCCGGACATTCCTGCCACGGCCACGTTTTTCTGACTGACCTTTTTGGCAGAAAATACCAAAACAATACCGACTCCTATCATCAAAAGCGACATTACAGGATACATCCGACACCCGCCTTTCTACGTGGTACGCCAGGTGGTGGTGACCTTGAACAGATCCCCGTCCACCTCCAACTCCAGACTTCCGCCCTGAAGCTCCGTAAAGCTCTTTGCAATGGCCAGACCCAGACCGCTTCCCTCTGTGTTTCTGGAGGAATCTCCCCGGACAAAGCGTTCCGTCAGCTCGGAGGATTCTATTGTGATTTCCTGGGCGGATATATTTTTCAATGTTATCACTACCGTATCATCGATCCGAAAACCGTTGACATAGACCCTGGTTCCCGGCATGGCATACTTGGCAATATTGCCAAACAGATTTTCGTAGACTCTGTATGTCTTCTGGCTGTCCAAAGGCAGTACCACTCTTTCATCCGTCAGGCTCATTCGTATATCCAGCTGGGATTCTTTCAGTTTATCGGACATTTCAAAGGCCACCTGTTTAATCAGGTTCATAATATCAATGTCCATGATGTTCAGCGTTATATTCTGAGAGTTGGCCTTGCTCACCTCAAAAAGATCCTCGATCAGAGCCTTCAGCCTCATGGATTTCCGCTCCAGAGTATCCAGATATTCTCTGCGCTGCTCTTCTGTAATATTCTCTGTCTTTAAAAGGTTTACATATGTTATAATTGCCGTCAAAGGCGTCTTTAGATCATGAGATACGTTGGTAATAAGCTCCGCTTTCATACGCTGGCTCTTAACCTCCTCGTCCACGGCCTTCCTGAAACCGCTTTGAATCTTGATGACCTGGGGCTTAAAAGGTTCAAATACGCCCAGATCTTCATTAATTGTTACATTCAGGTTTCCTTCCGCCATTTCATCCACAGCCTTTAACAGAATCCTGTACTTTTTCTGAAGATCGCTGATATACTTTCTCAGGACCAGATAAAGCAGGACGGAATAGACGATTGTTAAGGCAGCGCCCCCGATCCACAGACTGCTGATCAGGAAAAGAACCACTGCGTTAATCAGTACAATCTTTAATATTGCCCAATGGGCATTCCGGGTCAGATCCATATGCTCGATACGACGCCAGGCACGTATAAATCTACTCTTTATGAAGGGGAAAAACCGATAAATCAGACTTTTCTCCCGGATATATTTTCTAAGTCCCAGGCCGGGAATGGCTCTGGCACAGATTCCCAGCCACCACCAGCCGAAAAAGTACAGGGAAAGAAGCAACAGGTTTCCGGCTCCCGTAAGAAACAGAGCCGCATCCACACCTGTTCCCATATACTCTATCAAGGCGTTTGTCGCAGTTCCTTCGGCCACCAGGGCAATAAATTCTATGATCATACCGCCCATGGAAAATAAAATACAGCCTGCAAAAAACAGTATTTCAAAGGGCAGTGCACATATCTTTTCGCTTTGGTACGGCTGTGTATTCTTTAACACCGGAAGAAAGCATCCCAGCAGAAATGCCGCAGTCATACAGAGCATAAGAATACCGCCCGCGCCGGCGTGGATATAGGGATTGGCAGGATGAATGTAATGCTCTGTATATGCATACGCATAATACTCATCCTCTATGTGCATACTCCTCAGAACAAAGTTGCCTGCCTGAGAATTCTCCAGAGCGTCTCTGGAGATGGCATAGGTTACAGTAAAGTCCGCAGGCTTTTTGAGGTTTCCATACCTGGAAAAATATGTTATATTGTTTTCCAGCATATGGTAAAAGCTGTTTTTCCGTATGATTTCATTGGCATACTTCCTGATCTGGTTTTCGTCGCTTCCGTAGATTTGGTCTCCTATGGAAACGTTTCCGTTTTCGTCAAAGCAAAAGCTCAGAAGAAAAGCTTTGTCCTGGTCCAGTCTATCCAGTTCTGATTCTGCCATGTTGGTCACATATTTTCCGGTTTTATGATCCTTTATGATATAATCAAAATTGCTGTTAAGCCCGCTGAAGGTATATTCCAGAATCTGAAAATTGTTTTCTATTTCCAGAACCTCAGACCGAATCTGGTGAAATTCATCCTCAGTGAGTTCCTCCAGGGCATCTATTTCTTCCTGGGAAAAAGCATAGTCTTGAGTCTGCTCCCCTTCTTCGAAATATTCTTCTGAACACAGAATATTCCACAAAAGCTCATTTCCCATAATCTCCCGGGAAGTCATCCACTTATAGGGTTCATCTGCCTGAAGAAATATTCCGGCATAGTCCGCCTGCTGTTGATTTACATGGTTATGCAGGTCCCGGTAAAGAAGAAAAGTATTCTGGTACAGCCAATCAATATTTTCATAGGTTTCAATCGGATCCCGGGCGCTCTTTTTCGCATTTGTCCGCAGGACACTGTAGAAGGAGGACAGCACCGCTGAGGCTGCGAGGCACACGATACCCCCCCATAATATCCATGGCCTGGCCTGCGCTGCCCTGCCCAGGGGAGAAAGCCTTCTTTTCTTCTTATGTTCCGCCATAGACACTGATTCTGTCCCGGAATCCTTCTTATTCCTTCCTCTGAATATTCCCATACCACCTGCCTTGCACCTTCCTATTGCCGGTCAATCTTATACCCCACGCCCCATACCACCTTCAGGTATTTTGGATTTTTGGGGTCGATCTCTATTTTTTCTCTGATATTTCTCACATGTACCATAATCGTATCCGTATTCACGGCTTTTTCGTTCCAGATTCGCTCGTATATCTCATCTGCCGAAAAAACCCTTCCCGGATTCTTAATCAAAAGCTGAACAATTTTGAACTCCATGGGAGTCAGCTTTACAGGCTCCCCGTCCACGGAAACCTCCACGGTATCCTCATTCAGCTCCAGACCTCCTATGGTGTAAATGTGATCCTTTCCGCTTTCCTCATTCAGGGCCGACAGATATTTGGAATATCTGCGCAGATGGGAATTAACCCTTGCCAGAAGCTCCAGCGGCGTAAAGGGCTTTGTCACATAATCGTCCGCCCCCATATTCAACCCCATGATTTTATCCACTTCCTCAGATTTTGCCGAAAGCATGATCACCGGGAAATCCAGATTCTGAGACCGAAGCTTCATCAGCATTGTGACTCCGTCCATAACCGGCATCATGATATCCACGATGGCAAGGTGGATCTCCTCCTGCTCCGCGATCTTTAGCCCCTCCGCTCCGTTGGCAGCCTGAAATACCTCATAGCCCTGACTTTTCAGGTATATTTCAATGCCACCCCGGATATCCTTGTCATCTTCCACCACTAAAATACGATACTTGCCTTCCATAGATCCTTTGTCCCTTTCCCTAAGCTGTCATTCTTTTTTATGTCTATCCGTAAAGTGACGGTAATTCCTATTGCCCAAGCCGGGCCCTTGTAGACACGGTCTCCTGATGGGCCGCTTTGCCTGCAATAACCTTATTATAATAATGTACCGCCCTGAAAGCAACCGCTTCTTCCCTGTATTGCTGTGCCGTTTTCAAGGCATTTTCCTCCATTCCTGACCTGCCCATGCGCCGGTCAATAAAATCAGCCGTACTTTCCGCAAACGCCTCAGGATCTTCTCTGGTCAGTATTCCGCATTTTGGAGTGACCAGGTCGGAAACGCCGGAAGCCTTCACGGCAATCACCGGAGAAGCCCCCGCGAGAGCCTCCAGAATCACGATTCCCTGGGTCTCGGTTTTTGAAGCAAAAAGGAATGCATCGGCAGCGGCAAAGTAGGGAGGAATCTCTTCGTTGGGAACGATTCCTGTGAAAATCACATTTTCCTCCAGTCCTGCTTTCCGGCAGTCGGCTTCGTATGTTTTTCTGTCGGGCCCGTCTCCCACAAAGGCCATACGGAAATCCTTTCCATGGGAATACTTCAGCAGCCGAAGACTTTCTATGAGAAATTCCACATTTTTTTCATGGGACATGCGGGACACTGTCAGAAACAGCGGGCATTCCTCCGCCCCAAGGCTTTCTCTGACCTGGCGTTTTTCCTGGTCCGTCACCTGAAAATTTGCTTTTTCGATGCCGGTGGGAAGGACTCCCAGCTTTTCCGGGGATAATCCGCAGACCTGTTTCAGATATTCCTGAATCCCCGCCGTGGGAGCAAACACAAAATCACAATATTTCAAAAAGGTATGCAGATACGCCGGCATCAGCTTATCCTTGATCAGATGCAGGATTCCCGCACAGGCGCCCACACCGATTCCCTTTTCCCGGGAAGCCCGATTTTCCATAAGCTTAACAGCGCCCACATAGCTCAGGTATTGTTCATATCTGGTATGGTAGGTGAATACCAACGGAATATGATATTTTCTGGACAGATACACGGCCGTGCGTCCAATCAGCATGGGATGGTGAACATGGATTACGTCATATTCCTGCTTCCGAAACTCTTTTTCAATGCGCCGGTCAAAAGGATTCGGCAGGACGATGCCTCCGATAAAATGCTTCATGCAGGTGGCATAGCGAAATACATTTTCTTCCTGCTGCTGTTCCTGATAAGTAGGAGCAAAGATCGTTACCTGATGCCCCATGTCCTCCAGCCCTCTGGCAAGCCGCTCTATGGAAATGGGAACACCTCCCATTATCGGTTTGTAATTGTTTGTCATCAATGCGATTTTCATGTCTTTCCCCCGATAAAAATATGATCCTCGTATCCATTCCCGGAATTGAAAATTCCGGGGCTCAGGCCGCGCCCAACAGCTTAAACACCTGGTCTCCCATGATGTACCCGGCCCCTACAAACACAAAATTCCAAACAAAAATTCCCAGGGTGGAGCTGATCAAATACTGCCGCATGGGCATCTTCAGAACGCCGGCGGGGATTGATACAATGGTTCGAATCATAGGCATCAGCTTTGCTATGAAAACACCTACGGCCCCCTTCTGCCGTACCCATTCTATATTCTTTTCCAGGCCTTCTTTCTGTTTTGGAAAGCGTTTTGTGTAAGCCCTCAGAAAAATCTCTCCGCCCTTATAACCCAGGGCATATAAAAGGAGACTCCCAAGCAGCCCCGCACTGACCGTGATCACCATGACCCAGAAAAAATGGATATTTCCCCTGGCAGCCATCACTCCCGACAAAGGCATGATAATTCCGGCGGGAAATCCGGGTAAATTTAGATATTCTAAAAAAACAATGATAAAAATGGCAATTGCCCCATATTTCGTAAAATATAAGGTAAGTGTAGATAGGTCCATAATAATTCCTCCTTTGGTACTGTGCTGAGGCTAGTATATGCAATAAAAATAAATTGAAGCTACAGGGAATTCATAAGAAATTCTAAAGATATTTTAAGGAAAAGGGACATCCCGGCAGGGATGTCCCTTAATTGACGCACCTGCCAGCACAGGGCCCCAAAATTTTTCTGATCCTTTAGTTGTTGATCAGCTTATCCTCCTCATTGTTCCAGCTGTAGAGCTTTCTGATCTCTGCGCCCACCTTCTCCGCGGGATGCTCGCCGGCCAGCTTTCTCATGGCATTGAAGTGAACCTGTCTGCCCGCAGGAGACATATCCAGCAGGAAGTCCTTGGCAAAGGTGCCGTCCTGGATATCGCTGAGAATTTTTTTCATGGCCTTTTTCGTATCTTCGGTGATAATCTTGGGGCCGGTGATGTAGTCGCCATACTCTGCGGTGTTGGAAATAGAATATCTCATTCCCGCGAAGCCGCTCTGATAGATCAGGTCCACGATCAGCTTCATCTCATGGATGCACTCAAAGTATGCGTTTCTCTCGTCATAGCCTGCTTCCACCAGAGTCTCGAAGCCTGCCTGCATCAGCGCGCATACACCGCCGCACAAAACAGCCTGCTCGCCGAACAGATCCGTTTCTGTCTCCGTGCGGAAGGTGGTCTCCAGCACACCCGCCCTGGCGCCGCCGATTCCCAGCGCATACGCCAGCGCCATGTCCTGCGCCTTGCCGGTGGCATCCTGGTGTACGGCGATCAGGCAGGGAACACCCTTGCCCTCCTGATATTCGCTTCTGACGGTATGTCCAGGGCCCTTGGGGGCGATCATCGTCACATCCACATCCGCAGGGGGAACGATGCATCCGAAATGAATGTTAAAGCCATGGGCAAACATAAGCATATTGCCTGCCTCCAGGTTGGGCTCAATATCATTTTTGTACAGATCCGCCTGCTTCTCATCATTGATCAGGATCATGATGATATCAGCCTTCTTGGCCGCCTCCGCCGCGGTATAAACCTCAAAGCCCTGATTCACTGCCTTATCCCAGGATCTGGAGCCCTCATACAGGCCGATGATCACATGGCAGCCCGAATCCTTCAGATTCAGCGCATGAGCATGACCCTGACTGCCGTAGCCGATAATCGCAATGGTCTTTCCCTCCAGCATGGACAGGTTGCAATCTTCCTGATAAAATATTTTTGCCATCTCTTTTCTCTCCTTTGCACAATTTATAACTGACAGGTTTCACCTGGAGCTAACGCTTCTTCACATTTTTTATACTGCCGCAAAAGACAGTATATCTCACTGCTCAATGTAAGTAATATGCTCAGTTCCCCTTCCCAGACCGGCGATACCGGTCCTGGCCAGCTCCAGAATCTCATAGCCGTCCAGAAGGTCGATAAAGGCATCAATCTTCTGCTGATTTCCTGTAAGCTCAATAATAAGGCTTTCCGTAGCCACATCAATTATTTTTGCCCGAAAGATATCCGTGACTGCAATAATACTCTGCCGCTGCCCGGCGTCAGCCCGGACCTTAATCAATATAAGCTCGCGGTAAACGCTTTCCTCGGGCTTAAGCTCCTTGATATCCCGGACATCCACCAGCTTGGCCACCTGCTTTTCAATCTGCTCCAAAATTTCGTCGTCTCCGGAGGCCACAATAGTAATCCGGGTAAAACGGGGATCCGCCGTGACCCCTGCGGTAATGCTTTCGATATTATAGCCTCTTCTGGAAAACAGGCCTGAAATGCGGCTCAGCACACCCGATGTATTGTCCACCAACAACTGAAAAACCTTTTTCCGCATAAAACACACCTCTACATAGCTTTATTGAAAATCTTTTCGTTATCATATCAAGTTCCAAAAGGAATGTCAACCTAAAACACTTTAGTATTTTAAAACCTTACATTGCTAAAGCCCTGCATTTTCTCATCGGTTCTCTTCATTTTCACAGCATTTTGATAAGGCCAGCGTTCCTGTCCTGGCCACCTCCACAATGCTGATGGACTGAAGCATGCTGATCATCAGCCGGATTCTGTCAGGCGTGTCGCAGATCTGGATCATCATAAAGTGCTTTGACATATCCACAATCTCTGCCTTCATGATCTCGCAAAGCTCCATGATCTCCCGGCGGTTGCTTTTATTGTATCTGATCTTGATCAGCATCAGCTCCCGGGTGATACACTGTCTTTCCGAGAAGGTCTTCACTTTAATTACATCCAGCTTTTTGTTCAGCTGTTTTTCAATCTGCTCGATGGTTCGTTCATCGCCGCTGCTGACAATGGTCATGCAGGATACTTTGCTGTCATCCGTCTCGCCCACCGCCAGACTGTCAATATTAAAGCACCTTCTGGAGAAAAGGCCGGCCACCTTGCACAGCACACCGGAGCGGTTTTCCACCAATACCGAATAGATTCTCGTCTTCATTTTGTTCATTTCCATACCCCCTGATCCGCTTTGGCGGCATATTCTATACCAGATCCATGGGATCGATCACACATTCCAGCAGCACCGATGCATCGTCTTTTAAAAAGGCATCAATTACCTCCCGGCATTTTTCCATATTTGTAAGACGCAGAAACGCCATGTCATAGGCGGCGGAAAGCTTTTCCAGATCAGGGCTCCCCGACAGATCTACCACGGAATAATTGTCCCGGTAGGTAAAATGCTGATACTGGCGCACCATGCCCAGATAATTGTTTTTCAGTACTACAATTTTCACGGGAATATTGTGCTGACGCATGGTAGCAAGTTCCATCATGGACATCTGGAAGGAGCCGTCCCCGCAGACAGCCACCACCTGCCTGTCCGGCGCGGCAAGCTTGGCCCCCATGGCCGCAGGAATGGAATAGCCCATGGTTCCCATTCCCCCCGAGGTCAAAAATTTCCCCTTTTTGATTTTGGCATAGCCGCAGGACCAAATCTGATTCTGTCCCACATCCGCCACATAGACGGCATCCTCCTTCATGTTTTCACACAAAGCGGTAATAAATCCTGCCGGATCCACGAAGTCCGGATCCGGATTCCGCTCCTTTTCCAATGCAGTCCTGTAGCCTTCCAGGGTTTCCACCCACTCCCGGCAGCTGCATTCCAGCTCTTCTTTATTCAGGTCTTCAAAAATATGTCCTGCATCTCCCACCAGCGGTATGGTAGGACCGGCATTTTTACCGATCTCTGCGGGATCCACGTCAATATGCACCAACACCTTGTTGCGGGTGATCAGCTCCGGCTGGTTCACAGCCCGGTCCGCCACTCTGGCTCCCACCATAATCAGAAGCTCCGACTCGTTCATGGCCCGGTTGGCATAGGCCTTTCCGTTATTTCCCACCATTCCGAAATACAGAGGGTGATCCGTGGGCATGACTCCGATTCCCATCATGGTGGAAACTACGGGAATGCCATGCTTTTCCACAAAAGTTCGCAGCGCCGCTTCCGCTTCGCCGAGCAATACGCCGCCGCCTGCGCAGATCAGAGGCTTCTTTGCCCGCTCAAGCTCACGAATAACCTTTTTGATCTGCACCATGTTGCCCTTTACGGTGGGCTTGTAGGTCCGCAGAGATACCTCCTCCGGATACCTGAACTTTGACAGGGGCGCATTTTGGACATCGATGGGAACGTCAATGAGCACGGGCCCTTTTCTTCCGGTATTTGCAATGTGGAAGGCCTCCTTAAAAATCCGGGGAATATCATTAACATCCCGAACCAGATAGCTGTATTTCACAAAGGATTCCACAGCTCCGGTGATATCGGCTTCCTGGAACACATCACTTCCCAGCAGTTCACTGTTCACCTGTCCGGTGATACAGATCAAAGGAATGCTGTCCGCAAAAGCCGTTGCGATTCCTGTGATCACATTGGTTGCTCCGGGCCCGGAGGTAACCGCACATACGCCGGGCTTTCCTGTGATTCTGGAAACTCCGCTGGCCGCATGGGCGGCATTCTGTTCCGTGCGGACCAGGATCGAACGAATTTCCGACTCCAAGATACTGTTGTAAAAGGGACAGATGGCCACTCCGGGGTATCCGAACACCGCAGTGACTCCCTCTGCCTCCAGGCATTTTACCATAGCGTCTGCACCTATCATTTTTATCCTTATCCGCGCGCTGCGACGCGCATTTCATTCAATAGCTGAATACGCATTTTTATTCAACCTCTATTTTTTCCAAATCCGAATTTTAGTCCTGAATCAGGCTTTTGGCCAGCTTTACTGCTCCCGCCGCATCTGCCGAATATCCGTCGGCTCCGATTTCCCGGGCGTAATCCTGAGTGACCACCGCGCCGCCTACCATGATTTTAACCTCCAGGCCCTCCGCCCTGGCGCAGGCGATGACCTCCTTCATCCGCTGCATGGTGGTAGTCATCAGTGCAGACAGGGCGATGATGCGGGCATTATTTTCTTTGGCCGCACGGATAATCTCCTCCTTCGGTACGTCCTTACCCAGATCAATGATACGAAATCCATAATTTTTCAGCATCAGCGCCACCAGGTTTTTCCCGATGTCATGGATATCTCCCTCCACGGTGGCAATGACTACCACGGGCTTATCTCCATCCCCGGTCTCCTGCAGCAGAAGCGGCTCCAGCACCTCTATGGCATTCTTCATGGCTTCGGCGCTGGCAATCAGCTGGGGCAGGAAATATTTTCCCTTATCAAAAAGCTCACCCACCTGGTTGATGGCAGGCAGAAGCGCCTGGTTCAAAATCTCCCCGGGATCCGCCTCCCCGGCCAGGGCCTCCCTGGTCAGCACGGCGATTCCGTTTCGATTTCCTTTCAATACAGCCTGCCTCAGGCGGGCTGTATATCCTGTATCTTCCGATTCCTGAGTTATTCCATTGCCTACGCCGGAAAAGGAATCCTGACATCCGGCAGCTTTTGAAGGCTTGTCGGCTGCTTCGGAAACCTTTGAATCCCCTTCGGAAGGCCTGCCTTCTGCTTTCATGGCCTGGATTTTCCGGGCCGTCTCCCGCTCCCGTTTTTGTGCAAGAGTACCTGTGTATTCGATGTACCGGAGATCTGCTTCTTCTCTGGCAAGAAGCAGATCCGAGGCCAGACAGCAGCCGCACAAGAGCTCCTGAGAGGGATTGGCAATGGCCATGGTAAGTCCCTCCCGGATGGCCATGGTCAAAAAAGCAGCATTGACAAAGCCTCTCTCCGGCATGCCAAAGGAGATATTGGACAGGCCGCATATGGTGGCAAGCCCCTGCTCTCTGCAGTAACGGATGGTCTCCAGAGTCTCCAGGGCGGCTTTTTTATTGGCGCCCACAGTGGCCACGAGACCGTCCACCACCACATCCTCCTTTTCCATGCCCAGCCCATATGCCCGTTCCAGCACTGTATTTATAATCTTCTTTCTATCTTCAATATTCTCCGGCAGCCCCTGGTCCGAAAGGGGCAGCAGGATAAACATGGCGCCGTACTTTTTCACCAGCGGAAGCAGCTTCTCTATTTTATCCGTTTCCAGAGAAACGGAATTGACCAGCGCTCTGCCCGGATAATAACGAAGCGCCGCCTCCAGCACATCCACATGGCTGGAGTCCAGGGACAGAGGAAGATTTGTGACGCCGGTCACCTCTTCTATGGCCTGAAGCATCATGGCCTTTTCATCAATACCGCCCATTCCCATATTGATATCAAGTATCCGTGCGCCGTTCTCCTCCTGCTCCTGGGCAAACTGCAGCACACCGTCCATACAGCCCTCCCGCAGCTGGGCCTGAAGCTTCTTTTTCCCGGTGGGATTGATCCGTTCTCCTACAATTATAAAAGGATCCTCCAGACCGAAAGCCACCGTCCGGCGTTCCGAGGCCAGATATCGGACACCCGGATTTTTTCTGGCCGTTTCACCGGCTATGCTCCTGCCGAAGACATGACAGAGCTTTTCAATAAATTCCGGGGTAGTTCCGCAGCAGCCTCCCAGGATGGAAGCGCCTGCCCGGGTCAGCAGCTGCATTTCCTCTACAAAGGTATCTGAATCCATATTATAGCAGGTGATGCCGTTTTCATCCAGAAAGGGAAGGCCTGCGTTGGGCTTCGCGATAATGGGAATCCGTGTGCACTGTGCCATGGCTTCAATTACAGGCCTCATTTGGGCAGGCCCTGCGGAACAGTTCACGCCTACAGCACAGGCGCCCAGGCTCTCCAGCACCACTGCCGCCGTGGCGGCATCCGTTCCGTAAAGGGTACGCCCCCCTGTCTCAAAGGTCATGGTCACCATCACCGGAAGACTGCAGACCTCCTTTGCGGCAATCAGAGCCGCCCGGGCTTCAGCCAGACTCATCATGGTCTCCACAACCAGCAGATCCACCCCTGCCTGACAGAGGGCCGCAATCTGTTCCTTATAGATATCAATCAGCTCCTCCGGATCCAGCTTTCCCACCGGCCTCAGGGTTTCCCCCGTCATGGTCAGATCGCCGGCCACATACACCTTCCGGTCCGCCGTCTGATCCGCCGCTTCCCGGGAAATGCTCACCAGGTCCCGGACCAGAGAATGCAGTTTACTTTCCAGTCCGTATTCCGCCAGCTTGATCCGGTTGGCGGTAAAGGTAGGAGCATAGAGAATGTCGCTCCCTGCCGCCACATATTCTTTCTGCAGATTCAGCATAATATCCCGGTGCGCCAGAATCCACTGCTCCGGGCACACGCCGGAGGGCATGCCTGCCCTCACCAGATTTGACCCGGTTGCGCCGTCTAAGTATATTTGTGATCCGGCCAGTCGGGTGAATTCATCATATGTCATATTTTTGTCTCCCAGCTTGAAGAGGATAAACGGCCTCTTCTTCCGCAGTGCCCGATGACTTGTATTCAGCGTCGGCAGAACTAGTATATCACACAGATATTTTTATCGTAAAGGGGAGGATTTAACCCTTTTAGACTTTTTATGGTCATTACTATTGCGAAAAATGATAAAATATGTTAAATTTTAGAGTACATTCGCAAATTTAAGGATAAAGAGTTGAAAGAAAATCACTTTCGACAAATGATTATGAGTCCGTTTCAGCGGACATGGGGGTATCAATTTGAAAAGTAGAATCCGTATGCTTTTAGCGCCGGTTCTGACTATTGTAATGATGACGGCATGTGGACAGGAGCCCGAATTGATCCAATTCCGCAAAAGCATCGATGAATTTTGTACAAAGGTTTCCGAGATCGACACTGCCATAAACAGCATAGATGCCCAGGCTTCAGATGCTACAGCCCAGCTCCTCTCCTGTCTGGATGAATTGGATATGGTATTTAAATCCTTCGCCGGACTTGATTTTCCGGAGGAATTTGATTATCTGGAAGCGCTGGCCGATGAATCCAGCGAATATATGACAGAAGCCGTTTCCAGCTATCACATGGCATACAGCAATAATTCCTATAATGAATATACGGCTGAATATGCAAAAGAAAATTATTCCAGAGCCTATAAAAGGGTCCAAATCATCATAGCTTTTCTTCATGGGGACGTACCGGATGACGCTGATCTGACCGTTGAACATTCAGACCATAACGATGCCCCAGACAATTCTTAACAGGTTCTTTATAACAAAATTACCTGCCGTAATCGCAATTCCTGCATATAAATACCAGCTGTGAAATTTCCAGGCTCTGATCCGCCGCAGTCCCAGGCGGTTCAGAGCCTGGGTAATCATAAAGCCGCCGAAGAGAATGGCGGTATAGGGCACCAGCGGATGATACCAAAAGGATAACAGAAGCTTTCCGTGAAGCAGGCATATAAGCGCCCTGGTTCCCCCGCAGCCCGGACAATATATTCCAAGCAGCGAGGACACGACACAGGGAAGCTGCGGCAGCTGCTCCCGGATCAGACAATAACCTGTCCAGAGTACAGCCCCCGCAGCCAGAAAAATCAACCCTATATGAAAAAGTTCTGTTTCAAGATCAGCTTTTTTCTTCATCAGTTCCTGACCGGCACATAGCCCTTTTTACATATTATAAAGTTCCCGGTAAATCTCTCTGTAAAGATCCTGATAGTCTCCGGAGGTGCCCACATAATAGAATGCCCATATATAGAAGACACTTGAGATGGCACCCAGGATCAACCCTACGATGGAACAAACCAATCCTGCCACACCCACACCGCTTTTACTCTGATTGTTGCCTATTATGGAACAGATCAGCCCGGCAACTCCCAGGATAATGCTGGGGATACCATAGCAGCAACAGGCACAGATGGATAAAATTCCGCATACAAGCCCGGCGATCTGGAGGCCGTTGGTTCCCTCCGCTCCGCGATCCGGCGCTGACGGCTGATAGGGAATATTTGCCGTGTTGTCCTGATAATTGCTGCTGTACTGAGATGTCTGTGTTCCCTGGTCATACTGATTTTGATTCTGATAGTTTCCTTCCATTCTTACTCTCCCCTTTCACAATTAAAATATGTACCCTGATCAAGCTTTATATTAACATAGTAAGATTTTTTTCACAAGCAATGTTTTTATAAAGGAGTACACGGCATTTACCCCTATGCATAGAGTACCACAAATGTACAGATTTTGCACCTGTTTTTTATTCATGAAAAGGAACTTCATTTTTTTCCATCAAAGGTTACAAAGACGGATACTCTCAGGGAAGTAAAAACTGTCTGGAACGGATAACATATTGATAGCTTTCCGTCTGAAAACCCTTTGGCAGAAAACGCACCTGTCCGCTTATCACCGGATTCTGCCCGCTCACCGATATGGCTGTCAAATTCAAATCCTGTTCACCAGATACTTCTGTCTAAAAACCATTAATTTTCACCAAACTCTTTCCTGTATTCTCTGAATTTCACTGGCTTTTTTACTCATTCTCACAGCCTTTTCCCAGGCGCTTATATCATTTTCGTGCTGTTCTCCCGTCAGCGCTTCCAGCTCCCTTTGGGCGGAGAGACGCAGCGCAGTCCTTCCATTTTTCATTAAGTCCGTCAATCCCAGATATCCCTGCAAATCTCCCAGCCGGGCCAGCGCCCGGTTCAGGATCAATACCAGAATTCCCAGGCGGTCAGTCATCAGATCCTCCCGCCCCGCCGGTTTTAAAAGCTCTTCAAACCGCAGCAGCTCCCTCAGCATAGGCGCAAATTCCAGAAAACCGGTGCGCTCCGCCACATAGGCAAAGGCTTCTATATAGTGCCAGGTTCCCTTTCGGATATCCAGATAATCCCTTGTCTGCCGCTTCAGCCGGTCCAGAACCTGACGGAAGGGCTCCAGAATGCATTTTTCCTGGCTCCAGGCCAGGATATTCAGTAAATATACTGTCTCCGGCATCACACCGTGGTCCGGGAGCAGCTGTACACAGCTGACAGAACCCTTTCTTTCCGGCAGACACGGCTCAGAAGCCTCCTTCAGTTCACTGCCAATTCTCCGGCACAGCTCCTGGGTCCACTGATCCGATCCATGCCACAGCCCGCACAGGATCAGCAGCTTTCTGGTCTGTTCGTTTTCTTCAAAAGAAAGCCTTTCGCGAATCGCGGGCATACAGCTTTCCGTCTCCGCGCACATGACCTGGATCAGTTCATTCCGCTCTTCCTCTTCATAGGTAAAGGGCACATCCACCCAATGGGTCCGGGTGGTTTCTCCGATACGGTATACCATATCCCGGGGACTTTCTTCCCTGGGAGGCATAAACAGAAAATCTCCTGTGACCTCTCCGATCACGGCCCTTCTTTCCTCTGCGTCCAGATCCTCCGGAAAAATTCCTTTCTTCAGGCTCTCCGCCGCCAGAATACCCATCACCGCCCCCTGATGCATCAGATCCGGCTGCATCCGAATGCTGGGAAAGGCATTGTGGGTAACTGATATAGCTTTCCCCAGCACATACAGTCCCCGGATTTCTTCGCCGGAGGGACATACAGGCATAAGGGCGGAAAGCGGAATCTGGATATGGGTCTGCTGAGGCAGCACTCCCCCATAAACGATATCCGCCGTAACCTTTCCCTTGGGATCATAATTGGAATAACAGGTGTACAATCCGTCCTCATAGGTGCGGTAACACATCAGATCCCGCAGAGACACACAGGCTTTTCCTTTTATATGCCGGCTCTCCCGCATACTCACATAGGCTCCATGGTCGAACATGGACTGCCCCAGCTTTCTTCCCTGTATGATAAAATCGGTATAGTCCATAGGATCAACGGCTGCAACCATACAGGAAAAATTATTTTTGTACCGCTCCGGCGACACATACTGAGCCAGAGAGGCCCAATAGGTGATCATATCTCTTTCGTTTCCGTATACGCTGTCGGCTCCGGCCAGAGCTGCCGCATCTCCATCTCCGGTGGCGTCCAGAATGATCCTTCCCCGATATGTGATCGAGCCGGATTCCCCTGCGGCAATCACCTGCCGAATCCTTCCGTTTTCCTTTACAGCCCCATAAACAAGCTGCCCCAGGCGCACCTGCACCCCGGCCTCTCTGCACAGCTTCAGATATACATATCCCCGCAGACCGGCATGAAAGTCATCCTGCTCACTCCATATGCCGGGTTTTCTCTCCAGGCCGCATTCCCGGTACAGCCTTTCTATCTCCTGATCCACCTCCTGCACCTCCCGAAAGCGCCTTCCGAACCAATAGGTGTTGACCCCTCCTATGGTGCCGGTTCCTCCCAGCTCATAATTGGGCTCCACCAGCACCGTCCTTGCGCCCCGGCGGGCCGCATGTATTGCGGCCATGACGCCGGCAGTTCCCCCTCCTGCCACCACAACATCATAGCTTTCCGTTTTAATATTTTCCGGCATAGACTCTGCTGCTACCTGTATGGCGGAGGTATGCACGTCTTCCATATCTGTGTCCGCTTCATAGCCTCTCAGGGCAAATCTTCCCAGAAGCATTTCCGGATTTTTTTGTTTTTGCGCCATAAACTCCTGCAGAAGAGCCCTTTTGCATAAGAACAGATTTTCCTCTGCTCCCAGTTCCTTCCTGCCTGCATTTTCCACGCCCAAAAGTGACCAGTCTTCCTCCTTATTTTTGCGCACATAGGCCTGATAGGAAATGTCCATAGCTTTTTCCCGTAGGTCTGTTACCTGTTTGCACCGAATTCCAAATAATCCGCCCTTGGATGCCGCCCGGGCCAGCAGTTCCTCTTCCTCCTTCACACAGTCCAGGTACCACATAAAATAGAACAGGCGGATTCCCTTTCGGATGCACTGTTCCTCCAGATATCTCTTAAACCGGTCCGGATGCAGCAGACCGTTGCTCAGGAAAAGCTCCCCCGGAAGCCTGTCCCTCCACTGCTTCCGCGCCCCTTCCAGCCGGTATCGGTTTCCGGCACACACATCGGTACATAAAAAGGTATCCCGAATGATCATGGCAACCCGTTCTCCACGGTCTGCCAGCCGAAACGCCTCTGCCAGAGCTTCGCCGCTGCCTCCCACAATCACATGATCTGCCTGATAAATTATAGATATACTCATTTTGACCTCCTCTTCCAGCGTATCATTATGTTAAGCTTTTCTTTCAAATCCATAAAGATAAAGCTCTTTGAAAACAGGTAATATTTTAAAAAGTAAAAAAATGCGGATGCCCTGAAGCAATGGCGCCGCTTCAAAGCATCCGGTTTTTAAGTTCCGTTTTCTCCGCCCGCTCCGGTCAGGCGTTTATGATTGATTAGCCATCTGCCGGAGGCCACCCGCCAGATAAAGCACGCGGCCCGAAACAGCCAGTCCACGGACATGGCAGCCCAGACTCCCAAAAGTCCCATGTGAAGGTAACGTCCCAGCAGGTAGCTGAAGCCCACCCGCCAGATCCACATGGAGGCAATGGAGACAATCATGGTAAATCTGGCGTCATCCGCCGCCCGCAGGGCATTGGGAAGGGTAAAGGCAGGAGGCCAGAAAAGAATTGCGGCAATACTGTGATAAACAATCACCTGATAAGCCATTTCCGATCCCTCCGGGGAAAGGTGATAGATTCCTACCAGCCATCCTGCGATGCAGATGATCCCCAGGTTCAGCAGGGCCATGGAAAAGACAGCCGCCTTCATCAGCTTCCTGATGTAGGATTTGGACAGCTCGTACTCCTCCGCTCCTACCGTCTGTCCCAAAACCGTCAGGAAAGCGATCCCCACTGCGTTTCCCGGAATATAGGCGAAGCCCGCTGTCATTCCCACCACCGCATTGGCGGCGATGGCCGCTGTTCCGAAGCTGACCACCAGACTCTGCACCAGGATCTTTCCCACCTGGAAAATCGCATTGTCCAGCCCTGTAGGAATTCCCACGCTCATAATGTCTTTAATTATACACCAGTCATACTTCCGTGGAAAGGGTCTGGTCAGGTGAAGGGGCTTTTTCTGATCCCTCACCACCAAAAGCATCACCAGGGCTCCGATGATGCGGGCGATCAAAGTTGCCGCGGCCACACCCGCCGCATCCCAGTTCAGCACCAGCAGGAAAAATGCGTTTCCCGAAATATTGATCAGATTCAGCATCAGGGACACAAGCATGGTGATTCTTGTGTTGCCCATGGCCCTGCACAGTGCGGAGCAGCCGTTTTGCGCCGCCAGAAAGGGAAAGGAAAGCGCCGTTATGTAGAAATAGATCACCGCATTTTCCATCACCGCCGGCTCCACTCCGCCGAAGATTGTCTTTAAAATCAGCCGGTTGCCCGCCAGGGATAACGCCATGATCACAAGCGACAGGGACACCACGGCTAAAAGCAGCTGATCCGCCGCCTGGCAGGCCTTCCTTTCATTTTTCTGTCCAAGAGCATGAGCCGCTGCCACTGCTCCGCCGGTGGATAGGGAAAGGAACAGATTTACCAGCAATAGATTGATATTATCCACCAGGGAGACGCCGGATACGGCAGCTTCTCCCCCCCGGGAAACCATCACCGTATCCGCCATGCCTACGGTGACCCCCAGGATCTGCTCCAGCACCAGGGGAATAATCAGGGCCGTTAACTGTTTTCTTGAAAAAAACACCTTACTGTGAGACTCTGCCTGTCCTTCCATGATGTAACAATTTCCCTCCCACGTATACCTCTTCCAGATGATATTCCTGGTCTGTCACCAGCAGATCTGCATATAATCCCTGCCGGATGGCGCCGATCTTATCCTCCATGCGGATAGAACAGGCCGGCTGCCAGGTCGCCGCTAGAATGGCCTGCTCCTGGGGCACTCCAAATTCCATACAACGCAGCATTCCTTCATAGACACTGATGGTTGAGCAGGCCAGAGTCCCGTCGGCCAGACAGGCCCTGCCCTCCTTTACGAACACCTCCAGCCCTCCCAGCTCATAGATTCCATCCGGCCTTCCTGCGGCGCTGAGAGAATCTGAAACCAGACATATTTTTTCCGGGATCATGGCAAACATCATTCGGATCACACTGGGATGTACGTGCAGTCCGTCGGTGATCAGCTCTGCGTAAACCTTTTTGTCATATACCATCCCCAGGATTCCCGGCTCTCTGTGATGGAGAGAATTCATGGCATTGAAAAGATGGGTAACATGCCAGGCGCCTGCATCCGCCGCCTGGCAGGCCAGATCATATCCTGCGGAGGAATGGGCAATGGAAATGATTTTTTCCTTTCCGTACCTGCGGATAAAGGAAAGCGCCTCCGGGTAGCGTGGATCCAGATCCACCATCCGGATGCTGCCCCGGGCACATTCATCCAGCTGTGCAAACCAGTCTATATCCACAGGCCGAAGGTACTGCTCGTCGTGACATCCCTTTTTGTCCCTTCCCAGAAACGGCCCTTCCAGATTAATTCCCAGAATCCTGCTTCCCTGATAGTCGGATTCCATGGCCCGTCCGATGCGGGATACCATCTGACGGCTGAATTCCTCGTCCATTGTCATGGTAGTCGCCAGCAGAGATGTCACTCCATGGGCGCAGTAATCTGCCGCCGCCCGGCAGATCCCCTCCGGAGAGGCATAGGTAAAATCCTCTCCCGCCCGGCCGTGGGTGTGTACATCGATCAGTCCCGGCAGAAGCCGCCTGCCGCTGATGTCCTTTACGGTTTCCCCGGTCCCGGGCGGAATATGATTTCCGATCTCCTGGATCAGACCGTCCTGTACCCGGACATCCAGATCTTGAAAGCTTCCATTATAAAATACATTTCCACCATGAAATATCAAGCTTTCACCTCCTGCGCTTCTTCTCCGGGCGCTGATTTCAAAATTTGTCCGGCGCTTTCCGTAAGCTCCAGGGGCTTTTCCACCATATCCACCAGCGTCGCTTTTCCGTCCGTCCATTCTATGGTTTTGACCTCATAGGGCTTTAGGGTAACAGCCGCCGGTGCGCCGGCGCTGTTCCGAAAATGGATCAGTGCCCGGGTTTCCGCCCCTTCCGTCTCAAAGAAACGCAGAATACGGGAATCCGCACATCCTTCCTTTTGCTTCATGGCAGAGCTGCAGACGCCTTCCCCCTCCAGAGTCAGAGAAGAATCCTTCCGCAGGAAATGCTTTCCCTTGTGGTTGGAATCCCCCAGATATTCCACAGGCATGTGCATCTGGTCTGCGATCTGGAATAAACGGCTGTTTTTCACGGGCTTGTCATGGATCAGCATTCCCAGCTGAAATTCCCATACGCCCTGATCCATAAAACGGTTTTTCATGCTGCGCTCCTCAGGGCCGTTCCCGCCTCTGGCAAACATGGCGCTTCGGGATAAAATGCAAAGATATTCATTTCCCATAAGGCGCATACCATAAGAGCTGTTGTTAAATACCGTGATCCCATCTCCCGCAGGCCCGGCAATATCCGCGAAACGGTGCTGATAATACTCTGAGCCGTCATTTACCGCCTTTTCTTCTACCAAAAAGCAGGTCTCATTGCGGCATACCGGCGCGGGACAGACGCTTTTTACAGACAAGGCAATCTGGGCATGACGCTGGTGATTGTGAATCCATCCGTTGACCTTCAGCTGGTCGCAGTCCTTCTCCAGAATATAATCCAATACAAGCTCCGAGGCCTCATAGCGCAGATAACAGCGCAGAATCACTCTCAGAAAATTCTGCTCCAGCACCTCCATGGACTCACAGATGAAGGCTCCTTCCGCTTCCCCCTCCAGACGGGGATATCCCCAGGCTCCCCGGTCATCATAAAAGACCTTTATGGATGCCGGCTCCTGCAAAAACTCCCTGCCGTTCCTGCGAATGGACTGGGGCGCACCGGTCTCACTGCTGATTTGAAGCTCCAAAATGCCATTGGTGATTCGATTTTCTTCCGCCTTCAGGGTACTTTCCGGCGTGGGATTTTCACTGCCCTCGCACATCACCCGGTACATGGCATAACCGTATGCGGGAATCTCACACTGCAGCAGGATGCCCTTGCGGCTCTCCGGCGTAAAAAAGCGATATCCGCTTTCTGCAAAATATGCCTCCCGGCCCTCTGTGTCCCGAATCCGCAGAGGCTTTTTCTGAGCCCTGGGCACATAAATATCCGCAAACACCATGCCTTGATAGGGATGTCCTGTAGAATTGATAAGCAGCAGGGGAAAGCCTTCGCCCCGGGTGTCCAGCGAGTTGGCAATAGCCTGGATCCCGTCGTTGATCAGGTGTCTGGCCTGCGCCAGACTGAAACGGAATTCATCTGCCGCCTCGTTTCGGGAGGGCTCTATGCTGGTGCCTGCCAGCACATCATGAAATTGATTGAACAGCACCTCCTTCCAGGCCGCCTCCAGCTTTTCATAAGGGTAAACATAACTGTCGCCTGCAAAGTCTCTGGCCATGGAGCAGACGGCTTCCGCCTTAAGAAGCGTCCATTCTGCCTGACGGTTCAGACGCTTGATCTCATTGTCCGAGCTGTAGCATCCGAAAAATACTCTTCCCAGCTCTCCCTCCACCTCAGGAAGCTTTTCCTCATCCACCTGAGAGAAAAAGTCCCGGATGGAGGAAAGCTCCATGGAAAGCTCCGGATGCTCCTGCTTCAGCTCATAAATACTGCGGATATTGTCCACTGTGGGGCCGCCTCCATGGTTTCCCACTCCATAAAAAACCGCCATGGAATCCTGTCCGTACCGATCCATCTCCTCCAGGCTCTCGTCCATGTTAACCTGAATGGCCGGCTTGGTCCAGGCCATGTATTCCCCGCCGGCCCGCTCTACAATGATCCGGCTCTGGTCCTTGGCCTTCCAGGCAAACACCGGAGGCACGTTCAGATCCTTTCTGCAAGGCCTGTTGATCACATAGTGCTTCATGCCGCAGCCCTGGTAAATGCAGGGCAGATTTGCCCCATGGCCAAAGCTGTCCACGTTGTACACCGTGTCCGGCGTCCTGGTGAAATATTTGTCTGTAAAGAGCCTGCCGTAGAGAAAATGGCGGATGACGCTTTCACCGCAGGGAATGTCGCTGTCCGGCTCCACCCACATTCCGCCGGCCACCTCCCAGCGTCCCTCCTGCTCCCTCTGCCTGATCCGTTCAAAAATATGGGGGCAGTTTTTCTGCAGCCACTCCAGATAACCGATGCTGCTGTGGGTGAACTTAAAATCCGGAAATTCCTCCATGCGGTCCAGCGCAGAGGCAAAGGAGGACTTTACCTCCTGCATGCCCTCCGCCCGTTTCCACAGCCACACGGGATCAATGTGGGTATTTCCCACCATAAAAAGCTTTTTCATGCCGATACCTCCCTGCAGGAAAGCATAATTGTTTTCTTCAAAACAGCCTGACCCTTCAGCATTTCGCTGTAGGCATCCGGGCAGGATCCGCCCACTGACACCTGAAATTCCCCGGCCTCATATTTCCTGCTTCCATCCTCCCGGATAATCTGGAACTGAGCTGCCTCAATTTCAAAGGATATGATCTTTTCCTCTCCCGGAGCCAGGGAGACACGCTGTATCCCCACCAGCTTCTGAATGGGCACTCTGACGCTGGCTTCCCTGTCCGTAAGATAAATTTCCACCAGCTCATCGCCGGATACGGCGCCGGTGTTGCGTATTGTGACTCTTCCCCGCAGTTCTTCCCCTGCCGTGAGCCGCTCTGTCTCAAATTGGAGATTTTCATAGGCGAAGGTGGTATAGCTTAAACCGAAGCCAAAGGGATACAGGGGCGTTTCCTTAAAAAACTTATAGGTGCGGTTTTCCATGCTGTAATCTTCAAAATCCGGAAGCGTATTGGTATCCCGGTAGAAGGTCACGGGCAGTCTTCCTGAGGGGCTGTATTCCCCGAAGATCAGATCCGCCACCGCCTTTCCTCCCATGGCCCCGGGATACCAGGCCTGGATAATGGCGTCGGCATAATTACCGTGCTCAAAGTCCACACAGGAACCCGTCATATTCACCAAAATCACAGGCTTGTTCCTCTCGATCACTGTGCGGATCAGGCTTCTCTGGGACTCGGGGAGCCGCAGGTTCTTTTTGTCTCCTGTAAAACCCTCCTTGCCCAGGATTTCTTCTCCTTCTATGGTCTCGTCCATGCCCACCACCAGGATGCACACATCCGCCAGATCCACCTGTTGTTTGACCTCCGACAGACAGTCCCCCGCATAGCCGGGATCCTCCAGCTTATACTCGTACAGATGGCAGCCCTTGGAATAATTCACCCTGGCATCAGGCAGGGACGCCCGCACTGCCTCCAGAACCGTGTGGTACTGATTTGCCGTCCCATGATAATTGCCGTTCAGCGGAGTAATGGAATTGGCATTGGGACCGATCACCGCTACGTTTTTCAGCCGGCCTTTATCCAGGGGAAGAATGCCGTTATTTTTTAGAAGCACCAGAGATTTTTTGGCGGCCTCCTCATTCAGGTCACGATGCTCCTGGCAGTCGATAACCTCATAGGAAATCTGGTCGAAGGGCGTTTTTTCATCAAACATCCCAAGCTTCATCCGTGTGGTCATGAGGCGCTCTGCGCCGGTTCGGATGTCCTCCTCGGTGATTAAGCCTTCCTTCAGCGCCGCCAGCAGATAGGCGTATGTGTTGCCGCAGTTTAAATCACAGCCGTTTTTCAATGCCAGAGCCACTGATTCCACCGGGGTGTCCGTGATCATGTGGTGGAGGTGAAAATCCGATATGGCCCAGCAGTCCGATGTAAAATAACCCTGAAAGCCCCATTCCTCCCGAAGCTTTTTCTTCATCAGCGTCTCCGAGCCGCAGCAGGGCTCTCCGTTGGTGCGGTTGTAGGCTCCCATAAAGCCCTCCACTCCTTCTTTGGCCAGGGCTTCAAAGGCCGGCAGGTAGGTCTCCTCCATATCCTTGGGGGAGGCAAGCGCATTAAATTCATGGCGTTTGCCCTCGGGCCCGGAATGTACCGCAAAATGCTTGGCGCATGCAGCCGTCTTCAGATATCTTTCGTCCCTTCCCTGGAGGCCTCTCACAAAGGCACAGCCCAGGCGGCTGGTGAGATAAGGGTCCTCTCCATAGGTCTCCTGTCCCCTGCCCCACCTGGGATCTCTGAATATATTTACATTGGGGGACCAGAAGGTGATTCCCTTATAGATGCCGTAATCCTGGTACTTCTGGAAGGTATTATACTTGGCGCGGCCCTCGGTGGAGATCACCTCCGCCACCCGTTCCAAAAGCTCCGGGTCAAAGGAAGCTGCCAGTCCGATGGCCTGGGGAAAAACGGTGGCCATGCCGGACCGGGCCGCTCCGTGAAGCGCCTCGTTCCACCAGTTAAAGGCCTGAACCCCCAAGCGTTCAATTTTGGCAGCTTCAAAAAGCATCTGGGAAGCCGCTTCCTCTATGGTCATCTGATCCACCAGATCCTTAGCTCTCTCCTGGAAGCTGAAAGCTTCATCCTGAAATTTATATTTTTTCTCCATAATACTCACTCTTTCTTTTGATCCCGGCGCTTTAATTATGGTATCCGCACCGGATCACCCACCAGCCGGGACATGATAATGGTTTTTGCAATACATTCCAGCACTTCCATTTTATGATAGGCATCCATCAGGTCCCTGCCGTAGGTAAGCGCACCGTGATTCTGCAAAAGGATGGCATTACACTCCTCCACGTAGAGCGCCGCTTCCTCCGCAAGCTGCCGGGTGCCCGGAGGCGCGTATTTAGCCAGGGCGCATTTACCCAGCATGACCCGGGATTCGATCAGATAATCCTCCGGTATATTCTTCCCTGCCATGGCAAAGGCTGTGGCGTAGACCGGATGAGTGTGCACCACCGCCGTGATTTCCGGGCGCTTTTCGTATACTACCCTGTGCAGAGGGAATTCCTTGGAGGCCTTTCCGGCACCGTTTACGGAATTTCCTGAAAAATCCGTCACCAGAATGTCCTCCGCCTGCAGAAAGCCCTTATTCCTTCCCGAGGGCGTGATCAGAATATGTTCCCCGGATACTTTCCGGCTTACGTTGCCGTCGCAGGCGCTTACCAACTGTCTGTCATACAAAAGGCGGCAAACCTGTGCCAGCTCCTGTCGTTCCTTTTCATACATGTGCATGTACCTCCTTATCTGTGAACTGCCTTGGGGGTAAGGCTGTTTCCGGCGCCCGGGCGCTGCAGCAGACGGATCATGTTGCTTCATATAGAATGCGGATTCGCTGCCTTCCTTTTCTTTCCAGTGAAATGTGATACAGGCATTCTTCCTTTTCCAGCCGGTCTGTCAGGTCCTCATCCTGTACGTAAATCCGGCTGACGAAAGCCTGCGTATAAAAGGAAAAGTGTCCGCCGTCTTTGATGATAATCTCACATTCCTTTTCCTGATCACCCGGAGTACGGAAAAGTACGGACTCCAGGCTGTGGCTGCTCATGTATTTATCTGTGAGGCCGATGGGAGTGATCTCATCCTTTATAGGGAGAAACAGCCGAAGGGCATAGCTGCCCCGCTTAAGGGTTACCGGCTCTGTCTCATGGCGTTTGCACTTATGGCAGCTTCCGGAAAAATAATCGTAGACCAGGAAGCGCTCTCCCTCCAGGCCGTATACATCCGCTGCACACAGGTTTGTGGTAAATTCCCCGTCAGTCTCCCCCAGATGAAACAGAGCCGCCGCACCGGTGTGGTTCACGGTGTTGGTAAGGGTAAGATTTTTATGATCCGGGTCAAAGTCAAATATACAGTCCGGGGCAGGCAGGGCGCTTCGTTCCATCCGCAGAATTTTTCCGTCCCCATAAATCAGAGGCTCCAATACTTCTCCCCTGGTTTCTCCGATCCGGTCACTGAAATATATGGGACCGCCGCTGACGGCCCGCACCAGGGCATGTCTCACCGCATCCTCATGCTTTGTCCAGAACATATCCCAGTCGCAGAAGTAAATCTGAGAATGCCAGACGGCGTTAAAGGAATTCTGAAGCATATGCTCCCGAAACCCTTTCTCATCCTCCGGAACAAAGTCATCGCTGTTCCTGGAAAGTCCGGACACGGGACGATTCATAACGTTTTCCGCGGCCATTCCCATACAGTTGATCAGATTGCCGTCCATGAAAAGACCTGCCGCCGCCTCCAGCGCCTGGTGGGCTCCTGCCGCCGCTTTTCCGATGACCTCGTTATTCCGATAATAATTCTTCAGCGCGCTCTGTCCGTCTACCTTTACAAAATCGATGCCCTGATTCCGAAGCAGCGCATACCATTTTCTCCAGAATCCAAATCCCTTTTCCGGTTCAAAATGAGGAAGGAGCTTTTCGTTTTTGGTCTCATATAAATATTCTCTGCATTCCTCCGCCGCCTGGCTGCCGGGCAGAATCCCTCCCCAGTAGCCGCCGAAGGCATGCCACACGCCGATATGACGGATTGTTGTGCTCTCCCGGATCTCCCGGGTCATTTTTTCAAAGCCCTCCGGAAATTTCTCCTTCTCCGGCTCCAGAGAATACAGGGCCTGATCCTTTACCGAAAGCCACCCGTCATCCATAAGGATCCATCGTACCGGCAGATCCTTGTCTGTAAATTCCTTAGCCTTTTGGCGAACCTTCTCCTCTGTGATATCCGTGTAAAAGGCATCCCAGCTGCACCAGCCCAGATATTCAAACATTTCCGGATATTTTCTGCCTGTTTTCGCAGGGATATGCCGGATACGGCAGGCCTCCTGCCAGCCCTTCTCCACCACCGGATAAAGCTCTGTCCCCTGGCTGCAGACCAGAACGGTCTCTTCAAAACGGTGGATCCCGCCAGTATATCCGGTGATATGCAGTTCCAGCTGACTGTTTTCGTTTCCCTGGAGATAAGTCTTCATTTTCTCCCCGGCCATGGGAATGAAGCAGCCGAAATCCTTCTCATATTTCACAAACAGGGACTGAGTTCTGGCAGGAACATGCCTCCAGGAATTTCCGAAGGCCGGCCTGCTCCACCAGTCCCGGTGCTGGTACTGGGCACAGATCCCCAGAGGCTGTTTTAAGGACAGGGTCACGATAACCGGATCTGCGGCCTCCAGGTTATTGTTCTCCCGAAAAGGAGCCTGTTCCAATTCCACTCCTGCCGTGACCAGCCACAGATTTTCCTTTTTCCGAAAGCACACCCGTCCCTTGGCGGCGGGCTCCCGGCTTTCAAACAGATACAGCTTCCCGTTCTCTTTTTCCTCCAGGGATACGGGCGAAAGAGTAACCGTACCCTGCTCCAGACGCAGCTTCATGGAAACAGCATTTTCTCCAATTATCATTATGAACTCCTAATCTTTTCTTTCTCAATATTATAGCCATGCAACCAGAAAACATTCGGCTCTAAGCCTGTGTGGACTGCCGCCTGGGTTCCGGTATTACACAGACGAATTTTGCAGCGGCAGCTTTGGCTGAGGATCCAGAGCCTCCGCCGTCACCTTTACCTTGAAGGTTTTAATCTCATACCCGGTGACAGAGAAGGTGATCCCATTTTCCTCCACAGGACATTCCTTCAGGGGTCTCTCTGTCAGATTGGTCTCCTGAACCCTGACCACCGGAACACTGAACTTTAAAGAGACCTTTCCTTTTTTGTTTTTATACTCGTACAGACGGACAATATAGGCTCTCTCGTCCTCCGCCCGCTTCACGGTGTCGATAACGATGTGATCGCTGTCTGTGGCAAGCAGACTGCCGGCCATCTCCCCATTCCTTCCCGGAGCCTTGGCCGCCGCATCATCTAAGGCAGGGCTTTTGGGGGCCATGGAAAACAACGGCAGATTCAGATCCATGGCCTCCTGCTGTACCTGGCACTGTTTTACGGAGCCTGTATGAGGATATAAAGAATAGGTAAACTCATGCAGGCAGCGGTCCGCGGTTTCGTCGGGGCGGACAGAGGATTTGATCAGCGTCATGGCTATGGTATTGCCGTGAATATCGTGTCCGTATTTACAGTCGTTGAGCAGGGAAACGCCGTAGCCCTCTTCAGACAGATCCACCCATTTCTGTGCGCACACCTCGAATTTGGCAAAATCCCATTCCGTGTTCACGTGGGTGGGCCGCTCAATATTACCGCACTGTATTTCATAGGTTGCGCTGGAGGCATGAATATCCACAGGGAAGTACACCCGCAGAAGCACCTGTTTTTCCTTCCAGTCCACCTGGGTGCGGAAATCGATCCGTTTCCGGTCACTGTATATCGCCACGTCCTGGCGGATCACAGAAGAGCCGAAAGCAAAGGTCTGGCGCAGAACGGCTTCCACCGGCCCCTGAGATATGACCTGCCGTTTTGTCAGCCTGGGAGCGGGATAAGGCTTATCCTGATAATAAATGTCAATATCCCAGGCATCGAACCGCTGAGGCTTGTCTTCAAAGGCGGTAAACACATTCAAAGGCTGTCCGCAGCCCACTTCCCGATCCGCCTCCTTGTCATAAATGGAGTCAATCTGGCCGTCCTCCCGGAAAATAATCCGATAAAACCGGTTTTCCATCACCTTGTCGTGAATGCACAGCTCCCAGTCCTCATGTTCCGAATGGCCTTCGTCGTCGTATGCAGCGCATTGGGAAGTACAAGTGAGCACCGTATACCCATAGGCAGGAATATTTTTTACAAATACCAGAAGTCCTTCCTCCGTCTCCTGCCGGATGCAGGGCTGTCCTTCCTGGCTAAATTGGGTGTCTTTTGCAACTCTTTCCGACCAGGGCACCAGCAGGATATCATCCCGGCTCCAACCGGTGCTGTTCCACACGGCCAGCTGGTTTTCTTCCAGTCCGATGCTCTCTGCAAGCTTTTTTTCCACACGGGACAGCAGATTACCTCCCTTTTCCCGCAGCCGCTCATAGATTTGGGCGGTATCCTCGTATACCTGACGGATGGATGATCCGGGAAGCACATCGTGGAACTGGTTTAACAGCATTTCCTCCCACATTGCATTGATCTCATCCCGGGGATAAGTGTCCGTTCCCGCCAGCATATCCCCATAGGCCCACAAAAACTCCAGATCATGCATCATAACCTCTGCCTTCCGGTTGTCCCTCTTTACTCTGGCCTGGGAGGTATAGGTTCCCCGGTGAAATTCAAAGTAAAGCTCTCCGTCCCAGACTCCCAGCCTATCCTTTTGGCAGTTCTCGTAGATCCGGTTAAAATAATTTTCCGCGGTATCGATCTGAACTCTGGGAATGCCGGGGATATTTTTCATGACCCTGGCCCTCTCCAACATGTCCTTGGTGGGTCCGCCTCCGCCGTCTCCCCAGCCGAAGGCCAGCAAAAGCTCGTCATTTTTATCCCGGTCCTTGTAATTTTCCCAGATACCGGTAATCTCCTCCGGTTCCATGGTGCCGTTGTAGGTGTAGTACCAGGAGCCGTTTTCCGGTGTGGTGATAAAATGTGCAAAAACTCTGCTTCCGTCGATTCCCTGCCACCAGAAGGTATCGTGAGGGAAGTGATTATATTGGTTCCAGCTGATCTTGGTGGTCATAAAATAATCCATATCGGACTTCCTTATGATCTGAGGAAGGGCCCCGCTGTAGCCGAATACGTCCGGAAGCCATACCAGCCTGGAATCTACGCCGAATTCCTGTTTCATGTAGCGCTTTCCAAACAAAAACTGCCGGATCAGAGATTCTCCGGTGGGAAGGTTTGTATCCGGCTCCACCCACATGCCGCCGGTGATCTCCCACTGTCCCTGTTTTATCTTTTCCTTTACTGCCTCAAATATCTCGGGGTAATCCTTCTCCAGGAAACGATACAGCTGCGGAGAGCTGTGCATATAGCGGTACTCCGGAAACTGGCGCATAAGGTTCAGCACCGTGGAAAAGGTACGGGAGGCCTTCTCCCGGGTAGCGGAAAAACGCCACAGCCAGCCCATGTCGATATGGGAATGGCCCACACCCGTGACCGTAGGCTTGATCTCCTGGATCCGGGCCAGCTCCTCCAGCTCCTGAACCAGATATTCACAGGCGGCCCCTACAGAGTCGTAGAAGGCCTTTTCCCTGTAGTGCATGAAATCCACCATCCGAAAGGCTTCTACCAGCAGCTTTGTCATACGGATCCGTCTCAGATCGCTTTCCTTCAAAAGCTCCAGACACTTTAACAGAGTGTCCACAGTAAAATAGAACCGGTCCATATCCCGGTCTATCAGCACCATGGCCGCTTCCTTGAAAACTCTCACTTTGGGGATGTCCAGCACCCCGCTCCAGGCCTTCAGAGAAATCTGCAGAGTATTTTTCCCCTGATAGATTGCAGGATCCAGAAAAGCTTCCTCATGCCAGATATCCACGGCCTGTACCGGATGTCCGTCCACATAGAGCAGGGTTTCCGCGGTGGATCCGCCCCCGTCCCTGGGTCCTACGATGGCTCGCAGGGCCAGACTCCCGCCTTCATCGCAAAAATCCGCCGGAATCGCGGCCCTTGTGCGGAACCAGGCTACCTTGTCATAGCCGCCCCAGCTTTGTCCAAGGGTAAAATCCTTCCACCCGGAGTCGTCATAGGCAACCATATAGGCATCATCTATTTTTTCCTCCATGGAATTTTCCGTGTACTTCCATCGGGGAAGCTCCATGGTTTTCCGGATCCTGGCCGGAAAAATATCCTCATCCACATATTTTCGAATCCGCTCCAGTTGAAAAAAAGGATCTCTGACCTTCATGCCTATTGCACCTCCCGTAATTTGTTCATGGCCACAGAGAAGGCAGCATAGTCGCCCAACTCCTCACCCAGCCCCGCAGGCACTACCCTGCAGACATTCAAGTTGTAGGATAAAGCCTCTGTGGACAATATTCTTTCCATGGCAGGGCGCAGAATCGCCTCCTGCCGCAGGAAAATACTGCCAATGACAATCACCTGGGGATTTAAGATATCCACCAGCATGGCCAGCCCCATTCCCAGCTTCTCCCCGGCTCTTTCCATAATACACAGCGCCAGCGGATCACCGCTTTGAGCCGCCCGTCCGATATCGGCTGTCGTCACCTGATCCGGCTCTGTTCCCGGAGGCAGAATCGAGGTGCTTCCGCCCCGGCTCAGGTGCTCTTTTATCATGGCCGCTCCCATCCGGGCAATACCGCCTCCACTGCAGAAGCCCTCGAAGGAGCCCGCCTTGTGATAGCCCACCGGCCCATCCGAAGCCAGCCTCACATGCCCGGCCTCTCCCGCCATGTCGTTTGTTCCCGTATACAGTCTGCCGTCCAGGATCAGTCCGGCGCCCATGCCGGTGCCGAAGGTGAGAAAGATCATGTTGCGGCTTCCCTTTCCTGCGCCCCACATCCATTCGGCCAGGGCGCAGGCGTTGGCATCATTCTGCAACGCCGCAGGCACACCGAATTCCTTTTCGAAGGGCGTCACAATGTCCACGTCGATCCAGTCCGGCAGATTGGGCGGAGCCAGAATCATTCCCCTGCGGGAATCCAGGGGACTTCCGCAGCTGACCCCCACAGCCTCCAAAGGACATTGGGGATGTTTTTCTGTAAGCTCCCGCAGAGCCCGGATCATGGCCTGAATAGAAGCTTTCGGCCCTGAGGGCGTGGGAAATTTAATCTTTTCCAGGGTTTTTACAGTCATGTTCTGAACTTCCCCGATGCTGACGGCACACTTGGTCCCTCCGATATCAATACCACCTACATATCTCACTGTTTTGTCTCCTTTACAAATACCCCGCCGCAGTTTCCAGAAAGCTTTCGCTGCCAAAGGAGCCTGATTTCAGCACCAGCTCGTAATAAGGCTCCGTAATACTTCTGCAGACCGGCAGTCCAGGCTCGATCTCCTCCAGCACCTTGACCCCTCGGATATGAAACCGGTCACAGAAGGCTCCGCTGGTATCGCCTCCGCAGATCATGTACTTTCGTATACTGTATTTTTCCCCGATTATACAGGCCAGTTCTGCCAGCTGCCGGGACACAGCCTCCGACACCTCCGTATTGGTCAGACCCTTTCGGGCTGCGGCTTCCTTAGTCTCTCTCACCAGTTCCTCATCCTGCAGGGAATGAATCAGTGTAATACGGGATCTGTCATGGGCTTTGGCGTATTCCTTAAGGATCCTCTCTTCCTCTGCCTGGCGGGTATCTTCCTCAAAAAGCCTTCTGGTATCCAGGGTCAGGACGGGATACCCCTGTTTTTTCATATATTCTGTCTGAGCCCTTGTCTGAGGCGTCAGGCTGCCTGCTATGGATAAGATTTTCTCGTCTCCCGATCTGTTTTCCCCCACGGGCGGTACTATTCCCTTTTCCCGGGCATACAATCTGCCCAGGTAAAAGCCCGGAGCAGAGCTGCCGCAGATCACCGGTTCATCCTTCAGCACCTGCGCCAGCAGCTCCAAATCTGCATTGTCTCTGGCGTCAAAGATCAGATAGGAGGCTTCCTTCTTTCTGCGTTCTATCTCCTGAAGCAGCGCCTCCCTTCCCTGATCCAGCACTGCCGCCGGCACCAGGGCAACCCTTCTTTTGGTCTGAGCCGACAAAATGTCCACCAGGGAGGACTGCCGCATGGGATGCACCGGGTCATTGCGGAACTGGGAATCCTCAAGCCTTACACCGTACACATAATGAATTCCATTTACGGTAGTCCTGCCGTTGTCCGGAAAAGCTAGAACAACCATGCCGTGTTTCTCTCCCAGAGCATCCAGCATGGCATCAAATTCAGCTCCGATATTTCCCCGAAACACGGAGCATTGCTTATCTATAAATTGTACAGCCCCTCTGGGTCCGATCCTTTTTGTTATGGAGTAGACTCTTTTGTAGGCTTCCTCCGGGGTACAAAATCTGGAGTTGGTATCGATGACCGTTACCTGGTGGACCGGCACAAAATCCTCCTCCAGCTTATCCAGGCTGTAAACCACCGTATCCAGACCGGATTTGGCATACATAACCCCGATATCATTGGCCCCTGTTATGTCGTCAGCGATCACCACAGTAAATACCATTTTACGTTACCACCTTTTTTCAGCAAAAGCCTCTCGCAAAATCAGGTGCAGAGAAATTCCGAGAGGCTTTTTTACATTTTTCACAGTTACAATTCGATTAAATTTACCTCCCGAACAGGCTGCTCCCGATCATAGGGCAGATAAAAGGTTTTGATCTCGCTGGGGGCAAAGACCGTATCGATACTACGATCCATAAAAGCTGCCTCTATATGGCAGGGCGTCTGGCGGTGCATTGCCTCATAGGCGCGGATCACCACGCCGCCCTTATCCTCCGCCTCCTTTATGGCGCTGACCAGAATCTCCTTTGCGTCCACGGCCAGAAAGCTCTTTTTCTGGGGCTGGCTTCCCGGATGGAAGGTTTCCACCACCGTCATGGGCCTTTGATTGATCACTGCCGCCACCTGCAGAATCTCCGACTGCTTCCAGGTATTCTCATGAGGCACCAGCGCGTAGGTCATTTCCTGAAAGCCGCTGTCCACATAAAGGTACTCTTCTTTCGGATCCAGCTTTTTGGGATCATGATGGGCATAGACGGAATTTTTCAGCAGGGTCACCGACATTTCGTCCACATCAAAGCTGTAGCTGTATTTGCTGTCGTTGGCTATAGCCAGGCCATACATTTTCCCTTTGGAGAAATGCTCTCCTGTAAAATCAATCCAGGTCTGGCCGGGCTCCTCTTCCCCGTTGGCGGATTTTTCAACGTATCCGAAAGGAATTTCATAGGTGGGCTTGCGGAAGTTAAAGTTTACGGGAAACTTCAGCTTCAGGATCGTTCCCGGTTCTCTCCAGTCGATCCGAACCTTGACCTCCACATGATTCAGATCCCGGTACACACGGAAATCCTGGGTTACATAGGACTGGTTATACTCATATTTGATGCGAAGGGCAGAACGCACCGGCCCTTCCTCCAGCCGCCGTATTCTTACCAGAGACATATGCCCGAGCTCCTGATCAAACTTAAAGATATTATGGCTCCAGGTGTCTCCGGGATCCCGCAGCACCACAAGTCTGGCCCCTTCCCTGCGCAAAATCTCCAGCTCCAGCTCCTTGTCAAAATAGCTGGACAGAAAGCCTGTCTCCGGATTGAATTCCAGCCTAAAGCGGTCATTTTCCAGCGAGCTTTCCGTGATTGTCACTGCCGCAGGCTTGGCCGGCTCCTCCTCCAGATTGGTATAGAGCTTGAATACCCGATATCCCAGGGAAGGAAGGTCTGCCACAAACAAAAGCCTGGACTGTCCGTTTACGGTTGCCTCGGAGGTAATCCTCTGGGCCGGGATCAGGTTTCCTTCCTCGTCCTCCAGCCTAAAGCGGTCATTGGACAGTCCCCGTACCTCCAGCTCCACCGCCATCCTTCCTCCGAAGCTGTGGGAATTAAACACCACAATGGGCTTCATGGCAGTATCCAGATCGATCTGAATATCCCAGGAAATGGCCTGAATGGCATAATTTACATTCCTCTGGCCGATGGCCATGGCCTCTCCCGTCAGGTAAGAAGCGTCCTCATAGGCGCTGGGGATGCTGGTTCCCGCCAGAATATCGTGGAACTGGTTGAAAAGCACGTCCTTCCAGCCTCTCTCAAAATCCTCGGGATAGGGCTGGCCCTCAACTATTTTGGACACGGCGCTCCACTTCTCCGCCCGGATCAGCTCCAGCTCCGATTTGCGGTTGCCTCTCTTAATGCCGGAGTGAACGCTGTAGCAGCCGCTGGCGTGGTGCTGAAGATCAGACTCCACCACGGGGAAATCCCTTCCAGAGGATCTCATGGCATCGAAAAAGGCTTTCGTGGTGCTCATTTTCATGTGCGGCATATCCTCCCGGCTGTCCAGCTCCCGGATGGACCGGATATTCTCTTTGGTGGGACCCCCGCCATGGTTCCCCACTCCGTAGAACATCATCATCTCGTCCTCGCCCTCCTCCAGCTCACAGAGAAGACGATTGGCATAGGTTTCCAAGTCCTTGCCGCCGGAGCAGTATTCATAGGGAATCCGATAGGTCAATACCCGGGAGCCGTCCTGAGCTCTCCACCAGAAAATCCGCCCGGGAAGTCCCTTTTCCAGAGGCATGGGACGCATAAAGCAATAGTTTTCCATTCCGGATTTGGCCAGGATCTGAGGCAGCATGCCATTGTGTCCGAAGCTGTCCACATTATAGCCCGTCTTTGCCGTAACGCCGAATTTTTCCAGAAAATACCGCTGGGCATACAGCCCCTGCCTGGCCAGAGCTTCCCCTCCGGGGATATTGCAGTCCGGCTGTATATACCAGCCGCCTACGATTTCCCAGCGGCCCTCTGCCACCCTCTGACAAATCTCCTGAAACATTTTCGGATTATTTTTCTCCACCCACTCATAAAATGCCGCCGAGCTGCAGGAGAAAATGAACGCATCATCCTCCTGCATGCGGTCCAGAGCGGAACGGACGGTAGCCTTGGCCTCCTGAAATCCCTCCTGCCAGTTCCACAGCCATACCGGATCCAGATGTGCGTTTCCGATCATATAAAGCTTCTTTTCATTGATTTTTTTCATGTATATACCCTCTGCGCCTACCCATTGCTTATTATTTTCCATGCCCTGCAGACATCACATAGCAGCACATTTTTTCCTTTACCAGCTCCTTTACGGCCTCTCTGGAGTGTGCAATCTGCTCTTCCGTACAGCTATTCAGCTCCGCCTCCGTCATATGGCCCTCCCGGCCTACCACCTGCAGCATGGCCTGCTCCACATCCGTGGCAATATTCACCTTGCTGACGCCGCCGCTTTCCATCTGGACAGCCTTGCGCACCATCTGGCTGGGAACGCCGGAGCCGCCGTGCAAAACCAGGGGAACGCGGGTCAGGCTGTTGATCCTTTCCAGCCTGTCATAGTCCACATGAGGTTGACGAACGGTGTAGATACCATGGGCTGTTCCCACGGATACCGCCAGACAGTCCACCCCGGTGCGCTCACAAAATTCCTTCGCTTCCTCCGGAACGGTAAACAATTCCTCATCGTGGTCTGTCTCCACAAAATCCGTAGTGCCGATCTTTCCAAGCTCCGCCTCCACGGTAACCTTCCTGGGCTTTGCGTACTCCACCACCTGCCGGGTGATCCTGACATTTTCCTCAAATTCATATTCCGAGGCATCGATCATCACGGAGGTAAAACCGGCGTCGATAGCCTGACGGATTACATCAAAGGTCTTGGTGTGATCTAAGTGCAGGGCAATGGGCACCTGTGGATCCAGTTCCTCCACCACTCTGTAAAACTCCCGGGCAAAGGCCTCCACGTTCACCTGATGCCGGATGATCTCCTTTTCCGACAGCTGTACGATCACCGGGGAATCCGTCTCTACGGCGGCCTGCACCACCGGTAGAATCAGCTTCGTATATCTGGGAGAAAAAGAGCCCACAGCATATTTTCCCTTTCTGGCATTTTCCAGTAAATTTGTTAAATTCTCAACCTGCTTCATATTTATTATACCTCCCTGTAAAAAGATGTCCATGCCCTCATACAGGGCAAAAATTTTTTAAAATAAAATGTATCATAGGCTTCGGCCCTGACAGGCTCCGGAAAATACTCCCGGGAAAACCTTCCCGAAAGAACAGGTCTTCTGCCTGTATTCTGCTCCAGCATCAGCGCCGCTGCGCCAAAAAGCGTACCTTCCCCGATCCGGGAAACAGATACCTTTTTGTTTAGAATATCTGCCTTATACTGCATCCACTGACAAAGCGCGGTGGATCCCCCCGTGGCAATGACGGCGGCTTCCCCTTTTCCAAAGCCCGTTTCCAGGATCCATCTGCACTGACAGCAGACTCCCTCTATCACTGCCTTTACCAGGTCGGCAATAGTGTGTGCTGCCCGAAGTCCCAGCAGAGCTCCCGTAGCTTCCGGCAGAAAAAGCGGACTGCCCATGCCGGAAAGATAGGGCAGATACAATATTTCTCCGGGTCCGTTCATGCCGGCCTCCAGCATTTCCCCGATTCTGTCATAGGTCAGCGCTCCGCCTCCCACGCATTTTCGAAGCCATTCCAAAGACTGGCCGGAGGAAGAAAGATTGGCCATTCCGAAATATCTGCCTTCCGTTACAAAGGGGCCGAACACCAGACCGCTGTCCCGGGCCATTGCATCCTCCGGAAGCTGATCCATAAGACCGATATAGGTTTCCGCCGTCCCACAGCTGTCACAAAGCTCCCCCTCCTGCTCCAGCAGACCAAAAGCGGAGCAGAGGTGATCGTGGCCGCATATTGCCACAGGGATCCCGGTGCCCTTCATGGCTCCCGCGAAGCGTCCGGAGGGAACGATTTTTGGAAAATTTTCCTCCCGAAGCCCCATAGCCTGGATTCTTTCTCCGTCCCATTGTCTTTTGCGGATATCGTACACAAAGGTCCGGGCGGCAAAGGTAGGGTCCGTGGCAAGCTCTCCGGTCAGGCAGAAGAAAATGTAGTCACAGGCAGACAGCCAGAGCGTGCTTTCCGGTGAAATCCCGCTGTTTTCCAGGCTCCACAAATACTTATAAATTCCGTATTTATAGCTGTTTCGCAATCCCGTTTTACAGAATGCCTCCTGTTCCTCTTCTTTTGTCATCCGACCTGAAATAGGGAACGTACGTTTATCATACCAGGGAATGATGCCGGTAAGGGGCCGAAGGCTGTGGCGGTCCAGCATGATCCCGGCCTCTGCCATGCCTGTGATACCGATTCCACGCATCCTTCCGTATTTTTCTTCTCCACGATCCAGCATAGCCTGTAGCAGCTTCATCCATTCCGTCGGATCGTAATACTCTCCCTGCTGTTCTCTATGAACCGGAGTATTCACGGAAAATATTTCCTTAGGAACTCCATCCTCCGAAAAAATGCCTGCTTTCAGATGGGTGGTTCCCAAATCAATGCCCATATAATATTCCATAAGTTCCGTTTCTCCTGCCTGACTTATATGGCCTTCATCACATTTCTCACGTGCCGGATGCCGGACAGAGGACTTGTGAGGATTTTGCTCATCTGCCACTCCTCAAAGTCCTCCAGGGCGCCGGCCATGGAAGCCTGGGCCAAAACCACTACGTCCGTATCCGCTATTTGAGCCGCTACCTGTTCCCGGATCCTGCGGTTATGCTCATCCTTGTTTCCTGCCATCAGCTGGTCATAGGCCCCTTCCACCAGATTGGTAGTCACTGTGCAGCTCTTTCCCGCCGCCTCTGCCTTTCTGCGGATCAGATCCACCGTGGGATCCAAAGTAGAGCGAAGGGTTGCAAAGACACTGATCTTTTTTCCTGCTTTCACGGCTTCTTCGGCCATGGCTTCATCGATTCGAAGCACAGGAACGGGAAATTGCCGATCTGCTTTTTCCGCAAATTCTCCCACGGTGGAACAGGCGCTCAGGACAGCATCCGCTCCGATGGCCTGCCACATGGATGCATAGGTTATCCATCTTTTTTCCACCAGCTCCACGTTCCGTCCCGACACCATATCCTTTAGAATGGAATCATCCAGAATATTTACTGCTTCCACGCCCGGCATCTCCTGACTGACCAGGTCGGTCAGACTCTGAATGGTAGCCGGTGTGGTATGAATGATCATCAGTTTTTTCAAACTTTGCACCTCCCAATATGTCTTTTTCAGTCTGCTGATTTTTTACTTATCCGCGCCGGATATGTTCATGCCCTGTATAAAATAATTCTGGAAACAGAAGAACAGCATCAGAATCGGTATCATGGACAGGAAGGAAACTGCCATCAGGTAATTCCAGTCTGTAAAGCCCCTGCCCTTAAATACATTCAGTCCCAGCTGGAGAGTGTATTTGGCTTTGTCGCTCAAATACAGCAGCGGTCCCTGGAAATCGCTCCAGACACCCTTGAAGGTTACCAGGGCGATGGTGGCCATAATTGGTTTAACCAACGGCATCATAACCCTCAGCCAAATATAGAAATGTCCTGCCCCATCGATCTTGGCGGCTTCAGAAAGCTCGGAGGGTATGGTGCGGTAAAACTGTCTCATCATAAAGATGTGAAAAGCATTTCCCAGAAATGCGGGAACTGTCAGCGGCAGGTAGGTTCCCACCCAGTGCAGCTTGGAAAAGATCACGTACTGGGGAATCAGCATGGTAAAGCCGGGAATCATCATGGTGGCCAGGATAATAGTAAACAGGAAATCCCTTCCCGGAAACCTCATCTTTGCAAAAGCATAGGCAATCAGAGAATTGACAAATACCGCTCCTATCATGTTGACGAATACCAGAAACAGCGTATTCAGGGTATATTGCGTAAAGGGCGCCTTGGACCAGGCCACGGCAAAGTTTTCAAAATGGAACTCCTCCGGAAAAAGGGTGGGCGGATATTTCGCCACCTCCTGGGTGGTCTTTAAGGCGGTCATAACCATCCATAACAGAGGAAACAGAATAATGATGGCTCCCAGGATCAATATAACGAACAGAATGGTATCAAATATCCGGTCCTTTTTATATTTGTGCGGCTTCTGAATTTTACTCATCTTACTCCTCCTCAAACACCCATTTGTTGGAAATCTTGCGATTGATCAGTGTCAACAGCATGATAAAGGCGAACAGACACCAGGACATAGCGTTAGCATATCCGGTTTTATATTGCTTGAAGGCATTATTCCAAACATGCAGATTGTAGAACAGCAGAGAGCCCGCCGGATTGCCGGTACCGTCCCCCGAGAATACGTAGCCTTCCTGGAAAACCTGAAAAGCGCCGATAATTCCGATGGTAAGGTTATAAAAAATTATAGGTGAAAGCATGGGAATTGTAAGCTTGAAAAACTGGGTCAGCCTTCCGGCGCCGTCGATGGAGGCCGCTTCGTAATAGGTCTGAGGAATACTCTGCAGTCTGGCCAGATACAAAAGCATCTGCCCTCCCAGCCCCCATACATTCATAATAATGATGGAGGGCTTTGTCCAGTTGGGATCGGAGAGCCACGCCGGCCCCTGAATGCCGATAAAACCAAGGATCGTATTTACGAGTCCGTTGCTGGGGTTCAGGATCAGCATCCAGAGAAAGTAGGTGCCCACACCTACCATAATGGAGGGAAGATAATAAATGGTCCGGAAGGTTCTCATCCCCCACACCGCTCTGTTCAGCAGAGTGGCTACGATTACCCCGCCTACAGTCACCACCGGTATGTTGACACAGGCGTACCAGAGCGTATTCTTAAAGGAACGGGCAGCCAGGGTATCCACAAAAAACAGCCGTTTATAATTGTCAAGTCCACAGAAGGACATTTTTATCATGTTATAATCAAAAAAGCTGGTAATAAAGGAAAAGATCATAGGACCAAGCAGCAGTACAAGCACACCCACGATCCAGGGAGAAATAAAAAGATATGCCATAAAGGCCTCTTTTTTCTGCATAGGGCTCATTTTTGTTTTGACTTTTCTTTTACTCATTTCTCTATTCTTACCCCCTATTGGTATGTAACAATGATAGTTTCTGACATCAAGATCAGGCCGGTAAAAAGAATGGGCAGGAAACAGCTCCTGCCCATATTCACTATTACCGCGTCCGTTGAGGCTCAGGGATTTGCGGATTTATTCCACATTATAGGTGGCCTTGATGGTAGCATCTGCATCCTTCAGCGCATCCTCAATGCTCTTCTGTCCTACCAGAATCAGATCCAGCTCGGCATTCAGAATATCCTTGAAGCCGGAGATCTCGTTGGGATAGGTGCCCAGGTTGGTTTCCTTCAGAGCTTCCATGGATGCCTGATAAACCACATCGTCAAGGAGAGTCTCGTCAGTGATACCGTTAATGGTAGGAACCTCACCCATGTTCAGAGCCCAGTAAGCCTGAATCTCAGGGCTGGTCATCCACTTAATGAACTCCATAGCCTCTTCGGGATGCTTCGCTCCGAAGGGAATCTCAATGGTAAATCCGCCGCCGTTGACCCAGTGGCCGTTGCCCTCGGTCATTTCAGGCATCAGCATTACGCCGTAATCCAGATCCGGAGCATTCTGTTTGATGGCGGAACGATAAGCATTGGTCTGGATCAGCATGGCCAGCTTGCCGGAGCAGAAAGGATCTGCCATACCGGAGGAAAACGCCGCCTTATAATCATCTACAGTT
>ERZ779621.124-NODE-124-length-53612-cov-9.144295_pt1 | contig 53612 bp, 35 predicted proteins | sample MGYA00514215_ERZ779621 | MGnify/ENA primary metagenome ERZ779621 (study PRJEB29562, sample SAMEA4376715) | mouse gut metagenome | isolation source: Cecum | study: EMG produced TPA metagenomics assembly of the A DSS colitis mouse model was used to assess the...
CTCCGGGTTCAGCCTGCTCACCGCCGACTCCGCCTTCTCCTCCCTGTCATTCTCCGGCATCCGGTTCCCGGTCCCCTCCAAGGCTGCCTTTCTATCCGGATCCGCTTTCTCTGCCGAAGGCATTCCACCCGCCTCCGCCGGCAGTTTCCCAGGAGATCTTCGCGAAAAGACTTCCTGAGATGCTTCCTTATTCTCTAAAATCCCCTGCTCCTTTTTCAAAGGCTCCCAGCGGCTGCTGATCTCCCTGCTTCCACCAAGAAAAATGCGGATTCCGCTCCACTCCTCATAAGAAATTCCTGTTTTATCAATCTGTTCACGGATATGACACATGTGCCGGAAAACACCCGTACCGCCTTCGATCACAATGGTTCCCAGCGGTGCCTCCTTTCCCCCGCCGCACAACAGCACCTCGCGGGTGAAGGAATCCGTAGGATGCAGTCCCTTTACTGTCAAATCCATCCGGAGGGAACTGTCTCTCGCTTCGATTTTCGCAAAACCACTGCTGCCGACCCGCACACCGCCCTCATAATGCTCCAGATATCTTACCTTTTTTTCGTATAACATAAATACCCCCCGAATATACGCCGATGCGTCCCTTAGGTTTCCTGACACCTAAGTATATTCAGGGGGTTGTCTAAAATATAACCGGATAACAAATTTTACATGATTGAATTTTCTCTCAATACTCCCGGCTGTCGATATACTTCATATAACTTACTACCATCAGAGCAATCTTGAATGTGAGTGCGTCGTCAAAATTTCTCAAATCCAGGCCTGTGCTTTTCTGGATCTTCTCGATTCTGTATACCAAAGTATTTCGGTGCACAAACAATTGCCGGGATGTCTCCGACACATTCAGGTTATTTTCAAAAAATTTATTGATCGTGGTCAGCGTCTCGTCATCCAGTTCACTGGGTACATTATCACCGAAAATCTCATCAATAAAAAGCTTGCAGAGGTTTACCGGAAGCTGGTAGATCAGGCGGCCGATTCCCAGCGCACTGTATGCCACAACACTTTTTTCCGCATAAAAGATCTTTCCTACATCCAGCGCCATTTTAGCTTCCTTGTATGACTTCGAAACATCCTTCAGCTCCTGCACCACCGTGCCAAAGGATACCCGCACATTCATCATGGCCTCAGCATTCACCATGGCCACGATAGTCTCCGCCACTTCCGCCATATCCTCATAGGTACTGTCTGCATTCAGTGCTTTAATCAATATTACATTGCTCTCATCAACCGCCGTAATATAATCTCCCGCCTGACTGGAGAACATTCCCTTCAGAACCTCCGTGACGATGCCGTCCTTCTCCAGATAGGTTTCCACCAGGAAAACCGCCCTGGGAACCGCTACTTCAATGTGAAGCTTCTTTGCCCTGTTATAGATATCCACCAGCAACAGGTTGTCCAGCAGCAGATTTTGGAAAAAATTATTCCTGTCAAATCTTTCCTTATAGGCTATAACCAGATTCTGGATCTGGCAGACAGCAATTTTTCCCACCATATACGCATCGTCGCTGATCCCTACGGAAACCAGCACATACAGCAGTTCACCTTCATCATGAATCTTCAGCAGATGATGGACTCCTATCACCTGGCTGTCTGCCGGGGACACAGCAAAGCCTCTGACCAGATCATTGGTGATCTCATGACGATCCGTGGTCGAAGCAACCAGTCCTCCCGATAAGTCAAAAATACATATATCCACCTTGGTAATTGCTTTTAACTCGTCAATACTTGTCTGAATGATCTGACTTGAAATCATCTTTACTCCCATCCGCCTGTTATAAGGCATTCTGCGCCAGCAAAGCTGCTCTGTGCGCTTTCTTTACATAATAACCAATTTTTTCTGCATTCGCAAGTTTTTTATGAAAATTAACAGTTCAGCCCCTCCCACGCCCGGTTACGTGAATTGCTGTATGGCTGCACTGTTATAGCTCATTACAAAAAGGGAGGATGAAAAACATCCCCCCTTAAGTAATCGGAAAAACTTCTGCACCTTTTTCTCAGGCACACTGATGTATTAGTTGGTAATGATCTGCTCGGTCTCCTTGTCAAATACATGGATCTTCTCAAGATCAAAAGCAAACTTCACGGCATCGCCGGGTCTTGCAGTAGTGCGGGAATCTACTCTTGCGGTGATCGGGAACTGATCCACATCAAAGTACAGGTAAACTTCCGCACCCAGAAGCTCGTAAACCTTGATGGTGGACTCAAATACGCTGGAAGCCGGAGCTGCTTCTACAAATGCAGGAGAGTCATATACGTCCTCAGGACGGATACCGAAGGTAACAACCTTTCCGTCATAGCCACCGTCGATCACCTTCTTGGACTTGGCAGGAGGAAGAGGAATGCTGCGGCCTGCAATATTCAGATTCGCCACACTGCCCTTTACCTCAACGGTTGCATCCAGGAAGTTCATCTGAGGAGATCCCATGAATCCTGCAACAAACAGATTCTGAGGCTTCTGATACAGGTTCTGAGGAGTGTCAACCTGCTGGATAACGCCATCCTTCATAACAACGATCCTGGTACCAAGGGTCATAGCCTCTGTCTGGTCATGGGTAACGTAGATGATGGTGGTGCCCAGTCTCTGATGCAGCTTCGCAATCTCAATACGCATCTGCACACGAAGCTTTGCATCCAAGTTGGAAAGAGGCTCATCCATAAGGAATACCTTAGGATTACGAACGATTGCACGGCCCATGGCAACACGCTGTCTCTGACCACCGGACAGAGCCTTGGGCTTACGGTCAAGCAACGGAGTCAGATCCAGAATCTTGGCAGCTTCCTTCACCATCTTATCGATCTGATCCTTGGGAACCTTTCTCAGCTTCAGTCCGAATGCCATGTTGTCATATACGGACATATGAGGATACAGGGCGTAGTTCTGGAATACCATCGCGATATCACGATCCTTGGGCTCTACATCATTCACAACTCTGTCGCCGATCTTCAGTTCGCCGGAAGAAATATCCTCCAGACCTGCAATCATACGAAGGGTGGTAGACTTACCGCACCCGGAAGGACCTACGAAAATAATGAACTCCTGGTCCGCGATCTGAAGGTTGAAATCCTTAACAGCCTCAAAGCCGTTGGGATACACCTTGCATACGTTAGTCAAAGATAAACTAGCCATGATAATGAACTCCTTTCATATTTGCGTCACATCTCTCTTCAGCGCTTTCAGCTGCTGACTATATTGATAGTATACCGAATATCGCTGTTTCCTGCCATACCACTATTCCACAAAGATTTTTGAGCTTATTGTGTGAATTGCTTACAAACTTACAGCTTTTCTTCACAGCCTGTCAGTTTAACCAAAAACCGCTCAAATTCTTGAGCACATTCAACAACCTGACCTATTGAACCTCCGTGTCCCCCGCCAGGCTTTCATCCAGCTCGTCCCGGAAAATCCTTTCGTCCTCCCCAGCCTCTTCCGCATCCTGAGCAGGCTTGGCCGCATTGATCTGGTCTTCCAGCTTCCGGAAAAATTTGTTATACAGTTTGGCCGACAGCCATGCCGGAACGGAAAGACCGAACAGCAGGGAAATCGGCGCCGCCTGCATGAAAAAGATAAATACGAGGGGCGGAATGGCATAGAGAATAATCATCAGAATCGTTTTGGGAAATTGCATGATGCTCATCAAAAATGCATTTTTGATTGTTCGTAAAACCGTATTTTCGAATTTGGCCAGCACAGGAAACACAAACATGAAGGTACACAGCACCAGGAAGGACACCGCCATCAGCACTGCCCGAAAAATCATGTTGAACTCCAGTCCGGAGCTTCCTATAATCAAAAAATCTCCTGCCAGAATCAAGAATACCAGAAGCAGAAGCAGCCATATCAACGTAGCCTGCTTAAGGTTTTCCCGGAAGGACTTAAAGAACCCTCTGGTAATATAGCACTCTTCGTTCCGCGCCATCTTCAGCGCCATATAATTCATGGCCGTAAAAGATGCGCCGATGGTAACAATGGGGATACAGCAGATCAAAGTCAGTACATTCAGCCAGAGCAGATCAGCCATTTTTCCCAGTCCCTGCATCAGGGGGCTGTCCATGTCAAAAAACTTCATAACTCTCCTTATCTGCGTGCTGCGGCACGCTCCCGGTCTTTTGTTGAATACATATTGTTTGTTCAACCTTTATGTCACCCAAAAGGCATGTCACTCCAAAGGCTTTTCCATGGCCGTCACCCGGATTCCCAGATATTCCTCCTCCGGCTTCACAGCCGTAAAACCCATCTTTCGATAAAAGTCCACCGCATAAGGAGCCGCCTTCAAAGACATAAAGCATTCCCCCGCCTCATATCTGAGGTAATCGCACAGCCTGGCAATGATATTGCTGCCCACGCCTCTGTGCTGATAAGCTTCATCCACAAACAGCAGTGATAAATGATTTCCGCTCCGTATGGATCCGGCGCCGATCACCTTCCCCTGTTCCACCGCCACCATCATCTGATACTCTCCGCGCAAAAAAGAAATATACAGATCATCGTCCGTGATGAATTCAAAAAAATTCCGAATACCCTCCTGGGTATAATCCTGTCCTTCAAACTTCAGGAAGGTTCTCCAGATCATTTTCATAGTGGTGGACCACTCGCTGTCCCTTGCCCACCGGATCTCATAAGACATTCCTGCCACACCCGCCTCTTTCTGAACTACTGCCTGTGCAGCACCGTCTCCTGTATCCACCGCCAGATATCCGCCATGATCTCCTGCCGGTTCGTCTCGTTCAGCAGCTCATGCCTGCCTCCCTCGTACAGCTTCAGCGAAATATTTTCCAATCCTGCTTCCTTCAGAGAATCAAAAGCGGCATTCACCCCTTTTCCATAATCTCCCACCGGGTCTGCCGTTCCCGACACCATAAATACCGGAAGCGCTTTGGGAATCCGCTCCAGATTCTTTTTGTCATGCAATCTGGAAATCAGCTCAAACAAGGTACCAAATCCATTGACGGTGAAAACAAATCCGCACATAGGATCCTCAATATACCCTTGAACTCTTTCCCCGTCCCGGCTCAGCCAGTCAAAGGATGTGGCAGGATTCTGGATCTTTTTATTGTACGCCCCAAAAGCCAGCTTGTCGATGAACCGGCTCACATGCCTCTGCCCGAAGCACATCCTCTGGATACCTGCAAATACCTTGGACAAAGCCAGCACCGCCTTGGGCTGCATACCCGTTCCCATAATCACCGCTCCGTCAATACCGGTTCCGTAACGATACATATAGTTGCGGGTAATAAAGGAGCCCATGCTGTGGCCCATGATCACATAGGGAATCTGGGGATACAGAGCCTGCGTCAGCTTTTTCAGCCGGTGTACGTCCCTGACCAGAACCGTGGCCGGATCCTGCTCACAAAAATACCCAAAGCCCCCGGCCTCTCCCACGGATTTCCCATGGCCCAGATGGTCCTCACCTGTAACCACGCAGCCTCTTTCAGTGAGAAAAGCGGCAAATTCCTCATACCTTTCCACATACTCCGCCATGCCATGTACAATCTGAACCACACAGCGGATGTCCGCCTCCTGATCCGGCATATATCGTACCGCATGAATCCTGCTTTTTCCGTCTCTGGAATCAAAGTAAAATTCTTCTTTTCTCATATTCACCTCGAAGCTTCTTCTTTCATCCGCCGGCATAAGCCGGCGGACAAACCATCCTGACAAAGAGTATACCTTATTCTGGAGAAAAAATTAAGCCCCTTACCACAAAATTTACAGAGAATTTATACCTCAGCACACCTCAGAGCCGGCAGGCATATCCTTTTCCGGCTTCATCAGCGCCAGATTTCCCTCCGCGTCCTCGGCGCACAAAAGCATGCCCTCCGACAATACGCCGGCCAGTGTGGCCGGCTTTAAATTCACCAGAACCATCACCTTTTTCCCAACCATTTCCTCCGGAGAGTAATATGCCTTAATGCCGGATACGATCTGCTTTACCTGACTTCCGATCTTCACCTTGCTGCACAGAAGCTTTTTGGACTTGGGCACCGCCTCGCAGGCGATGATCTCTCCCACCTGAAACTGAAGCTTCGCAAAGTCCTCATAGATGATCTGGGCCTTGGCCGGAATATCCATTCCGTTGTCCACCGCTTCCTCCCCACTTTCTGCTTTTTCTCCATTCCCGGAATTTTCCTGCCCGGCCGAAGAAGACTTGGCCTCAAGGGCAAGCTGTGCCGCAACTTCCTCCTCCCTCTTAGTCACATCCTTCATATTCAGCCTGGCAAACAGGATCTGGGGCTGATCTGTCACCTGGTTTCCGTTTTTATACAGCCCAAAGGTTTCCAATTGATCAAAATCTCTCAGCTCCGTATTCAGCTGAGCGGCAATTCTCTCCGCTGTCTCCGGCATAAAGGGCTGCAGAAGGGACGCGCCCATCACAATTCCCTCCACCAGGTTGTAGAGCACCGTGGACAGCCGGTCCCGCTGGCTCTCATCCTTGGCCAGTACCCAGGGCTCCGTTTCATCTATATATTTGTTGCAGCGTCTGAAAACCGCAAACACCTCCGTCAGGGCATCCGCCACCCGCAGGGAATCCATTTTTTCCACGACCTTCGCATACGCCCCCGCAGCCACAGCCTTCAGATCACCGTCCACCTCCTGTCTGACCGCTCCCTTGTCTGTCACAATCCCGCCGAAGTACTGATTGCTCATGGATATGGTGCGTTTCACCAGATTCCCCAGAATATTTGCCAGATCCGAGTTGGCCCGCTCGGCGATCAGCTCCCAGGTAGCGTTTCCGTCATTGTCATAGGGCATCTCATGCAGCATATAGTACCGTACCGCGTCCACCCCGAAAAAGTCCACCAGATCGTCCACATAGATCACATTTCCTTTGGACTTGCTCATCTTGCCGCCGTTCATCATCAGCCATGGATGTCCGAACACCTGCTTCGGCAGAGGCTCCCCCAGAGCCATCAAAAAGATGGGCCAGTAAATGGTGTGGAAACGGATAATGTCCTTACCGATCAGATGCAGATTGGCCGGCCAAAGCTTCCTGTACTGATCCGTGCTGTTTCCATCGGCATCATAGCCGATGCCGGTAATATAGTTTGTCAAAGCATCCAGCCATACGTACACAACATGCTTTTCGTCAAAGTCCACAGGAATCCCCCACTTGAAGGAGGTTCTGGACACACACAGATCCTGCAGGCCCGGCAGAAGGAAATTATTCATCATCTCGTTTTTGCGGGACACAGGCTGAATAAACTCCGGATGCTGATTGATATGCTCTATCAGCCTGTCCGCATATTTGCTCATACGGAAAAAGTATGCCTCCTCCCTGGCAGGCTTCACCTCCCTGCCGCAGTCGGGGCACTTACCGTCCACCAGCTGGGATTCCGTCCAGAAGGATTCGCAGGGAGTACAGTACATTCCCTCATAGGCGCCCTTATAGATATCTCCCTGTTCATAAAGACGCCGGAAAATCTTCTGTACCTGCTTTTCATGGTCCTTGTCGGTTGTGCGGATAAACTTGTCATACGAAATATTCAGCATATCGCACATTCCCCGGATAACGCCTGCCACCTTGTCCACAAATTCCCGGGGAGTCACTCCTGCCTCCTGGGCCTTCAGCTCGATCTTCTGGCCATGCTCGTCCGTCCCCGTCTGGAAAAACACCTCATATCCTTCCTTCCTGCGGAATCTTGCAATACTGTCTGCCATCACGATCTCATAATTATTGCCGATATGAGGCTTTCCTGAGGTATATGCAATGGCTGTGGTTAAATAGTACGGTCCTCTGTTTTGCATTTCTGCTCTCCTTTCCAATCATAAAATTTCCACGGGGTTCTGCCCGGAAGGCCATATATACAGGAGTGTGTAAAAGGCTTTCCTGATATGCCAAAAAAAGCCCGTCCTCTCCATGCTTTTGCATAATAGAAGACGAGCCCTGCGCCCGTGGTACCACTTCTTTTCATCTGCCCTCTGCGGGACAGACCTTTTCAGGTCACTAACCCTATCCGCTGTAACAGGCGGAACCTGTCGCAGTCTCACCCGGCGTAAAAGCTTTCTCCCGCCTGGCTCGGTGCGCTGCTCGGAAGCCATATTCCATCCCGCCATCCCCGGCCCCTCTCAGCAATGCAGGCTGCTTGCGCCCGCCGGAGCCTTCTCTGTAGGAGACTGGTCAAAATGTACTCTCTTCGTCATTGCGTTTATCAACCGCTCCCTCACGCGGGCAGCGGTCTCTTCCTATGTGAGAAAGGATAGCAGAAAAAAGGCCGGATGTCAACCGGATTTCTCTGTCTCCAGTTCCTGCTGCTTTTTCGTCACTGCCGCCTTTCCGCTGTTCACAGACAGCTTACTGTAACCCCCCGTTCTGTCATAGGAGTCCAGCAGATAGCTCTCGTCTGTCAAAACGCAGTCTATTTCCACTTCATCCTTTCGATACTTACTGTGCCGGCGCAGATCCTCCTTGGGTTTCTCCTGCCGCTCCTGCTTCATTTGAAAAGTGCTTTTGGCCTGAGGCTTAAAAAATTTTCCGGGCAGATGGCCTGACAGATGGCCTGCCACCTCCTTTACCCTGGCCTTTATCCTCTGAAAAGGGGGAACGTGGGCTGTACCGTTTTCCGGAGCAACGGAAAAATACGGGTTGGCCTGTGCTGCCGCCAAATGCGCAGCCTCTTCCGAAATCGCCGTCCGCCGCCGGGAAAAAGAATCCTTCTGTAAATCCCCGGCTGCGGACCCCTGCCCCAAAGCTTCCGCCCCGGCAATGCCCGTTCCGTCTCCCTCCCGGCCTGCACCGCCGTCTGCGCCTCCGGATCCCCAGATTCCCCGCAGGGCCCGGCCTCCTTTCCCCAGAAGTCTCTGCACCCAGGCAGTCAAGGAAAATATCTCCTGCTGGGCGTTCTGAGCCTGCAGATTTGCTTTTGCCGCAGAAAGCTTTGCCCCGGCCCCGCTTTCCTTTTCCGTAACACTATGGTCCTGATGCAGACACTGTGTCACCTGATGCGTATCCGTGCCGTGAGAATGCCCTATCCCGCCTAACTGCATAATTTCCTCCTTTCGGCAAAAACGACGACCCTACTCTTTGCATGCTTTATCGACAGAAACGAGGAAAAACTTCTCCCTATGCCGCCCTTTATCTCATTTTTTCCAAAAATCTTTTCACATTGTCCCTCACATCCCCGCCGAATACGGCGGAGCCTGCCACGATCACATTTGCTCCCGCCTCCAAAGCAAGGCCCACATTATCCACCGTGATCCCTCCGTCCACCTCAATATCCGTCTCCAGGCCTCTCTCCCGGATCATACGCCGAAGCTGCCGCACCTTTTCAATGCAGTCCGGCATCAGCTTCTGCCCCCCGAACCCCGGCTCCACCGTCATGACCAGCACCATGTCCACCAGCTCCAGATAGGGTGCCGCGGCCTGAACAGGCGTCTTTGGCTTGATGGTAATACCCGCCTTTTTTCCCAGCTTCCTGATCATTTCCACCGTCTCTTCCACATGATCCTCCGCCTCCAGGTGGAAATTGATCAGATCGGCGCCGCTTTCGGCAAATTCCCGGATATACCGCCGTGGCCGCTCAATCATCAAATGTACGTCAAAAAAGGTGTCCGTGCTCTTTCGAATGGAAGAGATCACCGGCACCCCATAGGAAATGGACGGCACAAAAAGGCCGTCCATCACATCAATATGCAGATATTCGGCCCCTGCGTCCCCTGCCTCTTTGATTTGTTTTCCCAATTCACAAAAATCTGCGGCCAAAATAGAAGGCGATAAAATATTCATTTGGAGCCTCTCTTTCTCAAGCTGAAAATCATTTCATCAAAACCCAGGCATAAACCAGACTTCTCTGAACCGTCACCTGTCCAGGCTTTACAACTACATTTTAGCAAATATGGCTCCCCACCGCAACTGTATAAATTTTTAAGCGTAAAAATTTTCTCCCTCCACAGTATTTTAAAGCTGCCTCTTGTCCATCACATCCTGTTTCAGGCGCTCCCAGGCATCCTCGTGCTCCGTATAATAGATCGGACATTTTTTCCCTCCGCAGTCATAATGACGCAGAATATCATCCTTTTCCAGATCATATACATCTGTAAGCCACGCCAGCAGCGCAATCAAAGAATCGTAGGTCGCCTGCGTAAAGGAACCGTTCTCCGCCGTATAGCAGCACTCAATGGACACGGAATCCCCATTCCGTGTAGCCACCGCATAAGCAATCTCATCCAGGGGAACACACTGAATAATCTCCCCCTCATAGCCGATGATAAAATGAGAGCTGACACTCCTCTCATGCGTGTCTTTCTGCTGTTCAAAATAGCTGCGGTTCTGGGCCGCGCTGGTGTTGCGGTTACCCGTGTAATGGACAAAAACGTTCTTGATTTCCTCCAGAGGATCCCCCGGTCTGGAATATTCGTTGGGGGTCAAAAAGTTTTCCGTCCAGTCCGGATGCCGGGCAAATTCCTCGGCGGGAAGCCCCTGAATCATTGCACCGGAATAAGAAGGAGTTTCCTCCCGAGCAGGAGTTGACGGCTCATATGTACTCTTTATGTTTTTGTCCGCCTGACCGTTCCCGCTCCCTGCCGCCGAGGCCCTGTCGTTTTTGATCAAAAACAGAATCGTGAGAGAAAAAACACATACCACCCAGATCCCCACAGCCAGCTTCTGATATCTGGCCTTTTTTCTCTGCCCTTCCCTGGCCGACGCAGACACCCTCCGCCTGCGGACAGGCGCCTCAGCCTCAAACCGGCCCGCTCCTGAAGCATCTCTGCCATAGATCATGGCCCTTTCCCGGGGCATCTGCGAGTACCTCCTTCTGTCCATGGCGCCGCCGGAAGCCGCTCCGGTCCTGCCCCTCCCATAGGATCCTCTCTCATAGCTCCTTCCGGTTTCCGCTCTTCTCCCGCCGTCCGGCCTGGTTCCTTGGTTCGGTCTTCTTGGGTTTCTTCCGGAATCATACATGGTATTTCCGTAGACAGGCACATCCACGGAACGCCTCTGAGAAGTACTGCGGTTCGTCCGAAGCATTCCCTGCCGGATCTCTCCGCCTTCCGTTCCTCTGCGTTTTTCATAGTCCACCAGATAAGGGTTTCTTTTTATGTTGATCACTTCCGGCGATTTCCGGGCCTCATCAGTAGTATGCTGTAACATTTTACCACCTAATCCTTTGTTTCTTGTTTTTAAATATAGCACAAACTTGTATCTTAGTTGTTTATTTTTTTCTTAAATTTTTTTAAGAAAAGACAGCCCCGAAACGTATCCGGGACTGTCTTTTCTTAAGTAACTGTTTTCTTTTTCGATTAGATAAATTCCTTAACGGATTTGTACACACCCTCCGCGTCCAGTCCGTACTTCTGAACCAGGGCCGCCGCCGACCCGGATTCTCCAAACACATCCTGCATGCCAAGCTTCTTCACAGGAGTGGGATGGTTTGCGCAGAGGCAGTCGCAGACTGCACTTCCCAGTCCGCCGATAACGGAATGCTCCTCCACCGTAACCACCTTTCCGGTCTTCTTCGCACTGTTTATAATGATCTCCTCGTCCAGGGGCTTAATGGTGCAGATGCTCACCACCTCGGCGCTGATTCCGTCCGCCGCCAGCTTTTCTGCCGCGCCCAGTGCAGAATCCACACAGATGCCTGTGGCCACAATGGTCACGTCCTTACCCTCCCGCACTACAGAGCCCTTGCCGATCTCAAAATGATAATCCGGTCTGTCGTTGATCACGGGAACCGCTGCCCTGCCAAACCGGATGTACACAGGTCCTTCATACTCCAGAGCCGCCCGCACCGCCGCTTTGGCTTCCACGTCGTCCGCAGGACACATCACCACCATGCCGGGAATGGTTCTCATCAGGGCAATATCCTCGTTGCACTGATGGGAAGCCCCGTCCTCACCCACGGTAATGCCGGCATGGGTGGCCCCGATTTTCACATTCAGGTGAGGGTATCCCACAGAGTTGCGGACCTGCTCAAAGGCGCGTCCCGCCGCAAACATGGCGAAGGAGCTCACAAAGGGAATCTTCCCCACCAGGGACAGACCTGCTGCCACGCCCACCATATTGCATTCGGCGATGCCGCAGTCGATGTGCCGGTCCGGAAATGCCTTCCGGAACACACCGGTCTTGGTGGCGGCGGCCAGGTCCGCATCCAGCACCACCAGGTTGGGGAACTCCGCTCCCAGCTCCTTCAGGGCATTGCCGTAGCTTTCACGGGTTGCAATCTTTTTAACCGTATTTTCTGCCATTATGCTTCACCTGCTTTCTCTAATTCTGCGCCGATCTTCTCCAGATCGGCCATTGCCACGGCGTACTCCTCATCGTTGGGAGCCTTGCCGTGCCAGTCCACACTGTTCTCCATGAAGGAAACACCCTTGCCCTTCAGACTGTGCACAACGATACAGGTGGGCATTCCCTTGGTCTGTCTGGCTTCCTGGAAGGCCGCCCGAAGCTCGTCAAAATTATGGGCGTCACAATTGATCACATGGAAATTAAAGGCCTCAAATTTCTTATCAATGGGATAAGGGGAGCAGACCTGATCGATGGGACCGTCGATCTGCAAATTGTTGTTGTCCACGATGACGCAGAGGTTATCCAGCTTCCTGAAGCCCGCAAACATGGCCGCCTCCCAGACCTGTCCTTCCTCGATCTCTCCGTCTCCCAGCAGGGCGTACACGCGGAAGTCCCTGTTGTCCAGCTTGCCGCCCATAGCCATGCCGGCAGCGGCGGAAATCCCCTGTCCCAATGATCCCGAAGACATATCCACGCCGGGTATATGGATACAGGGATGTCCCTGCAGATATGACCCCAGCTTCCGCAGAGTCTTCAGATCCTCCACCGGGAAAAAGCCCCTGTTCGCCAGGGTGGAATAAAGCCCCGGCGCCGTATGCCCCTTGGACAGCACGAACCGGTCTCTGTCCTCCTTGTCCGGATTTGCCGGATCAATGTTCATCTCCTCAAAATACAGGTAAGTGTACACATCTGCGGCGGAAAGGGATCCGCCGGGATGCCCTGCCTTTGCACTGTGAACTGCCGTTACAATGCCCTTGCGCACGTCATTTGCGTGCTTTTGCAGTTCTAAATTATTCATCATTATACCTCCTTCTCTTTATGCCTTCTGTCCGTAATAGGCGTTGGCTCCATGTTTCCTGTAATAATGCTTATCCTGAAGCTCCTGCGGCGCCGGCTGGATCCGGGGGTTGATGGTCTCGGCGCGATATGCCATCTTTGCCACTTCCTCCAAAACCACCGCGTTGTGCACGGCTTCCTTCGCATCCTTCCCCCAGGCAAAGGGACCATGATTTTTACAGAGCACCGCGGGCACGGCCTCCGGATCCTTTCCCAGCCTCTGGAATTCATTCACGATCAGATGCCCCGTATTTTCCTCGTAGGCATCCTGGATCTCCTCCGCAGTCAGACACCGTACACAGGGAATCTCTCCGTAAATGTAGTCCGCATGGGTGGTGCCGTAGCAGGGAATGCTGCGGCCCGCCTGGGCCCAGCTTGTGGCGTAGGAGGAATGAGTGTGCACCACTCCGCCAATCTGAGGGAACGCCTTGTACAGCTCCACATGAGTAGCCGTGTCCGAGGAGGGGTTATAGCGTCCCTCCACCTTTTTCCCGTCCAGATCCACCACCACCATATCCTCGGGCGTCAGCTTATCATATTCCACCCCGCTGGGCTTGATGACAAACAGTCCGCTCTCACGGTCTATGGCGCTGACATTGCCCCATGTAAAGGTCACCAGACCGTATTTGGGAAGCTCCATATTCGCTTCATACACCTGTTTCTTTAATTCTTCCAGCATAAACCTGATCCTTTCTTTAAATCTTCATTCCTCAGGAAATCGTCATTCCCTCCACGGCCGCCTTCTCCGCGGGCAGTGTACTCTTATATTTCTCCACAAATGCGTCAAACCCGGCCACATCCTCCGGCTCCGGCGCAATGGTGGTTCCGGTCTGGCCCGCAAAAATCCTGTTGCTCAGGTAGTCGGGCAGTGTCTCATCTGCCTCTCTCTCCTTCAGGAAGGCCGCCAGCACCGCCATGCCCCAGGCGCCGCCCTCGCTGGCGGTATCCATCACCGTCACAGGAGCATTCATGGCCGCCGCCATCAGCTGCTGACCCACCACCGGCGTCTTGAACAGCCCGCCGTGCCCCATGAGGGAATCCACCTGCACATGCTCCTCCTTCAGCAGGATATCATTACCGATCTTAAGGGTTGCCATGGCGCTGTACAAATGACTTCTCATAAAGTTGGCAAGGCTGAAGGCTGCATCAGGCGTGCGCACAAACATAGGACGTCCTTCATTCAGTCCTGTCACCGGCTCGCCGGAAAAATAATTGTACGCCATCAGGCCGCCGCAGTCGGGATCCGCCTTCAGAGCCTCCCGGTAAAGCGTACCGTACAGATCGTTTTTGTCTATCTTCATTCCAAACCTGTCCGCAAACTCACCGAACAGATTCACCCAGGCGTTCAAGTCGGAGGTGCAGTTGTTGCAATGGACCATGGCCACCGGATTTCCGTCCGGCGTAGTCACCATGTCGATCTCCTCATGAACCCGTTCCAGCGCCTTCTCCGTAACCACCATGGAAAAAATGGAGGTTCCGGCGGAAATATTGCCCGTGCGCACCCTGACGCTGTTGGTGGCCACCATACCGGTTCCGGCGTCTCCCTCGGGAGGGCACATGGGAATACCTGCCTGAAGGATTCCGGAAGGATCCAGAAGCTTTGCTCCCTCTTCCGTCAGCGCTCCGGCCTTTTCTCCGGCACAGAGCACCCCGGGCAGAATCTCCTCCAGCTTCCAGGAATATCCCATATCCGCCGTCAGCTCTCCGAACTGATCCATCATCCTCCGGTCATAATCCCGGGACGGGGAATCGATGGGAAACATGCCGGAGGCCTCTCCCACGCCCAGCACCTTCTCTCCGGACAGCTTCCAGTGAATATATCCCGCCAGGGTGGTCAGAAACGCAATATCCTTTACATGCTCCTCTCCCTTCAGCATAGCCTGATACAAATGGGCGATGCTCCACCTCTGGGGAATATTGAAATGAAACACCGGCGTCAGCTTTCTGCAGGCCTCCTCCGTCATGGTATTTCTCCAGGTGCGGAAGGGCGCAAGCAGACGGCCCTCCCGGTCAAAGGCCATATAGCCGTGCATCATGCCGGAAAAACCCATACTGCCAATGGTAGCAAGCTCCACACCGTATTTCTCCTTCACTTCCCGGGCCAGCTCCCGATAGCAGCCCTGGAGTCCCTGCCAGATGTCCTCCAGACTGTAGGTCCAGACGCCGTCTTCCAGCCGGTTCTCCCAGTCATGGTTTCCCATGGCAACAGGCTGATGACTTTCATCCACCAGCACGGCCTTGATCCGGGTGGAACCAAACTCAATACCCAGCGCCGTCCTGCCCTCCCGGATGGCCTGTTTGATTTCTTCGCACATTTACCTTCTTCCTCGCTTTCCGCCGACACACGGCCTTTTATTCTCATGACTTCTTGCTTCTCGTCCCATTGGTTTTCCCGGCAGCCCGGGCCATAGACGGCGGTGTCATATTCCCGTCTCTCATTCCCGTCTTCCCACGGAATCCCTTTCGATGACCCTGGTATCAAACTCGTAGGTATACTCTCTCTTTTTCCTGTCGATCATATCAAGCAGCGTCTCCGCTGCCCGGATCCCAAGCCGCTCCTTGGGGTGGGGCAGGGATGTGATGGGCACCTCGCTGTGCAGGGCAAGGTCCGAATCGTCCACGCTGATCACCGACACATCCTCCGGCACACGCAGCCCCTTCTCCCGAAGCATACGAATCAGCTGGAAGGCCACCTGGTCATTATAGCAGAACAAAGCGCTGCATGCCTCTACCCGGTTCAATATCTTTTCCCGGCAGTAATTCAGCTGGCTGGCTTCATCCGTATCAATCCAGACCAGACGGGAGTCCGTCACCGTAAGCCCCGCGGCCTCCATGGCCTGCAGATACCCCAGATATCGCAGCCTCCCCTGGCCGTCATCCAGCTTCAGAATAGCACCTATATCCCGATGTCCCTTTTCAATCAGAAAATTCACTGCCGTCTGGGCCGCCTTTACATCGTTTAAAGACACATGGGGCACATCAAGCTCCGGGTAAAAGGTATTGATAAACAGCAGAGGAATCCTGCGGTTTATCAGCTTCCTGTAAAGCTGCAGATTGGGATTGGGAAGACCGCTCTTGGTGCCCTCCACAATAACGCCGGCCACATCGTCCCTGCTGATTAAGTCGGTTAGCACATTTTTTTCCCGCTCCAGAGTGTTGTTGGTAAAAGAAATCTGCACCGAATAGCCCCGTTCAAACAGCAGGCTTTCAATCCCCTGAATGGTCCTGGGAAAAATATAGCTGTCCACATAGGTGGTCACTACAGCAATGCGCCCCTGCTGCCCCAGATTCTCCCTGCGGTCATAATTCACATAGGTTCCACTGCCTCTGACTCTGCGAAGCACCCCCTTTTCCTCCAGAATTCCGATGGCCCTGCGCACAGTCTGCCGGCTGATGCCAAACTCGTCGCTGAGCCGGTTTTCCGAGGGCACCCTGTCCCCGGGCTTCAGGACACCTTTCTCGATTAAGTTTTCCACATGACGAACAATGCCATCGTACTTTGTCTGCTTTTTATCCATGCTTTCAGTATAGTGAAGTTGTAAATATATGTCAATACGCCGCAGGAAATTTTATCATACAAATTTATAAATTGTATTATATACAACTTTCATTTCGGTTCCTGCTCCTATTCTTCTGTCATATCTTCCCGGCCCGGTATTTTGTCCTTGCCGCCGGCACACATATCCGTCTCCTTCCTCTCATATATTAAATCAACATTTATTTCGATCAGGTGAATCCTCCTTGAAAAAGCGCACACACCTCTCTTTGAAACAGCTGCTGCTTTTTGCGGTGATGCTGTTTGCCTTCAGCGGCATTACGCTGTTTCTTTTTACCTTCCGACAGGATGAAAAGCGTTTCGACAATATCACATCGCAGATTTTTGCAGATGAAATGTCCTCCAATACCTTAAACATGCACTATACTCTGGCCCGGCCTGAGGATTTCGGCATTTACGATTACCGCCCCATCCTGCCCCAATACAGCGCAGAAGGTGTTCTAAAGGGACAGGCGGCCACGGAAAATACTCTTGCGGCGTTAAAGACCCTGGATCAAAGGAAGCTTACGGATTCTGATACAGTTCTCTGCCAGCTTCTGATCCGCTGCCTGGAAAATTCGCTGGCTTTAGGCAGCTTTACATATTACAGCGAGCCCCTCTCCCCCGCCTCAGGCGCTCAGACCCAGCTTCCCATCCTGCTGGCGGAATATGCATTTCGCAGCCGGCGGGACGTAGAGGACTATCTTGCACTTTTAGAGCAGACCGACGATTACTTCGCTTCCCTGCTGACCTATGAGCAGGAGAAAGCCGCCGCAGGGCTTTCCATGCCCGCCTCCTCCCTTCGGCAGGTCAGAGAGCAATGTGATACCATAATCACAGCGGATGCTCTGGAGGACGGCTCCCACTTCCTGCAGACCACCTTTCGGGAACGATTGGATGAGCTATGTCAGGAAGGGCTTATCACAGAAGCGGAATTTGAAAAATATCTGAGCCAAAATGACCGGCTTTTAAAAACCATACTGCTTCCTGCCTACACGACTCTGGGAGACGGACTTCTTTTACTTGAGGATGAGTCCGTTCCCATGGAAGGCCTGGCCTCCCAGCCTCAGGGAAAGGCCTATTATGAGGCGCTCCTGCAGTCCCAGACCGGCTCATCCCGCTCTGTTCCGGAAATCCAGGAGCTTCTCACCAGCCAGTTTACACTGGAATATGAAACCATCCAAAATCTGGCAGCCCGGTACCCGGAGGCCGCCCGGCGCTACACGGAGGGAAGCCTTCCCTCCTTTCCCTACACCAGCGTGACGCAGATGCTGGCAGACCTGAAGATACGCATGGAAGGAAGCTTTCCGGAGCTTCCCGGGGGTTCCTCCAGCCTGGCAGTGAAGCCCGTTTCTCCCAGTTTGGAGGAATATTGCGCCCCCGCCTTTTACCTGACCGCTCCCTTGGACGACACTGACCACAATGTGATCTATATCAATCAGCAGAAAACCCCCTACGGTCTGGAGCTGTACACCACTCTGGCCCATGAGGGCTATCCCGGCCACCTGTATCAGACAGTATACGCCAATCGTCTGGCCCTGTCCACAGGAGACCGGCCCGTGCGGCAATTGCTGTGGTATGGGGGCTATACGGAAGGGTGGGCTTTATATGTGGAATTCCTTTCTTATGATTATGCTGCTCAGCTGTATCAGGAAAGACAGCAGGACCAGGAGGCCCTGCTGGTACAAATAGAAAAGCATAACCGCAGCGTGCAGCTATGCCTCTATTCCCTTCTGGACATTATGATTCATTACGAAGGCGCCTCCTACAGCCAGATTGCCAAGGTCCTGGAGAGCTTCGGAGTCACCGACAGCGACTCGGCGAAAGCAGTATATACATATATTGTCCAGTCCCCCTGCAACTACTTAAAATACTATCTTGGCTATCTGGAAATCCTGTCTCTTCGGGAAAATGCACTGCAGCTCTGGGGAGAGGAATACACGGACCTGCAGTTTAACCGCTTTCTCCTGGACAACGGACCGGCGGACTTTACCGCCCTGGCACAGCTGCTGGAGGAATCCTCCCCCTAGACGCTTCCTCCTAATATGCTTCCTCCTCCAGCATGCCCTCCAGATATCCTCTGTCCCACAAAAGTATTTTCAACTTCCTGGCGGCCTCCACCGCCGGCTGGGTGAAATACTGGTTGGTGAGCACGGCCCCCACCATGCGGTCATAATAATCCCGCCCGGCATAGGCCTCCTGAACCGCCTTGACCCCCACGGGAGCCGTGTAGCTCTTGCACTGAATGGCGTAGGTGACACCGTCTTTCTCCGCCAGAATATCCACCCCATAGTCGCCGCTTCCCTTCGTCACCTCCACCTCCTGGAAGCCGTGTCTCTTCAACAGCTCCGCACAGTAATATTCAAAGTCATGGCCCTCCAGTCCGTCATACTCTCTGAAGGAGCGCCCTGCCCGCCGTCTGGCCAGCCAGACGACCATAAGGCCCAGAAGCAGTACTGCTCCTATGGCAGAAATGATCACAGGTATCATGCCGTTTCTCCCTTCCTGCCAGACACTCATCCTTCTTTCTGCAGATTCTCCAGCAAAAAGAGCTTTGCTCCATGAGCCGTCACCGTCGCGCTGAGCAGTCCGGCTTCTGCCGAAACCTCTTCCCCGGTCCACAGCTCCCGGGCCGCCGCCGGCGCCTTCCTCCCTGCAAACTGCTCCACCTGACGACAGTCACAGGAAAGGACCTGCTCTTCGTCGCTCAGATTAAACAGCGCCAGATAACTCTCTCCTGTCTCTTCGTTGAAGCAGCTCCACACGGCCCGGCGGCTGTTCCGCTCCACCTGTCTGCCTGCATAGCCGCCTTCCGTCAGCTTCAAAATCTCCTTCCGGCTCAAAAGCCATTGGGTCCACTCATCCAGCTTGGTCAGCTCCGCTCCGATCATCAGCGGCGAACCGAAAATACACCAGAGCGTCATCATAGTCTTTTGCTCTTCTCTGGTAAAATGAGTCTCCCTCTCCTGGCCGAAGCCCTTTCCCAGCCTTCCCAGGGGCAGCATGTCGCAGTCGGGATAACATCCGTCGGCCACATGGTTCTGCCAGAGCTCACAGCGCTCGAACATATTCAAAAGCAGCTCCCAGCGGTCCCAGTAATCGTCCGTAATCCGCCACATATTGGCATATTTTTCGTACTGCCAGGCCCGGTCAATATGGGCAGGTCCCGGTGAAAGGCTCAACACAATATCCCTGCCGCACTTTTCGATGGCCTGGTGAAGCATTCTGGTCTCATGCCAGCCGCTGAAGCCCTCATGCCGGTACATCCAGCTGTCGCAGATATCGTCACATTTGATGAAATCCACGCCCCAGTCCGCATACATTTGTATCAGGGAATCATAATAGATCCGTCCCGCTTCATTGTCCTGCACCCCGTACATATCCGTATTCCAGCCGCAGATAGAGGCAGGATCCGCAGCCTGGGCCGCCGTCAGCGAAGTACCCGGCAGGGGAAGCTGCCGATGGGCCGCCAGTCTGGGAATGCCTCTCATAATATGTATCCCAAACTTCAGTCCCAGGCTGTGAACATAATCCGCCAGAGGCCCAAAGCCCTTTCCGCCCGCAGATGAGGGAAAACGGTTCACCGCAGGCTGGTATCTGCCGTACTCATCCATCTCCATATCGCCGAAGGGAATATACTGATACTGATCCCGCATACTTCCTGCATCCTTGGCGTACCACTGAATATCCACCACCACATATTCCCAGCCGCAGTCCTTCAGGTGCTCCGCCATGTAATCCGCGTTGGCTTTTACCTGCTCCTCATTCACCGTGGTGTCATAATAATCGTAGCTGTTCCAGCCCATGGGAGCCTTTTTCATGGTCATCTTCATCTTCGTTTCAATCCTTTCCCTGTGAATTTCATATTCTCCGGTCTTCCTCCCGTCTTCCGGACATGCCGCTTCACCGCCGTCAGTCCGTGCCATCCAAGATGGCTGCCATCCTGGATGGCAGGAATTCCCTTACCTGATTTATAGCAGGATGTCCGCCTATTTGCAACCCCTTATTTCGGCGTCACCTCATTGCCGGCGGTATCCCGGTATTTCCAATCCACAGCATTTCCGGAGGCATCATAGATATATTCCATTTCCGCATAGCCCTCCGGTATATTAACCGGTTTTTCATCCTTGTCATAATACCGCAGATATTCCAGCTGTCCTGATTCATTGTAGAACCACCGGCATTCCGCATAACCTTTTGTCTTATGCATCACAGGATCTTTATTCACATCCAAATATTGCTTTTTTTTGTATTTTCCCTGCTTATTGTACGTATACCGAATGGCAAAGTACCTCATATCCTTTCGAATTACCGGCTGGTACTCTGGCTCTTCATAAATGTAATATGCATCCCATATCATGCGATCATACGCATCATACGCCATATAATTTACCATGGCCCCGAAATCCTTGCGGACAATCCGCTCTCCGTCCAATCCGTAATACCAAATATAAGCGCGGTTTCCTCTTTCGTCATATTGGTTTTTAATCATGGCACAATGGTATTCTTTATGCAGTACCAGATGATCCTCATCGTCAAAGTAGCTTTCCCATGTGCGCTGGCCCAGCTCGTTATAGGCATATCGGGCTGTGGCATATCCTACATCTGTTCTCACCGCGGGTTTTCCCTGGGAATCCAGATACCCAATCCCCATCCGCCTGCCATATTCATAGTCAATAAAATATGCCGCATAGCCGTGCTCCGGCCTTGACACAGGCTTTCCTTCCGCATCGCAGTAGGTCTCTTTTGTCAGTCTTCCCCAGGCATCATATTCCTGTTTCACCTGCATACATGCCAAATCACTGCGGAGCATCATTTCGCCCTCCGGTGACAGATACTGAATTAAAGTCTGGTTTCCCAGCTCATCATAAGAATAGCGCATTCCATAGCATTTATATTCTTTATGTAATATAGGCTGTTCATCCCTGCCGTAATACATATATTGGCCTTCCCGCCCGTATGCGTCACGTTCCAGCGTTAATATGGCCACTCCAATATCCCGTTTTAATGTCAGCTTCTCCTGAATATTGTAATATCTGTCCTCCACCCATCTATGATAGGGATCATACTCCTTTTCACATATGGCATAGCCCAAATCCTTTCGGATGACTCTCTCTCCTTCTGCATCAAAATAGATTTCCCTTTTTAGATACCCAAAGTCGTCATACTCCTTGAGAATCTGCGCACAGCCATAGTCATCCCGGTTCATCAATTGACCCTCCAGCCCATAGTACCGGATTTCCACTTCATTTCCGTTTTCGTATCGGTTTGTAATCCCGGCACAATCATACTCGGTACTGATCACAGGCCGTCCATCTGCTCCAAGGAAATGCATGGCTGTCCGGCGCCCATAGGCATCGTAGCTGTACGTCACCACTGCATAGCCCAGATCCTTCCTGAGCACCGGGCTACCGTCCAATCCATAATACCTGCCCTCCAGCAACAGCCCGTTTCCGGAATAAATCTCCTCGTAAGAAGCATAGCCCCGCTCCTTACGCACAGCCGCCTCACCCTCTGCGTCCAGATAAGCCTCCCCGATCAGCCGTCCGGATTCATTGTATTTTTTTTCAACCTGGGCACATCCAAGGTCAATCCGGGTCATCAGACTTCTGTCCGGCGACAGATAATGAATCTTTGTGCGGTTTCCTTTTTCATCATAAAAATATTCCATTCCTGCGCAATGATAATGGGAGCTGATAATCGGCTCCTCGTCCATACCGTAATAAGTATAGATCTTTTCCCGTCCCCAGGGATCATATTCCACCTTTATCAGGGCATAGCCATAATCCTTACGTATTGTAAGTCTTGGCTGGGTATCAAAATATCTGCTCTCGCTCCATCTGTTGGTTTTGCTGTCATAAATCTTTTCAAAGGACGCATAGCCCAGATCCTTTCTGATGATCGGATCCTCCCCGGCATCAAAATAGTATGCTTTTACAATATCTCCGGAGCCGTCAAATTCCCGCAAAATTTTTGCGCAGCCGTAATCTCCCCGGTTCATGAGCTCACCGTCCCAATTCAGATACCATATTTCTGAATTATTTCCTTTTTCATCATAAACAGACCTTATCCCGGCGCATTGATATTTTGAGCTGATAACAGGCTTTCCATCCACTCCGTAAAAAGAAGTCAGGCGTGTATTTCCGTATTCATCATATTCCCATTTTATCATGGCATAGCCGGTGTCCTTATCCGGAACCGGCTCTTTACTCAGGCCCGAATATTGCTCCTGTACAAGCTTCCCGTCCTCATAAACCTTTTTAAAAGAGGCATATCCCCGGTCCTTTCGTATCACCAGCCTTCCGTCCACACCAAAATAAGACTCCTGAACCACTCTGCCGGCATCGTCATATTGAACACTTACATAGGCGCAGCCATAGTCGCTTCGATCCGCCGGCTTTCCGTCCAGTCCCAGGTAGCTGATCCGGCTCCGCCTTCCCTGCTTGTCATACTCATATAAAAAACCGGTGCAATGACTCTCCGTACTGACAACAGGCATTCCTGCCTCATCATAAAAACGCTGCGCGCTCAGCTCGCCATATTCATTATATTCGTTGCGTACAACTGCATAGCCTGTATTCTCCCGCAGGGTCAGATCCTCCTTGTCATTGTTATGCGATTTATAATATCTGGTTTCCCGCCAGTTCCCGCGCTCATCATAATACTGCTCATAGAAAGCGTACCCATATCCTTTTCGTATGGCAGGCTGGCCTTCCGCATCGAAATAGCGTTCGCTTAACAGCTTTCCCCTTTTCGAATCGTATTCCCTGAGTACCCGGGCAAAGCCGTAGTCGTCCCGGTTCATGAGCCCGCCGTCCCAATCCACATACCGTGTCTCAATTTCATTTCCATAGTCATCATACTCTGACAAAATCCCGGCGCAGTGGTACTTTGTGCTGACCACCGGCTGCTCATCCGCGTCAAAATAGGTCTGAGAATTCTGATTCCCATTGCTGTCATACTCATACCGGATTATGGCATATCCCGTATCTCTGCGCATCACCAGCTCCTGCCGGCCCTCCGGGAAAGCATAATACCTGCGTTCTTTCAAAGCTCCGTCATCATAATAAAAGCTCTCAAACATGGCGCAGCCGTATTCCTTGCGGACTGCAGGATTGCCCTCCGCATCAAAATATTCCTCCGTTTTCTGCTTCCCATCGTTGTAATAGGTTTTATATACCCGGGCAATGCCGTAGTCGCTTCGGTTCATCAGATTGCCGTCCAATCCCAGATACTGGATTTCCACCAGATTATCGCCCTCATAAATCTCCCTGATTCCCGCACAATGATTTTCCGAATGGATAACAGGCTTCTCGTCCACACCAAGATACTGAAAAAGCTTGTACTGTTCCTCGTCATTGTACTGGCATTTTATGACCGCATACCCGGTATCCTTCCTCAGAATCGGCTTTCCGTCCGTGCCATAGTATCGCCGGCATGATATATTCCCGTTATCGCCGTACTCATAGCTTATTGCCGCACAGCCAAGATCACTGCGAAGAGCAGGACTTCCTTCATCGTCAAAATACTGCTCCTGCTGTAGTTTCCCCTTTGTATATTGATATACGGTATCATATATTCCCGTAGTCTTATCCGGAACAGGACACAGGCTGCCGTTCCGGTATCCTTCATAGCGCCGGCGCACCAGCTGTCCTGCCTCATATTCCTGGTAAACCACCGAATATCCTGTGTCAAGGCGGTTCGCGGGCCTTTCCTCTGCATCCTTATACCATATACGGCTCAAATTGCCGTCATCCCCATACTCATACAGAATCTCCGCCACCATATAGTCATTTCTGTAGGTTATCACACCGTTTTCATCCCGATAGGTTTCCTGTATCAAAAAACCGCTTTTGTCGTACAGCCGCTCCACCGCCGCATATCCCAGCCCGGGAAGATAAACGGGTTGTCCCAGAGAATCATAAAAAGTGCTGGTAATTACCTGGCTCTCTCCCTGCCTGCCATATTGAAAACGCACATAGGAATATCCTTCCTTTTGATTCATTGTCGGTTTATCATCAGCGCCCCAATACTCAACAAACTCTATTTTATCATCGTCTTCTGATCGATATTGCGTTCTTATCACAGCATAACCATCCTCTGTAAGACAGAGTTTGTCATTAAGATCCAGATAAGCCACCTCTATGACCCGCATTTTTTCGTCATACACTACTTTCTTTTTCGCATATCCCGATTCGTTTTGGATATTGATTTTACTGTAATCAAGATATTCTATCAGAAGAGAATTATTTTCAATAGTATTTCGAATTCTCGTATAATTACGCTTTCTTTCGCTGTCATACTCCTGATCGTCTGCCAGGTTATTGGCCTGTCCCCCTTCCTGGCTGTCTGTGCGGTTCCCCGTCTGGTTATTTGTCCGGCCTCCTTCCTGATCATCTGCCTGACTGCCTTCCTGGTTATCTGCTCTGCCTCCCCGGTTATTTGCCGCGTCATAACCGGGGTAGAGTAAATTGCCGGCTTGCCTGACGCTGCTTTTATTCCAAACCTGCGTCCCATACAGCTCTGCCGCACCATTTTTCCCGTCTGCCGCCTGGGCAGTCCTTTCGTCATCCAGAAGAACCTCAATAATTTTGGTTTCTTCTTTCGTTTCCAGGGAAAAACCTATGGTCTGACTGTCCCAGCCATTTATTCTCACAGGCAGTTCATCCACTCCCTCATAGGCTTCTGATTTCAGCCGTGCCGGTTCATATTCATAGTCATACTCATAAGTATATTTGTATACTCCGTTCGCATCACAGCACCAGCTGCCCTGTTTGTCTTTCTGCTGCCGCTGCGTTATATTTCCATTGGAATCATATGTCAGCTCTTCGCAGTAAACGCCATGGAATCCTTCCGTTCGTTCTGTTGCGCTTTCGTCGCTGTAATATGCAATCTTACAGCCGCCCTCCTCATCGTACTGAAAGGTGATCAGCATGATCCCCTGCTTATTACAGGCAGGCATTCCATTTACATCCAGATAACATATGGACTCCAGCCTGCGCTCAGTATCATAGGTATACCTTTCTCCGTTGATGCCATACAGATTGCACATGCCGGCGTTCAGCTTCCGCAGGGCCGGTCTTCCGTCGTAATCATAGCTGCTTTCCAGCTGCCATGAGGTAACGCTGTTTCCCGCGGTCTGCCCCTCCGGAAGGCGAAACAGTGTGGAATTCAGCAGCTGTACCGCCTCCTCCGAGGCGTAGAAATCCACCTTAAGCTTTTCATAGCCGTCCCCGCTCAGCTCCAAAAGCACCTTTCCATTGCTGGCATAATAAGTGATCTTCTCCGGCTCCCGGAAGCCATGCTCCTTTTCCGATTTATAGCGCTCCGATCCAAGAGCGCGGAATTTATCCTTACTCTTTTTGTAGCAATACTCTATGCGGGCCACAGGCTGAAAAAGCATCCTATCATAGGCAGTGGAGTACTGCCGCATAAGCTCCAGCTGACCGTAGGCATCCACATATGTCAGTATCAATCGATGTTTTCCGGGATAATCGTCAATCCTCCAGTATCCCGCCCTATCCTTCCGCTGCTCCTCTGTTAAGGGATCTCCCACCCCGTCAGGAATCCCGTAAAACTCCACCACTTCGTCAAAATATCGTGTTTCACATGTATTGAAATAGCAGAATGATCCTATGCAAACTGCTGCTATAGCTGTTGTGGCAATGCATAACAGGCCCCGCTTCCTTTTGACAATCCCAGCCCAGATGTCTTTCCACCGTCTGACTCCGATCAGGCAGATCAATTCCCAGGCGATCACGGACCATATGATCACAGGCGCTGCAACGGAAAAGTAATACAAAAGTGTTTCTCCCTGATACTCGGCTTCGTCAAAGCTGAGCGAACGATACACCTCGAAAGCCGCAAAGCCCGTAAGCAGCGTGGCAATGTTCATCCAGCAGGCGCTTTTATTCCTTTTCAGCACGGCTTTCTCCAGAAATCCGGGAAATTGCCAAATTTCTTCAACAATCCAAGGGCAGAATTTCCAAAGCCCCTTTGCGGCCTTGGAACACCACCCTCGCAATTTCCCCAGCCCTAAGCGTATCAGCCTCTGTATCTTCTCCATATGCTCTCTCCCCGTATTCCCGGTTCTTTTGTAATCTGCCTGTGCCCGGCCTTTGTTATCTCTCCGTCATCAACAAATTATACTGCACATGAATAATAAAGTCAAGATTCAGACGTCTTCATTTTCGGTTCGTCCGGCTTTCAGCCATGCAAAACCGCCGTACAGGATTTTATTCTCCCATACGGCGGTAACATATAAATCTGTCCTTACGCAATATCCGTCATCAGCTCCAGCACCGTGTCCATACCTTTTTCCACCGCAATCTGCACCGGTGTCTCGCCCTCATTATTGGGCCGGTTATAATCCGCACCCTTTCGGATCAAATAGCGCGCCCCCTCCGCGTTGTAATCATTCAGTGCATAGTGCAGCGCCGTATTGCCCTCGTTGTCCGCCATGTTCACGTCAGCCCCGGCCCGGATCAATTCCTTTGCCGTGTCCTTGGCCGTGTGGAGCATCAGCATGGTCATGCCTTCGTTATCCGCGTGATTTACATCCACGCCGCTTTCCAGAAACAGAGGCAGCAGCTCAGTGTTCCGCGCCTTAAGCAGCATAAACGGCGTCCTGCCGCATTCGTTGGGAAGATCCAGGTGCTTCAGGCTCTTCAGCACATCGGCCCTCTGTTCCGCCTCCAGCTTCCTGCCGTATCCCTTCTCCATAAGGGCAAGATGAGCCGGCGTATCCCCCTTTAATGTCTTCATCGTATCATCGGCTCCGGCATCCATCAGCAGCTTCACCACGTCCGCATGTCCATTGATGCAGGCCAGATGAAGCGGCGACATTCCTGCCTCCCCGGGCTCGTCCGTGGTAAGATTCACATCCACGCCCATTTCTATCATAACCCGGAGCATACCTGCGTGACCGTTTTCCGCCGCGTTATGAATTGCCGCCCTTCCTATATTGTCCGTCTGTTCCATGGACTCCCTGGAGAAAAGCTTTGCCGCCTCCTCGCAAAGGGCTTCATCCTCACCGTCTCTGCTCCATTCCAGAGAGGCCAGGATATTTGCCGGGGTCCGTCCTTTCACCACTGCTCTTTCCATATCCACGCCCAGCTTCATCAGCTTCCTGACAACACCCATTCTGCCTATATGCAGACACTCATCCCGCAGGCAAAGGATTTCTCCATGATAATGAAGCGGAATAGTGAAATCGATCCCCGCCTCCCTGCAGACATCCAGCACATGAGCCTCCTCGTCGGACACCAGGGCATTGTGCAGAATCCCCGTGATTTCCCCCAGCTCATCTTCATCGTCCGGATCCAGCTGGCGGATCAGCTTGCCGGTCATATACAGCGCAAGACTTAAGGAATCCTTATTATCACTGTTTACACTTCCAAAACAGTTGCTGGTAATCTGCTCCAACGGAAACAGCTCCATTTGAGGCGCGGGAGATGCCCCATGATCCTTCAGCGCAATGTACATGGCCTGATCTCTGAACTCCGCCGCATGCACTATAGGAGTCCTCCCCTGGCCATCGGCGGCATTCACCATTTCCGGACACTGCTTCATCAGCTTCATCGCCGCCGTCACATGGTTGTTTTTCCTGGCCATCATCAAAAGCGTGTTGCCGTCCTCATCCACATACCCCGTATCTGCGCCCTTTTCCAAAAAAACTTCCGTCAGCGGCCAGGTGTAGCCGGAGCTGTACTGGGTGGACAGAAGCTGTTCCAAAGGCGTAAGCCCGGCATTATTCTTCCTGTTGATATCGCAGGTAAGCAGACGGGCGATCTCCCCTCTCTGCTCCACACTGTTCTCCAGGCATTTAAAATCAATTGTCAGCAGATCATCCTGAAACCGGGGATATGCCAGAAAATGATATGCATTCATGCCCCTCTCGTCCAACTGGGCATCGCTGGCCCCATGCTCCAGCAGAAGCCTGACCATGGCCAGATTCCCCCTCACACAGGCCAAAAGAAATGGCGTCAGACCATGCCCCTTGCTGTCGGGCAGATTAACCTCATCCCCCTCTATCCTTCCGTCACTGAGTATTTTCTCCACCGTCCCGTAGAAATTGTGCCATACCAGCAGATGGAACAGAGAAAGCCCCGCCCCGCCTGTTGTAGAAAGCAGCGCTTCCTTCCCGCATTCCGCCAGGCATTCTTCCGCCTCCTTTATGGTTTTTTCCTCAAGCATGTCATACTGGTAGGTGGCATCTTTGTGATTGCCCTCCCACCAGGGAATAAACCTGGCCCGGTTAAATTTTTCGCTGGATTCCACCAGCAGCTCTGTCAACTCCTTTACGTCCATGACTCTCCTCCGCAATTTTTCCACCTGTGCGGCTGCAATCCAATGGTCTGCCTGCATGCCATTTATGGCAATGCAGGCGGGCCGTTGGATTAGCAGCCCACTCCCAAATGAGCAAAATGCGGATGCGCAAGCAAACGCAGAAGCGCGTAAGCGCGGATTTTGCGAATGTGGGAGTCAGGTTGGATGCTCCAAGGAGCGTCCAACCGCACAGGTGGAAATTTTTCTTGAAACAACTTTCCTGACCGGAAAGATCTGACAGCTCTATTTTAAACGTTATGATAATCGAAAACAATATTTTTCAATGTAATATTCCTTAAACTTTTATATAAATCATTTCTGATTTTCTGATAAGAGCAGTCCAATATGCCTTCACATGCACTACCGGCCAGCTGATCCTTACATCTCCACAAGCATCGCCGCCTCATAATCCCCCAGGCTGCCCGAAAAGGGCTCTTCGCTTATCAGATTCCGCCAGCCTTCCAGCTCCGGCAGGGCAGCGCTTCCCTGTCTTACATGAAAAATCAGGAGGACGCGCCGCCCCTCCCAGCTTCTTTCCATATAAAGAACTCCTGCGTCATCATCTGCGTACTGTCTTGTTATCCTTCCCTTTGTCAGCGCCGGATATCGGTGTCTGATCTGAATCAGCCTCCGATAATATGTCAGACATTCTCTGTTCTGTCTGCTTTCATCCCAGAGCATCCCCCGTCTGCAGTCCGGGTCCGGGCCGCCCTCCATTCCCACCTCATCTCCGTAATAAATCATGGGCATGCCGGGGAGCAGAAGCTGCAGAGCCGCCGCCAGCTTCTGTTTCCTGATATCATTTCCGGCGCTGTGCAAAAATCTGGCCGTGTCATGACTGTCTATCATATTCCACAGATATCCCTCCAGACATTTATTCAAATTCCCCTTCACAAAATTCAGGTTTTCCCAAAAAGCCGAAGGAGCACATTTTTCCAGGGCAATCAAATCCATGGCCGAATCGTAAAAAGGATAATTCATTACGCTGTCCCACTCATCCCCCTCCAGGAAATCGCCGGCATAATGCCAGATCTCTCCCACCAGCAGAATATCCTTCTTTACCGCCTTCATCTCTCTGCGGAACCGCTTCCAGAAGCCGTGGCTGATTTCATCCGCCACATCCAGCCGCCAGCCGTCGATATCACATTCCCGGATCCAATATGCCGCCACATCGATCACATAATCCGCAGTCTCCGGGTTTTGGAGATTCAGCTTCGGCATGCAGCCGGCATAACTGAAGGTCTTGTAGCCGGGCCTTTTCCCCCGCTCCGCCACCACAGGAAGGCTTTCGATGTAATACCAGTCCAGATATGGGGACTGCTCCTGCTTTTCCCGGATATCCTTAAAGGCAAAAAAATTGATTCCCGTATGGTTGAACACACCGTCCAAAATCACATACATTCCCGCCTCATGAGCCAGCCCTACAAGCTCCTTTAAATCCTCCTTGTCCCCAAAGGACGGATCAATCCTGTAATAATCGTCAATATTGTATTTATGAGTGGAATCGGAGCAAAAAATGGGAGTCATGTAAAGGATATCCACTCCCAGCTTCCTGATATAATCAAAATGATTGATTATGCCTCTCAGCGAGCCCTTCAAATCGGCTTTATGACCGATGGGCGCCTGATACCATTCCTCCTTTGCCACATCCTGATCCGCGGCAAAACGGGACGGAAAAATCTGGTATACCACCTTATTTTCGGCCCATGCCGGCAGCCGGAATGACTCCTCCTCCCGAAGCGTCTGGGGACAGTCAAACATTCTGTCAATATCCGTAATACATTGGTCATAAAAACCATGATTGCCATAATAGACCACATTTCCCGATCGATCCTCTATCTGAAAAAAATATCTGAGACAAACTACATCTATGTCAATCTCTGCTTCGTAATAATCTATGTATTTGTCGGAACAGACAATTGACATTGCACATTCCTGCCTCGTATCCATGTATCGAAGGGGCAGATATTTATTCTGTGTATGAAGAATTACCCTGTACGCATCCCCCCGCTTTACTTCGAGCCTGATCAAAAAATGCCCCTTGGTCATAGCATAACAGTATCTTTTATCCGCAAAATGTCTGATTGCCGCGTATTCCATATTGCCTCCCGTTCCTTTCTGCTGCCGCCGCAGCCCTGCCCGCGTCTGCCGCCTGCTTATTCTTTTTTTGCCTGCGGCTCCGCTTACTTGCATTATACTCTTATACATGCTAGAATTCTTGTAAAATAATCCTTTCATTTTGACACAATCCTATTTTTCATGTGTGCAAAAAACCTCCGGAGGTACCCTATGGACCATACGCCCGTCCACGAAACCAAAACTCATGGAACTGCCGCTTTCCCGTTTACTGTTTATCGGGGAATCATCCCTGATCTCATTCAGTCCTTTCCTTTGCACTGGCATGATGATTTTGAACTGATCTATTGCGTCCAGGGACAGATTCAGGCCACCGTATGGGGACAGTCATATACTCTCTGCGCCGAAGATCTCCTGGTGATTCTTCCCCGGGCGGTACATTCCATCAATCAGTGCGGCAGCGAAACCGGGAAGTATTTTAACATTATGTTCCAACCTGCCCTTTTCAAGGGCGCCGGGGAGGATCCCTGCTATGAAAAATACGTTCAGCCCTTCCTGAACGGAGAAAAAGCACTGGAATGCTTCCATCCGTCAGATTCTGCTTTTAATCGTGCCGTGACTCCATGCATTTTATCAATGCTTGCGCATCGCAGGGACAGCACCTCCACCCATGAGCTGCTGATCAAGTCCAACCTGTTTTTGCTTCTCCACCACATGAATCAGCAGAGTATGACCCTCCGGGACCACCGCTTTCTGCAGTTGGCCTACAGCCGGCTGAAGGATTCGCTTTATTATGTCCAGCATTTTTATGATCAGGATGTTTCCGTGAAGACAGCCGCCAGTCGATGCGGCTTTTCAGAAAGTCATTTCATGAAATTGTTTCGGGAATTTACGGGGATGAGCTTCAATGCCTATCTGGTCAATTACCGGCTGGAGCTGGCCGCCCGGCAGTTGTCAGCCACAGAGCTAAAGGTAATAGATGTGGCGACAAACTGCGGTTTCCATAACCAGTCATATTTTTCCAGGGCTTTTCGGAAAAAATATCAGAAGACCCCATTGGCATACCGAAGAGAGACACACTTAACAGAAAAAGGCGCCATGGAATCCGGCCAGACATAAGCCGGGGCGAAGAAGCCTTTTATCAGCTTTTCTTCCAATACATTCTGGCCTCATAAGGACGCAGGACGGTTGTCTGACCCGCATCCTTATAGCTGCACACAAGAAGCTCCCCGGCATCGTCAAGCTCTTTCAGGGAAATATCTATGGTTTTATCATAGAAATTGCAGACCACAAGAAGCTGCGACCCGGAATCTGTCCTGGTATAGGCAAAAATATTTTCATCCTCCTTCAGCAGCATCCGAAATTCTCCGTCCACAAAAACAGGATATTCCTTGCGCAGGCGGATCAATTTCCGGTAGCAGCCGAAAACGGAATCCTCAGCCGCCGTCTGTGCCGCCGCGTTGATCTCCTTGTAGTTGGGATTTACTCGAATCCAGGGCGCCGCAGCCGTAAAGCCTGCATTTTCTCCGTCGTCCCACTGCATGGGAGTCCTGGCGTTATCCCGGCTTTTCGCATAAATGGAAGCCATGATTTCCTCTTCTTTATAGCCCTTCTCAAGACGCTCCTGATACAGATTCAAGGTTTCAATATCCCGGTATTCTTCCATTTTATACCGGACGTTGGTCATTCCCAGCTCTTCCCCCTGATAAATATAAGGTGTTCCCTGCATTCCATGCAGGAGAATCGCCAGCATTTTCGCGGATTCCACCCGGTATTCATCGTCATTTCCCCAGCGGGAAACGATTCTGGGCAGATCATGGTTGTTCCAGAAAAGACTGTTCCACCCTTTCCCATGCAGCTGTGTCTGCCAGCGCTCGAAAACCTCCTTCAGCTTCAGAAAAGGCAGCGGCGCCAAATCCCATTTCTCCTTTCCCGCCATCTGATCCAGGCAGATATGTTCGAACTGAAATACCATAGACAGTTCACTATTGTCCGGATTACTGTATAGCTTTGCAAGCTCCAGCGTGGCTCCCCACGCTTCGCCCACCGTGACCAGATCTGCCTTCTGAAAGGTCTCCCGGCTCAGCTCCCGCAGATATTCGTGAAGCCTTGGTCCATTGCAGGTGATCTTTTGGTCTGGTTCCTTGGCAATCTGATCAATCACATCCAGCCGGAAGCCGCCCACACCCTTTCCGATCCACCAATTTATCATATCATAAATTTCCCGGCGCAGCTTCGGATTCTCCCAGTTCAAATCCGGCTGTTTTACGGAAAACTGATGAAAATAGTACTGCTGCACCTCCGGCACCCACTCCCAGGCCGGCCCCCCGAATGCCGCCCGCATGTCATTGGGAAGCTCGCCTTCCCTGCCGTCCCTCCAGACATAATAATCATGATACGGATTTTCCCTGCTCTTTTTGGCTTCCTGAAACCAGGGATGCTCATCCGAGGAATGGTTCAGAACCAAATCCATAATAATACGGATATGGCGCTTTCCTGCCTCCGCAATCAACTCCTCCATGTCCGCCAGAGTTCCGAACATGGGATCGATGTCCCGATAATCAGATATATCATACCCGTTGTCATCCTGAGGAGACCTGCATACCGGGGAAAGCCAAATGGCATCTATTCCCAGATTCTCCAGATAATCCAGCTTCGAGATAATTCCCTGCAGATCGCCTATACCGTCGCCATTACTGTCTGCAAAGCTGCGGGGATAAATCTGATAAATCACCGCACTCTTCCACCATTTGCTTTCGTTTCCGTTTCTTTTTTCTTCCATTGTGCCGCCCTCCTGCATTTTTGATAAATTTTTTTTCGCTCTCATATGAACTTTCGATAATATCTGCTTTTACCACGTCTTTTTCCGGTATGCCTGCTCTTAAAGTGAGAAATATTGTGTTGTAAAAAGCATCTTAATTATACACTTCCCGTCCTTTTTTGTATACAACAAACTCCTCCGACTCACGACAAACGGATGCGTAAATGAAACAGCCGCCACTACCCGCAAATAGTGAAGGCTGACCTCGTACAGCACGGCCAAGCCCATGCAATATCCATTCTCCCGGCTCCATCGTCTCTTCAAATCTTCAAATTCCATCCTTAAAAATTGGCACCTTTTTTTGTTTTTCGACATATAATACTTGCAAACCTATTTAAAAATTCAATCAACACACCATCTGATTAAGGAGCGCCATGCCTAAAGAAACTGAATGGAACAAACATTTTAACATCGGAATTGATTCCATCGACAATGCTCACCGAAAGCTTTTTTCCATCGTATGCAGGTTAATCCATCTAAGCGTCGATGAAAATAACGGACATTGGGCATGTGCCGAGGGTATCAAATACTTTAAAAACTATGCTGCAGAACACTTTGCTGATGAAGAAGCCTACATGCAGTCAATCGGTTATAAAGATTATGCAATACACAAGCGCCTGCATGATGACATGCAATATAAAACACTTCCGGCACTGGAAAACGATCTTAACGAATCAAATTACTCACAAGAATCTATTCAGCACTTTCTCGGCATCTGCCTCGGCTGGCTTACTGCACATATATTAATTGAAGACCGCGCCATTACGGGTAAAGTAGCAAACAGATGGAAGCAGGACCACACCGGAGCCGATATGGATGCCCTGAAAAACGCCCTGACTATGACTATACAAGAAATTTTCAGGTTACAGACGGAAATTGTAAGTGAACATTACAGCGGAGAAGATTTTGGAACCAGCCTGATTGTCCGATTGACATATATCTCGGCAGCCTCAAAAAAGCTACAGATTTTCATGGTTCTGGAAAAGAGTCTGGTATTGAAAGCCGTCAGCGCTATGCTGGATATGCCGCTGACCAAAATGGATAAGCTGGTCATGAATGCAGGTAAAGAGCTTTCACTGCGGATCGCAGAACAGCTTGGGATGTATTATCGCTTGTCCGGGCAATACCAATTGGAAAGCAGTCATCTGATGACAAGCGAACAATTCAAAAACGCATTTTATTCTGAAATTTTTGATTACAGCTTATTATTTAATACCGGACACGGTTATTTTGCCTTTTGCGCCAAACTGGATTAAACCGACGGACGGCAACAGGCCACAGCAACCTGTTGTTGCCTGCGCCGTCCTATGGTAATCCTTTAGAAAGTTCTCACACCATCCACCCCGCAAACACCACACTGGCCACAGTGCCCGCCAGCGTGGCCAGCAGGGCCCCGGTCAGGGTGTAGCGGGTCTTTGTGACTTTCGCCGCCAGAAAATAGACGCTCATAGTGTAGAAAACCGTTTCCGTGCAGCTCATGAGAATAGAGGTCAGCATCCCTGCGTAGGAATCTGGTCCGGAGGTGCGGAAAATGTCCAGCACCAATCCTGTAGCCGCAGAGGACGAAAACAGCTTCACCACCAGCAGCGGCATCAGCTGAACAGGCAGACCAACCACCACCGCGGCTGGTTCCAGAAGGCCGCCCAGCACATCAAAAAATCCCGAGGCACGCAGCATCCCCACCGCCACCAGCAGACCGATTAATGTAGGAACAATATCCACCACAATCTTCAGACCGTCCTTAGCACCCTTCAAAAAAGTCTCATACACCTTTACCCTGGAGACAAATCCATATCCCACAATAAAGAAAATCAGAATAGGAATGATAATTTCCGATAAATGCGCCAGTGTATTCATACCGCCTTCCCTCCTCTGTCTTTTCCTTCTGCAGATAATGCCTTGTATGACTTCTCCTGTACCTGAGCCTGGGCATTCCGGCTGCCTGTGTGGTCCTTTATTTTACAATACACAATTGCGATCAATGTACTGACCAAAGTAGCCGCAATGGCCGGCGCAATAATCGCCGTGGGATTGGCACTGCCGTACTGGCTTCTATAAGCAATCATATTCACGGGAATCAGCTGCAGGGATGAAATATTTAAAATCAGAAAATTGCACATCTCATTGCTGGCGCGCCTGCCCCTGACCGCGCCTTCCCTTCGTCCGGCCGCCCGGCCTTTTAAGCTTCCCCGGCCATAACCTGCCTCCCCGGGCCCCGCTTCCAGATATTCCGGGTTGCCCCGCTGTGCCTCCAGCTTTGCCAGCTCCTCCATGGCCTTGAGCCCCTTTCATGTCAAGCCCTTGTTCCAAATTTTTTTATTTTTTTAAGGCAAAATGTTGCTGTTTGTCACATCAAAAATATTTCTCATCTCATCTTTAAATTGAAAGACAATTTCAACCCTGTTCTTTCCGTAGACATAGATTGCAGAGACCAGCTGCTCCACCACTTCCCTTGACAGTACGGTTAATTCCTCTTTTCCTTCCAGCAGTGGCAAAAGCTTAAGCGCCTCCAACGTAAAGTCCTCTTTTTCCCTTTCAAACTGCTCCAGCTGAAGTCTATATTCTTCCTGCAGACTCAGATTCTTTTGCCGCAGCTCCTGAAATTCCTTTCCGCTGATCTCCCCATTTTTATACCTTTCATAGGATGAAAAGCTTTCCTCCCTGCACTTCTGCAGTTTACTTTGAATCTGCTTTTGCTCTCTCTCTTTCTGCCGCCCCTGTTGCTTCATCACATCATCATGCAGTGCCAACAGTTCCCTGATACCTGCTGCCAATGCCGCCTGACGGATGACAGCATTTTTCACCGCTTCAATTAAGTCATCCTCCCTGATATTTTCCCCACAGCATCCGGGAGCCTTTACCTCGTAATAATGCCTGCAAAAATAAGTGGCATTCTTACGATTCCTTCTGTTCATGTTGTGCTTGCAGCCTCCGCACTTTACGAATCCCTTAATGGCAGAGATTCCGCTGCCCTTCAGCCGCTTTTCCCCTCCACAATAACATTCTCCATTCTCTGCACTGCAATTGTCACCACCGTCCGTCCTTCTTCTTTTTTGTGATGCCTTATCTTTTGCTTCCTGCTCCATTTTGCTTACCTGGTCAAACAGTTCCTGAGCAATGATTGCTTCATGAGTATTTTCACATATTTTCCACTGGCTTTCCGGCAGGCATTTCGTTCGTCTGGAGCCTACTTCCGTTACTTCTTTTTTATGAAATACCGTATTTCCCACATAGACAGGATTCCTTAATATTCTTCCTATGATAGAAGCATTCCAGTATTTCTTCCCCTCTTCGTATTTCCAGTGCTGTGCCACACCCTTCTGCTTTGCATACTCCTGAGGCGTCGGCAGCTTCTTTTGATTCAGACATCTGGCTACCTCCGCTTTTACCCCGCATTGAATATAAAGCTCAAAAATCAGGCGCACCACATCCGCCGCTTCTTCGTCCACCACCAGCCGGTTATGGTCATCCTCCGCTTTTCTATAACCATACACCGCAAAGCTGGCCATATACTTTCCGCGCATCCGTTTATGAAACAGGTCATTCCGAATTTTTATAGAGTTTTCCTCGCTGAAATAATCATACATCAGATTTTCAAACGCAACATCCATATCCGGCGTAATCCTCAGATAGTCATTGCTGTCAAAATGATTATTCACTGCAATGAAACGCACATCCAGAAGCGGGAATATTTTTTCTATATAATTCCCAACCTCAATGTGGTTCCTTCCAAAACGGGAAAAATCTTTCACTATGATTCCATATATCTCTCCGGATCTTACATCCTCCAGCAACTGCTTTATCCCAGGACGTTCAAAGTTCTTACCGCTATATCCGTCATCTATGTATTCCCTGACCTGATAGCTGTCGGCTTCCGGCATTTCTCCTGCATATTTGCGAAGAATATATCTCTGGTTTGTGATGCTGTTACTCTCATCCACCAGATCGCCGTCCTCCTTCGACAAGCGTAAATACAATGCCATGATCATTGATTTTCTGCCCTCACTTCCACCCATTCCTTCAACAGGTCAAAGCTGTCCTGATAACGAAGCTTTACCTCTATCCGATTATCGGGAAATACTTCAATCCGCTCAATACAGGTTTGTACCATCTCTTCCGTAAGCCTCCTTTTCCCGCCAACGGCCATCCACTCACGAAACATCCTCCTTATGGATAAACTCTGACGTTTCAGTTTTTTCTCTTCCTTCTCCAAATCTGCTGACTGTTCCTTGCAGGAACCCAGTTTTTCCAGATAAGTTTTCCGAAAATCCTGAAACCTCTCAGATGTCACTTTGCCGGCTGTGTATTTTGCATATTCCCTTAAATAGTCCTGCTCCAGCATGGTTTGGCTGTTAGCGATTCTCTGTCTTGCGCTCTCCAGTTTCTGAAGCCTTCCCTCAAAAGAATATTTAACATTCTCATCAACCAGTTTCTTCAGACCTTTTATCAGGGACAACTGCTTTCGGACAGATGCAGAAAGAATATCACACAGCTCACCCTCTTCTATACTGCCGGAATTGCAGTTCTCCGGAATTCTTGTATGCATACCACAATGATATTCCTTATATCGTTCTTTTCCGCCATTTACGGTGCGGTAATTTACTCTTCGTATCATTGCTGTACCGCAATTTCCGCAAAACAGCTTTCCCTGAAAAATATTCCCTTCAAACACCTTAGAATCTTTTACCCGATCAGATTCTTTTCGATATCCGATATATTCCTCCTTCAACTGCTCCAGCCTGTTTTGCACTTCCCTGAACAGATCTTCCCTGATAATCGCCGGATGATTGCCCATTAGCAGCACTCTTTCTTCCTCCGGAACGATGGTTGCTTTTTTCCCCTCAAATAAACTCTGTGCCGTCTTATGCCGCACAATCGTTCCAATGTATACCGGGTTCCTCAACATACGGTTTACGGCAGACATCTGCCAGATTTTCAATTCGTCCTCCGCCTCCTGACGGACTCTTCCCGTCTGCCGGTATTGTTTCGGAGTAAGTATTTTATTCTGATGAAGATACTGGCATATGGCATATTTGGAAGTTCCTTGCGAATATAAAGAAAAAATCTCTCTTACAATCTTCGCCGCCGGTTCGTCAATGCAATAGTTTCTGTTATCCTTGTCCATCTTATATCCATATGGCAGGGTTGCGGAACGGTAAAATATCCCCTTCTCCTGTTTCATCAAAAATGTACTCCCCACTTTCTTCGATATATCTTTCGCGTACATTTCGTGCATCAGGTTTTTCAAAGAAATAAGTAATAGTTCCCGGTCACATTCCGGATCATCGCTGTCAAACCGATCCACAATGGAAATAAACCGCACTCTCAGAAACGGAAATACTTTTTCTATATAATTTCCTGCTTCAACACACTCCCTTCCGAAACGCGACAGATCTTTTACAATAATACAGTCTATCTCTGCATGCCTGAGATCAGCCATCATCCTTACAAATGCGGGCCGTTCAAAATTAGTCCCTGTCCTTCCGTCATCAATATACTCTCGTTCAATCACAATATCGGGAGCCGCTTTTACATATTCTTTCGCAAGCCGTCTCTGGTTGTCCAATGAATCGCTTCCGGTATAGTCACTATCCACCGACAGCCTCAGATAGTTTCCTGCGCGCCAGATCTTCTTGCCCTTTCCACCTGCTGCCCGCTGCTTCAGATACCTGTCTGCAGTCCTTGCCATTATAATTCACCTCCCGCCATCTCGGGCAGCATCCCGGCAATCCTGTGCACTGCCTTGAATTCGTCTTTATACCGGAAGATAATCTCCATTTTTTTTCCCTCATGTACAATAATTTTATCTATCAGCTGTAGCACAAGTTTTCTGTCGAGCTCCTTAATGTTCCTTTCATGGGCAAACCTTTTCACCCACTCATTTGTCAACAATCCTTTCTGAAATACAGTTTCCACTTCCTTTCGAAGTTTGCGGGCGGCCTCTTCCGCAGCCTCTGCCCGCTCCGAATATATCTTTGCAAACTGCAGGTACTCTTCCTTGGATATTACACCCTCAAGAAAATCCTTATGCAGAGAGGCCTCCATCTTTTTGCACTGGCTTGCTTCCTCATATTTCATCAGGATCTCCTGGTCATTTGCCAGAACATCCTCACTCTTTATCTCCATAGCGTTAATCTCCTGTACCAGCTGATCTAAGTCTGCAAGCTGATCAATATGACGCTTTATGGAATCCAACACAATGTCTCTGACCACACACTCTTCTATACTATGTCTGGTACAGCCCTGCCCTTTGTTATGGGTAGAACAGATATAATAAACATAGGTATTTACTTTCTGCTTTTTTGACCGTCTCACCATACTTCGTCCACATTTATCACAGAACAATATTCCCGAAAAAAGATAGGGAATTTCCTCCGCAGGTGCTTTTCTGGTATCTCGACAAAGAAGCCTGGATACACCCTCAAAATCTTCCTTGCTGATAATCGGTTCATGTCGTCCCACAGTAACTGCCCATTCCGCCTCCGGCTTATTGATAATCTTATCCAGTTTATAGTTTACTTTTTCTGTTTTGCCCTGCTCCATCATACCAATATAGATACGGTTCTTCAGAATTCGTATGACCGTTACCGCTGACCACTGCGCTTTGGATTTTCTCTGAAAGCCAGATTTATAATTGGTACCGAGAAGCCTTTTATATTCAGATGGTGCCAGCACACCCAGCTGATTGAGTTTCGTAGCGATTCTATCGGCGCTCAGTCCCTCCAGCCTCCATGCAAAAATCTTCCTGACGATATCGGCAGAATATTCGTCCGGTTCAATTCGATTCTTGTCATTCTCCGATTTTTTATAACCATATGCGACAAAGGACCCCACATACAACCCATTCTCCCGCATTACCTCCTGATGACTGCGCACTTTTCCCGATATGTCCCGGCTGTAACTGTCATTTACAAAATTCTTTACCGGAATCAACAGGTTTACATCACTCTGCGAAGCGGTAAGACTGTCAAAATGATCCAGCACAGACACAAAGCGCACATTCAGGGAAGGAAATATTTTCTGAACATAACGTCCGGAGTCGATATAGTCGCGCCCCAGCCTGGATAAATCTTTTACGATGACCATATTCACCTTACCATCGTAAATATCATTACACATACGCTTAAATTCCGGACGTTCAAAATTCAATCCGGTATAACCATCATCAATATAAACGTCATAAAGGGTAACTTCCTGCATGGAATCCAGTTCTTTGATAATCAATGCCTTTTGATTGGCAATGCTGTTGCTCTCTGTCTTATCTGCCTTAAACGACAGATCTTCATCCTCCTTGGACAAACGGAGATACACAGCAGCCATATAAGATTTGTCTGATTTGATTTTTCCCACAATATGTCCTCCTGATTTTACAGTGTCGAAATAACCATAAAATCAGGGTTCCACATCGATTTTGTCCCGACTTTATTTTATCATATGGAATCTCATTTGTCTAATATAGAAGCGGAATTATACGAAGAAAATTCAACATTTAAATCATGCAGAATCTGCTGCCTTCAAAATCATTTCCTTCAGCCGATCCGCCAACGTCACCGTTGTATCCTCAAATCCAATCTTGACTATGTAGTCTCCATATCGATAGCAATAAGGATTTTTGATCTGCCTGATGAAATCTTTCACTTTTCCTTCCCGATTTTGGCTCGAATTAACCTTAACCCTTCTGATATCCACCAAATTCTCCGGTTCCACTTTTGTCACATCGATGTTTCTCATCTCTTCTATCTCCAAAGAGAACACTTCCCTTCCGATTACCTTGTCTATATCTCATATATATTTTGTACTGCTTGTCTGATATGCAATCGTTATCTGCCGTTTTCTAAAGATTAAATCTGCTTGTTCTATTCTTCCAGATGTACCAGATATTTCGCATACATAAGGATATTTTGTACTCCCCAAATGGCATATTTCCCCAAATATCACCAGGCTGATATTCAATTGCCAAGGTGCACTGCGGCTATTGACCGCAAGCCTGTCAAACTTATGTCAGCGATTCTCTATTTTCTACTATAAATTCCAAAAGCCTGGTTAAGAATAACGCTTGTTCATCCGTACTGTTTAACAGAATATTCTGGGTCCTTTCGAGGCAGCCTCCTTTTACTGATTTCTTGTCATTTTTGATTACTATCTCCATTTCTAGAATTTCGATAATCTTTTTATATGTGCTAATACCGGGTTGTCTTGTACCTGCTTCGATCTTTTTCAAATGCGACTCACTGATCCCCGCAGCTTCGGACAATTCAGTCTGTGTCATCCCTTTTGTCTCACGCAATATTTTTATTGTATCCCCTATATTTGTACCTCCGATATTTATCATGCTTGTACCTCCGGTTAGTGTGCTTATTATAATTGTATTGATATCTTTTGAAAAGGGACTTACTGTGTCCTTTTTTTTAAATCTGGGCAGTTCAGATAATTCCCCTATTTTTGATATTTTTTGCCGCCAATAGCTGCTCATTCTCAACATCCTTTTATAAATTCAGTCACTTTATTTCTTCCCTATATGAAAAAACAGAACTCCTTTTGAATAAGATTTTATTTGTTTCGTCTTATTCAAAAGGAGCTCCTATAGCGTTTTTCGTTAACCACCAGTATATACCTACCATAAGTAAACTGTTTAAATGGAAAGCCTTGTGGGCAAAAGAGTATTCTTAGAAAATATGCGGCAAAAAAATGACAGCAAAATGCAGTCATAATTCTTACCTGATATAAATGTTCTCTGCATAGGCTCCTACTGTTATTCCAGCCTCTTCCAGTGTTTCTACCCTTTTGCCACGAACACATAGGTTTTCGATTGTCACATCAGAAACCTTGCGTTCCACATCATAACCACAAATACACGATTTTTCTTCTCCTTGTCCCGTATAGAAGATATTTTTAAAGCTGATACATTCAATTCCGTTTCCTGGCACAGGGTTATAATCTGGGTTGCGCTTTACCTGAATATCCAGAATTTTTCCATGTACGAAAGGTTCTATCCTTATATCTTTATAACAAACATTCCTCACTGTATTTTTATCCCCGACATTAATCGTCATACATCCTAAATAATTCGCTTGATGTTCCCGGTGCTCCAGAATATCCAAATTTTCAAAACGTATTTCTTCCAGAATGTTTCCCTCATGCTCATAATCCCCATGTGTTCCTATCACAGTGGGATGAGCTACATCTGCCCAAAGCGAACATCCAGTTACGCATATATTTCTGGTATTACCATTATAATCCCATCTTCTGCCATAAATAGCCACGCAATCATCAGATGTACGCAAAAAACAATCTTTTACCACGATATCCTGACTGCTCATGATGTCTACTCCATCTGACCAGCCTTCACAGCTAAAAGCCATAATATCTTCAATCCATACCTTTTCTGACCCACCTATATAGATACTGTAGTGGGGCGGATTCAACAGATGAATTCCTTCTACTTTGACATTTTGACCATGGCTGATACGAATCGCATTCAAACCGCTGAACCGTTCAAAATTGGCAAGATAAAGACAGCCTCGTCCAAAAATCCTGACATTTTCTGCATGGCTTACTATAAATGTCCCTACAAGTATGGCGCCTCCTGCCAGATATACATTGGTATCTGAAGGAATCCGCATTACACATTCTTCCAGATAATGAAGACCTGGGCCAAAATAAATCGTTCTTCCTGCAGGCATCTTCTCCACTCGCCTAATCATCTCTTCTGTCCTATGAATGGAGACACCGTTTTCATTACCTGACAAATATAATGTCATATCACTCTTCGGATCCGGAATCTCTTCCTGTATCGCTCCCGCAAACAGATGCAGATTGTGAAAACGCTCTTTATTTACTTCAATCGACAACTTTAACGGACGATTCAGTTTAAGTCGTATTGTTTTTGAATCATATTCTGCAATAATTCCAGCCGACAATGGCCGAACATCCACCTGATAAATAAAAAGAAGAGCAGGACAGATAATTTCCACATCCACTTCACCGGAAAAATCAAAATAAGCCATGGAAGCAGTGCGTTTTTCATGCATATCCACCTTTATTTGGTAACAAGAAAGTTCCTGCCACTCTTTTTGGCCACAAGCTCTTACCCTAACAACAAAATCATGCTGTAATACCGCCCCTTTTGGAGCAGTATAATTTATAACTGTACTCATAGGCGCACCTCCTTTTCACCATACAATACAGCAGTCGTTTGTACTGCCATTTAGGCACGGAATTTCATTTAGTGAATACAGTCTGACCTGGCTGATACTCCAACCAAAGAGTCTTTCTGTCGAATTCATCTCTGGCAGGCAGCTCCGAAAATACCCATTCCGGTAAAATCGGGGCTGCCACCTCTAATTTTATAAAACACCATCCCGTTCTAGTTCCAGCCACTGATCCGCAGTTTCCTGGACCATATCTTAATCCTGTTACGGCCTTCATGAACATCTTCTATAGGCCCGGCCTTAGGCTGTGTATTTCTTGTCTGTTCGTTGAGATCCGTCTGAATGATGCATGTGGAACCATCCGGATTGTCAAATACCGCCTCCGGAATCCTGGCCATCCCCAATTTTTCTGTGGATATGATCTCCGTTCGGACTTCAAACATTTCATGAGGCAGCGTCATCTCAAGGTAAACCGCATCATCCTCCTCCACAATGCTCACTTCAGGGTCACAGCTGCATTTGCAGCACTCTTTTTCTCTGTCAAAGGAATCAGCTCCTTTCAGATATACGTTGCCGTTTATATATGCTGACTGTCTGACCAACTCAAACTGCTCCACATCCCCGTTTCCAAGAGAACGCACTCTTTCCACATACTCCTCCGAATCGCAGGGCGCCCCATTATACAACGCAGTTCCGTATTTTCTGTTTTCCTCGTCGCCGCCCACAAAAATATTCTGATACCACCTATCGTCAAATCCATAGACAAGAGCCGTTCCCAGCACCTCCGTGGAATGGGGGAGATGATATGGCGTTGCCCGGTTCAGCACGGGATAGGCATTGGTAAACCCGCAGCACAAATTATGAACATAGGCTCCTCCCTGAGCTGCGTTGTCAAACGTATAGGCAGAGGTAAATATATTATTGTCAACCAGATACGGCCCATGAGTCACCTCGATCATAAAGTCCCTGTCGTTCCTGTCATAAATATTACCGCTTACTCTGGTTCCTTGAGCCTGCCAGTCCAGCCAGGTTCCCAGCGAACAGTTGTGGATGTAATTATGACGAATCTGCACATCTATGGCCGCATGAAGCTTGATTCCGGCAATTTCATGCCCAAAAAATTCATGTTTCACCGCAATATTATAAATTTCATTTTCATAAATCTCGCTGAACACGCAGCCCAGATGACCAACGATACCGTTTTGTCCGCAATCATAGATTATATTGTTGCGTATGATATGGGAACCGATCCGTTCTTTACTCCAGCCAATGTTCCGCGCTTTGAACACCGCCTCCATCTGATACTGATATCCCGGTTTCCTGCGGTATCTGAAAAAATCATTGTCTCCGGTGGTGCTTTCTTTTCCGATACTGATCCCGCTGCACTTTGAATCATGGATTATGTTATTCTCAATGATCCATCCCCTGCTCCAATTAGGACCAATCAGCCCCTCCTGCATAGCAGTGGGCGGTGCCCATGAAGTGGCAGCATGCATCATTTCAAAGCCCCTTACTGTAATATAATTCAGTCCGCATTTTTCTGGGAAAAAGCAGGATTTTCTTACATTGATTTCCACCTGTTCGGTGTTTGGATCCTCTCCCTGAAAATTCGCATACAAAGTGGTTTCCTGAGCATCTGTTTCACTATACCACTGATAAAGTGTCCTTTCCGGCTCCAGAATCCGTTCCTCCCGGTTACCCCATGTTCCGTGAGGACTAATCTCCCTCCTGACGGGATGATATACATCTTCCAAAGAGGCCGCCTGATAAAGGGACTTTCCGTTCAGATAGATTTCTCCTGTGGTCACTTCGTAATCCATGGGATTGATGATCCAGTCCCCTACAATTCTTTTCGTATAAGGGTTAAAATCTCCGAAAAATTCGTTTTTGACGGACACCTTCCACACATTGTCCGAAACCTGTACCCAGCCCATGATCCTCTCCGAACCTTTTATAACAACATGTTCTCCTTCCGCCGCCTCATAAACAATTCTGAATTCCTCGTTGAGACCGCCGTTCCGGGGCTTTACCCACTCGCGGTATACCCCTTCATGCACAATGATCCTGTCTCCGGCCCCTGCCAAATCAGCCGCCTTCTGAATACTGAAAAACGGTGTTTTCTCTGTTCCGTCGTTCATATCAGACCCTTTTTTCGATACATGAAAAATATTTCCCATTGCTGCTTTTACCTCCTGTCCTTTTCAATGCCTTACACCATAAATTTTAAAACTGCCAGTGTATACTTCCGCATCATATAGTCATATGCTTTTCTGTCTGCTCTCTCCCGATCCCTCAGATCCAACCACTGTTCCTTAGGAAATACCTTCTGCGGTTCCTCAAAGCTGTTTTCCCATTCCAGTTCACAGTCCGAAACAGAAATAATCTGAAGCTTCTGGTACCTTTGCTCCATCATAATGGAAACTTCCTTTTCTTCGGCAGTCAGATTGGCCAGCTTTACGATAAGATTGCCCTCCTGGTCTAATACTGCCGAATGATACAACCCTTCCGGCTGCGGACTTTGAAATTCATGTTCCAGCGTACTGCCATCAACCTTGACTCTCACACGATTATGGGACACCGTAATTTCACAGTGGTAACGCTTTCCCTGCTCCATAACCACCTGCATCATTCCCACCCCGCAGGTATATCCGTTTACTACACCGTGCAACGTCACTGTACGTTCCCAGCCGTCCATCACCAGCTGAATACAGTTTTTCTCGTCCTTCATTGCGAATTCCAGACGCAGCGCGGTGGTGCCGTGCAACGTCTCCAGCGTTCCTCCTGTCTCTCTGCAATAACAGAAGGAAATCCTGTAATTTTCCCATTCAATATCCGGCAGCCTCTGTTCCTGACAGATCTCAGAAACCCTGAAATCCTCCACTCTTCTCTCTTCTCCAGTGTCCTCGTTATAAATCACCATACCTGTGATATGTGCCCGGAACTGACCCGTATATACTCTGGCAGCTCCGTCAAGCCTTGGCAGAGGCTTTTCCGTTACCGGACAGCCTGATTCCGAACACACCAACGTTTCCCCCTGATAATTCATAAACAGCTTCTGCACATAATAGCTGGGAGTTCCATATATGCTGTGGTTATCATAATGCAGCAGAGTCGTCTTCCAGTTTGTATAAGCCACATGATCCAAAAGAGGGGCATAGCATGCAAGTCCGATTCCTTCCGCCTTTTCCATCCCAATCATAAAGGCGGCTTCTGCCAGCCCATTCCACCAGCTCATGCCATGGGAGGCATATTCTCCCAAAAAGGCCTTTGCCCGCATCCCATAATTGTCATACCTGTGCACATTCGCCACGAACCATTCGGGGCACTGATAAAAATGCTCATCCGAAAATGCCGTATCCGTCTTCTCCGCTTGTCTCCACCCTTTATCAAATTCGCTGCCTGCGGCACAGGGCCCCGCCGAATTGATCAGCAGAATGTCCGGGTAGACAGCTTTCACCGCCCCCGCTATTTTCTCGTATCGCTCATAATACTCATCTCCTACCTCTTCGTTCCCAATCGCAAGATACTTTAAATGAAAGCTTTCCGGATGCCCCATAGCAGCCCGCACCGCTCCCCATTTCGTATGGATTTCGCCATTGGCAAATTCGATCAGGTCAACAGCCTCGTCGATCCATTCCTGCATATCCTCCAGAGAAGCCGCCCTGAGAAAATGGGGATCAAATCCTGCTGAAATCACCGGCAGCGGCTCTGCTCCGATATCCTCGCAGAACTGAAAAAGCTCATAGAATCCCAGACCCAGCGTCTGATTATAATCCCAAGAATTCCTTCTGGCCGGCCTGTCCCACACGTCACCCAGAGTATTCTTCCAGCGGTACATGGCATTTCTGTCTCTCGCTTCCAGAGAACCGATATGCGTCAGACATCCACCTGGAAATCTCAAAAAACGGGGCCGCATCTCCTGAATCATCTCCGCAATATCACTGCGCAGCCCATTTTTCCGCATTTTAAAGGTCTGTATCGGAAATAAGGATATCACGTCAAACTCTGCAGTCATGACCTGCCTCGTCAGTATTACCAGTCTGGCGGACAAATCCGTCTCATCTGATTTAATGACACATTCCAGCTTCCTCCAGCCCCCATTCTCCAGACACAGCACGGCACTGCCGTAGCATTTCGTCCCCTCCTTGTTTTCCAGCCTTATTTCAAACGAACCTGCCATGCTGCCTCTCATCCGGCAGTATGAAGTAAAATAATACTCTTTTCCACTTTCCACATAAAATCCGGATCCGTACCCTTCATTTCTTATACCGCCTCCTTCCCCCTCAGCCAGCACCTCCAGCACCAGATAGTGAGGGTTATTGGTCGTTCTGGGGTCCCACTGCTCTATGTGGGTCTGCACCAGACTGTTTCCTCGCCGGATCTCCTCCCAAGCGGTCATATGATGATAGCTACTGTTGTCCACCTGATCGAACTCGAATGCCCTGTTCCGTACCATCTCGCCGTACAAGCCTCCGTCCGCGGCATGGTTCAGATCTTCAAAAAAAATGCCGAACAGATTCCCTTGTTCCTTGACACGCCGCCCTTCGGACACTTGAACTGTAATTTTTTTCATACTGCTACACCTCCTTCAATCTAACTACAACAACGGACCTCTCCGGAAAAGTAAATCCGAATCTCCTATCCTCCCGGAAACACAGCCGTTTTTCGCTTTGCTCCACCTCCGTCGTCTCCACCTCAGGAAAGCCCTCATCCGCACTGCAGCTTGATTCCCTCAAGGTATAAACATGACATGAATATTCTCCCTCCGGCAACTCTGGCAGCATGATGTTCGCCTCAAAAGGCTCTTCTCTCAGATTCACAGCTTTCAATATGACATCAGATGTAGCATCCTCACGGCTTGCGGTAAAATAGAGAGGTTCCAGCTCCACCGGCTTTATCCTGGCTGTCAGCAATGTCTTTCCGTCTACCCGACCTTCTATCCTGTCATGCGTAATACGCAGTTCCACGTCATATTCATGCTGCCCAGAACTTCCGTATGAGTTTTGTGTCAGCAGACTGCCCCTTCCTCCTATTTCTTCTATTATAACTGCATCCTTATTCTCTCTTCCGCCAAAGCTCCAGATCATTTTGTTCTTTTCGTCCTTTCTTGCAAAATGTATCTGAAATCCGTTGTATTCCTCCAGCTCCCTGACATGGAACCTGAGCACATAATTCTGCGGGCTATCCGCAACAAGCAGCCTCTGCATCTTCTCATCCGACAGTTCCACATCCGGAAAACAGGTCTGTTTCCAGGTATCCTCCTCATAAAGAACCATATTCGTCAAGGAGACCTCTGCTTTATTTCCCCAAAGGTATATTCCACCTCTCTTTTGTTCTGCCAGATCCAAAACCACTTTATTTTTCATTGATGTCTCAAGCCGGCAAGGTAAAAGTTCATCCCCCTGATGATTCATAAAAAGCTTCTGCACCTCATAATTCACTGACCTGCATATTCTCTTATGATCAAACCAGATCATATCCGGCCTCCAGTTCACATAATTCTTATGACACAAAAGCGGCGCATAGCATGCCATCTTAACAGCGTGAGAGGCATTTTGCAGCTGCGTCATAAATGCCGCCTCTGCCAGCGCACTGCCTGCCGTATTGGAGCAGCTTGCATATTCCCCGAGAAAAACATAGGGTTTCTCCTTCTCAAAGGCATCGTACCGATGGATATTGGCTATAAACCATTCAGGAGACATATAATAGTGTTCATCCACAATGTCTGCATCATTCTGCCTTGCGCATGCCCATCCCAGCTCATACTCAGCCCCTCCGCAGAAAGGGCCGCTGCTTCCTATGATTTGGATATCAGGATGTGCGGCATGTATCGCTTGAGAAAAATAAGGAAAACGTTCCCGGAATTCTTCCCCTACCTCTTCGTTTCCTATGCCGATATATTCAAGCCCAAAAGGCGCCGGGTGCCCCAGCCTCGAACGGGCTGCGCCCCATTTTGTGTCCGCCCCGCCTCTTGCAAATTCAATCAGATCCAGTGCATCCTGTATCCAATCATCCAGCTCGTCCAAAGACACCGCCTTTTTCTGATGGGGATTATATGCCGCTGGAAGTATAGGTATCGGTTTGGCGCCAATATCCTCACAAAACAGAAAATATTCATAATATCCCAGCCCCAACGTCTGGTTATACCCCCAATTATTTCTTCTGGCAGGACGCTCCTCCACAGGTCCTATGGTAGTTTTCCACCGATACATGGAATCTCTGGCATCCTGGTCCAGACTTCCGTCGTGAACAAGGCATCCTCCCGGAAAACGCATGAATTTCGGCTTTAATTCCGCCAGCGCTTCTGCCAGATCCCTGCGAAGCCCGTTTCTTCTCCCCTTATAAGTCTCCTCCGGAAATAAGGATACAAAATCAAGATCTACTCCTTTTCCAGAAGCTGCCGTTATCACAAGACTCCCCTTTTCGGCAAATCCTTCGGCCTCCAATGTCATTTCGCAGCACGTCCATTCAGCTCCCGTCACAATACTTTTTTCCGCAAGGGTGCCGTCTCTTTCGTCTCTCAACGACACCCGGAGCCTACAGGGTATTCCGTCACAGCTTCTGGCATAGCAGAAAAATCGGTATCTGGCCCCCGACTCTATATACATCCCTTCTCCGAATCCGCGATTTCTGACTCCCACGTCCGCTCCTGCTTCCAGAATACTGATTCGGAGAAAGTGAGGATTTTTATCATTGACAGCATCCCTCTCCAGCACCATAATCTCTGCTCTGCCGTCCTGCTCCATCTTTTCCCAAGCCGTCAGCCCATGATAGGACGCGTTGTCAATCTTTGCATATTCAAAGGACCGGTTCTGCACCATTTCCCCATATAGTCCGCCGTCAGCCGCATGGTTGATATCTTCAAAAAAGATACCAAACAAATCACCTATCCTTTTTCCCTTTTCATTCGTTTTGATTGTCAGACAATTTGAACTCATTTCCGCTCTCTTCTCCATCATCTCAATTACTTTCTTATAAAATAATTTTGACCGGCTCCGTCAGGTAAAAATATAGCATTCCTTCTGGCCTATATTTTGTTCCTTTTGGGAGCCGGTCTGATAACGATTGATTTTGCAATTCGCCTTATTCTACCAACAGTTGCTGCCTGTGCAAGACAGTGTGCTTACTTCTGCATCTTCTCTACAAGCTTATCGTTGTATGCTTTGACCTCATTTTTCACCACGTCTTTATAAGTATCCACAATAGTGGCTGCAGGTGTTCCCTGCTTCGCCTCTTCCTCGCCGTAATCCATGGTTACACCTTCATAAAGATCGCTGTTTTTTCTCTGCGCAACACTGTTTGCCATACAGTCATAATACAGCGTAAGCTCATCCTCCGTCAGATACTGCTCCTGCTGCGCCTTTAATCCTTTTGAATATTCATCCAAAATCATTGCCGCCAGAACGGCTGCTCCAAGAGGATTCCTTGCGCCGTTGGGAATCGCATAGCCGTTATCCCACACAGGAGTTCTGGCCATGGAACCGTCTATTGTAGGAAGAGGAACAAAACTTACATCCTCGTTATTGCTTACGGTTCCATCCTCAGCTATATTTGCCATCTCCCATGCTACCGTCTCAATATACATTGCTCCTGTGCCGAGCCATCCGTCGTTGCTCTCTGCCCGTGCCTGAATCGATTCCAGACTTGTAACAAACTCAAAATACTTCAGCATATTTTCATCTTCCCAGTTTGACTTCAGGAAGCCATTGCCAATCTCCTCGATGCTCATGATTCCAGCGGCATATGCAAAATTTCCAAGCTTGTACCGGGGCCCCAGTCCCCACTGATCGATGGTTCCGTCACCATCCGTATCCGCTGTCAAAACATCGCAATACTCAATGAATTTGTCCCATGTCCATTCTCCCTTGGCATAAAGCTCACCGGGAGTCTCAAGTCCATTGTCCTCAAACAGAGGAATATAATATGCCACCAAATAAGGCTTGGTTCTTGCGTTATTTGTAAATACATAGTACTCGTCGCAGTACAGGAAATTGTTCATGGAAGCTTCATCCATAAAGCTGCTACCCAGATCCTGCTGAATATACTGGGTGATGGGCTGAAAATAATTCTTTGTCACATATCCGGGGAAGCAGGCATTGCCCTCCGTAAAAATCAGATCAGACACCGCATTGGCAGCCAAATTGGCCTGCATTGTCTCAATACCCTTGTTCCAGCCGATAGCGTTGGTGGTAACGGTCCCCTCTCCGTACTTTGCTTCATAGCGCTCGATGGCGGCTTTCTCAAAGTCATCAGGGTTCCAGTAGTGATCGAACACCACATAGGGATTCTCCAGAGTATCGATCTCCAACAGACTCTGATAAGCAGGCACGTCCCCGCTCTCACTCCCGTTTTCTGACGGTTCCGCACTGTCCTCAGGCTGCGAATCCGGAGTGGAATCAGACACGTCCTGAGATACCTCAGACTGGCCGGAGCTTTCATTGCCGCTGGACTCTCCGGATGTCTCGCCGCACCCGGCAAGCAGTCCGGTAACCATTGCAGCTGCCAGCACAGTACTCAATAATGCTTTCTTTTTCATTGTAAAACCTCCTTTAAAAATGTGTTGTGAATAGTAAAACTTTTATTTTACAGGCCCATATGAACTAATTTCGGACCAATAAAATCCAGCCATGAGAAACGCAGCGATCTCTATCCTTTAATTCCCGAGTTTTCTACGCCCTCTACGAACCAGCGCTGAGTAAAAATATAAATGATAAGCACCGGCAGAATATACAGCATTACGGACGCGTATGTAACCCCCATCTGAAACGGCAGATTCGTTCTGGTAGCCACATCATTGATCATGTTATCGACGGCAAGCTTCAGCATTACTGCAAGAGGCTGATGATTCTGAGGAAAAAACGTCCTGCTCAGGGTATATTCCTTCCAATGCCAGACAAATGAGAACAGAAACACCGTCAATATAGAAGCCCTTACATTGGGGAGCATAATTCTCAAATAAGTCTTCATCCTTCCACAGCCGTCGATTTTCGCCGCTTCTTCCAGCTCTCTGGGAATATTGCGGAAGCACTGGCGGAACAGATAAATAAATATTCCCGAACATAAGCCTACCCCAAACAACGAGGGCACCCAAAATGACCACCTGGTATCAATCAAATTAATTGTAAAATCCGTATAGCTTCTTCCTGCCATCCTGCCAAGAAGCCTGCTGATTCCGAAAAAGTCAAAAAAGCGATACTGCACAAATGACGGCAGGAAAATAATCTGGCTGGGCACTATAATAGTAAGTATCACCATGAGAAACAGCGGTTCCCTGAACGGAAATCGAAATCTGGCAAATCCATAGCCTGTGAGAGAGCATACTGCAATCTGTATGCCCGCACAGCTTAAGCACAATATCAGCGTATTGCTCAGCGATTTCCAGAAATTCATGTACTTCAGGGCGTTGACCACATTGCTCAGCGTCAGGGACTTCGGAATCCAGATAACGCTTAAATCCTGATATTGCTCCGTGGGCATAAACACCTTAGACATGATCTGCAGCAACGGATACAGAATGACAAATCCCAGACCGAATATCAGCAAAAACCTGCACAGTCCCCACACTTTGCGGGCCAGACCATATACTTCCTTTTTTCGGAAATGCTTTTTGATCAGCCTGCTCACAT
>ERZ779621.127-NODE-127-length-53014-cov-25.241847_pt1 | contig 53014 bp, 53 predicted proteins | sample MGYA00514215_ERZ779621 | MGnify/ENA primary metagenome ERZ779621 (study PRJEB29562, sample SAMEA4376715) | mouse gut metagenome | isolation source: Cecum | study: EMG produced TPA metagenomics assembly of the A DSS colitis mouse model was used to assess the...
ACGGCTTTGCCTCGGCCCCCATTTCAAATGGGGGATATAGATACTATTTCATTATTTCAAGAGAGTAACAGGGGGTGAGGGAATTGCTTAAACTGGTTCAATGTGAGTTCGCGAAATTGAAGAGAAAAAAAATCATCCCGCTTGTGTTTTTGTCCGCTTTTTTATTTCCTATTCCCATTACCTTTCTGATGGCAACACCGAGAATGTTGGAGAAGTACCCAAATAAATCAGTCCTTTTTGATGGATTGTTCAATATGGTTATGGGATATGGCGTTATTTTTCTCTTGCCGTGTATCATCGGTGTCATTGCAGCAATGCTGTTTTTTATGGAACGGGACAATGACACTTTCAAAAATTTACGCACAATCCCGGTAACAAGTACACAGATGATTATGGCAAAGATCATTGTGCTATTTATTTTTGGAGTTATCTTTTGCCTTGCTTCCATGCTTGCTACCATTGTTTGCGGCAGTTTCTCAATGGAAGTGCATGGTCTTACCTATAAACTACTTGTTGCAGTTGAACTTGGAATATTCATTACAGCGGGAACTTTGCCGATTATCGTACTTGTGGTCTTTTTCAGCAAAACATACATCTTCTCCATTCTGCTATGTGTGTTTTACAGTGTAGTGAGCCTTACCGTCGAAACATTGTTCGGAACATTGCCTAAATGGTTATGTTGGCTCATGCCTATCCCGCTTACAACGCTCTGGGGTGCGGGAGATATGGTGAAACATGGGTTTCCATTGAATGTAAATGCCTTGGAAGCAATTATTCCCTCAACCTTTCAGACGGTTATCATTCTTGGGATAATGGCTGTTGCATCAATCTCATTGATCGACTTCTTATACAAGAAAAGGGGGGAATAAAATGTATCGGATCATTAAAACAGAATTATGGAAGTTAAAGCGGTATCATATCATTTGGGCTGGTATTCTGCTAATGCTTCTTTCCGTTGGAATTACTCTTTTTGCTTCTACTGCATTAGATGGTACAGTTTGGACTTTCCCTCATTTGGTCGAACGCGTCATTCAAAATAATACGACAACCATTTTTCCTATGTGCATTACTCTGATTGCAGGATATATCATTGCTCGTGAAAAATCAGATGATACCTTAAAAAGCATTATGACAATACCTGTTTCCTACCCTGCGTTGATTGGCGGAAAACTGATTGTTTGCGGTTTCCTGTCCGTATTTTTGGGTATGGCAAGTACATTTTTTACTGTCGCTGCGGAATTACTTGTTGGCTTTCCGGGATTTTCGGTAACAGCCGTAATACAGGCTTTGATACAGATCACCCTTAATACCTTATTTTTGTATATAGCCGTAACTCCGATTATAGCCTTTACCGCCCGTATTCCTAACGGGCACATGATAGGTGTTATTCTTGCATTTGTCTATGGCTACGGGGGAATGTTCGCAGCCGGAAATATGTCCCTTGCAAATCTCTATCCGATTACAGCGAGTATGGGACTGATCCAGTACCGAAGCCATGATGCGGCTGTTCATTGGAATATAGGCTTATGCAGCCTAAGTATGATAGTCGTCTTATTGATTTCTGTGGCTATTGTAGTTACAACAAAAAATGTTTCATCCGCAAAAGTTGTTAAAAAGCCGAAAAAAACCGCCCTCAAAAAAGGCTGGTAAACAGGAGGACTTACACATGAAGAAAAAAATATTGATTGGGATTGGTGCCGGTGCTTTCGTGGCAATCTGTTTTGGTATTTTCCTGCTTTCAGGTGCAGGCAGCACCTATTACTATTCACAGATCGACAACACCAAGATCGAGCAGACGGGATCTGCCGGAGGTGTAATTAACTTTGGGGGAAGCATGGACTACTCCTACACGCTGCGTTGTTATGACGAGGACGGAAACGAAAAGGACATTACCTTTGGAACATCGAGGGAATTGAAAGAGGACGCCTTTATTCGTCTGACGGTAATGCCCATTCGTGGAGTGCTGGAATGGGTTGAAGTTCAGTATGACGAGCTTCCCACAGCCGTACAAAAAGAATATACAGCACCGCAATAAAGAGAATAGATAATTGATTATCACCTAAAATATAGCTGCCGCACGACGGCAAAAGAAAAAAAGCCGTCGTACAGCAGACACATTTTCACGCGCCTATGAAACGGCGGCTTTGATTTTCAGAGCCGCCGTTCCTTTTCGTCTATCCTAAATCAACGACGACCTAACACCGTGTAAATCCACGGCGGCATATAGGAGGATTGCCGCCGTGTCTATTTTTGCCTTTTTTCACAATACCCATAATCTGCACCAACTAAAAAAAGCGTAGCTCCCCCTCCGGGGCAGTCTGGTTATGGATATTTTTATGTCTTTTCTGGGTACAAATGAACCCATCGAGTTTAATATTGATACGACAGTATTCAAAACAATTTCTGACTTTCTGGCATTTATTTTTTATATATTGCCAATTGACGGACTTTTGTCTATTGTATCAATTTTTATTGGTTTGATGATTTTCAGAATTATAATCAGTGTTGTAAAAACTATATGGGATCTTTTACCGATTTTGTAATACAATTGCTCTTCTGCAGATCGCCGATCGGCGCAGCTGCCTTGTTGTTTTGTAATACAATTCTTCTCCTGCAGAACACTGATCAGCACGGTTGCTCTGTCACTTTGTAATACAAGTACTTTTACCAGGTGAAATTACAAATAAACTGCAGCATTCCGAAACTTTTTAATGTTTGTATTACAAATACGCTGCAGCTTTTCCGGATCCTTTCGGTATTTGTATTACAAATATGTTGCAGCTTTTCCGAAAAAGCCCGGTATTTGTATTATATTTAGAAAGCGAGGTGATTTGATGGATAATTTCGGAGTCTGCCCTTATTGTGGCGGTTATATGATATATGTATATTGTGATGACAGTCTTTTATGCGAGTCCTGCTGTTTCATTATCAGGGGAGACGGTAGCGAGGATTTTAGCGAGATGGATTTAGAAATTGATTAAGTGAGGTTATTTTATATGGCAAAAGTATATTTAATCGTGAATATGGAACTGTCTGGGAAAAAGCTGCATACTGCAATAAAGAAAAGCGGCTATAGTATCCGGGAACTACAGGATATGCTGGACTTATCCTGTCCCAATCCGATTTATAAATGGATTCATGGTGAGGCGCTCCCGTCAACAGTGAACCTGTACCGTTTAAGTTATTTTCTACAGATTCCCATGGAAAATTTACTTGCAGCTGAAAACCTGACAATGAATGAAGAATATTGAAGATCCATCAAATAAGGATTTAACAAAGGAGGCTGACCATGTTTGACACGTTTATTCAGCTGGCAAATGTATTCCTGTCTATTTTCAGGATCCCATTCATAGCTGCATTTATATTTATTGGCTACTATATCATTGCCGTTCTTTTCTGGTATCTTTTGCGCTGGTTCAAAGGTGAACGTGTACAGCGTGGAAGTGTCCGGAAAATAAAACCGCGTTCTGTCCTTACCCGTCTGCTCTGGGATGCACCGCGGCGCTATGTTGATGATATGTACAAAAGACAGCCCGACTTTTTCCGCCCGCAGGGACTGATCATATTCACCGGACGCCAGGGCAATGGGAAGACGACAGCGCTGATGCAGTATGCAATCGACCTACTTGATGCCTATCCAAAGGCAAGATGCCTCAGCAATACAAAGTTCGCCTATCAGAATGAAAAGCTTGTGCACTGGAAACAGCTGGTTGATTATAAGAATGAGCACAAGGGCATTGTAGTGATCATGGACGAGCTGCAGAACTGGTTTGGATCCAACCAGAGCCGGAACTTTCCTCCTGAGATGCTGGGTGTCATTACCCAGAACCGGAAGAACCGCCGCGTAATCCTCGGAACCGCACAGAATTTTTATCTGCTTGCCAAGGCGATCCGCTCCCAGTGCACCGAAATCAGGCAGTGTACAACCCTAGCCGGAGTGTTGACCATTGTGATCAGACGGGAACCGATCATAGACAATGACGGTGATGTGAAGGACCTGAAATACCGTGGAATATATTTTTTCGTCCATTCCGAACGGCTGCGCAATTCCTATGATACATGGTCTGTTGTGGACGCGTTATCCAGTTCAGGCTTTCAGGAGGTCCCTAGCCCAGGGGACCGGGATGTGATCATAAAGGTGCAGCAGCAGCCCAGAAAGAAGTAAAAAACCGCCGCCGTACTTTCCGCGCCGCACGCGGCGCGGGAGTACGGCGGCGGTTTTTTACCCGGCTCCACGGTCTGTAATACGTGGTCTCAAAAACCATTGTATTACATTGCTCAATGCCTTGTAAATAAAGGAAAAAGTCATGACTAACCTGTCTGCCTAAATTGCGATTCGGGCAGAGGAATTTTATGTAAACCATTTGTAATACAAGTTATTTTACTATTCAAAATAGAGATTGATGAGGTGCTATATATGATTGATAAACGAGGATTTACAGATAATGTATTGTTCCATGAAATGTCACTGGAAGAACAGGAGGAATATTTTTCTTTTCGCCGTGATTCATTTATGCATAATATTGACACGTTTTATTATAGTGTAAAGTTCAAGAATGATTTCCGCCTAAAGACCAGTGATGCCAATGTCCTAAAACTACGCAAATATTTTAAGGTGAAATATGACTATATAGCTGATGGTTCCGATATCGGATCCTGTGACTTTTATTTGAAAGGCATGAACCGCACCCTTGTGTTGCGTCCCGTAACATTTTCGCGTTTTTACAACATATGTCTGAATTATCCTGAGTATTTTGATATCTTCTTTGCCTCTGTAGTGCCAAAAGCTGCCGATGGCGGTGAATCCGTGACCTGTGAGTGTATTGTCCAGATCCGTTCCTATATGCTTTGGCAGTACGGTGTGCGTGACAGTTTTGAAAACAGTTACCGCTATGTAAAAGCAATTTCGGAATTTTTTGGTCTTGAGATAGATTATGTCCAGGAAAACCGGATCGATTACTGCTGGCATTCGAACTATCTGAGCAATCCCGAAAAGTTCTTTACACCGGACAGTTTTTATAAGATGCGCGTTGACCGCTTCAAAAATGCTACTTATGTGACCAACAAAGTTGGCAGTGAGGATTATGAGATTGATTATGTTGCACTTGGAAAACGCTCGGATAAAGTATTTATCCGCATTTATCTGAAAACGCGTGAAGTGATCGAGCAGAATTATAAACCGTGGTTTTTTCAGATCTGGGAGATGTATGGAATGATCAATAAGTATGACAAATACGTCTATGAAAAGTGTTATGAGCGCCGGAACTGGTTTTATCGTTTCTATGCTCGGTTGGAATTTTATCAGGAACATGGAGCAGATCCTGCATACCTGGATAAAGTAGGTAAAGTATTGAGGGGTGAGGAAACAATAGGTGAGGATGATCTGATCCGTCTTGCCGATAAACTCACACCTCGGATCAATCTGATCGTAAATGTTGAGTACCAGACAATGAGACGGCACAGCAAAAGTTATGAACTGATCCCATTCAGGGATTATTTAAAGTATGAGGAAACTGCCCGCATTTACCAGTATCTTGACAATAGAAAGATCATCGTTGATTACCTGACAGATAAAGTATTCCGCATGGTTGAAAAGGCGGGGGATGAAAGAAAATCACGCCGTCCGCTCTGTGCATTCTGGAAAGCGCTGCGCAGCACAAGATGTATTGATATGCGTATGACTCCGGAACAGGCGAAGCTCGTCCGGAATTATAACCGCAGACTGAATATCGATTCCATGAAAAAGCGTGTGCTTGGATCTGCAGTAACACTTGGCATATATACAAGGGGATTAAATGAAGACAGTCCGTTGCAGGATGCTTTTGATGCACTCATGCGTTTTAATGACAATGACATTCACAATGCGATACAGTATAAAGCAAAAAAACTACGCCAGTTCAATCCAGAAGAGCTTTCAGACGCTTATCAGAGCGATCTCAATAAATATACGCTTATCAATGTCAGTGATTTTACTTTACTAGATGAAGAAACCGGGGAATTTATCGAATACAGTTCCCTTTCAGACATGGAGAATGGAGGTATGGAAATTGACGATAAAGGAAACATATGATATGTTTATCCGCAATCGGTCTGTTTATTGTTCTCCTGAAACACTGCGATCTTATAATGGTCATATGAAGATCTTCTTCAATTACTTGGAGACTGTAGGGGGTAAAAATATCAGTGAACTTTCTTTTGACGATTTTGGTGATACACCTTTGTATAGCGATTTTATCATCTATCTACGCAAAAAGGCTGTTAAGAATGTCACGATCCGCAGTTACTGCCGTATTGTAAAAGCGTATCTTAGATACGGCTATCAAAATGATCTATGCCAGGATTATCTAAAAGGTGTCCGGTTGCCGCCTGACGACTCGCACCCAAAAGTTGTATTGTATGCTGACGAGGTAAAAAAGATCGACGCTTGTTTTGATATGATGACAGAAAAGGGAAGACGCAATTACTGCATGTTTCATCTGATGCTTGATTGCGGTCTGCGTTCCCAGGAAGTCCGGCATCTGCGCTATGAGGACATTGATCAGGAAAGAAACATTATACATATCCTGGACAGCAAAGGATGCAAAAACAGGATCACTCTGATCCCTGATTTCTTGATTCATGCGATTGACCATTATGTAGATCTTCTTGTCCGTGAAACTTCCGGAACATTATTTACATCCTTGCGGTCCAATGAACCGTTGAGCAAAAATTCCATAAAACAGCTCTTTGCCAGATTAAAAAAAGAAACTGGGATCAGTCGTCTGCACGCACACCTGCTCCGGCATACCTTTGCAACGAGTTACCTGATCGGCGGCGGAAACCTGGAATTTCTGCGTGTGTTCATGGGACATAGCGATTACAACGTGACCCAGATCTACAGCCAGCTTGCGGCGCAGAGTAAAATGCTGGGTGTCAGTGTGTACCGCCTTGATCCGATATTCTTTCAAAAAGGATACTGACAATCCTGATTTTGGACACCCTGATTTTTGGTTAGGGTGTCCAGAAGCGTATTTTGTAATACAAATGAAAAGCTGCAGCGCGCCGATCGGCTCCAAACTGCAGCGGATTTGTATTACAAATTCCCAAAAGCAAAATAAAAAACACCATCCCCAAAGCGCTCTGCTTCAAAAATAGTGCTTTCAATGCACCGCCAGGGGCTCGAACCCTGGACACCCTGATTAAGAGTCAGGTGCTCTACCAACTGAGCTAGCGGTGCATATTTGTAATTTCCATTCGGTTTTTCTAAGTTGTCCACCGAACAATAAATACTATATCACTCAATTTATAAAGTGTCAACACTTTTTTATCAAATATTTCATATTTTTTTAGGTTGATTTATCAGGCTTGTACCACCCGGATATTTCAGAGAAAATTACTGATCTGATCAAATGCATTTCTGACAACACAAATCAGCAGGCATCTGTGCCGTCAGTCATCAGTCGAAAATCCACAGATCACCATTGTATTTCACAGTATATTGTACAGAGGACACAACGAAGCTGAGTGCTGCTGCCAGTGAAGAGTTGACAAGTCAGGCGCTTGCGCCTCGGTGATTTCACGGCATTCTATACCTGCTGCTGCAGCGTTTTTTCTTCTGCCGATCATGCACACAATATGATAAAAGGTATCAAAAACAATTTGAATATTATATGTAAATTTTACAATATACTTAGCATTTATAAAATGATATAATAGTATTGCCAGTATTTGGTGCGTCTGGATAATTTTATTGATCTCTTTATATATCAAATGTTTAGATGGATGTTCAGATCGATCCTATACCACAGAACATAAGTTTATAAAATCATCCGGTAAGAGATCCGTAAAACCACTTCTGCCAAACCGATCGCTTGTACTGTTCAAGGGCTGGTACAGAAAAAACAGGAGGGATTCTTTAATGCAGTTACAGTCAATAAATAATGAGGAAAAACTCATAAACCAGATTCTGTTTCTCTACATATCATGTGTTGCAGTCTTGGGCTGGGCGTTTGTCATGATCTTTTTGAACGGCGGACCGCGGGAGTGTATATTCCTGCTGTCAGGTCTGTCGGCGATCATCACAAAATTGCTGGAGAAAAGTCTGGGGCACAGGGCAAAATACGTGTACGCCTGTATCCCGCCGATCGTAGGCGCCATCACAGCTGCCGTCTCCAACACAACTGACAGTGCCGGTTACGTGTGTCTAACACACTATTATTTTGTGGCGACCCTTTTACTGGTGCCCTATTATGAACAGAAACTGCTTAAAACCAGCTATATCGTCACAGTCGTTGTCAACACAGTCATGATGATCATTTTTCCGGCTGGATTTTTAAAACTCCACAGTGTGATCGGCTGGATTTTTACTGCAATTGTCTACACGGTTCTGCTTGCCGCATGCTGCTTTATCAGCTATCGCACGTCTACACTGTTCGGCAAGGTTGAAAAACAGGAGGAAGACCTGCAGAGAGTGCTGGGCGAAGTACAATCGCTGTCGGTCGAGCTCCAGGCTGCCGGAACGGCACTCTCTTCCGTATCTGAAAATGAGAGCGCTTCTGTGGAAGAGCTTGCCGCCACCAGTGAGCAGCTGGTTGAAAGCAGTAATCTGCTCAGTGCAAAAACGGATGAGAGCATGGGAAATCTGACTGAGCTGAGTGAATGGAAAAGTGTTGTGGACAACAACGTGGAAAAGGTTAAAAACGCTGTCAGGGATCTCCTCGAAAAGTCAAAAGAAAACGAAAAATTCCTGAACGACTTGCGCGCGATCAACGGAGAAGTCTCTATATCTATGAAAACGACAAACGATGTCACACAGAGACTTTCAGAAGCCGTACAGGAGATCGGTGTTACACTCAGCCTGATCAGTGATATTTCCGAATCTACCAATCTCTTGGCACTGAATGCATCGATTGAGGCTGCAAGGGCAGGTGAGGCAGGAAAAGGCTTTGCCGTTGTTGCCACAGAGGTCGGAAAACTCGCAAACAACACGCAGGATTCCCTGCAGGTCGTTCAATCGGTAATCGAGCGTGTACAACAGAATGTGCGGGAGATCACCGCCCAGGTAGAAGAAAACTTTTCCAAGATGGGAACACAGAACGAATATTTTTCAAACGTGTTCCAGTGTATGCAGGATATGACTGAACTCCTGAATGTATCTGTAAGTGCGATCCGAACAATGGGTGAAGCCCACAACAAACAATCGGACGTTATACAAAACACTGTTTCCATCAATCAGGATATCGCAGAAAGCATTCGAAACGAAAATGAACAGTTCAACTCGATCAATGCGATGGCGGAAAACAATGCCAGCGACACCACCAATGTCGCAATGCAGGCGAGCGTTATCAACAATATTGTGGATCGACTGACATTATTATTAAAACAAGGAGAACCAGATTTGGAGAAAGCACATTAGGAAGCCCCCCCGCTATGGCAGAATTGTTATAGCGGGGGCATTTTCAAAAACAACAAAATCGGAAAGGAAATATAATATCATGTTTTTAAAGGATACGGATACACTACTTACTACATTGACAAAGGCACAGGCAATGAATGATTACCGTCATATGGCTAAATGCTTTCTTGACCTTGGAACTGCCTACAGGGATGCAGGCAGGACCACAAAAGCAATCTATTATCTGAAACGTTTTGACAACCTTGTGGGCGGGGATGATGACCTGTATGAAGCATTTGACAAACAGGATTCGCAGGCAATGCAGTGGATCGAAGAATTGGAAGCCCTGCAGGAACCCTATGAAAAATCGATGCAGTCACAGGTTGCAGCGCTATCGGAGGAGCTGAGCGATTTGCAGAAAGTACAATGGCTTCTGCTGACTATGTCAAGATTTTGCAGCTTATTTGATCGCATTTCTGCCCTGGAAGATTTTGAGGGATTTGAGAAGCTTTCGGAAGTAGTCGATCTGTATCACAGAATCCTTCGATGAAAACGGCATCTGCAGTCTAACATTGGCACATGGTGATGAGTCCGTTTACCTGAAGATCACAAAGGACGAGGATGGAAGATACTCTTTTTCCCAGTCATCGATCTCAAGTAATGGTTCTGCACAATCCGATGATATAGCAGAAACCGATACGGGCACCACTGCGGCAGCCTACTTTGGTATCACAGATGGCAAATAGTGCTATACAGAACCCCCAGAGACTTCTGGGGGCATTTTTTGTTTATCTCCTTTTGGCGGCTAGCAGGATTCCGGAAAGCATATATCCTGTCAATACATCCCTGATCGTGGGTTTGTCCTCCGGAAACAGGACTTTGTAGGTTAGTATTTCATATGGATATGAATTTAATATGAAGATTTATGGAATCTCTTTACAGCAGGACAGATCAGCCTGTCCGATGTAGTGGACAGGCTGATGCAGCTATCTGTATGAATCAACTGATTGAAACTAGTACTCCATCCGGTCAGAAATTAGCATCGTGAACCGCCTGTTTCGCACCATTGCGTCGTTAAAATTTCTAGACGATGCCACCGCATCGCCGTCGAAATTTTGCCTAGCACTGGCACGAACCATGCAGTCCACAACTCTAATTTCTGTCTGGATGGAGCACTAGAGCGTGTTTGAAAAATGCTTTCTGTCAGATGTTCGGCAAATTATCTTACAGATGATTTGCCAAATGAAGGAGGCGCAGGGGGCAAAGGCATAAAGGGCAATGCCTTACGTCGACCGAATTTGACGCAAATATCGCGCAAAATGGTGAATACGACGCTATGGCGTTGTTATATAGATGGCGGGAATGATTTATCAAACACGCTCTAGAATATTAGTGTTGACAATAAACCTAAGATGGTCTATTATTTAAATAGTTTTAAAAATACATTAAATATTGGAGTGTTGCGATATGGCATTTTCAAGTATAGCAAAAAATCTAAACAGATATAGTATCATACAGTCGATAAATGATTTTGATATCTACACCAAGCAGGACATTTCCAGAAATACCAAGCTGAGTTTTCCTACAACAAGCAAGATCGTAGATGAACTTGTAGCTGAAAATGTGATTCATACATTGAGCGGGAAGCGCAATGATACCGGTGGCAGAAAAGCATACGAATACCAGCTGGACAAAGAGTATGCGCACAGTTTATGTATGATCATCGAGCCGAATCGGATAAAAACCATCATCACAAATATGGCTCTTGAAAAGAAAGACGCCGCAGAAAAGGTCGTAGATGGCGATGTCACCATTCAGACCATCCTGTCGTTTGCACAAGAGCATTACGTCCGCAATCCCAAAATAAGATCGTTTGCGGTCGGTGTTCCCGGAGCCGTTCACAAGGGAAAAATATTTTTAATCGATGGATTCAAAAAGTTACAGAACTGCGAACTTCAAAACATTATCCGCCAGACATTTCATATTCCTGCAGTAGTCTTAAATAATATGAACGCATTGATTTCGGGATTCGGAAAGAAAAGCTTTGATAACTCCGTCAGGGAAAACATCGCCTGCATCCATATTGGTGAAAATGGACCTGGGTGCAGCTGTCTGGTAAACGGTGCACCCGTCAGTGGATTTTGTGGATTTCAGGGAGAGATCGGTTTTAATCTATTTGACAGCACACGGACATTCCGTGAGATCGCACTGAATGATTACCAGAACGTCAACATGCAAGACTATATCGGCAGGCTCGCTGTTCAGATCATCACCATGATCAACCCTCATCAGATCATGATCTATCTGACCAGGAACATGCCGGAGACAGACATAAAAGAATATTGTATGCAGTATCTGCCCCGGGAAGTCATACCGCAATTTGCATATCTGCACACTTATGAGGCGGACTATACTGCGGGTCTCATGGCGGCGGGCATAGAACTGATCTTTTCAACTATTTATCAGATACATGATATATGATGTCAAAGTACTGCTTTCGCCAAAATAGCGGGAAGAGAACACTCTAAAAGACAAGGAGAATGAACTTAATGAAAAACACCGATTTTGATCAAAAACGCATCGCACAGGGATACCAAAACAGACCTTTCCTGCACAGACTGGTCATCGAGAGATTCCAGCGTGATACCAACGGACAGCACTACGAATTGGGTCTTGATATCGGGTGTGGTTCCGGTCTTTCGACCAAAGCATTGAAAGCAATCTGCACTAACGTGATCGGCACAGATATCTCTCCCGAGATGATCCGCGTCGCGAGGGAAGTGTGCAAACAGGATAAAGATATCTCTTATCTTGTCAGCAGTGCAGAAAACCTTTCGCTGGTAAAAGCGAGGGCTGACATTGCCACAGCGGCAGGCGCTATCCAGTGGATCGACAGAGACCGGTTTTTATCCAATCTTCATCGGCTGATGAGAACTGATGCATACCTGATAATCTACGATTTTGCAATTACTGATACCATGATCGGGTGTCCCTCATACACAGACTGGTGGCATGGTCAGTACCTCATCAAGTTTCCGAAACCATACCGCAATGAATCTGTATGGAAAAGTGAGGATGTTGCACCGTATGGATTTTCATTAGACAATCAGATCGATCTGCAGATGGAATACTCCTTTTGTCTGGAATCTTTTACCGATTTTATGATGATCCAGTCCAATGTGAATGCCAGGATCGAAAACGGGGACATAGAAGAGGCAGCTGCCCGCCAGTGGTTTCAGAAAACGCTGTCCCCGATTTTTGGCAGCCAGACACAGCGCCTGATCTTTAGAGGATATAGCTGGTATCTGAAAAACACTGGCTTTTAACTGCCTTACTTTTCTTTCCCGCCGTAGAGCACCCTGTCGATCTCCGCGGTCAGCTTGTCCTTCACCGGCGGTTTCAGAAAATATCCCGCAGGTTTGAGCCGCAGCACCGCCTCGATATTTTCCCGGTCGTTGACGGCTGTCAGAAACATGACCGGGATATCCCGCATCTCCTCGTCGGCGCGGATCATCTCCAGCGTCATTCTGCCGTCACAGACAGGCATCTCATAGTCGAGCAGGATCAGATCCGGGCGCTGCTTACCGATGGAGGTCATCGCCTGCGCGCCGGAGACTGCCACGGCAACCTCATAGCGGTCTGAGAGCATCGCCTTCATCGTCCTTAGCATAGTGCCGTTGTCGTCCACCACCAGGATTCGCTTTTTTCCCGCGCGCTCGCTCTTCTCTGCCGCTGCCTCCTCCTCGACCTCCTGCCCGCTCACGCCAAGCCGCCTGCACACGGCTTCCATGATGGTCGTGTTCTCGACCGGGCGGATCAGGTTCTCAAACTGGCTGTTCTCATAATATTTAAAGAAATTGCTGCTCTCCTCCTTCGTGCCGATGGTCAGCACCGGGATCTGCGCGTACTGGTCGCTCAGCAGATAAAATATGGACGTATCAATGCCGTAGGCGCCGATCAGGCTGATCAGGACCAGATCCGGATCCACGATCTTTAGCATCCCCTCCGCAACATTTGCGTTCTCGGAACAAAGCTGGACATGGAAATATTGTGACAAAAACTGGTTTGTCTCCTTCACTACACTGTTCAGTTTTCCGATCAATAGTATTTTTTTCATTTCCTTCTCCTTCGATTCTCTATTCTATGTATGCCAGCTGTTCTGCCAAAGCCGCAGCGCACGCCTCCACCGCCTCCACATCGAGGCTGGTCACTGCCTCTGCGAGCTTCTGTATACTCCCGCCGATCCGGTCAGGATATGCATAGCCCTGCAGCTGCGCCATGATCCGGTCCGCCTCGTCAATATCCATCTCCTGCACGCTGAAACGGACCATTTCCACGAGCGCCAGTATGACAGCGCTGTCCGCAGCTTCCTTTTTTGCTGCCTCCTCTATGCCAAAGACGCCCTGCAGTTTCCCGCGATAGCTGCGCCACTCGCGCAGGAACACGGGCGTGACAGACACTATCACTTCTATATTACCATCTTTCGCCGCATACTCCAACAGTTTTGCGACACCGGAGAGCGGCAAAATCCCCACGGTCGCCGCGAGGCTCTTCATGGCGTGCACCTGGATCCGGTACTGCTCTGTCTGCCCCGGCTCTGCGATATGGCTGTAAAATGCTTCCAGCCTGTCCGCACTGTGATCGATCTGACCATAGAATTCCCTGACTGTGTACGCTAACAGCTCCATATCCGGCAGGTGCATCCACGCGTACTGCCAGTCGAGACCGTCCACTTGGGGAAGCGTGTCCGGACCGTCCACCTGTCCTCCTATCCCAGCCGGCGGCACGGTCTTCTTGCTGCCGGTGGCAGCCTCTTTCAACAGACTCTCTGGCAGCCTGCTGATGATCATATTCTCGAGCTTGTCCGGCACGATCGGCTTGGAGAGGAAATCGTCAAATCCCTCGGACAGATAGTTCTCCTTTGCGCCCGACACTGCATTGGCAGTCAACACGATGATGGGTGTGTCCCTGCAGGGACAGCCGGGAAGCTCCTTTATGCGGTGCAGCGTCTCCACCCCGTCCATATCGGGCATCATGTGATCCAGAAAGATCAGGTCGTAACGGTTCTTTTGTACCAGTTCGAGACACTCCATGCCGCTCTCCACATCTGTCACCTGAACAAATGTTTCTTTTAACAGGTGCCGGAACACTTTGCGGTTGGCGGCGTTGTCATCGACGACGAGTATCTTTGCATCCGGTGCACAGAACTTTGAACGGTAGTCGTAATCCTCCGCGATCTGCCGGATCCTCGACTCAAAGTTTCCGATCGGCGTGCTGTCGACGATCTTCTGTTCCAGCTCAAAATAGAATTTGGACCCTTTTCCATACTCGCTCTCGACCTGCAGCCTGCTGCCCATCAGCGAAAGGAGCTGCAGCGTGATGCTCATGCCAAGCCCGGTGCCCTCAATGCTGCGGTTCCTGTCCTCCTCGATGCGCTCAAACTCTGTGTAGAGCTTTGGCAGATCCGCCTGTCTGATGCCGATGCCTGTGTCCTCCACCTCGAACAGGAGCACGACCGTACTGCCGTCTCCGCGGCACTGCACCCGCAGCCACACCGTTCCTTCATGCGTGTATTTGACCGCATTGGTCAGTATATTGGTCAGTACCTGCCGTATGCGCACATCGTCGCCGTACAGTCTCGATGGGATCTGCGGGTCGACTGTCACTTCCAAGCGGATATCCTTGTGCGCCGCCCGCTGTGCAGCCATGTTCACCAGGTCGTGTATCATGCTGCTCAGATCATACGCGATCGGCACGATCTCCATCTTACCGGACTCGATCTTGGAGAAGTCAAGGATATCATTGATCAGCGACAGCAGCGTCTGCCCTGCCGTGTAGATATCCATGGCGTACTCCTTGACCTGCTGCTCTTTCGTCTCGCGCAGGATCATCTCGTCCATGCCGAGCACCGCATTGATCGGTGTGCGGATCTCGTGGGACATGTTTGCCAGAAACCTTCCCTTCGCCTCATTTGCCGCAAGCGCCTCGTGCCGGGCGTCATCCGCGTCTTTCTTGGCAAGTGCGAGCTGCGCGTTCTGCTGCTCTGTCACTTTGATCTTCTCCTCCAGAAGGCGCGCGCTGTGCTCCGCACTCTCCCGGTATTCTTTTGAGAGCTGCAGGATGTGCAGGGCTGCCATCGAGACGCTGTATATCGTCATGCCGTACTGCCCCGCCATACTGCCGTACATGCCTCCGCCGATCACATGCGCGATACTCTCCGCCGCCACGCCCAACAGCAGTGCCGCCAGGGCTGACACGGGCAGCAGCAGATACAGACGTTTATTCTCATACCCGGACTGTATCAGGCTCACCATGGCAGCCGCGCAGACAACACTGATCGCGGCTGCAGACAGGATCACCATATCCTCCATATACCGCACACCCAGCATCTGCAGTGCGATCTGCAGCAGCGCATTGGCACTCACACAGCCCAACAGCGCCGAGAAGCGTCGCGGATATCTCGTCCGCAGATTGTGCTCGTGGTACAGCGCCAAAAACAGCGGCACCAGCACGACCAGATACTCCTGCATCACATAGGGCTCATACAAATTATAAAATATGCCCAGCGTATCTGTTTTGATAAAACAGTATACTCCCGCCGCGATCCCGGACAATCCCAGAAAGACTTCTCCCCTCTGCGGCTGGCACGTGTACCGCCGTATCAGGGCGAGCATGAACATGACAAACGCCATGAACAGCATCAGAAGACAGCACCCGATATCCGCGACACTGCCCCCCACGAGCCCGACCATGATCATATCCCGCGTTTCGATCTGAACCGCTCCAAGCTCTGCCGCCGTGCCGGGATCGGACGCGATCAGCTCGATCCACAGTTCGCCGCGCTCAAAGTAGGACGGCATGTTCACATAGTAATCGCTGCTGCCAGCCGTCTGATCCGCTGCCGCATCCAGTCCGTACTCAAAGAGGACTTCCCCGTCCAACAGGACGCGGACAGCCGCCCCTGCGGAGGAGAAAACCAGTGTCATACCGGCAAAGTCGTGCGACAATGTGCTCTGAAAGACAAGCACTTCCCCGCCCGCGCGATACGGCAGATCTACCGTCTGAGAAGTGCCTGATGACAGCGCTTCCCGGACAAGCGGTGTCATCTCCGGCACGTCCTTGCTCGCCGGAAGAGAGACCAGGTTCCATCCCTCATCCAGATCATACACAACCTGCTGCTGCCCTGGCTCGGACATCTCCTCCCCTTGAAAACGGAACAGTGCCGCAACCATAAAAACAAGTGTCAGGACAGCCGCAGCTCCTGTTAACTTTCTCAATCTCTTCATATCAACCTCTTTTCTGTTTATGACTATGATTATAGCACAAATCTTTCTATCTTTATACTGATAATTTGAGAACGGATTACCCCCGCTTTATGAGACCGCACACATACTCTAAAAAACCCTTGTTTCATGTACGAGACAAGGGTCACAAATCTTCCAATATTTATTATGCTTTCTTGCTCTCTTTGATCTTTGCAAAGATTGCCTGCAGCAGGATAAAGAAGCACAGCAGGATCGCCGTGATGATGTTTGCCCAGGAGCTGACGAGCTTTCCGTTTGATTTTACCAGCGTCGAGATCGTCCCGTTGATGAGCACGCCGACGAGGGATCCGAACACATTGCCCACGCCTCCCGTCAGGAGCGTTCCGCCGATGACGGAGGAGGATATGGCATCCATCTCCAGTCCTGTCGCCTGGGTTGTCGTACCGCACATGGTGTTCAGGCAGTAGCAGATCCCGCCGACGGACGTCAGCAGGCTGCACAGCGTGTATGTGAGCAGTTTGGTCCGTTTGACGTTCAGTCCCATGAGCGCCGCAGATACCTGGTTGCCGCCCACCGCGTAGATGCTTCGCCCAAACTTGGTATATTTGAGCATCAGAAAGACGAGAACAACGACCACGAGCGCTACGATGACTGTCGGGCGCACAAAGGGTGTCTGATAGATGCCTTTCTTGTTGGTGTAGCCGCCGAATGGAATGCTGATCTTGGCATTGGAGATCGCCGTGAACAGCTTATCCGAGACGATGCTGACCTGATCTTTGCAGATCACCGCCGTCATACCTCTGGCAAAGAACATTCCCGCCATGGTCACGATGAACGGCTGGATCTCGAGATACGCCACACAGTAGCCCTGGACCAGTCCGAACAACACACCGATGACCAGCACCATGATCATCAGCACAGGGCTGCTCATCCCCCACTGCTCCATGCCGACTGCCAGGAACATACAGTCCATGGCGATCAGCGAGCCGACAGAGATATCGATGCCCCCTGTCAGCATCACGCAGGTCATGCCGCTCGCGACAGCGATCAGTCCCGCATTGTTGATCAGCACATTCAGAAACGTCTGCAAATGTGTGAATCCTTTGTCCGCATAAATGATGCAGCCGCCCAGATACATGACGACGAACAAGATGACCGTGATCGCCAGTAATATGTTATTGCCTCCGAGTTTCAATTTTTTCATCCTATGCCGCCTCCTTTGCGCCTGCCTTCTTAGCGGACAGTTTCTTGAAATAATCCTTCACCGGCTGGGACTGGATCACGACGATCAGGATCACGACGATCGCTTTGAACACCGGAGCCTGCGCGGAGGAAACACCCAGCGCATACAGCGTCGTGGTGATCGCCTGGATCGTGTACGCGCCTATGATCGAGCCGGCGAGATTGAACTTGCCGCCGCCGAGACTGTTGCCTCCGAGCGCCACTGCAAGGATCGCGTCCAGCTCCATATTCAGTCCGATATTGTTGGTATCTGCGGAATAGATCCTGCAGGTCGCTACCAGACCTGCGATACCTGCACACAGACCGCAGATCACATAGCACAGCAGGATGATCTTTGCGGAATTGAATCCGGAGATCCTCGATGCCTTTTTATTGATGCCCACGCTCTGGATATACGTGCCCAGCGCTGTCGATTTCAGCACGACGGACGTGATCACGACGCAGATCGCCGCGATGAGGATCGGTGTCGGGATAATGCCGCAGTAGCCGCCAAAAAACTGGAATGATGGCACGCGCACATACACGATATTGCTGTTGCACAGCAGAAGTCCGATCGCCCTGCCCGCGGACCAGAGGATCAGCGTCGCGACCATCGGCTGGATATTCATGTACGCTACCAGAAAGCCGTTGAACAGACCGCAGACACACGCGACCGCGATGCCCGCAAACATGCCCAACCAGAGAGGGACTGCATACTCGCTCACGTTGGTCACGCCATAACCTGCAAGCAGCATACAGCACATCCCGCCGGACAGACTCATGACGGATCCCACCGAGATATCCGTTCCCGCCGATGCCGAGACGACCAGTGTCATGCCGATCGCCAGGATCGCAACTTCACTGCCGCGGTTCAATATGTCGATCAGACGTCCGTATAGGATACCGTTGTTGATACTGATCGAAAAGAAACCAAACGGAGGGTTTCCGCTCGCGATATCATAGATCACGTTGATCATCATCACAAGAAGCATACTGAAAACCGGCAGAAACAGTTTCATTTTTGTAATCTTCTTCACTTTGTCCATTATTTTCCACCTCCTGCAATTGCTTTCATGACGCCTTCCTGCGTCAGGTCGTCACCGCTGATCTCCCCGACTTTGGCGCCGTCCCGAAGCACAGCCATACGGTTGCAGGTTCTAAGCATCTCCTCTATCTCAGAGGAGATGAACATCACGCTCTTGCCCTCGTCAGCAAGCTTGAGCACTAATTTCTGAATCTCCGTCTTGGTCCCGATATCGATGCCGCGCGTAGGCTCATCGAGGATCAAAAAGTCCGGATCCGTCGCCAGCCATCTCGCCAGGATCACTTTCTGCTGGTTGCCGCCGGAGAGCTGCCTGATCAATGTCTCCCTGCTCGCTGTCTTGATCTGCAGCATCTCGATGAACTTATCCGCGATCTCGATCTGCTTTGACATCGGGATCTTTCTAAAGATCCCAAGCTTTGCCTGCATCGCGAGAATGATGTTCTCTCGCACGGACAGATCCCCGATGATCCCCTCCGCCTTTCTGTCATCCGGCAGAAGACCCATGCCCAGATTCATGGCATCGATCGGGTTCTTGATCGTCACATCCTGTCCCTTCACCTTCAGCGTCCCCGTCTGCGCCCTGTCTGCACCGTAGATCGCGCGGGCAAGCTCGCTGCGTCCGCTTCCCAGAAGCCCGGTCAGTCCGATAACCTCCCCCTTGTGGATCTCAAGGTCGAACGGCTTGATCGTCCCGGCATGGCTCAGCCCTTTGGCGTCGATCACGACCGGCTCCTTCGACTTGTCGCCGCTGCCCTCCTGCTTGATGCTCGCCAGATCGTCAAAATCCTTGCCCATCATGGCGGCAACCAGCTTGACGCGGGGCAGTTCCTCGATCGTGTACTCCCCTACCAGCGTACCGTTTCTGAGCACCGTGATACCGTCGCAGACCTCGTATACCTGTTCGAGGAAATGTGTCACGAACATGATGCCGACCCCCTTCTCGCGGAGCCGCCTCATCATGACAAAAAGCTTTGCCACCTCATTGTCGTCGAGCGAGGAGGTCGGCTCATCCAGGATCAAAACCTTGCAGTCCATATCCACCGCGCGGGCGATCGCGATCATCTGCTGCAGTGCGAGCGAGTACTCTTCCAGATTCTGTGTCACGTCGACGTCCAGATCCAGATCCTTCATGAGCTTAGCCGCCATCTCATTCATCTTCCTTCTGTTGACCGTGTGGAATCTGGTCATCGGCTCCCTGCCGATAAACAGGTTCTCCGCCACAGAAAGATTCGGACACAGGTTGACTTCCTGGTAAACCGTGGAGATCCCTTTGCGCTGTGCATCCAGCGTGTCCCTGTTCACGACCGGACCGTCGATGCCGTCCAGATGAATCTCTCCAGCTTCAAATTTATTCACCCCGGTCAGGCATTTGATCAGTGTGGATTTCCCCGCGCCATTTTCTCCCATGAGCGCACGGATCTCACCTTTTCTGAGATTGAAATCCACATTTTTCAACGCTTTCACACCGGGGAATGTCATACAGATTCCCTTTGCACTCAAAACAATATTACTATCCATGTAGACATCTCCTCTCCAGAGCGCATAAAAGTGCGAGGGGAGAAAAATGAGTCCTCCCCTCTGACAGCACATTTTCATTACTTATTTTACAAAATCTTCAAAATCCGATTTTACCCAAACGGATTAGTAAGCACGGCCGTCCAATACTTCCTGACTCATTGTGATCGCATAGCTGCTTGTGATGCCAGGTGCCACGAATGCTTCGTCGACAACGAGGGTCCACGCGTCCACTGCCTCGCCTGCCTGCAGCTTCTGGATAACGCCTTCTGCAAATCCTGCCTGCAGAGGGTTGCACTCTACGTTGCATGTGATCTTTCCGTCAAGTGTGTACTGAAGTCCGTTGTGTGTCGCGTCGAAGGAGATGATCGTCACGTCACCGTCCACACCGTATGTAATCCCGGCTGCATCCATCGCGTCCATCGCACCGTACGCCTCGTTGTCGTTCTGGCATACCACTACATTGAAATCGCTGTAGGACTTGATGAAGGACTCCATAACTTCCTGTCCGCCTGCCTGTGTGAAGTCACCGGACTGGGAATCAAGCACTTTCCAGTTGGAGTTCTTCGCCACGATATTGTTAAAGCCCTCTGTACGTCCGAGTGTCGCAGATGCGCCGACAGAACCCTCGATGACGAGAATGTTTGCATCCGCACCGTTGAGGTACTCAGCAAGCCAGTTTCCTGCTGTCTCGCCCTCAGCTACCATGTCGCAGCCAAGCGCTGTCGTGTACAGGGACGCATCAGCATCTACTGCACGGTCTACGATGAGCACCGGAATACCTGCGTCCTTTGCTTCCTGGAGAACAGTGTCCCAGCCTGCGGACTGGATCGGAGCGATGCAGATGTAGTCGAGTTCCTGCTCGATAAAGCTGCGGACTGTCTCGATCTGTACTGCATGGTCGTTGTCACAGTCTACGAAAGACAGCTCATAGCCGTTTGCCGCGCTGAATGTGTCCTGATAATTCTTTGTGTTTGCCGCACGCCAGTCTGACTCATGTCCAACCTGCGCAAAACCTACGCTGATGGTCTCACCGCTTGCTGCGGGTGTATCTTCGCTGTTCTCTGTCGGTGTGTCCGCAGGTGCCGGCGTGTCTGCCGTCTTTGTGTCTGCCGATGCCGGCGTGTCTGCCGCTGTCGGTGTATCCCCTGAACCTGAGTTGCCACATGCCGCCAGGCTCACAACTGTCATTGCCGCTACGAGTACTGATACAACTTTTTTCTTCATTTTTTTCCTCCCTAAATGAACATTTTTGTATCGGAACCTTTTTGTTTCCGTAAGTTAACTTTAACACATATTAATTTGTTAAGCAATTATATATTGTGCATATTATATAATTTTGTACAAGTAAACAATACAAATTTATGTAATATGTGCCAATTTTCAGTATGAATTTTATATATTATGTTAAATATTTTAATATTTGGGGTAATTTATTACGATTTTGAAGCGAAACCGGCTGATTTTTGTCCGATCAAACGCAAGACGACAATGATTTACTGTCATAAATATGAACAAATTCTCAAAAAAATGTGAATATTTTAAGCAAAGTGTGAACGAAAAAAGAAAATTTTCTCCTTTGGTTTCTCCTTTGTTGTCACATTCTACATCTTATTTTTTGATTTTATGAAATTTCCATTCATGTACATGCTAACGCCCGTTCACCCGCCAAACCGGGCTCCCGGATCAGATTGACGATATGCTTTCACACTGGTCGCCCTCGTATATAAAGCGCATCCAAAAACATGATGCATACCGATCCTCAGTATGCTATAATCAGTATCATACACCAAGAGATGATCCCAGAAAGGAGACTGCGATGCCTGCAAAATACTCCGAGCTTGCCAGTCAGCTCAAGCGCCTGATCCGGGCAAATCTGGACAAGGATCCGTCCGAACCTTTCCGGCTGCCGACCGAGTCCGCACTTTGCCAGACTTACAATGTCAGCCGCCAGACGGTTCGAAAGGCACTCTCTGTCCTGGAGGAAGAACATCTGATCGAAAAGCGCCAAGGAAGCGGCTCCTATGCCGTTGACAGGCGCAGCAAAAACGGCGCAAACCAGATCGCCATACTGGTCCAGTCCAACACAGAGTACATCTATCCACGGCTGCTTGCAGACCTGTGCGGCACACTGCAGGGGCATGGTTACGCATGGATTGTCTATGTGACGGACTGCAGTATCTCCAGGGAGCGGGAAATCCTGGAATTTCTGCTCAAAAATCCCGTTTGCGGGATACTGAGCGAAGGCTGTAAGACCGCCGCTCCCACCCCCAACCATGACCTGTACCGCTGCCTTGCCCAGCGGGGTACATCGATCCTGTTCTTCGGCGGTGAATACAGCAACCTCCCGGAGTTTCCATCGGTAAGAAACGATCATTACGAGGGCGGGTACCAGCTCGGCAGATACCTTGTCTCGCTTGGACACCAAAAGATCGGCGGTATTTTTCAAGCCGATGAGGCACAGGGTACAGAACAATGCTTCGGACTTCTCTGCGCCCTGAGGGACGCACAGCTCCTGCGCTGTGAGCAATATATCTGTCGTTTTGACACACCACAGCTCACCGCCCTCCGCAAAGAGCAGGACACCCGCTTCTTATCCCGTTTTCTCACCGCACAGCTTAAGGATGCCACCGCAGTCGTCTGCTGCAACGATGAGATCGCCTACTGGCTGATCAAAGAGCTGACTCTGCGGAATATACGCATTCCCGATGAAATCAGCATCGTATGTTTTGGCAGCTCTTATCTCAGCAGCCTGTCGTCCATACAGGTCTCTTCCCTTTCCCATGTGGCACCGTCCACACAGAAGGGATATGAGACGTCTGCTGCCGAAACCATCATAAAACAGATCAGGGGAACTCCTGTCTACTCACAGAAATTCCCCTGGCAGCTCACGGTGGGGCACAGCAGTGGTCCGCCGCCGATCTGATCGGACTCTTTTATTTGCCGTTGCGGTATTCCCTTGGCGTAGAGCCCACTGTCTTCTTAAACACAAAACTGAAATAGTGCGGATCCTTATAGCCTACCGCCGCCGCGATCTCGCTGGAATGCATCTGTGTCTGGCTGAGCAGTTTTTTCGCTTTCTCCATTCGCTTTTTCGTGACGTACTCAATAAAAGTCATCTGCATTTCCTGGCTGAAAACACTGCTGAAATAATTTCCGCTGACACCGATCGCCCCCGCCACACTGTTTAAGGACAGCGATTCTTCACTGAAATTCTCCTCAATATATTTCAGTGCTTTTTTCAGGATCCGCTTGCCCTGATTCTCGCTCTCCCTGTCCCGCAGCGTCAGCGCCCGCTCGAACAGCTCCCGCACATATGCGTCGATGCTGCCGCTGTTTGCGGACGCCTCACGCACTTTGTCATAATCGTCCTCCGGCAGAAAATCCTGCTGCCCTACACCCAGCATCTCCATATAGTTCACCGTCGTAAAGCGCGTATTCAACAGCAGATAATCCCGAAACAATCTGGACTCCAACGCTTCCTTCACCGCCGCGAGATATCCTCTCACAAAATCTCCGATCTCCTCTAGCTTGCCTTCTCTCAGAAATCCCTGTATGATATCGGGATTCATCTTCGCGCTGTCTACTGACTCAAAACTCTTCATATCCTTTCCTGGTGAAAACTCCTCCACATCCTTTTCTGTGAGTATGTGGCACTGCGGGTTGAAAAAGCGGTGTGCCAGGATATGGTTCACTTTTGCATAGCACTCCGGCAGAAGGGACAGCCTCTCCACAGGTTCTCCCACCGCAGCATACCACTCCATGAAAGCTTCCTCCTTCGAACAGATCTGTTCGATATTATTGAGGCACTGTTCTTTCAGCGCTTCCATCCGCTGGGCTTCCCCTTTGATCAAAACACCGTACAGACTGATATTCCACTGAAAGACCAAATACTCCGGAAACCGCATGAAATACCGGAACAATGCCTCCCGCACCCGGTCGATCCCCTCCGGTTCCTGCACGGCGTATTCCGGGTTTTGGCGTTTCACCTGCAGATTTACAAGCACCAGGTTATAGCATGGTCCTTCCAGATCAAGCGATATCTTTGCCGCCTCCTCATAGATCTGCTGGACCGAGAACACGCCCCCGAATACTTTTTCCAGAAAGCTTCTGCGGGAGTAGCGTTCATACTCTTTCATCTCATTCTGAAATGTCTCCAGATAACTCTTCTGCTCCTGCTCCGTCTCGATCTTCTCCCGGATCTCCAAGAGCGTCTTTTTCAGCGTTCCCTTCGTGACCGGTTTGAGCAGATACCGCTCTACACCCACACGGATCGCCTGCTGTGCGTACTCAAACTCATCATAACCGCTGATGATGATGATCTTGATATCCGGCATCTCCTGTGTCACGATCTGGCTAAGAGCAAGCCCGTCCATGAACGGCATCTTGATATCCGTTATCAGGACATTTGGCTGGGCCTTCCGGATCATGGGCAGCGCCATCTCCCCATCACTCGCCTCCCCCATAAACTGATATCCATACTCCTGCCAAGGAAAATTGTTCTTGAGTCCTTCCCTGACAATACTCTCATCTTCCACCAAAAATACCTTCAACATCCACTTTCCCTCTTTTATCCATATTGGCAGATTAGAACATCAGTACGTTCTATCTTTCAGAAAATCCGCTGCGTTCTCCTTCGTGAAGACTTCCTCCTCCACGACGCAGTATTTCTCTACCACTTCTCCTTTTTCAAGTTTGCGTATGATCTCGTCGATATACCCTCCCTGAACGGGGTTGCACTCTATGTCCACATTGATCACGCCCTCTTTCACCAGCTCGAGCGCGTCGCGCGTCGCATCAAAGGATATGACCGTCACGCTGCCCTGCTCCCCGAAGCTGACACCTGCCTCCTGCATTGCCTCGAGTGCGCCCATTGTCATGTCGTCGTTCTGTGACACGAGCACGTCGATGTCGGGATAGCGCTGCAGGATTTCCCGCATCACTTCTTTCCCCTTATTTGCCGTGAACTCTCCTGTGGCAGACTCTAATATGCGCCAGTTGGCATGCTGTGCGGCAATCTCCCCAAAACCTTTTGTCCTTCCGATCTCCGCCGTGGAGCCGATCGTTCCCTGCAGAACGACGATATTGACTGTCTCCGACTGCCTTTTCTTGTCATCCAGATACTGCTCGAGCCATCTCCCTGCCTTTCTCCCCTCCTCCAGCGCATCCATTCCGATCCACGCGGTGTAGAGGGATTCGTCCTGCACATTCACCTGGCGGTCAATGATGATCACCGGGATCCCGGCATCCTTTGCCTCCTGCAGTACGGTATCCCAGCCGTCCTCGATCACTGGTGCAAACACGATATAATCCACCCGCTGGGAGATAAAACTGCGGATCGCCTTGATCTGGTTCTCCTGCATCTGCCTGGCATTGTTAAAGATCAGGAAATAGCCCGCATCCGTCGTCAGCGCATTCTGGACGGACATCGTGTGCGCCGTCCTCCAGCCGGATTCGCTCCCAAGCTGTGAGAATCCCACGACGATCAGATCCTGCGCCTCCGAATCCGCCGGTGCCTGCCTGACATCATTCCCGCCGATATCCTGAAAGACCCTGTTTCCGATAAACAGAAACGGCGCGATGCACAGCAGCAATATGCAGATCCCTATATGTCCCAATATGATCTCTTTTCCTTTTTTCACCGCCCGTTTCATGTCTGATCCCCTCTTTAATCCGCTTAATGCCTTTGCTCCTATGCGCACTTTATCCGGCGCAAACTGCGGCACTCATCTGACGAAAAGCATTTTACATGCGCTCCGCCGGACTCTCCAGTCTCACCGCAGGTATGAGGATGCTGACTTTCGTGCCGCTGCCCTTCTCCGACTCGATCGTCATACCGTACTCCATGCCAAAATTCATGCGAATCCGCTCGTTGACGTTCGCAAGCCCGAACCCCTTTTCCGTCTCCTTGCAGGGCTTTTGTATCTCTGCCTGCAGACGCTCTACCTCCTCGCTGTCCATGCCTGCCCCGTTGTCCTGCACACACAGCAGGATCCTGTCCCCGCCGGGCAAAGCGCCTCTCTGCATCGTCCCCGTAACCCAGATCTTTCCCTTTGCGCGCTTGTATTTGATCCCATGGTACAGGGAATTTTCGACCAGGGGCTGCAGCGTGAGCTTCAAGATCCTATACTGGTAAAGCTCGGGATCGATCGCGATCTCATAGTCGAGGATATCCTGATAACGCACCTGCTGGATCTCCAGATACCCCCGGATATGCGCCTCCTCCTCCCGGATCGAGATGTACTCCTTTCCCTTGCTCAGCACCATGCGGAAAAACTCGGAGAGCGCCACGACGATATCCACCGCCTTATCCGGGTCATCCCCCTCGATCAGCCAGACGATCGTGTCGAGTGTGTTATATAGAAAATGCGGGTTGATCTGTTCCTGCAGAAGCCGCAGCTCCGCGCGGCGCATCTTGCGCTCGTCCTCCTTGATCTGATGGACCATGACTTCAAGATTTTCAGACATGTCATTGACGCTGTCCGACAGCACCTCCAGCTCATCCTCCGTCTGCATCCTGGCGCGGTCCGAGAAATTTCCCTCCGCGATCTGGCTGGTGATGCGGCACAGTTCCTGGATTGGTCTTGTGATGCTGTTCAGGATGGCGCTCGCTGTCAGGATCACCACAACGACGATACAGCCGCCCAGCAGCACACTGATGATGATGACGCGCTCCACCTCCTGGTTCAGCTGCGTCTTCAAGTGCTCGATGCTCTTGGTCTGGTAGTATATGTAATGCTGGATATCGTCCTGCACCAGCTCCGTCAATATATAGATGTCGTTATACAGCATGTCAATATTTTTCTCATACTGCCCTTCCGCCTCCTGGTTCGCCCTGATGTCGTTGACGCGGTCCTCGAGCGTGTCGACATTGCGCAAGAGGCTCTGCAGCCACACCCGGCTCTCCTGGTCCGCTGTCATCGTCAGCAGGTTCTCACTCTCCGTGCGCAGCTCCCCGATCAGCTTATAGGGATCCCTCAGCGTGCCGTCCTCCTCGATCGTGTCAAACGTGATATTGCTGACCACCAGTTTGTAGAGACTTTCGTCCATCTCATCCTTAAAATACATATTATAGTTGTTCGCAAGCATCATGCTGCTGACGATCTGGTCATAGGCGCGGCTGTAATCCAGGAGCGCCACGATCAGATAGATCGCAATATAGAGGATCGGCACCATCGCCACGAGCACCAGCACGATCAGTTTGTTTTTCAGGGGATATTTTATCTTTTCTGTTGTCATTGCAGTTACCTATCCATGTTCACACGCCCATCAATTCTTACGTTATTCAATCCTTCTTATTTTACATTCTGTATAAATCAAACAGAAACATTCCCCGAAATGTGATCGCCACAACCCTTAATGAGACATCATCACAATCTAACTATTTCTGCGGATCTGTATTAAACGCATGATATCGTCATACAGATGTTTTTTATCTGCTAAGTCTACCATCATCCATTTCTGCCCGTTTCCTTCTTGTGTCTGATGATATATATTCTGCAATTCAACCGTGCAGCCTGGAAGGATTTCTTCAACATGCGGTTTTTCCTTATTTCCGACGACAACCAATATTGTAAAAAACCCTTCTCTTGGATAGATGGTACATAAAGACTTCCCTGCTTTTTTATATTTAATGTTCCAGCCCTTTTCCCAACTACATGAGCTGTATTCTATTTTCGCATTACAATTATAGGTACTGCTGATTTCCGAGCAAAACTGCATGAAAACCGGATTTTGGATATATTCCCCTATTTCTTCAATGGCAGGACAATAATCCTTATCTTGTAGATCGATCATGGTTTCTCTCCTTAGTTCTTCCTTTTCAAGTAATAGATTCTTCAATTCGACTGTCAATAACATCGAATCGAACTCCTGACGCACCGCATCTGTAGGTGCTGTCAGTGCCGCTTCTATATATGCACTCTTCTCCATATGCCCTCTTCTCCGTACAGCATATGCTTATGGCATTGATACTTCACATTGAAAAGTATTGGCATCACGACCAGTATCTTACAGCAATTCCATATTGATGGATTTTTCTGTAAATCCGCAATTGACATACATCTGATAGGCAGCTTTATTTCTGGCATTCACCTGCAGTTCGATTCCGTCACACCCTTTTTGCCGTTTCAGTTCTTTCAGAAAATCAAAGAACGCATGCCCGATCCCTTTTCCGCGATATTGTTCGTCCACTGCCATCGAGTCAATGAAAATGACATCTCTTGTCACCTGGTTTGTGCTCTCAATGTGACGGTACAGGATCATCATGATCCCTGCCACATGTCCCCCGCACTCTGCGACAAAAAAGGTCCGATCGCGAAGTGCCTGTTCATATATATCTGCAGGAAGTACAATTTCGCTGTGCCTGTATATGTCCGGGCGCCAATCGATGTGCAGTTGCTGCACCTGCCGCATGATTGCCTCCGCGGTCTGATAATCGTCAATAGTTGCATTCCGAATGTGGATATCCATAGTTGTTCCTTTCCATATTTTCCTTTGGGTTCTGGTTCACTTTCTTTTTAGTGTCTACAGTAATAGTATCAGTTTTATCTATGATTTGCAATTTTTTTAATAATTCAAACGGGTAAAAAATATCGCCTTTATAAGCATTTCTGCCGTCCTTCTTGACTGTCAGGTCGCAGGGATGCATACCCGTCCGATTCTTTCGTGCTTTATGCGGACAGGCTGCCCTGTGCGGTGGAGAGCGAGACTTTATATAAAGCACTGTCATCCCTGCCGGAAAGGCAGCGGGGCGAGTGGCACGGTTGTAAACAACCAATGTGGAACCGGAATAAAGAAAAAATACATTCCGAGGCAGTGGGCGGCATTGGGAATCTTCTTGACGAAAAGTGCAGGGACAAGGATTTGCTTGCACTGATAAAATATACCGCAGATGAGGACAAAGACGAAAAAATACTTGAAAACCAGAAGGTTCTGAAAACCCCTGTTGTAAGAAATCGAAAACAGGCTACGGCAGGTTATCAGCCGAATATCTGGAAAAAGTGGAGGTGACAGGAAAGCCGGATTTTGACTAATAAAAGTATTGAATTTTCTCCTGTATCTATTATACTATAAATATAGTATATGTTAAGGAGAAGAGGAATATGACAGAAGCCGAATTGGAAATCATGGAAACATTGTGGGCAAAAGGAGAGCCGGTATTTCTGGGAGAGCTTTTGGATGATTTCAATGCGAGAACACAAAAAGACTGGAAAAAGCAGACCCTCAATACGTTCCTGTTCAAGATGCAGCAGCAGGATCTGGTGAGGGCAATCGAAGGAGAACGGTTCAAACGGTATGTTCCAGCCATTACCAGGGAAGCGTATCTGGAAGAGGCAACCCAGAGTTTTTTGAACAGGAACTACGGGGGGTCATGTGCAAAAATGCTGGCAATGTTAAGCGGCGGGGAAAAGCCGGATGAGAAGGAGATTGAAGCATTGCGGCAGATGCTGAAGGAGTGGGAGAAATAATGAGATTATATGTACATATGATAATGTGCGGAAGTATCTGTACATTGATGTATATTTTGTTTAACACCGTTCTGTCATATGAGTTGCCATTAAAATGGAAAAGATGGCTGCTCAGGACCAATATCATTTTTTATCTTCTGCCTGTTCCGTGGCTGGCTGCGGAACTGAAAGGTGTGGCCAGGATGCTGCTGGAGGTTGTGGCAGGAGTCAGCTTTCCAAAAAACCATGACATAAAAGAAATAAATGTCTTCAACGGAACAGATCTATGGAAAAGTATGCTTGTTTTTGATGCAGAAGGGAAACTGGTCTATATTACGGGGTATGAAAAGTACATACCCGCGATCAGGACTGTTCTGACAGTATGCATAATTGCATTAATTACATGGATCGCGCTGTATATCAGGATCAGCCTGCAATGCAAAAGTAAGATGGTATTTTTAGACAGCACCCATCATTATATAGAAGATAAAGGTACGGGAAAAAAGGTGGCAGTGGGTATCTCGCCCTGTGTTGCTTCGCCTGTGACTGTGGGACTGGTAAAGCCAGTCATCTTACTTCCTGTGGACTATCATGGATATCAGGATGCACTGGGTGAAGTGCTCCTTCACGAATTAAACCATGTGTCCTGCGGGGATGCCATAGAAAGATTTTTCTGCTTTGGCGTTATTGTAGTACATATCTTTAATCCGCTGGCGCATTACCTGTTTCGGGAGATGGTTGCAGTCAGTGAGATGATCAGTGACGAGGCAGCACTAAAGGGCAGGACGAAAAAGCAAAAAGCGGATTATATCAGATGTATCATGACCGCATCGCAGGGTGACAGCCATTCAATGATATTGACACCGTCACTTGGGATATCAAAAAGTTTATTGAGGAAAAGGATGGAGAGGATTATGGGAACAGGGAGAAAGAAAGTCTGGAAAAAGGGGATGGCAGTGATCCTCATGACTGTATGTGTGCTGGGCAGCAGCATTCCGGCAATGGCGTATCAGAAACCATGCGCTATTTGGGAGGATGATGATGGGAGTAGTTGGAAGGGCTTGGATACATATCTGATTATTCCGAAAGGGGAAGAAAATCTTTTAAAAGAAAATCCCTTTGAAGAAAAGCCTATAGATTTTAGTCACGGCGATGAAGTGTATATAGATGAAAATGGTAATATATATTACAACAAACATACAGACGATCAAGAACGAAGCATATGTAAACACATATATGAGGCAGTAACCAGTTATCAGCATACAAAATATTCTGATGGAAGCTGTACCATAGTAGCATATGATTCTAAAAGATGTACAAAATGTGGGGATTTAATAAACGGCGAGGAAATATCGACTACTACATATAAACATTGTCCGCATTAGAAAAGGAATTGAAACAAAATAAAGACACCTTGCATTTAACTGAACTATTGTGTAAATGCAAGGTGAAAAAAATAAGTTGATGTACTATAAATATAGTAATTAAACTATAAATACATATTTAAATTGGATAATCAAAATATTTTGATATATTATGTTTGATTTTTGTACATGTCCATATATATGTTTTTTTTGCTTTAATAAATCAGCACTCAATTTAAAACACTTCAAAATTAATGAAAAGTAAAGGCCAACAAAAGGCAGCAAAGATCAATCATTATATATACATAACCAGGGTATAGAATTTTCCGTTTATATCCTTGTAGAAAGAGAGTGATTCCATTGGATTTGACTTGAGCTGCTTTTGTAGTGGTGGAAAATTTTAGAGCACATCAGATAAAAATAATACTGTTTCGTATTAGTTTAGTTGTGAGGAGGATTTTAAATGAATATAGAGAGAATTGTATCTGTTTTTACAGCAGTGGTTTTATTGTTTACAAATGCATCAACTGTCTTTGCCGCAGAGAATCCAACAGTCCCTGATTTGGAGAGTATTTACGAAGAATACAAAGATGATGAGCAGTTTAAACTTATGAGGAGCGAATATGGGGAAGAGTATGCGGAAACGTTTTTAAAAGATGTCTTAAAAAGCCGCATTGAAAGTGGCATAGCCCCTGCTGGCGGCGGTGGAAATGAATGTTATCAATCTGTAACCAACATAAAACAGACCAAAAACTACAATTGTGGCACCACGACTGTATTGCAGACATTGTATGGTTTAAATAGTCAGGGAAATGTGACAGGTTCCACCAATGCCGATAAAATTGCAACGCTTGATAATGAATATAATGTTGATGGGCAGGGACATCTGATAGTATTTCAGGCCGCAGCCGCATTGAACAAATATTATCATGGCAGCGCAAACTACATATATGTACAGGGAAAGAATTTGAAGGAATCGACATTTGAAGATTACGTGGCAAAGTCCCTGACGAATTGTAAGCCAGTGATTCTTCATGCCAGGACGCAATACATTGGATATTATGGCGGACATGCTTCAGGACATTATTTAAGCCTTGATTATATCAATAGAACCACAGATATAGTTCGAATTGCCGACTGCAATAACAATGATGCATATTATGGTATTCATTATGTGCCATTATCAGAAGCTTTCAATAGTATTAACAAAGAATCAGACAGATATTTAATTTATTAAAAGAGAGCAGTAAATTTATGGGAAAACGGTATATAGCGCTAATACTTATGTTCATAGTCAGTATTGCAGGCTGTGGCAGCAAGGACGACAGCCTTTTTGATTTCCGGGAACAGAAAAAAGAAATGGTCAGCTACACAGAATCGGACCATCTTAAAGAGCAGGTTTGTCTGGGCATTATAGATGTTCCGATACCAGAACACGCATATGTTTCTTCTTGGGCTGTATATGATGATATGGTATATTATGAAGCAGACTATATTGATTATTTGACAGACCATGAAGGGAAAGGAGCCATAGAACCGACAGCAGAGCATCGCACGAAGGTGATGTCATATGATATGCAGTCTGGAGAAACAAAAATATTGTACCAGGCGGAAGACATCATCGCGATTACGGATCTATGTACAGATGGGAAGATACTGATCTGGGAGGAGTACCCGAGACTGGAGAATGTGTCATGGCGTATCAAAATGCTGTCATTGACAGAAAAGGACAGCGTGGCAGAGACAATCTTTTCAGATGGAGATACAGAAGGCGAGCTCTGGGATATCATCCCAAATCTGACAGAACAGAAAATTTACTGGTATGATCAGGACGATGTGGAAAAGGATGAACATCCAATCAAACTTTATAGCTATGATATCAAAAAGGAAGAAATAAAGCTGGAAAAAGAGGGACTGGATCTGGCGTCACCGTATGAACAGATATCCATTATTGACGGCAAAATATGTACTTATGAAATGCACGCTCCTGATGGTGCAAAACAAAAATATTTTAAAACTAGCAGTATCTATATTGAAGACAGGGAAAAAAATGGGAAGATTACGTTATTGACGCCATCAAAAATAATGCATCCGGTCGCAAATGAAAAATTCTGCATCTGGGGAGAATCCTATGAGTCAGATGATGAATTGTGGTTATATGATTACCAGTCAGGGCAGCTGGAATGTATTTCCCTCGAGATGATGGGCGGAAAATTTGCTTATATGCTATTGGATGATCTGATTATCGTATCTACGAGAAACGGAATATGGTGTATCGAACCGGAGACACAAACATACACAAACATGCTTTTGTTTGGCGATGAATATTCCTATGGCAATATCTGGCATGCTTTGGATGGCAGTGCATACATGCAGATTGATTCATCTGAGGAAAAGATCAGTATTGCGAAAATGTATAAAGATCACAGAAGCTGATCTTTAATGGAATCTGTCGGCACATTCAGATAAGCATTTATATATTGGTGTATAGATGCGATGTGATGGATATTTGTTTGAAACAATTGAAGGCGGAAATAGTTGGAATCCAGCTATCATTGACGAGATAACTGAAAATGAGTTAAGGGACTCTAAACCAGCTAAGAGAATTAAGAATATATTTGCGACGCAAAGAACAACGACTGTTATCAGAAGTAAAGAGCGCTTCGGATAACAAATATTACAGGAATACCTTGGATGTAAAAAGTATGAAAACATTAGTTTGACCAGACGAATATGTGATTAACAGGATAAATAGGGGATGGTGCATTGATGAAAAGAATAGCGTTTTTATTTACGGTTTTTATTGGCTGTGTAGTAATGATTTCAGGGTGTGGGAAAACGTCAGATATCCTTTCCGAAGATGAGATTAAAATGTTCAACTCCGATTTTTTTAATGGTGGCACATATAATATGAACAACATGATGTTGTCGAGTGAATATGACCAAGCTGAAAATATTGATTTATTTCAGCTGTTTTATAATGGAATCGACGGAATAACAGATCAGGTTTCCGAAGAAGAAAAAGCATTGCTGCAAGAATTAAACAGTGAAGCTTCATATTTGGATATTGCGAAAGTTACTAAGGATGAGATGAATGCTTTTTTAGAGGAAAAATTGGGCATACGGCTGGATGAAACACAAAAAAATGGTCTGGAAAAGTTTTATTATCTGGATCAGTATGACAGCTTTTATCTTGTTGTCGGGGATACAAATTTTGACTGGTGCACTGTTACATCCGGCATCTGGAAATCTGATAATGAACTTATATTGGAATATACAAAAGAATATGGAGACGGACAGTGGCATGTTGTTTTGAAGAAAACAGATAACGGGTATTTATTTGTTTCTAATGAAAAAACAGAATAAACGGTTTAAAATGTAAGGGGTAAGTTATGAAGCTCAAAGAGAGAACAACAAGAGTGTTTGTGAGTAGGATGTTAAGTCTTTGTATGGCCTTTTCTGTAATACCTAATATACCTGTAAAGGCAGCGAAGGAAGAAGATTCCATTCAGAGATTGGTGTGCAGTTATATGGACAGTCGGGAAATATACTGATCCCACTTTTAGCCAATACACTTCTATGAACTGCTTCATCATCCACGATACCGCAGACTGCACTTCCAGCAGTCATACGGGGATTATTACAGGTGTATCAAGTTCTCAGATTACGGTTATATCTGGAAATCATAGCGATATGGTAGCTGAACATACCTACAAGCTGACAGACAGCAGTTTGGTTGGATTTGCAAGTCCAAATTATTGAATTAGCTAAAACAGGAATTAGTAATGGAGGTAAGATATGAAAAGAGTGTTAAAGAGTTTTTGTACAATAGGGCTGGCTTTGCCAGTGATATTTTCGCTGATGGGTATAACATCATTTGCAGCAACAGATGAAGGTTCTGAACTGGAGTGTGACATTTTAGAGGAAGGGCAGGCTGACGTGATTGCTGAACAGCTGGAAAAATGCATTACCAATAAGTATCAGGGCTATTATACTTTTGATAACTTCCGCCCGACTTTTTATAATGAGCAGTATGCAGATGGGGTTTATATGGTTGATGTTGACATTTCGGCGGATAAGACGCTGGTTCGTGATCCGGGAGAGAGTGCTATTGCAAGAGGAATGAAGCAGGAAGTTGAGGCGCAGATACAAGCGAGGCAGCGCGATACTGCGCAGGCAGTATTGGATGAATATTTGTCCAATACATCGAAATATTTTAATGTGCCGGTTGAAACGGGGTTTCAATTTAGGGTTTATATAGCGGCGCTTACAGAGGAGGAAGTTAATAACGCAACAGATTTTGAGCGCTTTTACCGGGTTGATGCGGAAGATGGACCGATCTTAACACCAGTCATTGAAAATGAACCGTTTGTGGAATCAGGAACGGAGGAAGACGGAAAAGCCAGACTGGTCTCTGAGATGTCTGTTGTGGAGAGCAGGGCGGTTTCCTATGATGCGGATGCTGCCGTGAAATATGCAATAGATAATGCAACAGCAACGCCAGAGTTTTCATCAGCTAATGGCTTAGGAAGCGATTGTGCCAATTTTGTTTCAAAATGCATAAACGCTGGAGGTATTCCAATAATTTTATATCTTCAAGATATTTTGTGGCGGTTTCATTATTGATGAAGCCGCCACGATTCATAATGTAAAATTGTCCTATAACGGGGGAAGGTGCGGAATATGAAAAAAATTGCAGGCATTACATTCAGTTTTCTAATCAGGAGTATTACTGTGGTATTTCTTACACTATTGATGCAAAATTCAGGAAAATTTGTCAAAAATCTGTATCAAGAAAAAGATTACAGGATATTTAAGGGTTTTTCATGTATATTTATAGATCCGTCTGAAGATTATGACGGACAGGCTGCCGATGAATTAGATCAAAGGATGATCACATATTTTCATGAAACAAACAGTGAGGAAAATTCATGGATGTTTTATATCGGAAACCAGTTGCTTTTATATAATGCGGGGATGATGGATATCAATGATTTGAAGGTGACGGACTATGCAGTCACAATAAATACAGGGTATTTAAAAGCAAACCAGCTTAGAGATATTGACGGCAATCTGATTGACATTGATGAAGATTCGGGAATAGATTACCTGATCGTACCTGAGAAATACAGAAGCAGCGAAGAGGAGATCCGTGATTATTTTATAGAGAATAATACCTTCCTAAGATATTATTTTGATGACAAAATAAAATATGGCATCGCCAAGGCACATGAACAGAAACATCCTGATAACCAGTTAGAAATCATTTACATGAAAAATGATATGACGTTCCCTTCCTATCTGCCTTATGGTCAAATCGGCAACACAATAAAAGATCCTGTTTTTATGGTTGCTACATCTTCTAATGTCAGTGACGTCCAAATCCCGGCATATATTACAAGTCAGCGGTATCTTGTAAAAAATGAGCTTGTTCAGGAAGCAATTGAAACAGCAGGACTGGAGAAAGATATCATGCGTGTTGAGGACGTTTATGAGGCATATCAAAAAGATTTGTGCAGAAATATTTTTGTTGTTATCATACAGGGTATGGGAAGTATATTGATGGAGGTGATCATATATTTGATTTATAAAAAGATGCTGTATGAGAAAATGAGATATCTCATGATTTCCTGGCTGTTGACAGGAGCAGCAGTGACTGTGGTATACTGGATTTTATCCCTGACGTTCATAAAAGCTTTTGCAGTATTGCTCATTGCAGAGCTTCTTGTATTATGCAAGCCCTGGAGAACGCTCCCATCAAGATAGCAGACTAAATTAGGCTGAAAATTGTTATAGATGCTTGCATTGATTACTGTAGGAGTATAAAACGGACTTATAAACACTACAGCACCGTTTAGTGACCAATATTATTACTTTTAACTCCCCACAGCTCTGCTGTGGGGAGTTTCATTCTTATAAAAGTTTACAAACACACTTGCCAAAACCACATTGGTTAAGCAAGGACCGCGTCACGGTCCACAATCCTGTCCAGGCATTCGTGGTACAGTTTCTGTGTCTGGCGCAGGATGTCTTTTGGCACTTTGTCGAACTGAAATTCGCCGTTGACCTTGTGATCCAGCAGCCAGTCGCGCAGGAACTGTTTGTCATAGGAATCGGGGGAGATGCCCGGCTGATACCTGTCCGCATCCCAATACCTGCTAGAGTCCGGTGTGAAGATCTCGTCTGCCAGGATCAGGTTTCCCTCCCTGTTCTGACCAAACTCAAACTTGGCATCCGCGATGATCAGTCCCTTTGAGAGCGCGTATTCGCTGCACGTTTTGTAAAGTCTTAAACAGATCTGTGTGATCTGCTCTGTCATTTCAGCGCCGAGTCTCGCGGCGACTTGTTCCATGCTCACATTCTCGTCATGTCCCGTATCTTTTTTCAGGGCAGGTGTCAGGATCGGCTGCTCCAGCTTTTGAGCCAGTTTATAATCCCTTGGAAATACGATGCCGCAAAAGGGTTCTCCGCCGCTGCATGCCTTCCACATACTGCCAAACACATATCCGCGCACTACAAATTCAAAGGGGAGCATCGATAGCTTCTCCACCAGGACTGTGCGGTCCCTGAAAGATTCGTTCCGGAAAAACGGGGGCATAGCTTCGATCCTGTCGTCGACGATATGGTTTGGCACGATGCCGCGTGTCCTGTCGAACCAAAAGTTTGACAGCTTGTTTAGGACGATCCCTTTGTCCTTTACCGTCACGGGTAATATGCTGTCAAACGCAGATATCCTGTCGGTCGTCACGATCACCAGATGCCTGTCGGAAACGTCGTAGATCTCCCTTACTTTGCCGCTATAGATTGGTTTCATTTGCGTCTATACCTCCTGTTTTTTGTGCGATCAGTGTGTCCATGCAATGTCTGTGCGGTGTCCCTCCGCTGTTGCAGTCAAACACTTCCTCCCTGCAGGTGTGGAACAGCCAGTCATGGTAATAACCAAACAGCTCTCCCGAACACCAGGGGTGCCTCTTCTTCTCGTCCCTGGAGGAATCCGGAGCGCGGGTGATAAAGGGCTTTTGCACAAACACATTGAGGGCATTGATGCCACCCTCCGCAGTGTGCGCTTTCAGGCTTTCACAGAGTTCCCTGCGCTGTGTCTGCGGGATAAAATGCAGAACGCCGCTGCTGAAGATGATGTCGTACTCCGCGTCGGGGCGATAGTCGAAAAGATCCGCCTTGAAAAGTTTCGGACTGACTTGATTGTACTCGGCAAGCCTTCTTGCTTTCTCGATCCCCTGTTCGGATATGTCAAATGCAGTCACGGCGTAACCGCATTTTGCGAGGAAAACGGCATCTTTTCCCTCGCCGCACCCCATATCCAGCACACGGTAGGGCTTGATCGGCGGGAGCAGTTTCATGATATCATAGCAGATGCGGTTGGGCGTGAGCCCCCAGTAATACTCTTCTGTATCATACCGTCTGTCGTAGTCCGTCACGACGCTCTCGTATCCGAGCAGTGCGTCGACGGTCGTGTTCAGGGCGGCAGCCAGTCTCGGCAGCATCTCTATGTCGGGATATGTGGAGCAGTTCTCCCATTTTGAGACGGCTTGAAATGAGATATTGAGCGACCTGGCGAGCTGGTTTTGTGTCAATCCCAGCTCCTTGCGCCTTTTGCAGATGACTTCCCCGGTCTTTAGATGTTCCATTTTGCGATCCTCCATTTTATGAACCATCATTGTTTCTGGTTGCGATCTAAGAAATGCTGACTTCAACTGCTTTCATATTAATACAATTGAATGCGGATCACAATAACGCAGTGATAGAAATCAATGCCAAAACTCACCTCGTGGTTGAGTAGAGAATGCTGCACAAATATAATTCGTGTTCCGTGTCATCAAAATGAATTGGCAATATCCGCGCGTTTGTGATAAGATTATGACATTGGACAACGCGACAGATCAGCAATGGAAAGGAGGCTGCATATATGAAGAATTATACTCAAGTCTATGTCAGGAACAGTATGGAGGCAGCAAAAACATACTGCAGGGCATTTGGCGCGGAGATAACACTTGAAATGAAAGACGACAGCGGGACTGCCTATGAACACTGTGAATTGTCAGTGGACGGCGAGGGCTTTCTGGCAGTAGCGGAAGCCCAAAATCCCTGCGATGTAGAATTCATTCACAAAATGAAGTGGGAGACGATGACTTTTAACGTCTTTGAGATGGGAACCGAGGAGAAGGTCCGCCGCGCATTTGATGTTCTGCGCGACGGCGGCGTTGTTATCGATGCGATCCATGAGCTGCCATGGAGCAAATGCTGCGCCACGGTGATCGACCGGTATGGCGTATGCTGGTGGATCGCTATTTGACAGGTGGAGAGAGGGGAGTATAGAACATGACACAAAATGAGAAAAACGGGTACAAAGAATACCCGACCGATGCGCTGATCAGGCGGTTTCTGCCGTATTTTAAGCCGTATCGGGGAACACTGTACGCAGATTTGTTCTGCGCGGCGCTGACCACGGTGTGCGAGATCGTACTGCCGCTGATCATACGCAAGATCACGAACACGGCGCTCGAGGACGTGGCGCTTCTGACGGCGCGCATGGTGATCGGGCTGGCGCTGGTGTATTTCGTGCTGCGGATCATCGACGCGCTGGCAAATTATTTTATGGCGGACATGGGACATGTGATGGGGGCAAAGATCGAGACGGATATGCGGCGTGATGCCTATGCGCACCTGCAGCTGCTGTCCAACACGTATTTCAACAACACGAAGGTCGGCCAGATCATGGGGCGCATCACGAATGACCTGTTCGAGGTGACGGAGTTTGCGCACCACTGCCCGGAGGAGTTTTTCATCGCGGCGATCAAGATCGTGATATCGTTCATCATTCTGGCGCAGATCAATCTGCCATTGACGCTGATGATCTTTGTGTTCGTGCCGGTCATGACGGTCGTCTGCCGCATCATCAACAAGAAGATGCGCCGGACATTCAGCGAACAGCGCCACCAGATCGGTGAGCTGAATGCAAAGATCGAGGACAGCCTGCTCGGGCAGAAGGTTGTCAAGGCGTTCACAAACGAGGCGCTTGAGTCGGCGAAATTCGAGCAGGGCAACCAGGAGTTTCTGCGGGTGAAAAAGCACGCGTACATGCTGATGGGAATGTTCAGCACTTCTACGAGGGTCTTTGACGGTCTGATGTATCTCACCATCATTATCGGCGGCGGATTTTTCCTGATGGACGGGGAGATCCTTCCGGGTGACATGGTTGCCTACGTCATGTATGTGTCCACACTGATCGCGACCATCCGCAGGATCATAGAGTTTGCCGAGCAGTTCCAGCGCGGGATCACGGGGATCGAGCGTTTCCTGCAGATCATGGACGCGGATATCGAGATCTTTGACGAGGAGGGCGCGGTGGATCTCGTCGCGCCGAAGGGTGAGATCGAGTTTCGCAACGTCAGCTTTGAGTACCCGGACGACCACAACAAGGTGTTTGCAAATCTCAACCTGCAGATCCATGCGGGGGAGAAACTTGCCATTGTGGGACCCTCCGGCGGCGGGAAGACGACGCTGTGCAACCTGATACCGCGCTTTTACGATGTGTCCTGCGGTGAGATCACACTCGACGGAAAGAATATCAGGCAATTGACGCTAAAGAGTCTCCGCCAGAGCATCGGTGTCGTCCAGCAGGAGGTCTATCTGTTCTCGGGTACGGTGTATGAAAATATCGCTTACGGAAAGCCCGGCGCGACGCGCGAGGAGGTCATGGAAGCGGCAAAGCGCGCCGGGGCGGACGAGTTCATACAGAATCTGAAGGACAAATATGACACGTATGTCGGTGAGCGCGGCGTGAAGCTCTCCGGCGGGCAGAAACAGCGCATCAGCATCGCCAGGGTATTTCTGAAAAATCCGCCGATACTGATCCTCGACGAGGCGACCTCGGCACTGGACAATGAGAGCGAGTATGCGGTCGCAAAGTCTTTGAGTGAGCTTGCGAAAGGACGCACCACGCTCACGATCGCCCACAGGCTGTCGAGCATCAGAAATTCGGACAGGATCCTGGTGCTGACGGACGAGGGCATCGTGGAGGAGGGCGACCACGAGGAGCTGATGGCACTCGGCGGGATCTATCATCATTTTTATACGATGGCGAACGAGATCAAGTAATCGATAAAAAAAGCATCACCTTAAAAAGGAGAATGAGGGATCAATGACAGAATTAGAAAAAAATCCGGATCCGGAAGTCGAGGCAGGATCAGAGATCGAGACAGAGACAATGGCGGAGACAGAACCCGAAAATCCGGGCGAACAGCAGGATGAAAGTCTGCAGGAGTCCGACAGGACGCAGGAAAATGCGCCGGGATCCGACGCGTTTGACATCACCAGGAAATTCAAGCACAACCGAAACCAGATCCCCACTCCGAGACAGGCGGCACAGGACCCGCAGCAGGAGCGTGAAATCCCCAAAAAGCGCGAGCTGGTGGGTGTGACGGACAAGAAGGTCGAGACAAAGCGGATCCTGTATTTTCTTGCGCTGTGCTTTGGCGTGGCGTGGATATCGGAGATCTTTGCCATCATTCCGATGTACCATAGTGACAATGTGGAAGTCGTGAAACAGGCGGTGGACATGATCTCCCAGCTGATGCTCACGCCGGCACTGGCGGCGCTGGTGATCCGGCTGGCGACGAGGGAAGGGCTTGTGAAGTCCGGGTTTCAGTTTAACTTTTTTGAATACAAGGCACTGTTTCTGCTGGGCTGGTTCGGGACGACAGCGCTCACATTTGCGGGCGCGCTGATCTACTTCCTTGTTTTCAGGGACAATTTCGATCCGAACATGACAGCGTTCGTCGCCTCCTACAGCGAGAGTGCGGCGAACGCTGGCGCGCAGATCGACGCGGTCAATATCATCGCCGCCTACAAGACGGATCTGCTGATCAAGGTGTTCACGGCAGCAGTGCTTGATTTTATCAACAGTTTCGGGGAGGAGTGGGGATTCCGCGCGTATCTGCTTCCAAAGCTCTACCGGAAATTTGGCGCGGTTCCGGCGATGATCCTGAGCGGGCTGGCATCGGGGCTGTGGTATGCGCCGCTCGTCGCTGCAGGATATTACTACGGGACTGACAATGCGGGATTTCCAGTGGTGAATATCCTCGCCATGTGCGTCTTCGGCGCTGTGACAGGTGTCATCTATTCTTACCTGTGCCTGCGGACGGGCAGCATCTTTCCCGCCGTGTTTGCGCACAGCGCAGTCAACGTGCTGATGTCGCAGGCGGCATTGTTCACAGTTGACGGCGGCAATTTCTTTGTGGGACCGTCTCCGACCGGGATCGTGTCGGGACTGCCGTTTATCGCGGCGGCAGCGGTCTGCCTGTTCCTTATGTACAGGAATCCGGTCAAGCCGGGCGGGGAACAGGCCTGATCTGTATTTTGGATAGTGTTCGACTCAGTAAATTAATGAGAAAGGAAGAAAATCAAATGAAAAAAATGAACATGCTTGTAAATCCTATTGACAGAAAAAGTCATATCAACAAGGAGATATACGGTCACTTTATGGAGCATCTGGGACGATGTATCTATAATGGTATCTATGTCGGTCCGGATTCGTCAATACCTAACACAAAAGGAATCAGAAATGATATTATCGAGGCGTTTAAGCAGATAAGAGTTCCTGTACTGCGCTGGCCGGGCGGCTGTTTTGCAGATACATATCACTGGAAGGACGGTATCGGACCAAAGTCTGAACGGTCCCATATCACTAATGTGAACTGGGGGTGCGTGGATGAGGATAACAGTTTTGGCACACACGAGTTTTTTAACCTCTGTGAGCTTGTGGGTGCGGAGCCCTATCTTGCGGGAAATGTAGGAAGCGGATCAGCGCAGGAACTAGCCGACTGGATCGAATATATTACATTTGACGGAAAATCACCTATGTCCGAACTGAGAAGAAAAAATGGCAGAGAAAAACCGTGGAAACTCAAATACGTCGGAATCGGCAATGAGAGCTGGGGATGCGGCGGCAATATGCTGCCCGAACAATATGCAGGAGAATACCGCAAATATTCAAGTTTTTGCCGTAATTACAGTGACAATAAGCTGTACAGGGTCGCTTGCGGAGGCGATGATGAGTGGAATGAAACGTTACTTACAAAACTGAAATCGGGTGCAGCTTTTGATCTTGTCAATGCCGTAACACTCCATTATTATACCATTCTTGGAAATGACTTTGCCCATAAGGGCAGCGCAACAGATTTCACGGAGGATGCGTATTATCAGAGCCTGAAAAATACACAGGGGATCGACAACTCGATCTCGCGAAGCATAAAAATGCTTGATCTGCATGATCCCGATGAGAGACTCGGTCTGATCGTTGACGAATGGGGATGCTGGTACGATGTTGAACCCGGCACAAATCCTGGGTTTCTTTATCAGCAGAATACGATGCGTGATGCGGTTGTTGCTGCGTTGTATCTCAATATTTTTAATTCGCACAGCCGCCGCGTGGTAATGGCGAACCTTGCTCAGACCGTAAATGTTCTTCAAGCCATTATACTCACAGACGGAGAAAAGATGATAAAAACGCCTACCTATCATGTAATGGATCTGTTTAAGGAACATATGGACGGAACATTGCTTTACAGTTTTGTTGACAATGACTATGAAAACGGTATTGCCTGTATTTCGCAGTCTGCTTCAGTTGATGATAAAAACAGAATACACGTTACGATTGCGAATATGTCTCTGCATCGAAGCTATTCTCTCTGCTGTCAGCTTCCATATATCAGGATCAAAGAAGCTGCTGCGAGAATTTTGACTGGAGAGGTCCACTCCCACAATACCTTTGATGAGCCGGACAATGTGATCATAAAAGAACATGCGCTCAAGCATAACAGTAATGAGATTGAGATCGAGCTGCCTTCTTGCAGTGTTGTTTCTGTCGAGATCATTCCCGAACAGCAAATATAGCAGAAGGAATCGTTGCTGTCAGCCCAGAGTGAATCCGGGAACTATAAGGAACGGTTCAGAGACAGACAGAGCAAATGCTATTTCTGAACCGTTCCCCAATCTGACAGGTTCGGCGTTTAAACTGCAGGGATTTTTTTGTCCGTGTAGAGGATATGGTTGATCAGCCAGCCGAGCAGGAACTCCAGCAATTCCTGCAGATTTTCCTGCGGATTCGCGTCGATCTGGTCGAGACTGATGTTTTCGAGTTTGTCGACGAAAGCCTCGTGTGCGCGTTTCTGTGCGCTCAGACCTTCATATTGGATTCCCTCCATATATTCCTCTTCGTCTGCGAAGTGTTCTTTCGTGTACTCTTTCAGTTCATTCAGGATCTGCATGATGCTGTCATAACCGGAGAGGCTGTCAAAGTTTTTGACCAGCTGGTTCGCCTTGTCGACGATGCGGAAGAGTTCTTTGTGTTCGGCGTCGACAAGCTCGATCCCCGTCAGATATTCGTCGGTAAACTCGCAGGGATTCTCGCGCACCATCCACTCCTCGAGCGGCGGCAGCTTGCCGATCAGGATATCGCTGCTGAGGATATGGCGGTAGAGCCATTTAGCGAGAAATCTCACAAGCTCCGTGAGCACCCGCTGCTGTTCCTCCTCGTTGTCGATATTGACAAATTCGTATTCCCGCACCTTATCGCGGAAAAACGCATGCTGGGAGCGCTGGCGGATCAGCTCCGGATCACGGATCTGCACCATGTATTCCTCCTCGTGGGCAAAATGCGTCTCCGCATAGTCGTCAAGCTCCTCGAGGATATTTTTCAGCTCCTGATAATAATCACTGTGGTATTCAGTACATACCAGTACATAAGCCTTTGAGAGAAGTGCAAAAAGGTTTCGGTGTTCATCATCTATCGTTTCGATACCGGTAATGCAGTCCTGCGTAAATTCAAATGTCATATTTTTCTTCCTTTCCTGTTTTGTAGTTATGTATGTTCTTTTAACGCCTATTATAGCACATCGCTGTGGGAAATACCACTGTGCAGTGTTTATTTACGACAACTGATTCCACGCGCCTGTTTTCTACAGGTCAGGGACTTTTAGAAAAGAAGAAACCTTTACATTGAGAATCTTTCCGGCGTTCTCCTGAATGTAAAGGTTTCTGTACAAAGGGTCTTGATTTTTTACGTCAATCCTTTTAAGGTCTGTATTCTCCCGGCTATATTCTGTTCGAATTCCTCGTCAGAGAACTTGGGATCTCTGGTCGCTCTCCAGATATCACAGGGTGCCTTGCAGCATTCGCCGCAGTCTTTCATGTTTTTTTCGTGGACGACGCACTGATAAATGGAACAGACTCCTGAACAATGAAATACGTTTCCTTCGCAGGCATTGCAGCCGCTGCACATGTTCCCATAACAGTAGCAGGTGCTGCAGTCTGTTCCGCAGACGCTTATGTTGGATCTTTGGTACTTCTCGAACCATGTCTGAACGATATTGACCGGGTGCTGTGTCAGCTGTGCGGTCTCCTCGACATTTTTCCCCTGTGCAAACTGTCTGCATGCCACGCAGTACATGCTTTCCGCCACTTCAATTAAATGTCCGTCGGGATCAAAGATGCGGATCCCCCGCTGCATCCATGGGAATGTCTTCGGTTCATGGAGACGCTCCACGTCGGGATATTGGTCTAATAGCGTGATGAACGCATCAAAGTCTTCCGTTTCAAAGTAGAGTTCCATCGTATTGGAGTGATATTTCATCGTGTCTGCCTGAAATCCGGCAAGCTCATCAAAATGTTCCTGCAGAACCAGTCCGCAGTCCAGCGTCTTGTTCCACCCCAGGTCGAGTGTCACTTCCTGATGGAACAGATCCTTGTAAAAGCGCAGTGAGTGTTCCATGTTTTTCACAGCGATCAATGTAGTACAGTATTTCATATGTGGTTCCTCCTGACCGTATTGATAAATTTTATTTGCTGTATACACAGGTATACTCTTTTCGTTTTGCTTTCAAGTATAGTTTACTGTGATCCGGAGGATTTGTATTGTATATTTCCGACATTCTGCATCGCAAATTTTCTGGCGTCTGATATACTCATGGAGTGATATTTCCTGAAATCATGGCATAAATGCGCCTGGTCCGAATAGCCGTATTGATACGATGCGTCTGCGATAGTAAAGCTGTTGTCATACATAAGTCTGTTCCACAAGTACTGATAACGGACCATCGATGCCAGACTTTTGGGGGACACGCCGATGTATTCCAGATACAGGCGTTCCAGCTGGCGGCTGCCGATGAGGACTTCCCGCTCCAAATCTGTCATTGACAGTGTTCCCCTGGTCTCGAGTATCCTGGATACGGACTGGAATATCACTGGATTTTGGTGTTTCTCGCGAAGATGGTGCAGCAGGATCGCTTCTGCGACCGATATGATCTGGCTGATATCATCGATGTCAAACAGGCGTTTCTCAATTTCCTGTTTGATTCGTGGGAAATGACAGTCCACATCAAAGTGCGTATTCTTCGTACTCCGCATGGACTCTTCCGCAAACAGGGCTGCGCCCCACGCGTAGAAGCGGATCGCAAAGCGGAAAAATCTCTTTCGGGCTCTGAGGTATTTCCGGGCAGTGAAAGCCCGGTCATCAATCCCGCAGAAACTGCTGTCAATGGTGTTGTTCGTATGATCCGCTGTAAAGATAATGTCCATGCAGGTGTCCGGGGTGACGATATCCGTCTCGGCATCGGCGCACGCCTCCTGCACGACGATTTTTTGACTGCCCCAGAAACACCGGATATAGGGTTTTAGGGCGTCGCACGGCGCAAATTCCATATATTCTTCTGTGCACTTAAACGGTGTCGCCGTGATCGGATGGTAGATCTTGTGTAAGTTCATGTTCGGGAAATCTTTCTGTTATTCGGATTCTGATTGGCGTGGTTTCAATATATTGGTTTCGATCCAGTCTGCCACGCCGTCCTCGTCATTCTCCGATATGCTCGCGTCGGATCGGAGCAGCGTCCTGTCGAGATCCGTCAGTATCATTTTTATGCTCATGGTATCACACCTTTCTCCGCTGTGGATCAGGCAGTTTAATCCATTTGGATCCTGTCTGTCAGAGCGTTTTTGGATCTTGTACTTTGATATGTGACACTCAAATTGTAGCACACCCACCCGTTCGAGCGCAACTGTTAAACATTACCCCCCCCCTTTTCAAAAATGGTCAACGGGATTATAATGCGCTTTGGAGGATGGCAAGTGGAAACAGAAGGGGGAATTTCCAGATATTCCCCCATAGATCAGCGATTTGAACACAAGTGTTTCGTGCCGCGATCAGTACGTACGCCAAAAGATATTGGATTCTGGATAAATAAACTGCAGTATAAAGGAAACAACCACAACAAAACAGATAAATATGCAGCTGCCCACGAGAAACCACTTTAGTCCTCTCAGGATATTTTTTAAACTTTCATTTTGAAGGATCGAATCCACGTCCTGGGAAACTCGATAGATGGAATCGATCTTCTCATTTGTAAGGGAATGCTCCCTCACTTCCTGCACGTCAATATCCTTCACAAGTTCATCTAAGGTCATATTGAAGAAATCACTTAGCATCACCAATCGGGTAAAATCCGGGTACGACTGCCCCGCCTCCCACTTTGAGACAGTCTGCCTTGATACCTGCATTTCCATGCCCAGTTCCTCCTGGGAAAGTCCCTTTTCTTTTCTGAGTTTTAATAGTTTTTCGTTGAATTTCATTTTATACTTCCTCCTTCTCTCAGCCCGCAATGAGTGGCTTTTTTTCAGCCTGCAATGAGTAGCTTTTTTTCAGCCCACAATGAGTGGCTTTTTTCAGCCTACATTAAAATTGATTTGGGTTCAAGCAATTTAGGTTGTCAATTTGTCAATTTTGGCTGCCATTTCATGGGTTTCTGACAGTTTACATTGTGCCAACAACACTTAACATGTCTATGCAGCATTGGCAAGTGATGCATTTGAATTTGCAAACCAAAAAAGCAGGGACTCTCTCGAACCTCTGCTCTTTTATCAAATCTCTTTCTAATTCACAAATTACAGAAACTCTCTTAGCTTTCTGCCACACTTTTTTCAATCACTCAATCCTAAATTCTTCTGCCTAATTCCTTTGAAAGTTCAATCATTTCCCGCCACTCATACCTTCAAGTTCCATCTCCTGTATTTTATTAATGTGTACACTAATTTGCCCATATACACAATTTTTCAAGTCCTGCAAGCTTCTCCAAACCTTCAAGCGTATTCAGCCTTACCTCTCCAACTTCCAAAACCCGAAGCTTAGATAGTGCACTTAGAAATGCCAAACTGTGAATCTCTGTCTCGCACGACATCAGACGCACTACTTCCAAATTCGTCAAATGACAAAAATCATCTTGAACAAGTATGCCATAATCATATGTTTTTTCATCTTCCACAAGACCCTCAAAATCGCTTTCCACAGCTTCAAAAATCTTTACACTATTTTCAAAATCCTGCATACCCTGCGCAATCTTCTCTCTCTCCCGTTTCCACGCAAGCAGCTTCTTTTTCTGTTCAAGAGGACTTAGGTTTTCTTCCTGATTGTTTGTATTCTCTACTGCAAGTAGTTCTTTTTTAATTGAAAGCTCCTTACTGTTTTCCCCATCTTTTATATCTATAAATTCCTCAACATTATGGTATCTTGCCGTATCGGATAGACAGCGGCAAAACCACTCATCCCCTGCATCTGAGAACTCAAAAACTTTAGGCAGCTCGCCCATGCCAAACCCTAAAAAATAGCCATTTGTTGTGCTCACATACAAATACTTGATGACACTGACATCCTCCACAGTGAGCATCCTGTCTGCAATACCTAAATATTCCCTGATACATCTCTCAAACCAACGTGACTGAAATTGAAGCTCCATAAATTCATTCCCTTCTCGATTCGTAGCTAACTGATTTCCCACAATATATTGTAATTATACTTTTCGATACACTATTTTTCAACACATTTATCACTTGCATAAGTTTTATTTTGCCTCTGGACAACGGATAATTCCCTCAGTTTACCTATGCATGTGTACATACTTCTTAGAAAATTTATAAGTCTTGCTTGTATTTCAAGATTAACAAGAGCAGACAAGTGTTCATAAGAGACAGGAGTTGCAACTAAACTGCCTGTACGCCTTACTATACGGAGCAAAATGCGGACAAGTGAATGAAAAAAGTTTGAAAAATCCTGCAGGTATAGTATACTGATTGTATGCTAGTGGTGCATGCTTATTGAAGGAACAGTCAAGGAACAACATTTCCGGCAAGCGGGGTGATTTGCAGGTGGTTTATCATGATATCATGGATCTTACGTATTTGACATGGACTTTATCAAGGAACTCATCGGGAACGGCGGGGAGTTTCCTGAAATCTTATGAGCAGTCCGGCAATTTAAAATACTACTATAAACTATCGAATTTTGATACAGTCAGAGGAGTCTTCGGTCACGAATGCCTGAATGAGATCGTGGCGCAGAATATAGCCGTCGCGTTAAGAATACCGCATCTGGTGTATGATCTGATCCATGCGGATGTAAATATAGATAACAAGACTTACCGAACATGGCTTACAAGATCAATGGACTTTAAGAGTCCTGGAGAACACAAACTGGCATTCGAGACATATTACGAGATCAACAAAGAGCCAGCTGAGGACAGCTGGGCATTTATCGTGCGCAGCCGGTTAGAGCAGTATTTTTATAATATCTTTGTATTGGATTATCTGATCTGCAATCGTGACCGTCATGGTGCCAATATCGAAGTGCTTGAAAAAAAGGGAAGATACCGTATGGCACCCGTGTTTGACAATGGATTGTCCCTGTTGTTTTCTTGTTATAATGACGGCAATGCGATGCAAAGTTTTGACAGGCTAAAGGACGGACCTGTTAACAATTATGTGGGCACCATGTCACTTGCAGAGAATTTGAAAATGGTTCCAAAGAGAATGATCGATGAAGTACAAACGATAGATCTCAGTGAAGGCATACTTTTCAAAGACATGGAACAAATACGGCAGTCAGAAACTGCGGCTGTCCCACAGGAATACTGGAACTGTGTCCGGGATATGATTTGGGAAAGAAGGGAAAATATTGCGAAGATTTTTGATCAAAGAGGATAACGATTTATCAGCGGGACAAGGAGAATACGCAGTTCTTTCTTATGATGAGGAGACGGATGAGTATCACATCTCGATCCCGCTATCCGTAAATCCCGATGATCTGCCGGCAATTCCAGGTATTCTTGCCAGAAAAGGAATCCGGGAAATTGATGATCGATGGGCAAGGCGTTTTGTCAGGGAGCGTGTCGTGCCGCCTGACCGACAGAATATCGGCATGATCATGAGAGAGGTCGGTATGACCTATTACAGTGAATTTCCGCTGCTTGTGTACACGAGCGGACGGTGTGCGATGGACGAATTCTATATAGAAGAGATTGGTACTTAGGAATCTGAATAACATGCGTGACATTGCCCCGCCCGGAAGAATGCGCATCAGAGTTCAATACGTCTGATGACGTTGAGAAATCCGTTGGATCGGAGTTCGGGAGATTTGATCCGCAAAAAAGGCACTTGTTCCAGATAGAGATACCCAATACAATGTTTACGCCGTATTTGTATGAATCCCTGGGAATAGAGATCGCGCTGACAAATGCAGAAATAGACACGATCTTCTGGGACGCCGCGGCACCGGGAGCTGCGACGGAGGGCGTAGAGGATTTTCTGAAATTCCTGAAAAAGAGGGAGATCCGCACAGGCGTGATCAGCAATATCTCCTATGCGCCGTCTGTGGTGGCAGCGCGCATCAATAGATTGCTGCCGGAAAATGCGTTTGAGTTCATTTTGACCTCAAGCAATTATATATTCCGCAAGCCGCACAGGAGGATATTTGATCTGGCTTTGGAGAAGGCAGATCTAAGGCCGGACGAGGTCTGGTACATCGGCGACCAGTACGAATGCGATGTGAAGGGCGCCTTAAACGCCGGTCTGTATCCTGTCTGGTACATCGGTGCGATCGATCTGCCGTACAGGGAGGATCGCAGTATATTGACAGTGACAGACTGGGATGCGTTAAAACCGCTGATCGCTGCCGGTCCGTAGGAGCCAGTACAGCAGGAGTTTTCTGCCAAAAATCAGTTGTATAGCGGGCTGTGTAACTGATTTTTGGCACTCTTGGAGAGTGGATCCGACACTTTTAAGATCTATTTCTTTGGCAATTGATGCACATATTCCAGGAAATCTCTGGCTGCCTTTCCCTCTTTTTCATTATATTCCCATCCTAATTTCTCCCCGACAAACTGTGCCGTGATCCGAAACAACTCGCACATGCCAAAAACCGACTTCCACGCATGATCGACATTAGCGTCAAAATAGGTTGCCATAAGCATTTGCCATTCTTCTGCTGAAAGCCATTTATACAGATATTTTGATGATTTTCCAGTGCTTACTTTCCACTCTGTCAAAATGCCGGCTTTCCAATTCAACATCGTGATAAGCTGTCTTCTCACAATATGATTTGTCATATCCTGCACGTAGGGGATCTCCTCCCGCCATAATCCCTTCGCGATATTGTTGGTACACCACCAAAACTCATTGCAGGCGAATACGTACTGTTCTTTGGTTGGCTTTTGGATCCAATACTGGCAATCTGTCGCCGCTTCTATATCAGGTAATACAGATTCCTTATCTAACAAGATCCTGCATAATTTATCATCTTGAATGTGCCGTAGTGCGTAGTCTATAGTCTGCACAGTTAAATCAATTCTGGTTCCGTCTGCAAACTGCATCAGCCAGCCATACGAATTTTTCTTATCTCCTGGGCAATATGGGCATTCATCAGGATACTGCATGTAAAGGATCTCTCCAAAAAGATTGATCCAGTCCTTGTCCTCTATAAAACTTTTGGTGTCTTCCACAACATAGACAATGTCATAATCTTGAAAAATATCTTTTGGAACCGCTTTGTTTGTTCTGGAACCGTTCATATAAACCGCTTTTATCCTGTCATCACTTTTTGCAATGCCTAAGATAAGGTCATACATCTCATTTTCTGTTCTCATGATCACACCTCGTTATCGCTTTTGTTGTATTTTTGTGTACTTTTATAATGTACTTTTTTGAGTAATTTTCATGGCTGCTGCCAAAATCATTTCTCTGATTTCAGTTCATTAAATTATTATAGCTTAATATACCATAATTTATAGTGCAATACTTAACTTGGTGCTCCATCCAGACTAACAGTGAATACAGCACTGCTCCATCCGGACGGAAATTAGAGTTGTGGACTGCATGGATCGTGCCAGTGATAGGCAAACTTTCGACGGCGATGCGGTGGTATCGTCTAGAAATTTTAACGACGCAATGGTGCGGAACAGGCAGTTCACGATTCTAATTTCTGTCCGGATGGAGTACTAGAACCCTCCAACGTAACCATGCGTATACGTTCATCCATATTTGCAAAGTTCAAAATAGTATCATAAACTTGTTTTTCTGATCTCATGCCCATCTCTCCTGTAATTATTTATTTGTTAGTCCTACTTTTCTTCCGGTTATTCGTTGAATTTCTCCAAATTCCATGTTATTTTAAAGAACTCTGACTAATATAACTAAAACAATAATCACAAAAATAATATTAAATATCCATGTCCACTTATTTCCTAAATTTATTGTATAGCCAAACCCACTTCGCGGTCTCTTGATAATTACTCTTTTGTCTTCTCTGTTGAAATATAGCCTTCCAGTTATCCAGCCATCATCTCTGTTGCTTGATTTCATAAAGTTCTCCTTTGCAGCTTCCGATTGTAATTTACTCATACTTCGCATACTGAAATATGATAAAAAAATAAAATCAATACTTT
>ERZ779621.129-NODE-129-length-52281-cov-12.543752_pt1 | contig 52281 bp, 50 predicted proteins | sample MGYA00514215_ERZ779621 | MGnify/ENA primary metagenome ERZ779621 (study PRJEB29562, sample SAMEA4376715) | mouse gut metagenome | isolation source: Cecum | study: EMG produced TPA metagenomics assembly of the A DSS colitis mouse model was used to assess the...
TGTGAACAAAAAGTACCCAAAAAGTCACTTAAACCTGGCGGTTTAAGAATCCCTTTCCCGGCTTTGCCTCCGGCAAATCCGAGGCGGGGGCTCAGGGACTGTGCGGTGGGTTGCCTGGGAAGGCGAAGCCTCCGAATTTCAGGTCCTCCTTCTGCCGCTTTGGTACTTGTAGGGGTCCGGCTGCCGCCCTTTCAAAGGGGTACTGCCTGCAAGGGGCACATGTTCTAACGGGACCAGCTTGCAAGTTTGCACCATCACCAGACCTTCGTGCCGAGTGCCGCGAGGCAACCAGTACCATCGATAGAACTGTGTGCAGAAGCAGGGAGTGGCATTGGCCCATAGCACTGGAGATAGACCGGAAATCTGAAGGTCGTAGCGAATATAATAACCCCCGTAATTAAGGAAGGTTCTTAGGAAACGCAGTTTCCTAAGCGCGTTTTTGGGTACTTTTGCCGCGTGGCAAAAGTACCCGAGGGGTCCGGGGGCGAGAAGCCCCCGGGCTATCGAATAGATGAAAGCGGAGGCGGCCCCGCGGGGGCCGCAGAAGGAACTGCCGATGAGAAATATAGCCCTGAAGCTGATGTACAATGGAACCGCCTACCACGGCTGGCAGGTCCAGAAAACCGAAAGAACGGTAGCGGAAACGCTAGAAAAAGCCCTCACCGCCCTGTGCGGTGAAAAAATCAAAGTAACGGGCTGCGGCCGCACGGACGCCGGCGTCCACGCCGAGCGTTATATCGCCAATTTCCGCACCGGCTCCACCATCCCCTGCAACCGCTTCCCCCTGGCCGCCAACGGGCGGCTCCCCGAGGACATCGTGGTCTATAAAGCCTTCGATGTGGCGGAAGACTTCAACGCCATCGGCTCCTGCCTGAAAAAGGAGTATACCTACCGGATCTTCAACTCCCGCATCCGGAACCCCTTCTATGTCCACCGGGCCTACTTCTACCCCAAAAAGCTGGACGAATCGGTCATGGACCGGGCGGCCCGGGCTTTCGAGGGAACCCATGACTTCCGGGCCGTGCGCAGCGTGGGCACAGAGACCCGGACTACCGTACGCACCATTTATTACTGTCATGTCTCCCGAAACGGAGACCTTCTGGAATTGAAGGTATGCGCCAACGGGTTTCTGTATAATATGGTACGAGCCATTACCGGTACCGTGCTGTATGCTGCCGAGGGAAAGCTGACTCCGGAGGACATTCCGCTCATCCTGGAGCGGGGCAGCCGCACTCTGGCCGGTCCCACGGTGCCTCCCGGCGGACTGTATCTGACAAAACTGTGGTATGAGGATAAACGGCTCAATGACGAAGAAGACTGAGAAAACCGCTCCGGCGGAGAAGCGGGAGGAAAAGAAGAAAAGGGGACTGCTGGGACGCGTCGTCACGCTGGCGCTGGTTTTGTGCGTGGTGCTGGCGGCGGCGGCCATGACCGCCATGGAGGATGGCGGCCGGATGGCCTCCCTGCGCCGCTGGCTGATATATGGGGGCAGCGGCGGCGCCAAGGATGTTTATACCTACGCCGCCGACTCCGCCAACCGCTACGGGAAGCTGGGCAAGAACCTGCTGGTGGTGAATCCCAATACCGCCCAGCTGATTTCCGACGACGGGTCCGTTCTCTATGACCTGCCGCTGCGGATGACCAACCCCCAGCTGTCTGTGGGGCGGAAATACGCCGCTGTGTGCGATGTGGGGGGCAGTACGGTTTATATCCTGGATGAAAACGGAATCAGCCGGACCCTGCACACAGAGCGCGGCCTGCAATATTTCTCTGCCCGCCTGAATCGGGAGGATTATCTGGCGGTGACAGAGCAGAAGGCGGGGTATAAGACCTCCGTCTCCGTCTACAATGGCGAGGGAGCGCTGGTATTCAGCTTTGACTCCCATGACAACTATCTCAGCGACGCCGTTGTCACTGATGACTGCCGCAGGCTGGTGGTGGTGACGCTGGATGTCCATGAAGGAGCCTTTGCCAGCCGGGTGCGGACGTACGGACTGCACAGCGACAGCAGTCAGCCCGCTGGCGAGACGGTCATCCGGGACGGGCTGGTGATGGACTTCCGGTGTACCGGGAACCGGGTGGTGAGCCTGTGCGACAAGCGCCTGACCATTGCCTCCCTGGAGGGGGAGACCCTGCTGGACCGGGCTTATGGAAATCTGCATCTCCACGATTATGCCCTGGACGGAGACGGTTTCTGCGCCCTGCTGCTGGGGCGGTATCAGGCGGGCAATATCTGCACGCTGGAGACCTACGACATGGACGGGCAGGAGCTGGCCTCCCTGGAACTGACCGAGGAGGTGCTGGATATTGCTGCGGGAGGGGATTACCTGGCGGTACTCTACGGACAGGGAATGGTCATTTACCGGAAGGACCTGACGGAGGTCTCCCGCCTGACGGATACGGACTACGCCGGACAGCTCCAGGTCGAGGCGGACGGAACGGTCCTGCTGATCTCCGGGTCCTATGCCTGGCGGTTTTTGCCCTGACGGTTTGGCATTTTTCCATAAGAAAGGGGATGGTCTTTTTTGAACATATCTGTTATGATGGACGTCGTAATTGCCGCAGTGCTGATAATCTTTGCCGCGGCAGGCTGGAAAAACGGTTTGATCCGCAGTCTGGTGGGCCTGGCGGCCATGATATTGGCGGTTGTGCTGTCTGCACAGCTTTCCAGGGCGGCCGCGCCGGAACTTGTGGACCGGTATCTGCGTCCCGCCACCTACGCCGCCATCGAGGAGCGGGCGGAGGAACTCTCCGCAGGGGCGGAGGTGTCCTCCATGGAGGAGCTGAGACAGAATCTGTATCAGGTTTTGGAAGCGATTCCCAACGATTTCATCCGTGAGCATACCCAGGGCGCTCTGGACAGCGTACTGCCGCCGGGAGAGACGCTGGGCGGCGCGGTGCGGATGCCGCTGGAGGAGCTGGGCAGGGACATGGCGGATGCGGTGCTGGATACGCTGGTGCGGGATGTGCTGCAGTCCGTTCTCTGCGGGGTGCTGTTTGTTGTTCTCAGCATTGTGTTCCGTCTGGCTGCCAGGGTTCTTCGGATCGTGGAGAAGATCCCGGGAGTCCGGCAGCTCAACGAGCTGGGCGGAGCCCTGGCGGGCTTCGGGAAGGGCGTGATTCTGGTATGTCTGGCGGTTTGGGTGCTGCGGCAGACCGGCGCCCTGACGGCGGAGATGGCGGAGGGCTCCCTGGTTCTTGGCCTGCTTCCCGGATGGATCAGCGGGATTGGAAAATAAAAATGTAAGAAAATTTTCAATTTGTTCATGCTATGACATGGATGATTTGATATAAAGAATAAGATATATTGCGTATGCCGCCCGCCGGGGCGGCTGTGGAGGTAGAAGCTATGCAACCGACCTTGTGTACGAGATGCAAAAAGCGGATCGCCGTGGTATTCATCTCGAAGATGGAAAAAGGCGAGTCCGTCAACGAAGGGCTGTGCCTGAAGTGCGCCAAGGAGATTGGCCTGCCCCAGGTGGGGGAGATGATGCGCCGCATGGGCATCACCGACGAGGACCTGGATATGATTAACGATGAGATGATGAGCGCCTTTGGCGGCGCGGAATCCATGGAGGGCCTGATCCCCAAGGATGAGGACGGCGGAGACGAGGACAGTGAGGACGGCAAGACGGCCACCTTCCCCTTCCTCAACCGTCTTTTCGGCAGCTCTCAGGATACGCCCGCTCCCACCGGCGAGAGTTCCGGCCGGACCCATGAGACCAAGGAGCGCAAGTCCGACAAGCCCCCCAAGCGGAAGTACCTGGACAGCTACTGCATCAATCTCACCGAGCGGGCCAAGACCGGGAAGCTGGATCACCTGGTTGGCCGGGAACAGGAGATCGAGCGTGTCATCCAGATCCTGAACCGCCGCCAGAAGAACAACCCCTGCCTTATCGGCGAGCCCGGCGTGGGCAAGACGGCCATTGCCGAGGGCCTGGCCCAGCGCATTGCCAACCGGGAGGTCCCCTTCAAGCTCCGGGACAAGGAGGTCTATCTGATGGACCTCACCGCCCTGGTGGCGGGCACCCAGTTCCGCGGCCAGTTCGAGAGCCGTATGAAGGGCCTTATCGAGGAGATCCGCAAATGCGGCAACATCATCCTGGTCATCGACGAGGTCCACAGCATCGTGGGCGCGGGGGATGCCGAGGGCAGCATGAACGCCGCCAACATCCTCAAGCCGGCCCTGAGCCGGGGCGAGATCCAGGTCATCGGCGCCACCACCTTCACCGAGTACCGCAAGCACATTGAGAAGGACACTGCCCTGGAGCGCCGCTTCCAGCCGGTGACGGTGAACGAGCCCAACGTGGAGGATACCATGGAGATCCTCCGGGGCATTGCCCATTACTATGAGACCTTCCATGGGGTGAAGATCCCCGAGGGCATCCTGCGCCAGGCGGTGCTGCTGAGCGAGCGCTACATCACCGACCGCTTCCTGCCCGACAAGGCCATCGACCTCATTGACGAGGCCTGCTCTGACATGAACCTGAAGGATGCGGGCATCAACCGCCGCCAGGAGATCAGCCGGGAGCTGGCGGACTATGGCAAGGAGCGGGAGCTGCTGGAGGCCGCCGAGGAGCCCAACTTTGAGCGCATGGCGGAGATCAAAAGCAGGGAACTCCAGCTCCAGACCGAGCTGGACGGCTTGGCGGCCCAGGGAGAACCCCAGCTGACCATGGACAATCTGGCCCGGGTCATCGAGCTGTGGACCAAGATCCCCGCCAGCAAGATCCGTGAGGAGGAGTTCAAGCGCCTCAGCGAGCTGGACCAGCGTCTGAAAAAGAAGGTGGTGGGCCAGGACAAAGCCATCGACGCCGTGTCCGCCGCCATCCGCCGCAGCCGGGTAGGAATTTCCCCCAAGCATAAACCGGTGAGCTTCATCTTCGTGGGCAGCACCGGCGTGGGCAAGACGGAGCTGGTGAAGCAGCTGGCGGACGACCTGTTCAACGCCCCCGAGAGCCTTATCCGGCTGGACATGTCCGAGTTCATGGAGAAGCACTCCGTATCCCGGATCATCGGCTCCCCTCCGGGCTATGTGGGCTATGACGAGGCGGGCCAGCTGACGGAGAAGATCCGCCGCAAGCCCTATTCAGTAGTCCTCTTCGACGAAATCGAGAAGGCACACCCCGACGTACTGAACGTACTCCTCCAGATTCTCGACGATGGTCAGATCACCGATGCCCATGGCCGGAAGGTGAACTTTGAGAACACGGTCATCGTCATGACCTCCAACGCCGGCAGCGACCGGAAGGAGGGGACGGTGGGCTTCAACAAGTCGGCCAGCGAGCTGGATCAGGACCGTGCCATGAAGGCGCTGCGGCAGTTCCTGCGCCCGGAGTTCATCAACCGGGTGGACGAGATCGTCTGCTTCAACAAGCTCAGCGAGGAGGACTTCCGGCCCATTGCCCGCCTGATGCTGGACGAGCTGAAGGCCAGCATGAAGGAGAAAGGCCTGACCCTCGCCTACGACGAGGAGCTGGTAAAACACCTGGTAAAGAAGTCCTATTCCGCCGCCTACGGCGCCCGAAATCTCCGCCGCACCATCCAAAAGGAGATAGAGGACGCCCTGGCTCTGGAGATCATCAACAGCTACGACCATCCCGTCAGCCAGATTGCCGTTACGGCTGAGGAGGACCGGGTCGTTATCCGTGCGCTGTAAAGCCGGATAGAAGGGAGGACCGCAATGAGTCTGTTCCGCAGGGACATTGAGCCCCGCTGCGCCTACTGTCAGAAGGGCAGCGTCATCAACGAGCGGGAAGCCGTCTGCCCCCGCAAGGGCGTGGTGGCGGTGGAGTACCACTGTTCCCGTTTCCGCTATGACCCCCTGAAGCGGGTGCCTCCCCGTCCCGTCAAGCTGGAGACCTCCCGCCTGCGGGAGGAGGATTTCTCCATTGATTAAAATACCGCGCCGCCCATGCAGGGCGGCGCGGTATTTTAATCTGCGGCCCACAGGGCCGCAACACACGGAAAGGATCAGGATTCTGAATCAGCTGAGATCGGACGGCGTGAGGGAATCGCTGTAGACCCCGCTGCATCCTGCGTCCAGATACTGCCTGGCCTGGGCGGCGTCATTGACGGTGTAGAGGTACAGCTGGATGCCATACTTCTTTGCGATCCCGGGGAAGGCGGGGTTCCACCAGGCGCTGCTCATGGTGATGCCCCCGATCCCCCGCTCCGCGCAGTATGCGGCCTTTTTCTCAAGATCCTCCTTCGTCCCCGTAAAAGGAGTCTCGTCCTGATAGAGGGTATATATGTAGTGTGGGAAAGGATAGATGTTGTTCAGGGCGGTGCGCATGTTTCCGCTGTATACCTGAATCACGATCCGGTCGAACAGGTAGGTGAGACCCAGCTCCCGGGCGTCCGCCAGCATAGCGTCGAACTGCAGGAAAAAGGCGTCGGACTCCGTGAACTTGGTATCGGTGATGATGCAGATATCCGGATACTGCTCCATCAGCAGCAGCAAGTCACGGAAGGAGAGGGGGGTGTACTTCTTCAGGATCTTCTCCGACAGAAATTTTTCTCTTGTGGGGATGTTGGCCCAGTTGATGCCGTCCTGCCATTCGTAGTGCCACCAGTCGTGGCGCAGTACGACCTTGCCGTCTCTGGTCAGCCGCAAGTCGGCTTCAAAGACCCGCACGCCGGCGGCGTACTGCTGCTGGAAGCCCTCCAGACAGTTGAGCGTAGCCAGGCCGTCCACCGTTCCCATACCGTGTGCGATGACCTGTACGCCGGAAAGGATCTCCGGGGCGGAGAGTTCACCCTCCGGCTTCTCCTTCTCCCGGACCTCTGGATTTTCTGCTGTCTGCGCCTCCGCTGGAGCCTCGGTGGTCCCGCCGCTGGCTCCGGCTTCCGCCTGCCGCTGTGGCTCTTCCGATGCAGCCCATGCGCGTGCGCCGCAGAGGGACCCGATAGACAGACTGATGACCGCCAGCAGAGCGGCGGTCACCAGCAGATACCGCTTCTTTTTCGCCATTGAGTGACCTCCCGATGAAAATAGTGTAATATAGAAGGATTATATACCCAATTTCGGAAAAAGTCCACAGCCTTTGTCTGAATTAGCAGAATTTACTAAAATTAATGTGTAACACCGCAGTAAAAAACTTTTCAGGTTTTTTATACAAAAATAGTATTACAGCAGCTCGCTGTACCGTGAAATCGTCCTCGTACAGATCTCCCGGAGCGCCTGATGCTTTTGGGGAAAGAAAGGATCAAGGACCCCCACCGTACGCAGCCCGGCCTGGGAAGCCACTCTGACCGCATATGGGGAGTCGTCAAAGAGTACGCAGTCCTCTGCGGTGCAGTCCAGCTGCTCGAAAAGGTATGTATAAATCGCGGGGTCCTCCTTCCCGATACCCAGCTGCCGGGCGGAAAACGCGGCGGCGAAGCAGTCCTCCAGATGGTAACGCTCGACCATGGCTTCAATGAACATGGGGGCGCTGGCGGTGAGGACGGCGCACCGCGCTCCCTCGCTCCGGAGCTTGCGCAGATATTCCCGTACATTGGCTTTGAGGAGGACCTCGCTCCGGTACCGTGCGAGCATCCACTGGTCCACCCGGCTGGCAAAGGCCTCCGGCGGCCCGAGGTCCGGGAACCGTTCGGCCACATATGCGGGAATCCGGTAGAAGCCCAGCCGCGCGAATTCTTCCTCCATTTCATCGTCCGGCAGAATACCCAGAGCGTTCAGTACGCAGGAGGGAGCGCGGTCCCAGTAGTACATGGAATCCACCAGGGTGCCGTCCATGTCAAAAAATACGGTAGGCGTACTCATATGCCAGCCCCTTTCGTTTTCAGATAGCCGAGAGATGCCAGATAATCCAGGGAAGCGCGTACATCGTAGCGCGGCAGTCCGCACTCGATGCACCAGATGGCCTCCGGCGCCCGGTCCTCCAGAGCCTGAAGGACCTCCGCCATGGGGATGACGCCGTCTGCCAGATTGTTGTGGTCGTCCCGCAGGCCGCAGTTGTTGTGGAGGTGGACGTGGCCGATCATGCCGCCGTAGCGCTCCACCCAGTCCAGCGCCGGCAGTCCGTCCCGAACCATTCCCTGCGCGTGTCCCACGTCCAGACACATGTCGAGCTTTGGGGAGGCGGCGGTACTGACCACCTCAGCGATCAGTTCCCCGTCCCGCTCCAGAGTGTTCTCCAGATGAAAGCATACATCCCTGTCCTGAATACGCTCCAGCAGCTCCCGGAAAAAGTCCCGGGTATTTTGCCGCCAGACGTCCCGTGGGGCGCAGTAGTCGTAGTAATTGTTGTGGATCACGATGTCCCGCAGGCCAAGAGCCTGGGCGGTGCTGCAGGCTTCCAGATACCGTCCCATGGTCACAGCACGGATCTGCCGGTCGCGGACGCCGGTGGAGAGTCCCGCGAAGGGGCCGTGCATGGTCTTGAAGGAGATGCCCTCCGTTGTGCGCAGGTAGTCCTCGATCCCACCGGGATGTTCCGGCAGGAAATTGGGGTCGTAAAATGTGGTGCATTCCAGTCCCACGCCGTATGCGCGGGCAATCGGCGCCGTCTGTTCCGGCCGCTCACAGTCAGAGATCACAATGTGGCGCATTCTTCCGCCTCCTTTTCAGATCAGTCCCAGATGCCGGCAGGCGATGTATATGCCGTCCTCTCCGGCGGAGGCGGTGATATAGTCCGCCGCCGCTTTGGTCACCGGGTGGGCATCTCCCATGGCAACGCCCACCCCGGCGCAGCCCAGCATGTCGCAGTCGTTGAGGCCGTCGCCAAAGGCAACGATCTGCTCTCTGGCATACCCCAGGCGGTAGGCCTCGGCCAGCATGGCGCCGGCCTTGTCCACGCCGGACTCCGTGACGCAGATCACCTGATGGCCCTGGTCCATGAAGCGCAGCCCCGGCGCGGCGCGGCGCAGGGACTTCACCTGTTCCGGGGAGGCGTAGGTGACGAGCCGCAGCAGAGGCTCGCCGCTCCAGCGCAGCACCGGGGGCGTCTCTCCGAACAGGTCCATTAAAATCCGTAAAACATCCGCCGGAGGCTCCTCCTGGAAATACAGCGCCTCCTCCGTCTGCCAGCGTACGGACAGGCCCATGGCCTCCATGCGGGGCAGCAGCGCCTCCGGCGCGCCGGAGGGCATGCAGCACAGGCGGATGGTTTTGCCCCCCGGGGCGGCTGTGTGCGCGCCGCCGGAGAGTACCATGCCGTCCAATCCCAGGGGAGCCAGGAGGTCCGCCACGTTTTTCATCTCATTGACGCTGCGGCTGGTATTGATGTAAAGCCGGTGCCCGGCTTCCTTCAGCCGGACCAGCGCGGCGGAGGCGGAAGCCGGTACGCTCCAGGTCCCGTGGTCCACCAGTGTCTTGTCCACATCGAAAAAGATGATCCGTTGATTCATATCCATGGAAATGCCTTTCCGCCGCGCCGGGGAGTGTCCGGAGGCGCGGCTGACGGTCAGATAAAAGCGGGCTCCCTCTTTTTCGGGAGGGGGCCCGCCGTTTGGATGCGCGGCTGCTTCTCAGCTGCCGTACATGCCCAGGAGCGTATCGATGGCGCCCTGCAGATCGGCGCCATTCTCCAGCACGTCGCCCATATAGCTGCGCAGGTCGCTGTAAATGGCGGAGGAGGTGAACCTGCCGTTGTCAAAGCCGTAGAAGGGATAGAAGTATTCCATCTGGCTGGCGCCGGTAAGCTGGCAGTCGTTGGCGGAGGAAAGCCATTCATCGCTGGCGGCGACGGACTTCAGAGCGGGCAGGTAAGCGCCCACCTGGGCCATCTTCAAAGCGGCGTCGCCGGTCTCGAAGTAGCGGACGAATTCCCAGGCGGCAAGGCGCTTGTCATAGTCCGGCTCGTTCTGGTCAATGATCGCCAGCTCGTGATTCTCACAGAATACGGCGCGCTTGCCCTCGTTGGCGAAGTAGGGAACAGGGAAGGTACTCCAGGTAAAGGGGTTGTTGGGATCGATCTTCTGATCGATGTACATGCTCTCAACGCCGGAGCCGATATACATGAGAATCTCCTGGTTGGCGAAGGGGCCGGAGAAGTAGTGGCTCTCACCGGCGGTCCGGAAAATGCCCTCCTGGACCAGGCCGTTGTACCAGCTCACCTTGTCCACCACGGTGTCCAGGGTCTCGGTGAAGAGGAGGTTGCCCTTGGAGTCGGTATAGCCTGCGCCGGCTTGCTCGGCCATGGTGGTGAACATCTTGGCGTGGTTGTCCCAGCCGAAGCCGGTGATGCCGGTATCCGCCTTGATCTGGCGGCAGAGGGCCTCCATGTCCTCCCAGGTCTCGGGGATCTGGTAGTTATGCTCCTCAAAGAAGGTCTTGTTATAATAGACGACCTCGCTGTAGGGGAGCATGGGAAGCCCGTAGTAGCCGGGGATGTCGTAGTTGTTGCTGTTTTCCAGCCAGCAGTCATAGAAATCGCTCAGGTCGAGGCCGTATTCCTCGCTCTCGATATAGGGCGTCATGTCCACCAGCGCTCCGGCGTTCAGGTAGTCGATGATGTAGATGGTGCTGCCCATGACCAGATCGGGTGCGGTGCCGGACATGATCGCGCCGGTAACGGCGGTGTTCAGATCGTCGGCGCTGGAGTATTGCACCAGCTCGACCGTGATGTTATTGTCCAGAGCGTTGAAGCTGTCCACGATTTCCGTGAAAGTCTTCACGATGCTCTCCTGGGTATTGGAGTGCCAGAAGGTGACCGTGATGGGCTCGGTGCGTTCAGGGAACAGCTCGCTTCCGGGCTCGTCTCCGCCGCCTGGCGCGCTGGTGACGTTGCCGTTGGGCGTGTTGGAGGGCGGGCTGCTGCTGTCGCCGGGTTTGCTGCCGCAGGCTGCGAGACTGAGCAGCATGCAGAGGACGAGCAGACTGCAAGTTAGACGTTTCATACTGATCTCCTTTTCAAATGATTTATTATTCTATTGCCCTGGGCAACAGAACGCGGATGTCGTGCCGCCCCGGCCTTCCCGTGGGCGGCATGGCGGGGGAGGGCGTCATCCCTTGATGCCGCCGCCGCCCACGCCGTTGATGATGCGTTTGCGGAAAATAATGTAGAAAATTACCATGGGGAAGATGATGATGCAGGACCCCGCCATCATGTACTGGAGGTTGGAGCTGGCCTCGGAACGGAAGACGAACAGGCCGCTGGACACCAGCCGGGTCTTGTCGGTCTGGGTGACGATGTTGGGCCACATAAAGGCGTTCCACTGGGCGATAAAGGACAGGATGGCGATGGTGGCCACAGTGTTTTTGTTCATGGGCACCATGACCCGCCACAGAAAGCGCCAGTTGCTCGTGCCGTCCACCTTGGCGGACTTGTAGAGAGCGGGCGGGATCTGCAAAAAGTGTTCCCGGAGCATGTAGGTATAGAAGCCGCTGGCGAAGGTAGGCAGCACCACCGCCGCAAAGGTATCCATGAGCTGCAGCTTGTTGATGGTGATATAGTTCTGAATGATGAGCAGCTCACCGGGCACCATCATCGTTGCCAGGAAGAGCATAAAGAGGATCTTCTTTCCTTTGAACTCATACATGGAGAACGCGTAAGCGCCCATAACGGAAAATACCACGACACCGGCCACGTGGAGGACGCAGCATACCGTTGTGTTGAAGATATAGCGCATAAACGGTGCCATTTCCCAGACATGGGTGTAGTTCTCAATGCGGAAAGCCCCCGGCAGCCACATGGGCGGAATGCGGATGGCCTCGTCCAGGGATTTCAGGGAGGTGAGCAGCATCCACAGGAAGGGGAAGATCATGATGAACGCGCCCACAATCAGGATGGCGTATTTCAGCACGTTCAGCGCGATCAGGCGTCCGTCCCGGACCTTGATCTCATGGGAATGGGGGTGTGTCATATCCGGCTGCCTCCTTACACATAATGGGTCAGCTTCCTGGTAATTACGCGCTGGAGAAGCGTCAGGACGATGATAATCAGCAGGAAGATGATGGCTGCGGCCGCGGCGTAGTTGACGGCCTTGCGGGCATTGAACTGGTAATAGATGTAGTAGACGATGGTGATGGCGCTGTTGCCGGGACCCGCGTCGCCGCCTCCTCCGTAGCCGGTGAAGAGGGAGTAGACCTCGTTGTAGGTTTTGGCGGTATGGATCATGGAGGTCAGAGCCACCATCCAGATGGTAGGGGAGAGCAGAGGCAGGGTAATGCGCATGGTAGTGCGCAGGGAACCCGCGCCATCGATCCTGGCCGCCTTGTAGACCTCCGGGTCGATCTTCTGGAGGCCGGCCAGGATCAGGATGATCTTGTAGGCAAGGCCGTTCCAGATGCAGAAGAAGGACAGCGTCCAGACCACCAGATTCTGATCGGTCAGCCAGGCGCAGCCCTCCAGCCCCAGCAGGTTCAAAAACCAGGTGATGTAGCCGTACTGGGAGTGGAACAGCCACAGGAAGGCGGTGCCGATGGCAATGGTAGAGGTCACATAGGGCAGGAAATACAGCGTCTGGAAAATGCCCTGGAATTTTTTCACGGAATTGATGAGCAGGGCGCACACCAGTGCCAGAATGACGCTCAGAGGCAGGGCGACCAGCAGCAGGATACCGGTATTTTTCAGCGCCCTCCAGAAGGTCGGATCATTGAGGACATACTGGAAGGCCGACAGTCCGAAGCCTGTGCCCGTGCTGGTAATGAAGACAAACCGGTCATAGAACGCCATCCGGGCGGTCTTGATGGTAGGATAGATGAGAAACACGGTGAGGAACGCCAGCGGGAGCAGCAGATAGACGTACCCCATGGGACTGCGGGTCAGCAGACGGCCGTCCGGGCCCTCCACCAGCCGCGCCTTTGCCGGCTTTCCCACGCTTTTTTTAAGAGAACTCATTGCATCACCTCATTTCAGCAGGCGCTTGCCGGTCTCCGGATCAAAGAAATAGCAGCGGGTGGGCCGGATGTCCAGGAACATCTCTTTTCCCGCGGCGGCCTCGTACTCCGCGTCCAGCGTGGCGGTGATCCGCGTCCCGCCCAGGGTGAAGTCCACGATCTGATCCTGACCGCGCATCTCCACATGGTCCAGCCGGACGCCGATGGTCTTGCCGGGGGTCCAGGCCTCCGGGCGGATGCCCATGCGGAGCGTTCCCTCCGGACAACCGGGGACGGGAAGGACCGCTCCCCCCGGCAGCGTGACTGCGCCGTCCTTTGCGGTCACGTTCACATAGGTGATGGGCGGGTTCCCCATGAAGGAGGCCACAAAGTCGTTGTGTGGATTCATATAAATTTCGTGGGCCGGCCCCACCTGCTGCACCACGCCCCACTTCATCAGGACGATCAGGTCGGTGATGCTCATGGCCTCCTCCTGGTCGTGGGTGACAAAGATCGTCGTGACTTTGGACTCCAGCTGGATGCGGCGGACCTCCTGCCGCATCTCCATGCGGAGGCGGGCGTCCAGATTGCTCAGAGGCTCGTCCAGCAGAAGGACGTCCGGCTCCTTGACCAGGGCCCGGGCGATCGCCACCCGCTGCTGCTGGCCGCCGGACAGCTCCTTGGGCCTGCGCTTCATAAAGTCCTGGATCTGGACCAGCTCCGCCACCCGCTCCACCGCGTCCCGCATCTGGGCTTTGCTCATCTTCTGAGCGCCCCGTTTGTTGCCCAGAGGGAAGGCGATGTTCTCAAATACGGTCATGTGGGGGTAGAGCGCATAGTTCTGAAACACGAGGCCGATGTTCCGCCTGTCCGGAGGGAGGGTGGTCACGTCCCTGTCGCCGAACAGGATCTGTCCCTCGGTGGCGTTCAGCAGTCCGGAGATCATATAGAGCATTGTGGACTTCCCGCAGCCGCTGGGGCCCAGCAGTCCGGTGAGCTTGCCGCCCGGAATGGTCAGGTTGACACGGTCTACGGCGGTGGTGGTTCCAAACTGTTTGGTCAGATCTTTGAGTGTCAGGTCCATCTGCAAGTCCTCCTGTTCGCAAATGCGTATTTTCTCTGGTGTTTTCTCAAAATTCCGGACTGTGCGTCCCAGAGGGCCGGGCAGGCGGCGGCTTTTCGCCGTGGGAGGCCGCTCAGGCGCCAGCGGTTCTGGGGATGCCGCCGGAGTGGTACGGACGGTCGGTCAGATATCAAGAACCTCCCGGATGGGCTTGCCGTCCGGCTCTCCCAGGGAGATGCCCAGCAGGGTGGCCAGCGTAGGCGCTTCATCCACGATGCTCACGCCGTCCACCCGCGCACCGGCGCGGATGCCGGGGCCGCTGAGGACCATGGCTGGCTTGGGGCCTGTTTCCGGCAGATGGCCGTGGGTGGCGATGCTGTACTTGTAGTCGGAATTATCCGCCTGCACGACCGCCGCACCGGACACGCGGTTGGCAAAGGAGCAGTCCGCTTCTCCCTCCACAACAAAGGAGAAATCCCCCTCCAGGTGGTAGCGCTCTTTGGCCTCTTCCTTTGTAAAGATCTGTGCGATGCCCGCCTCGCCGCTGTCCCGGTAGGAACACAGCAGGCCGTAGACCTCTTTTTTCAGCGCCTCGTCTTCCGGATGGGAGAGGTAGACCTGTGCGCTGTGGGCGGCGGAGTGGAAAACGGCGCGCCAGCTGCTGATCTGTCCGTCCGGCGACGCGCTGATGAATCCGTCCCGGGCCAGGAACAGGTTGGGCGCCACCAGCTTCCGGACGGGCGTCTGTCCGTGGTCGCTGGTAATGACGATGGTGGTATCCTCCAGGACGCCTGCGGCCTCGAGGGCTCCCAGGGTCTCGCTGAGCATCATTTCTGCCTCCAGATAGGCGTTGCGGTAGACCTGCTTGCCGTATACGCCGTAGGAATGGCGGGTGTGGTCCACCATAGACAGGTGTTCAAAGATGACCTCCGCCTTGTGCCTGCGGATAGCGGCGAGTGCCGCTCCATGGGTGACAAGGCTGAAGTAGGGTTCTCCCAGTCCGGTTAAAGAGCGTCCATACTCCGGCCAGAATTCGTCCAGAAACGAGGGCTGAGCCCCGCAGCGGACAAATTCCTGATACATGGCCTGATTGCCCTCCTGACGGCTCCAGGTCTCCGGCAGATGCCAGTCCACGTCCATATCCGCCGTCACCGGCCAGCAGATAGCCGCCGTGGTGTACCCGGCCCGTTTTGCCTCCTCCAGGATACTGCGCACGTCGGGATCGAAGTGCTTCCGGCTGCGGTACCAGGGCGTTTTCTCCTGACCGGGGAGGAAGGTTTCATTGTTGACGATGTGGTGTCGGTCCGGGTACACCCCGGTCATCATGGTGGCGTGAATGGTGTAGGTGAGGGTAGGATAGACGGAAATGATGTTGCTGACCACTGCCGCGTTTTGCAAAACGCGGCCAAAGGCGGGCAGCGTCCTCATAAACGCCAGGTCCTCCGTCATCATGGAGTCAACTGATAGAACGTACAATCTTCTCCCCTTGGTCATGATAAGCAAGCACTCCTTTTCCGCTTCCTGCGTCTGGGGACAGCCGTCTGCTGCCGCGCTCTTTTTCTGGCGCATACAGGTCTCCGCTATGGAGATTTACAAGTGCATTATAAATTGAAATGAAAATTTAGTCAACAAAAATTTTCATATATTTTCTCAATTTTGCAAGAATTCAGAGAATGTGACAAAAATAAAATTTCAATTTGTCAATATTGACAAATTGAAATAATTAATCAAATTTTCAGAATATACCAATTATTTTGTGGCTAATCTGCTGATATCCTGGATCCAATAAAAATCTGCCGGACTTTCCAGACCGAATAAGCCCCCGGATAATCATTTCCAGCAAGAGGAATTGAATTCCGGTACATGAAAATTATAGAAAATATTTTCACAATTTTTTCAAATACCTTGACAGGGATAAGGCGCACTGGTATAATGAAATAAAACAAGCATAATTTTCCATGGAAATGGCCGTTTAGGCGGCTTGTGGAGGCTGCTTTCCATACACGGGAGCGGATAACGGGGGGATGAGATATGACTTTGAAGGAAATAGCCGAGCAGACAGGCTACTCGGTTGCGACAGTTTCCCGCGTTCTGAACGGCGGGGCCTATAATGAGAATTCCAGAACCTATGCGGCCATCATGGAATTTGTCCAGAGCAACGGCTACAGCCGGGGCAGCCGGGGCGGGCGCATTGTGGCGAACCTGATCCCCGATATTGCCAATCCGATCTCCACCGCCATTGCAAAGACAATGCAGCAGATCTGCCGGGGGGCAGGTCTGTCTCTGGTGATCGTGAACACCAATGAGGACCCCAAAGAGGAGGCTCATGCCCTTCAGGCGCTGGCAAAGCTGAACCTGTACGGGATGATCTATTCGCCGGTTATTGAGGACGAAAGTCAGGATTTTGCCAGCTTCAAGCTGGAGGGGGAGAAGGAGCGGGTCCCTGTTGTCATGATCGGGCGGGAACTGCCCTTTGCCGCGTATGACAGCGTGTGCATCAACAATGTGGCCGGAGCCTTTGACGCCACGGCCTATCTTCTGCAGAAGGGGGTCACCGATATCGCCGTCATCGCCGGTCCCCGGAATACAAAGCCCGGGCGGGAGCGGCTGGAGGGATTCTACCAGGCCTGCCGGTGCTTTAACGTGCAGCCGAAGCCGGGACGGATACACTACGGCGATTTCACCACGGAATCCGGCTACATCCAGGCCAGAGAGATACTCCGGGCGTCTCCCCGGCCCCAGGCGATATTTCCCATGAACAACCTGATGACCCGGGGGTGCCTGCGGGCGCTGATGGAGGCGCGGGTCTCCGTCTCCTCCTCGGGAAACGGGGATATGGAGATGGTGAGCTTCGATGGGGACGATCTGCTGGATATCGTTGCGCCGGACGTGCCCTATGTGGAGCGCCCTGTGGAGGAGCTGGGCCGGGTTGCCATGGAGCTGCTGTTTAACCGCGCGAAGCGCGGGGGGAGGGACGTGCTGCCTGTTCAGTATATCAAGCTGACGCCCATCCTGAAAATTCCCGGCGGAAAGTAGCGCCGGCAGAAAGGAAAGATACGGATCATGGAAAAAGGCATTCCCTATGGGATCACTTACTGGCACGAGCGCCGGTCCAGGAACGGCATTCCCGGCGACGCGCTGAATTCTATGCTGCAAAAATCCATTCGCCGGGGGGAGGAGGAGAACGCACTTGCTGCCGCGTATGAGATGTACGTCACCAGCCCGGATTATCTGGACATGCTCTGGAAGCGGCTGGTGTGCATATCCGTGGAGGATGTGGGCTTCGGCGAGCCGTATGCCGTTCCCCTGATCCGCACCCTCAATGAGATGCGCAGGGAGTTTCCCTACGCGGACAGGGATCAGGCCCTGTTCTTTGTTCATGGAGTCCGCTGCCTGTGCCGGTGCCGGAAGGAGCGGACCAGCGATCATCTGCGGGGGATGCTGAGCCGGGCCTTTTCCAACGGCTATGTACCCCGGGTCCCTGACTGGGCCTGTGATATGTATACGGCCAGGGGACGGGAGATGGGCCGTGGCCCTGCCCACTTTGCGCAGGAGGCGGAGCAGACAGAGGACCGGCTGGAGGATGCGGACCTGCTGAAGATCCACGCGGAGTTTCTGAGATCCTGTAAAGACGGCGTGGAGCCCCCGGCGGACGGGACGTTCCGGACGAATGCGTGGCAGTATTAGGAGGGTGGAGAGAGATGGCTGCTTATTCTTTTCAGAAGGACCCCTGGTCCGGTGTGACCAGCCGCAACGGCATTCCGGCGGATGAACTGACCTCCATGCTGCGGGGCGCGATCCGCCGGGGAGAAGAAAAGACCGCCCTGGCGGCGGCCTATGAGATGTATCTGACCAGCCCCCAGCTCTTAGACAGGGCGTGGCGCAGTCTTTTGGCCGCCAGCGTGGAGGATGTGGGGTTTGGAGCGCCGGAGGCGCCGGAGACGGTCTGGGCGCTGTACGGAATGCGCCGGAGCTTTGACTATACGGACGGCGACCAGCCGATTTTTCTGGTCTACGCCGTCCGCTGTCTGTGCCGGAGCAGGAAGGACCGCTCCAGCGGCGAGTCGGCATATATGCTGGCAAAGAGGTTTGCGGCGGGATACATCCCGGAGGTGCCCGACTATGCCTATGACATGCACACTGTACAGGGCCGGGAGCTGGGCAGGGGAGAGCTTCATTTCCTGGAAGAGGCCAGTAAGGTGTCTCCCCAGCTGGAGAGCGGCTGGGTGAAGACGCTGCACGATGATTTTATTGCCATGTGCCAGCTGGAAAAGGAGGCCTCGGGCCGCCCCATTGTGGAGGCGTTCCTCCGCTGTGAGTGGGAATACTGACGAAAAAGCGCCGCGTTTCAAGGGGATCCCCCTGAAACGCGGCGCTTTTTTCACTGAAACTTATGGAATTATCAGAACGCCCCCTGCTCCATCATGGCCTCGGCCACCTTCTTGAACCCCGCCAGATTGGCCCCGGCCACCAGATTGTAGCCCAGACCGTACTCCTCGGCGGCTTCCACAGAGACCTTGTGGATGTTCTTCATGATGCCCTTCAGCTTCTCATCCACCTCCTCGGCGGACCAGACCAGCCGCTCGCTGTTCTGGCTCATTTCCAGAGCGGAGACGGCCACGCCGCCGGCGTTGACGGCCTTGGAGGGAGCCACGATCATCCCCGGCTGTCCCATGAGATAGAACAGCGCATCATTGGTGGTGGGCATGTTGGCCACCTCGATGTAGTATTTCACGCCGTTTTCCACGATCTGCTTTGCGTGTTCCATATGCACGTCGTTCTGCATGGCGGAGGGCATGACAACGTCGGCCTTCACGCCCCAGGGCTTCTCGCCGGGGTGGAACTCCACGCCGAACCTGTCTGCGTAATCCTGTACCCGATTCCGCCCGGAATTGCGCATAGTCACCAGATAATCAATCTTCTCCTGAGAAGAGGAAATGCCCTCGGGATCATACACATACCCATCCGGCCCGGACAGGGTAACTACCTTGGCGCCCAGATCTCTGGCCTTCTTGCAGATGCCCCAGGTCACGTTGCCGAACCCGGCGCAGGCGATGGTCTTCCCCTTGATGTCCTCGCCCACATGGGTCAGCACCTCCTGGAGATAGTACATAGCGCCGTACCCGGTGGCCTCCGGCCGTGTGAGGCTGCCGCCGTAGCTGAAGCCCTTCCCGGTGAGTACGCCGTTCTCGAAGGTGCCCTTCAGCCGCCGGTACTGACCGTACAGATAGCCGATCTCCCGGCCGCCCACGCCCATGTCTCCGGCGGGCACGTCGATGTCCGGCCCGATGTACCGGTAGAGGGCGGTCATAAAGCTCTGACAGAAGCGCATGATCTCCCCGTCGGACTTCCCGGCGGGATCGAAGTCACTGCCGCCCTTGCCGCCGCCGATGGGCAGCCCGGTGAGGCTGTTCTTGAAGATCTGCTCAAAGCCCAGGAACTTGATGATGCCGGGATACACATTTTTCTGGAACCGCAGCCCGCCCTTGTAGGGCCCGATGGCGCCGTTGAACTGGCAGCGGTAGCCGGTGTTGGTATGGTAATTGCCATTGTCGTCCATCCAGACCACCCGGAAGGTAAACATCCGTTCCGGCTCCACCATCCGGCCCAGCAGGTCAACCTTTTCATATTCGGGATGCTTGTCCACCATCGGGGCGATGGAGGTCAGGACCTCCTCCACAGTCTGAACAAATTCCGGCTCGTTGCCGTGCTTCTGCTTTACACTTTCGATCACACTGGCGACATAGGCATTCATGGCTTGTATCCTCCTCAAATTTGCAGAGCGGACGGGATAACGCCCCATCCTCACTCCATCTGTTGCCATACTACCATCTTTCCGCAAAAAAGACAACTGCTTTTTTTGTGAAGGCCATGGTGAAAGCGTGGAAGTTTCCGGCTCGTTTTTGTGCAAACTGCCGCTTCCGTTTCCCCGGCGGAGAAACGGAAGCGGCAGTTTGCTGTCTCAGAAAAGATTCAATGAAGCGTGGCGTAGATCACCGCTTTGATGGTGTGCATCCGGTTTTCCGCCTCATCGAACACCACGGACCGGGCCGATTCAAACACCTCGTTGGTGACCTCCATCTCCGGGATCCCGAACTTCTTTGCGATATCCGCCCCGATGGTGGTCCTGGTGTCATGGAACGACGGCAGGCAGTGCATAAAGATGGCGGACTCCTTTGCGTTTGCCATTACCCCGGCGTTGACCTGATAGGGCCGCAGCAGCCGGATCCGTTCCTCCCAGACCGCGTCCGGCTCTCCCATGGAGACCCAGATGTCGGTGTAAATCACGTCGGCGTCCTGTGTTCCCTCCTTCACGTCCTCTGTCAGGGTCACGGAGCCCCCGCTCTCTGCCGCGATGCCCTTGGCGGCCTCCACCAGCTCCCGGGCGGGGAACAGCGCCTCCGGCGCGCAGGCGGTAAAATGGAGTCCCATTTTCGCGCAGGCGATCATCAAGGAGTTGCCCATATTGTTCCTGGCGTCGCCCATGTAAGTGAAACGCAGTCCCTTCAGCGTCCCGAACTTTTCCTCGATGGTCAGCAGATCCGCCAGCATCTGCGTGGGGTGGAACTGGTCGGTCAGTCCGTTCCAGACCGGTACCCCGGCATATTTCGCCAGCTCCTCCACCAGCTCCTGACTGAACCCCCTGTACTCGATGCCGTCATACATCCGTCCCAGCACCCGGGCGGTGTCGGCGATGGACTCTTTCTTGCCCATCTGAGAGGACCCGGGGTCCAGATAGGTGACCCCCATCCCCAGATCGTATCCAGCGACCTCAAAGGAGCAGCGGGTCCTGGTGGAAGTCTTCTCAAACAGAAGCACGATGTTCTTCCCCTCCAGATACCGGTGGGGGATTCCGGCCCGCTTCATGGACTTGAAATCCTTTGCCAGATCCAGCAGATACCGGATCTCCGCCGGAGAGTAGTCCAGCAGCTTCAAAAAATGTCTTCCTCTGATATTGACAGGCATAATGTACCCTCTTTCTTTCTCATTTCAAAACCGACAGCTCCCCGGCAAACCTGATCCAGACATCTCCCTCCGGCAGCGCCCGGAAGGCCATTGGCTTTCCATTGGGATGGGGGAACGCCAGCGCCCAGCTCCACAGCGCCATCCCGCCTCCGCCTCCGCCGTATTTCCCATCGCCGGCCAGCGGCATTCCGCGGCTGGCGAACTGCACCCGGATCTGATGGGTCCGCCCGGTGTGGAGCCGCACCCTTACCAGTGACAGCCCGTCCCGCTCCGCCAGCAGGCGGTAGTCCAGCAGTGCTTCCTTCACACCGCCCCGCATCCGCTGTACTACAAAGCTCTTATTCCGGCTCTTGTCGTGGAGCAGCAGATCTCTGTAGGACCCCGCATCCTCCTCCGGGCGCCCCCGCACGATACACAGATATTCCTTCCGGAACTCTCCCCGCGATATCGCGCCCGACAGCGCCCCGGCGGCCCGGCGTTTCTTGGCATAAACCATCACGCCCCCCGCCTCCCGGTCCAGCCGGTGAACGGGAAAGATCTCTCCTCCCAGCTGTGCGCGCAGCAGGGAAGGGAGGGTGTCCCCCGGTCCGTCCTGGCTGAGGAGCCCCGCCGGCTTGCGGCAGACCGCCAGCTCGTTATCCTGATACAGGATATCGATCATTTCATGACCCGGGCCATGATCTCCAGCCCCTTATCGATTTCCTCTCTGGTGATGACCAGGGGCGGCAGCAGACGCAAAGTGTCTTTCCCGGCGGTGAGGCACAGCAGCCCCTCCGCCATCAGCCGGTCCTTCAGCTCCTTGTGGGTCATCCCCTGAACGCCCACGCCCACCATGAGGCCCATGCCCCGGATGCCGGACACACAGGGGCTGTTCAGCCCCGCGATGCCCTCCCGGAGGTACTGCCCCTTCCGCTTCACGTCCTCCAGAAACTCCGGCGTCAGCGTGTCCACCACCACGTTGGCGGCGGCGGCGGCCATGGGATTCCCGCCGAAGGTGCTTCCGTGATCCCCGGCGCGCAGGACGTTCCGGCACTTTTCGTTGGTCAGGAAGCCCCCGAAGGGCAGTCCGCCCGCGATGCCCTTGGCGAAGGTCACCACATCCGGCTGGATGCCGAACTGCTGGAAAGCGAACATGGTCCCCGTCCGTCCGACGCCGGTCTGGACCTCGTCCACCAGCAGCAGCCAGTCCTTCTCAGCGCAGAGCTTTGCCACCGCCTGTACGTAGTCCTGCCGGAGGGGATTGACGCCGCCCTCACCCTGGATCAGCTCCATCATCACGCCGCAGACATCGTCCCCGGCGGCCTCCATGAGGCTGTCCATGTTATTGGCCTCCGCGTACCGGAAGCCCTCGGTGAAGGGGAAGAAGAACTCGTGAAAATGGTCCTGCCCGGTGGCCTTCAGCGTGGTGATGGTCCTCCCGTGGAAGGAATTTTTCAGAGTAATGATGGTGGCCCTGCCCTCGCCGTACTTCTCATAGGAGTATTTCCGGGCGGTTTTAATCATACCCTCATTGGCCTCCGCGCCGGAGTTGCCGAAGAAAGCCGCCGCCATCCCGGAGGCGGGGACCAGCCTGGAGGCCAGCCTGGCGTAAGGCTCGGTGTAGAACAGATTGGAGATGTGCCCCACCTTCATTGCCTGATCGTAAATGGCCTTTGCCCAGGCCTCGTTGGCGTACCCCAGGGAGCAGACGCCGATTCCGGATGTAAAGTCAATATACTGTTTACCCTCTGTATCCCAGAGGCTTGCGCCCTTGCCGTGGTCAATGGCGACCTGATTTCTGCCATATGTCTGGAGGACATAGCTCTCATCCAGTGCCTTGATGTCTTGGAAATTCATCAGAAATTCACTCCTTACCCTTGCCATATTATTACCAGATCATCGTCCCAATCCCCGCGTGGGACAGGACCTCGATCAGGATCGAGTGGGGGATACGCCCGTCCAGAATGTGCGTCCTCCGGACGCCGTTCTTAACGGCGTCCACGCAGCACTCCACCTTGGGGATCATCCCACCGGAAATGATGCCCTGACCCACCAGCTCCGGCACCTCGGAAAGCCTTACCTGGGAGATCAGCATAGACTCGTCGTTTTTATCCCGCAGCAGCCCCCGGACGTCCGTCAGCAGGATCAGCTTCTCCGCCCCTATGGCGATGGCGATCTTTGCCGCCGCCGTGTCTGCGTTCACGTTGTAGCTGGTCTCCGCGTCCGTCCCCTGGGCAACCGTGGAAATGACCGGAATGAACCCATCCTCAAAGGCGTCCTGGATCACCTTATGGTTCACCTCGGTGATATCGCCCACCAGACCGTAGTCCACTCCGTCCTCCTGCCGCCGCACGGCCTTGAGCATCCCGCCGTCCAGGCCGCACAGCCCCACAGCCTGCCCGCCCGCCCGGTTCAGGGTGGCGACCAGATTCTTGTTTACCTTGCCGCACAGCACCATCTGTACGGCCTCCATGGTCTCCTCGTCCGTGTACCGCAGACCGTTGACGAACCTGCTCTCCTTGCCGGTTTTTTTCAGCAGCTCATTGATCTCCGGCCCGCCGCCGTGGACCACGACCACATGGATGCCCACCAGCCGCAGCAGGATGATGTCGCTGATAACGGCCTTTTTCAATTCTTCGCTTATCATGGCGTTGCCGCCGTATTTGATGACCACCGTTTTCCCATAGTACCGCTGGATGTAAGGCAGCGCCTCCACCAGTACCTGAGCCCGATCACTGTGATTGAGATTCATAGCACCCTCCCCGCGAAACAGGCTCCGCGCCTCAAACGGCAACTCCGGTTGCTGTTTTAGAACGGATGTTTCACGTGAAACATTTTTAAGAAGCTGTACCAATAGGTGACGGTATGCAGATTGGCGAGGAAAATTTTTTGCCTGGCAAGGAAGAAACTCGCAGGAATCCTGACGGATTTCAAGAGTTTCTGACGCAGCCAGACGAAAAATTTTCCGTCAAGATGCGTGCCGGCGCCTATTGGTACAGCTTCTAAGTCCGGTAATCTCCGTTGATCTTGATATAGTCGTAGGTGATGTCGCATCCCCAGCAGGTGCAGGACTCATCCCCCTCGGCCATGGTGATGTCGATGTCCACCTCATCCTCGGTGAGGATCTTCTTTGCCAGCTCCTCGTCGAAGTCCAGCCCCCGGCCCGCCTGGCAAACCAGGATATCCCCGGCCTCGGAGGCAAAGGACACATCCACCTTCTCCGGATCGAACTTCTCCCCGGAGTAGCCCATGGCGCACAGTACCCGTCCCCAGTTGGCGTCGCACCCGAAGATAGCCGCCTTGGTGAGGGTGGAGGAGATAACGGACTTGGAGATGGTCTCCGCCTGCTCCTCGGAAGCTGCGCCCCGGACAGTGCAGGTGATAAGGTGCTTTGCCCCCTCGCCGTCCTTGGCCATGGACCGTGCCAGCAGATAGCAGACCTCGTGGAGCGCCATAACGAAGTCCACATACCGGTCGTTCTTCTCCGTGATCTCCGCATTACCCGCCAGACCGTTTGCAAGGATGCAGCAGGTATCGTTAGTAGACGTATCCCCGTCCACGCTGATCCGGTTGAAGGTCATCCGCACCACCTCGTGCAGCGCCTCCGTGAGCATCTCCTGAGAGATGGCGCAGTCGGTGGTGAGGAAGCACAGCATGGTGCCCATGTTGGGATGGATCATCCCGCTGCCCTTGGCGATGCCCCCGATGCGGACGGCGGTTCCCCCGATGAACACCTCGGCGGCAAATTCCTTTTTCGTGGTATCCGTTGTCATGATGGCATGGGCCGCCGCGTCGCTGGCCGCATCGCTGCGCTCCAGCAGGCCGTACAGCTCCGGCACGCCGTCCTCGATGACCTTCACGTTGATGGTCTGCCCGATAACGCCGGTAGAGGACACCAGCACGTCCTCCGGAGCGCACCCGATGGCCTTCGCCGCCGCCGCGCACATCTTCCCGGCGTTTTCCTCCCCGTGGGGAGCGCAGGCGTTGGCGTTGCCGCTGTTGGCGATAATGGCCCGGATGCTGCCCTTCGCCAGATGGTCCATGGTAACATGGATGGGAGCCGCCTTCACCACATTTTTGGTGAACATGGCCGCCGCCCTGCAGGGCACGTCGGAAACGATCAGCGCCACATCCTTCTTCCAGGTAGCGTGGGTCTTAACGCCCACATGGAGCCCCGCCGCCCGGAACCCCTGCGCGGCGCACACGCCGCCGGAAATCATTTGACTCATGGTAGATTCTCCTATACATTCGGCATACATACTTTTCTTTTTGAAAAAAGAAAAGTATCAAAAGAAAAACTTTTAATGGCGAAACTCCGTTTCGCCTGACATCTTTTCGGGTTCTGTGGGGCCGCACGGCTCACGCCGTGCTGGGGGGCCGGTCTATCGTGACTGCACATCCAACCCGGTCTCCTCCGGGAAGCCCAGCATAATATTCATATTCTGCACCGCCGCGCCGCTTGCGCCCTTGCCCAGGTTATCCAATCGGGCGGCCAGCATGACCTGTTCATCGTTTCCACAGACAAAGATTTGCAGTTCGTTCGTTCCCGCCAGGTTATTGCTCCCGATAAAGCCGCAGGCGGGAGCGTCGTCCGGACGCACCGTCACGAACCGCGCCCCGGCATAGAACTCCCGGTAAAGCGTCCGCAGGCTGTCAAGGCTTTGACTGCCGCCCAGCATATCCAGATACAGCGGTACCGTCACCACCATACCCTGCGGAAAATCGCAGATCATGGGCATAAAGACCGGCTTCCGCGTGAGCCCGCAGATCTGCGCCATCTCCGGGAGATGCTTATGGGCCAGCGTCACCGCGTAGTGCCGGGGACTGACCAGCTCTGCCTCCCGGTTCTCCGCCTTATACTGGGCGATAGCCTTCTTCCCGCCCCCGGTATAGCCGGAGACCGCGTGGCAGGCAAGGGGAGCATCCGGAGCCAGCACTCCCCGCCGCACCAGCGGCGCGATTAGGGAGATGAACCCCGTGGCATAGCACCCGGGATTAGCGACCCGCTTCGCCGTCCGGATGGCCTCCCTCTGTTCCGTCCCCAACTCCGGGAAGCCATAGGTCCAGCCGGGAGCGGTACGGTGGGCGGTGGAAGCGTCGATGATCCGGGTAGCAGGGTTCTCCGCCAGCGCCACCGCCTCCACGGCGGCGGCGTCCGGCAGGCAGAGGAAAACCAGATCGGCCTCGTTCATCAGCCTCTTCCGCTCGGAAGCGTCCTTCCGCTTGTCCTCGTCGATGAGAAGGAGCTGAATATCCTCCCGTCTCGCCAGCCGGTCATAAATTTGCAGGCCGGTGGTGCCCTCCTTGCCGTCGATATATACAACAGGCTTACCCATGGCGAGCCTCCTCAATGAAGAATTTTAATTCGTTGATCTGCCGTGTAGTCTCCTCCTCAGCGGGACCGCCGTAGCTCTTCCGCTGGCCCATACAGGTCTCCAGACTAAGAGCCTCGTATACATCCTCCTCGAAGAGGGGGGAGATACTTCGCAGTTCCTCCAGCGTCAGCGCCTCCAGCAGTTTCCCCTTTTCTGTGCAGTAGTACACCAGGTTGCCCACCGCGGTATAGGCATCCCGGAAGGGAAGGCCCTTCTTGGTCAGATAATCGGCGCAGTCGGTGGCGTTGATGAACCCGCCTCCGGCGGCACGGCGCATATTCTGAGGCAGTACCCGCATGGTAGCGATCATCCCCGCGAACACCGGCAGGCACATCTTCACCGTGTCGATGGCGTCGAATACCGGCTCCTTGTCCTCCTGCATGTCCTTGTTATATGCCAGAGGGATGCCCTTCATGGTGGTCAGCAGACCCATGAGGTGTCCATAGACCCGGCCCGTTTTCCCGCGGACCAGCTCGGCTACATCGGGGTTCTTCTTCTGCGGCATGATGGAGCTGCCGGTGGAATAGGCGTCGTCCAGCTCAATAAACTTGAACTCCCAGCTGCACCAGAGGATGACCTCCTCCGCAAACCGGCTCAGGTGCATCATCAGGATGGACAGATCGCTCAGCAGCTCGATGGCATAATCCCGGTCGCTGACCCCGTCCAGACTGTTGGAGCAGGGGGCGTCAAAGCCCAGGAGCTTTGCCGTCTGCCAGCGGTCGATAGGGTAGGTAGTCCCCGCCAGCGCCCCGCTGCCAAGAGGGCAGACGTTCATTCGCGCCTTGCAGTCCAGCAGTCTTGTCACGTCCCGTTTGAGCTGTTCCCCGTAGGCCAGCAGGTGCTGCGCGAAGGAAACCGGCTGCGCCCTTTGCAAATGGGTATAACCGGGCATCACGGTCTCCTGATGCTGTTTGGCCTGGTCCAGGACGGCCTGCTGGAGGTCCAGGATCTGCTGGACGATCTCGTCGATCTCCCGGCGGAGGAAGAGGCGGAGGTCCACGGCGACCTGATCGTTCCTGCTGCGGGCGGTGTGGAGGCGCTTGCCTGCCGCGCCGATCCTTTCCGTCAGAAGGGATTCCACGTTCATGTGGATGTCCTCGTTGTCGGCGGTAAATTCGATTTTTCCGGCCTCGATACCGGCCAAAATGTCTTTCAGGCCCTGGATGATTTGTTCTTTGTCCTCCATGGAGATGATGCCGCAGTCCGCCAGCATGGCCGCGTGGGCGATGCTGCCTTCGATATCTTCCCGGTACATGCGGCAGTCAAATTGAATGGAGGAGTTGAAATCGTTGACCAGCGTGTCGGTCTCTTTGCGGAACCGTCCGCCCCATAGCTTCATCGTTTATTCCTCGTTTCTCTCGCGCCCTGCCGGCGCGGTGGTAGGTTATTTCTATTTGATAGCCCGGGGGCTTCTCGCCCCCGGACGCCCCTCGGGTACTTTTTGTGTGAACAAAAAGTACCCAAAAAATCACTTAAGGAACGTAGTTCCTTAAGAATCCTCCTTCGTTACGGGGGAGTTTAGTTTGCGCCCGAGGCCCGGTCTGGTTTTGTCTGCCGTACTGCCGTCCGCTCTGTGCAACTTCAGTTTCTATTTCAGCGTGGTCATTGGCGGCCCCTACCGTCTCGCGGGGCAAACTCTCCGGGGTGCGAGACGGGGAAGGTTCCGGGCTGGTAGAGATTTTTCTGCATGGGCCTGTTAGTTATCCGCAACTGTGCAAAATTGGATGTCCGCTTGCAGCCGGGACAGATAGCAGGAAGCGGCGGAGACGCTTTTGGCCCCCGCCCTTCCAGGTCATATTTTGGAAATGGAAAAAGGATGGCCCGCAGGGTCCAGCAGGATCGTCTGGCCGGCGCGCTCCTCCGCCAGGTACGCGCCCAGCGTCTCGGCACGGCCCACGGCCTCCTGATAGAGATCCGAACGGAAGTCGATATACAGCATCGCCTGCTGCTTCCCCGGCGCGGCGGGCCACATCGGAGGGATATAGTCCTCCGCGTATTCGACCGTCAGCTCCACACCGGTCTCTTCCGAGCGCAGCCGCACCCGCTGGGCGCTCCGTTCCACTGCGGGCCATTCCAGCAGCTCCTCATAAAAGGCCGCCAGCTCTTCGACGAACGTGCATTGCAGGACCGCCCCCGCCAGTTTTGGATTCCAAAACTTATCATCCAGTGGGCCGAGGTCCTTCCAGTCGTATTTCTTCATGTCCAGCCGGGATCTCTCATCCCGCCACAGGCAGGGGCCCCAGCAATCCATGGCTTCGGCTTCCCGGGCCATGTCCTCGTCCAGAGGATACAGAAAGCACTCACTCTCATGGGAGATACTGCCGAAAAACAGCTTTCCCCGGGAGAAGATGCACAGGTCGCTCAGCGTGCCTCTATACCGGTTGGGCCGGTCGGGATGCTTTGCTGCCGGGGCGTACTGGAAGAAAATATCATGGCAGCAGGACAACAGCGCCTCCTTTGACCCCGGCGAGGCGTGATAGCGGTACACGCGCATTTTGGAGCTGCCGGAGCCGTAGCCGAACCACTCGTCAATGGTGATGACATCCACAAACCAGGGGCGCAGGGCCTTCTTCAGCCCGCAGCGGTCGTCATACAGGATGGCGAGGCTGGACAGCGTGAAGTAGTCCGCGTGGGGCCAGCAGACGTCCAGAAAGCGGCGGAACCCCGCTCCCCGGAGGGGGCTCTGCCCGCCTGGTGCGCTGTGGTACAGCCAGCCGGGCACTTACAGCTTCCCCTGCTCCCGCAGGGCCTGGACGGTATCGGGGAGGCCCCAGAGGTTGATGAAGCCGGTGGCGTCGTTCTGGTTATAGTCGCTCTCCTCGAAGGTGACCAGCTTCTCGGAGTACAGGCTCTCGGGGCTGGTCACGGAGGAGGTGATGATGTTGCCCTTGTAGAGCTTCAGCTTCACCTGACCGGTGACATGCTCCTGGGTCTTGACGGCGAAGGCCTGGAGGCACTCCCGCAGGGTGGTGAACCACTTTCCGTTATAGACCAGGTCGGCGAAATCCACCGCCAGCTTGCTCTTCATATGCTTGGTATCTTTATCCAGGGTAATCATCTCCAGCACCTCGTGGGCCCGGTAGAGGATGGTGCCGCCGGGGGTCTCGTAGACGCCGCGGTCCTTCATGCCCACCAGACGGTTCTCCACGATGTCCAGCAGGCCGATGCCGTTCTCGCCGCCCAGCTTGTTCAGCTTGCGGATGATGTCGCTGGCCTTCATCTTCTCGCCGTCGATAGCCACGGGCACGCCCTTGACAAAGTCCAGGGTCACATAGGCGGGCGCGTCGGGCGCCGTGGCGGGGGAGACGCCCATCTCCAGGAAGCCGGGCTTGTCGTACAGGGGCTCGTTGGCCGGGTCCTCCAGGTCCAGGCCCTCGTGGCTCAGGTGCCACAGGTTCTTGTCCTTGGAGTAGTTGGTCTCCCGGGAGATCTTCAGGGGGACGTTGTGGGCCTCGGCGTAGTCGATCTCCTCATCCCGGCCCTTGATGTCCCACTCCCGCCAGGGGGCGATGATGGTCATCTCCGGGGCGAAGCGCTTGATGGCCAGCTCGAAGCGGACCTGGTCGTTGCCCTTGCCGGTGCAGCCGTGGGCGATGGCGTCCGCGCCCTCCTTTTTGGCGATCTCCACCAGCCGCTTGCCGATGATGGGCCGGGCGAAGGCGGTGCCCAGGAGATAGTCCTCGTACTTGGCGCCCATCATCATGGAGGGGATCACCACGCCGTCCACCATCTCGTCCACCAGGTCCTCGACGTACAGCTTGGACGCGCCGGTCTTGATGGCCTTCTCCTCCAGACCCTCCAGCTCGTCGCCCTGGCCCACGTCGGCGGCAACGGCGATGATCTCCGGGTTATTGTAGTTCTCCTTCAGCCAGGGGATGATGATGGATGTATCCAGGCCGCCGGAATAGGCCAGTACGATCTTCTTGATATCTTTCTTGCTCATGGCGTATATGTCCTCCTGAAAATATGGTGATATGGTGTTGTGAGTTGTATATATATTATATCTTGACGGTTTTTTATGCAATACAAACTTCTCATGAATTCCGGCGGACAGCAGGGGGGTTCCTTGTGCAATTTACCGGAAAATTTTTCAAGTTTCAGGTTGGCCGAAGTATAGGGCGGAGGAGAGGGGCGCAGGGCGGCATAGGCGGAAATGTAAAAACATACGGGAAATCATGCATAGCGGAAGGGAAGGAAGGCGGGGGCAGGGGAGGAGCGCAGGGCAAAAGCCACAAAAGAAGCGGAAAAGATTAGAGGAAACGTGCATGGTTTCCCGAAGCGTTCTTTGCTATAATGGCATCACTGCGTGCCCCCGGCGCCTGCCGCGGCCAGCGGCGGCGTACAACATCAGGAGGTAACATAAAATGAAAAAAGTCAACAACGCAGGGACGGCCCCAAAAACGGAGTACACCAGCCCCTATGAGTTCCACGGGAAAATTCCTCTGACACAGGCAATTCCTTTGGGGATGCAGCATGTGCTGGCTATGTTCGTGGGGAATTTGACGCCGCTGATGATTATCTGCGGCATCTGCAACATCAGCACGAACGATTCCGCGCTCTATGTCACCCTGCTCCAGAACGCCATGCTGGCGGCAGGGGTCATTACCTTGATTCAGCTCTGGTCCATCGGGCCTATTGGTGGGCAGGTGCCGGTGATTATGGGCACCAGCTCCGGCTTTTTGGGCGTGATGCGGGGCGTGGCCGGTTCCATGGGCGGCATCGCCGGATACAGCGCCATTCTGGGCGCCAGCCTGGTGGGCGGCCTGTGCGAGGCCGTGCTGGGCTTCTTCATCAAGCCCCTGCGGAAGTTCTTCCCGCCGGTGGTCACCGGCACCGTGGTGCTGTCCATCGGCCTGAGCCTTATCAGCGTGGGCGTCAATTCCTTCGCCGGCGGCAACGCCAACAAGGATTTCGGGTCACTGGAGAACCTGTTCGTGGGACTGGTGGTGCTGGTCATTATTGTGATCCTCAAGCATTTCACCAAGGGGCTCACCAGCACCTCCTGCATTCTGTTCGGGATCATTGCGGGGTACATCCTGTGTACCGTTATGGGCTTCATCCTGCCCACCACCGCCGTCAAGGAGGTGGACGGGGCCATGGTGGAGTACACCAAGTCCTGGGTGGTCAACTGGAGCCGCATCGGGGAATCCGGCTGGATCGCTGTGCCTAAGATCCTGCCGGTGAAGCCCACCTTTGAGCTGAACGCCATCCTGTCCATCATCATCATGTTCCTGGTTACCGCCGTTGAGACCATCGGCGACATCTCCGGGTGCATTGAGGGCGGCATGGGCCGTGAGGCCACCGCCAAGGAGCTTTCCGGCGGCGTCATCTGCGACGGCTGCGGGTCCATGATCTCCGCGCTGTTTGGCTCTCTGCCCACCACTTCCTTCTCTCAGAACGTGGGACTGGTCACCATGACCAAGGTGGTCAACCGGATGGCCCTCACCTGCGGCGCCATCTTCCTGGTGCTGGCGGGCCTGAGCCCCAAGCTGGCGGCGGTGATCTCCATTATGCCCCAGAGCGTCCTGGGCGGCGCGGCCGTGATGATGTTTGCCTCCATCGCGGTGTCCGGCATCAAGCTGGTGACCAAGTTCGGCATCACCAACCGGGTGGTTACCATCGTGTCCATCGCCATGGGTCTGGGCTTCGGTCTGGGCGCTACCAGCGGGGCCCTGGCGGGTATGCCTGAGCGGCTCCAGCTGATCTTCGGCGGCTCCGGCATCGTACCGGCGGCGGTGCTGGCGATCATCCTTAATATCGTCATTCCTAAGGAGCAGGAGGATCTCGACAACGAGGCCCGGGCTCAGGATACTGCGGCGTAAGTATGGCGGCCTTTTCGCAATATATCATTAAATAAGAAGCGCCCCCGGAGGATGGAGTCCTTCGGGGGCGTTTGCCTCGTGTATGGCTCTTATTTGGCCAGGGCGCGGGCGAAGGGGAGGACTACGCCGTTCAGCTTGGCCATGGCCTCGCCGTAGTTGAAATACTCCTCCGCGTTATTCTCCTGACACAGCCGGTCGGAGACGGATTTCAGGGCGGTGAACTTCACCCTGTTGCGCAGGCAGACCTGAGCGATGGCGCCGCCCTCCATTTCGCAGAGGGTGGGGGAGAAGGTCTCCGCCACCCAGTCTGCGCGGGAGCCCTTGGTCATGAAGACCTCGCCGGTGGCGACGCGGCCTACCTGGTGTTCTGTCCCCAGGGCGGTGAGAAGGGCGCTCAGACGCTCCGGCTCGGTGGTGGGAAAGTCTACCCGGTCCACAGTGGAGACCATGCCGATGGGATCCCCCATGGCGGTGGTGTCCACGTCGTGCTGGACGAAGTCCTTGGCCAGGACGATGGTTCCGATGGGCAGGTCCAGGAAGCTCCCGGCCACGCCGGCGTTGACGATCCAGTCCGGATGGAAGCGGTCAATGAACAGCTGGGCGCTCATGGCGGCGTTTACCTTCCCGACGCCGCCCAGATAGGCCAGGATGCCCGGCTCGATCTCGTACACGGATACACCGGCCACCGTCTCCAGAGGTTTGGCGTCCGCGCTGCGCAGCATACTTCTGATTTCCCCCTTCAGGGCATAGGCTAGTCCGATCATGCAGAGTTGTCCTCCTTGGCGTTGATGGTCCTATTATAGCATAGAGGCGGTGGTTGGTAAAGATTCTGTTTTTATTGAATATCAATAAAATTATATTGACAAACAGAAACGGCGGTGGTAAGATATGGGCACAACTTGTTAGGAGGATGGAAACATGAAACGACTTGGACTGGTGCGGACGCTGAAGGGCACGATTATCTTTCTGGCGGTCATGGCCGCTCTGTGCTACATTGAGATATTTCCGGACGCTATTGAGGAAATGGGGCGGCAGAACGCCAATGTGACCTGGCTGGTGACGCCGGGGACCATTGCCGTCAGCATCAGCGCCATCCCCATTGCCATCGCGCTGGTATTGTTCTGGCGGATCTGCACGGAGATCGGGCGGGACAACTCCTTCTGCCACAGGAACGCCAGCCGTCTGTCGGGCATCGGCTTCTGCGCACTCATCGACACCGGGTACTGCGCCGTGGGTACGGTGACGCTGGAGATCCTGGTGGGGTCTCCTATCTGGCTGCTGGGGCTGGGGGTGTGTACAGTGGGGCTGGCTATCGCCCTGGCGGCATTCCTGCTCAGCCATCTGGTTTTGAAGGCCGCCGACATGAAGGCGGAAAACGATCTGACCATTTAGAAAGGAGGCGGACCGATGCCGATTATCGTGAATCTGGACGTGATGCTGGCAAAGCGGAAAATGTCCCTCAGCCAGCTCTCCGAGCAGGTGGACGTGACCATCGCCAATCTGTCCATCCTGAAGACCAACAAGGCCAGAGCGGTGCGCTTCTCCACCCTGGAGGCCATCTGCAAGACCTTGGACTGCCAGCCGGGGGATCTGCTGGAGTATGTGGGGGAAGGGGACGGATGAAGAGGATGCCGGTGTGGCTGAAATGGGGCGTCCTGGCGCTTCTGGCGGTATCCGCGGCGGTCCCTATACTGGAACGGACGGTGCTGGAGCCCAGGGGGCTGACGTGGCGGGCCGGTATAGGTCGTTGCTGTACTCTCTTTCTGACGCTGGACGCTATCGCGCTGCTGGTCTGGACGGGCGTCCTTCTGTGGCGGAAGCCTACGGATGCCTTGCACCGGTGGGCGGTGGTTGTGTCGATAGGTCTTTTGTGCCTGATGGCTGGCGGCATAGGGTGTTTTATGGTTCGCGTCAGTATCCCATACGAGCGTGTTACAGAGAGGAACGGGCAGTGGGTGGTTGAGGAAAGCCCGCCGCTGGACAGCGGCAGCAACTACTATGACTACCACGGCCCCTTCGTGCGGGGGACAGAGCTGCTTGAGGGGAGCTTTTACCTGGAGCTGTTTGGAAGCGGAGAGGGAGGGTAAGGAAATGCCTCTTTTTATCTGTATAATTTTCGCGCCGCTCCTTATCGCCCTGCTTGTGGCCCTCAAAGCCTCCGGACGGAAGAGAGTTCTGGCGTGGTGTGTTTTCGCGCTGCTGGCCCTGCCGCTGTCAGTGGGCGGCGCGGGGGGATGGCTCCTGTCCCTGCGGGGTCTGGCGTGGCGGAGCGGCGTGAAGCTGACGGTGGGGTTCGCCTATGTGGCGGGGGTGCTGGCGCTGCTGGTCTGGGCGGGGGCGGCCCTGTGGCGTGATGCCGGGCGGTGGAGGCCGGTGGCCAGGAGTATTGGCCGGTGTGCCGTTCTGCTGGTGGGCGGGTTCCTTGTCCTCGTGGTGGGCTGGTATGGGATGCTGTTTGCCGCCATCTGGGCTGGCGGCGATATGGTGACGGAGTATAACGGGCAGGCTGCGGTGGCGGAGCAGACCTGGATGGATTGGGACTACTACGCCTACCACGGCCCGCTGGTCCGGGGGAAGGACGTCCTGGGGCACAGCTGGGAGGACAGCCGGGTCCCGGCGCCCGGGGAGCCGGAGAAGACGCTGTGCTTCTGCGCGCTGGATACGTGAGGGGGAGATAGGCAATGAAGGTCTGGAAGTATGCGCTGGGGTGGCTGGCCTTTGCGGGGCTGCTGCTGTTGTTGGGGAGCGGGGTCTATGATGCCGCCGGGGGCATCCGGGCATCGGCGAGGTATCTCCAATGGTACGGGGAACACTATGGGGCTATGCCGGTATCATTGGTGATCTCCGCCTACATGCTGGGTGTGTTCCGGGGGACGGCCGCGCTGGCCTGCGCCGCCGCCGGTGCGGCGGGAATCGCAAGAGGCAGACTCCGGCTGCGGTATTTCCTGGCGCTGGGGCTGTGCGCGTCTTGGTATGTGCAGGCGGTGGTCCACAAGGCGTACAAGGGAAGTCAGGCGGAGGACTGGGTGCAGCTGTGGATTGCGGTGTTCTGTCTGGGGGCGCTGATTGTATACAGGCTGGCTTGCATTTCCCGGGAAAAGCTTGTATAGCGTCCTGACTGCGGATTGAACCGTGCGCCGGTTTGCGGCGCACGGTTTTTTTCGTTCCGGCCATTTTTCTGTTGCGCTTTTGGCGAAAATCAGCTACACTGGTATCATTGGACAAGAAGGGAAGGGGAACGTTATGGAACGGCTGGATAAGCTGCTGGCCTCCACAGGCCGGTGGTCCCGGCGGGAAGTGAAGGGGCTGGTCAGGGCGGGCCGGGTGCTGGTGGACGGCGTCCCCGCCGCCGCGCCGGAGCAGAAGCTGGACCCCGCCCTGTCGCAGGTGCTGGTGGACGGGGAGGCAGCGGTACTCCGGAAATACACCTATGTCATGATGAACAAGCCCGCCGGGGTACTCTCCGCCACCGAGGACGCCCGGCAGGAGACCGTCCTGGACCTGCTCCCGCCGGAGCTGCGGCGGCAGGGGCTGTTTCCTGTGGGACGGCTGGACAAGGACAGCGAGGGGCTGCTGATGCTGACCAACGACGGGGAGCTGGCTCACCGGCTGCTTTCACCCCGGCATCATGTGGACAAGGTCTATTACATCCGCACGGACGCGCCCTTGACCGAGGAGGACCGTGAGGCTTTCGCCGGGGGTATCCTTCTGGCGGACGGGACGGTCTGCCGCCCGGCGGGACTGGAGCTGCTGGGTGACGGCAGGGAGGCCTTGGTCACATTGCACGAGGGTAAATTTCACCAAATCAAACGGATGACCGCCAGCCGCGGCGCGGCAGTCTGCCGGTTGAAGCGGTTGTCCATGGGAACGCTTGTACTGGATCAAACCCTGCGTCCGGGGGAATTTCGGCCTTTAACCGCAGAAGAAGTTTCAAAAATTGGCGGAAAACTGTAAAAACCAAGGAAATTTACAAATCCGCCAAAAGGGGACGATATTTTTTGTTGAAAAAAGAAAAAATCTCTTGCAAAGTGTCGTTAGGCACGGTATAATAGTAAAACAGTCCGACAGATTGCACAAAGGGCCGCGATGTTATCATTGCTGATGGAGGAGTACCGCTATGTCAGGAAGAATTTTTCAAAATGTTGTCCTGCAGATCAAGGAAGCCACAGACCGGGTCGTGGGTGTGATCGACGGGGAGGGGACTGTGATCTCCTGCAGCGATCTGGGCCTGATCGGCAAAAAGTGGCCGGAGTATGTCAGTCAGATCAGTCAGGCGGACGGCGCAGTGACCGCCGTGGATGGGAGGACGTTCCATGCCCTTGGCGGCTGGGGCGGCCGGTTCGACTACGCCGTTTTCACCATGGGAGAGGACGAATCCAGCCACACGATCTGCTCCATGGCCAGTGTGGCCCTCAATGGAGCGAAGAATTATTACGAGGAAAAGCACGACCGCGGTTCCTTTATCAAGAATATCATCTCCGACAATATCCTGCTCAGCGACATCTACATGCGGGCCAAGGAGCTGCACGTGGCCCCGGAGGTCCCACGCAGTGTGTTCCTGGTGCGCCAGCTGGAGGACGGGGATGCTGCTCTCATGGATGTGGTCCAGGGCCTGTTCCCCGACCGGCAGAACGACTTCGTCCTCAGCGTAGGGGACAGCGATGTGGCCTTGATCCACCAGTTGCCGGAGAGCAGCGGCGAGAAGGAGATCCAGCGGGTAGCCGGCCTGCTGGAGGACAGCCTGCGGGTTGGCGGAGACGGCCGTGTGGTGGTGGGCATCGGCACCGTGGCTCTGCACCTGCGGGATCTGGCCAAGAGCTACAAGGAGGCACAGATCGCCATCGAGGTGGGCAAGGTCTTCGATACGGAGAAGTACATCATCAACTATGAGAACCTGGGCATCGGGCGGCTCATCTATCAGCTGCCCACCACCCTGTGCGAGATGTTCCTGGTGGAGGTCTTCAAGAAGAATCCCATCGACTCTCTGGATCAGGAGACATTGTTTACCATCCACAAATTCTTTGAGAACAATCTGAACGTGTCCGAGACCGCCCGGAAGCTGTTCGTCCACCGGAACACCCTGGTGTACCGGCTGGAGAAGATCAAGAAGCTCACGGGGCTGGACCTGCGGGAGTTTGACGACGCCATCACCTTCAAGGTGGCGCTGATGGTCAAGAAGTACCTCACCAGCAGGGGAATCGACGCGTAACACCCGATAATGGATAAGGCCCGGAGGCATTTGCCTCCGGGCCTTTGGCTCAGTCTCCCGGTCCCGGGTAGATGACTTTCCCGATGTTCCAGTTCCGTGCCACCCGGCGGGCGGCGTCCATGCGCTCGTCTTCGTTCCTGAAGGAGAGTTCGGCGGTATGGCTGCCGCAGTCCACGCACTGCACGTACAGGCACCAGCCGCCTTCCTCTTCGATAACGCCCGCGCCGTGACAGCAGGGGCAGTCCTGCAATTCGATCTCTTCAAAGGGGTTCATAGGCAGACCTCCCGATTATATTTGCAAGAGAATCATACCACAAAGCCTTATGAAAGGGCAACCCCTATCTTGTGGAAAAGGATCGTCCGTCGGGGTAAACGGCCGCTTCCCCGTCTCCGGTGAATCCCTGGAACTGTGTTTCCAGAGTATAGGTACCGGCGTCCGGCAGGGTCAGGCGGCGCTCCTGATATTTTGCGCTGCCGAAGGCGTACACCACCTCGCCCGCCTCGTCCAGCAGGGTCACCTCCATGACGCCGCTCTCCGTGCGGGTGGAGATGCGGACCCGTATGCGTTCTCCCGCTTCCACGGGGAAGGAGACATCTGCGCTGCCGGTCTCCGGAGAGGAGAAGGAGCGGTGTATTTCCGCCAGCGGACTTGGCCGCGTGAACAGCCAGGCCGCCAGCAGGACGGCGGCCACTGCCAGCACGCCCGCCGCAGCGTGCTTCTTCTTGATATGGCCGCCCATCAATAGACCTCCAGGTTTCCGCTGACGGTTTCCGCCTCGATTTCGCACCCACCGCCCTCATAGATGTATGTCCCGTTCTTCGAACTGGGCCGGCTGGTACTGTCGGGAACTGTCAAATCGCCGGAAACCGTCTTGAAATCCAGCGTAAAGCCCTGCTCGTAGAGGGGAAGGGAGAGGGTGGTGTTTCCGCTGGTACTTCCCAGGGTAATCTTCTGAAGGAGGGAACTGTCTGTCCAGATCCGGATATCCCCGCTGACGGTCCGCGCCGCGAGAGAACCCGTGGTATCAGCCGCCGTGAAGTCAATGTCTCCGGAGGTAGAGGAGATGCGGGCGCTGTCGAACCACAGGTTCCCGCAGATATCACCGCTGGTAGTGGATGCCTCCACCTGGTCGGACTCCAGCGTCTGTAAGATCAGCATTCCGCTGGTGGAAGAGAAATCGCTGGTCTGGGCATAGCAGTCTGTCACGGTGATATCCCCGCTTACGGAGGATGCCCGGAGGGTATCCGCTTCCAGTCCGATCATCCGCACGGCGGCAGAAGTCGTTGCAACGTCCAGCTCGCCCATCAGTCCCTCGGGGACCAGGACCGTCAGCCACTTCTGTCCCTTCACGTTGCCGACGCCCACGCTGCTGCGGTAGCGCACGGTCAGAACGCCGTTCTCCAGGCTGGTCTCCATGCGGGTCCGGTCGCTCAGCTCGTTCTCGGCATACTCCTGCACCATGAGGTTGCTCTCGTTCCAGCTCTGGATGAAGACCAGGCCGGCGGACCACTGGATGTCAATGGTCTTTACGTCATTGGCATCAAACCAGGTTTCGCCCTCGGTGTACATAAAACCCTCATCATAGGGAGCATTCTGGTAATAGCCCATGTCCTCCACTATCGCTTCCTCTCCCGCATCCCAATCCGGAACAGGGATGGACTCGGTCGCGTCGTTACCACCGTAGTGGTTCCAGCGCCAGCGGTTCACCGAGCCGATGGCGGCAATAATGGCGATGACCAGCGCAACGGCCCACAGAGAGATATGGAGGGTCTTCCGCCAGCTGGACTGTTTGGGGACCTGATAGGCTCTGGCGCCTCCGCCGCCTCCCCCAAGGCGGGAAGCGTCCGGATAGGCGGGAGGGGTGACAGGCCGCTGGTCCGGGGGCGTGTAGGGCAGGCCCTCCTCCTCCAGAATCCGGCGGGCGATGGTCTCCACATCCTCCATGCCGGCCACGGCCTCCTCCTCGCTCATGCCCTCCTCCATGCGGTCGGCAAGCATCTCGGCGTAATAGGTCAGGTGCTGCTCCACCTGCTCCTTTGTCATGCCATACAGGTGGTGGTATAGATCATTCAGAAACTGCACACGTGTCATCTCCGGCACACTCCTTTATCAACTGATATACCCGTTGGATCTCCGGCCAGCTGGCTAAGAACTGGTCGATGACCCCCACGCCCCCGGGGGTGATGCGGTAAAATTTCCGCAGCCTGCCGCTGTGTTCCACGGTGTAGACGGTCAGGCATCCGCCGCTCTCCAGCCTCCGCAGGATGGGGTAGAGGGTCGATTCGGAGATCTCGATACAGCCGGACAGATCCTTGATGATCTGGTAGCCGTAGGAGTCTCCTCTCCGCAGCAGGGACAACACACAGACGTCCAGCAGTCCGCGCTTGAGCTGTGGATCGATCATTTCTATGCCCCCTTTCGCATAATACTATACAACGCATAGTGCATCTTGTCAAGAAGTATTTTAGCGTGTTGCTAAAAAAAGAATGGCGGCGCAAAATGCGCCGCCGCTTCTGCGTCGGGAGGGTTATTGTCCGCCCACCATTTCCGGAAGGTCCTGAGGGGACACTCTGTCCGTGATGTTCCAGCGGCACAGGGCGTACAGGCTCTGGGGCAGGCCGACTTTGCGGTCTGGGGATGGTTGGTCTCGTTATAGCTGTCCCAGCGGAAAACGGGGTCCGCCAGAATATTGACGGCGGGAAGGACTGCCGGCAGCACGACGGCAACGGGCAGCATGAACCGCAGCTGCTTTTTTCGTCTCATCATGGGCTTGACTCCGTAAGAGCCTGTTTAATATCTCAACGAGTGCGGATTGGCGAGTGGATTTTTTGTCCAGCGAGGCAAAAAGCCGCAGCAATCCTGACGGATTGTAAGGGTTTTTAACGAAGTCTGGGCGGAAAATCCGCCGTCAAGACGTGCGCGGGGAGATATTAAACAGGCTCTCAGCATGGCGCTGACTGCTTCCAGGCGGCGGAGGCATCCGCCCCCGCCGCCTGGAAAATGTGGTATGATCTGCCGGTTATTTGCACAGCGCGGCGGTGTCCATGGCGATCATCAGCTCCTCGTTGGTGGGGATGATGAAAATCTTGACCTTGGAATCGGGAGCGGAGACGTCCAGCTCCTTGCCGCGGACCTTGTTCTTCTCCGTATCCATCTTCACGCCCATGTACTCCAGCCCCTCACAGATGTGTTCCCGCATATCGGTGGAGTTCTCGCCCACGCCGGCGGTGAACACGATGGCATCCACGCCGCCCATGGCGCTGGCGTAAGCGCCGATGAACTTGCGCACTTCATAGGCAAACTTGTCCAGAGCCAGCTGGGCGCGCTCGTTGCCCTTGGCGGCGGCATCGTCCAGATCCCGGAAGTCGGAGCTGACGCCGGAGATGCCCAGCACGCCGGACTTCTTGTTGAGGATGTTCAGCATCTCTTTAATGTCATAGCCGTACCGGCCCATGAGGTACTCCAGAATGGTGGCGTCCACGTCGCCGGAGCGGGTGCCCATGGGGAAGCCGGCGAGGGGCCCCAGGCCCATGGTGGTGTCCACGCACTTGCCGTCCACCACGGCGGACAGGGAGGAGCCGTTGCCCAGGTGGCAGCAGATTACCTTGCTGTGATCCGGATTGCCCAGCATGTCGATGGCCCGGGCGGAGACATAGCGGTGGCTGGTGCCGTGGAAGCCGTAGCGGCGGACGTCGTCCTTCTCATAATACTCGTAGGGGATGGCGTAGATGTACGCCTTGGGGGGCATGGTCATGTGGAAGGCGGTATCGAATACGGCCACCTGGGGCGTCTTGGGCATGATCTTCTGGCAGGCCTCGATGCCCATGAGGTTGGCGGGGTTGTGGAGGGGCCCAAGGGGGATGCACTTCTTGATGGCCTCGATGCAGGCGTCGTCGATGATGCAGCTGGCGGTGAAGGCCATGCCGCCGTGGAGGACACGGTGGCCCACAGCGGCAATCTCATCGGTGGAGGAGATGACGCCCTTGGCGGGGTCCACCATGATGTCCAGCACTGCCTGGATGGCCTCGTTGTGGGTGGGCATGGGGATATCCTGCTTCACGTCCTCACGGCCGGGGACCTTGTGGGTCAGGCGGCCGTCGATGCCGATGCGCTCGCACAGGCCCTTGGCGAACACCTCGCCGCCCTCGGATTCCATGAACTGATACTTCAGGGAAGAGCTGCCCGCGTTGATGATCAGGATCTTCATCTGTTGTTTCTCCTTGTATTGTTATTGTTTTGTCATTTTTGTTTCCAGCCTGTCTCTTGATTTTTTCGCAGGAGACAGCTAGAATGGTATAGCCGAAGCACTTGAAAAAAGGCAAAATTCAGCGGATGAAATGGACCACAGCACCGTTGCCGTCCCTGACGGGGGGGCAGCACGTCCGGATTCCCGCCCCGCTGCGATCCATTTTCGTCGCCTCCTTTTTACCCTTTCTCAAGCGCACCGGCTATACCACCCCATATTGTAGACTATTTGTGCCGGTCAGGCAACTGTTTTTTGGGAACTTTTCCAAAAAATTTGCAGACTGGCTGTTTAAGGAGGCAGAGCGTGGCCGTTGCGGGCGTGATCGCGGAATACAACCCCTTTCACCGGGGCCATGCCTGGCAGCTGGAGGAGCTGCGCCGCCGCCTGGGGACGGATGTCCCCGTTGTTGCCTGTATGAGTGGGAACTTTGTTCAGCGGGGGGATTTCGCCCTTCTGAACAAACACAGCCGGGCGGAGATGGCCCTGATGGGCGGCGTGGATCTGGTCCTGGAGCTTCCGACGCCCTGGGCCGCTGCAGGAGCGGAGCGGTTTGCCCAGGGAGCGGTGGCGGTGCTGGCCGCCTCCGGCGTGGTGACCCACCTGGCCTTTGGCTGCGAGAGCGAGGAGCTGGCGCCCCTGCAGGCGGCGGCGGAGGGTCTGGAGCGGGCGGAATACCCGGAAAAACTGCGGGAAATAGCTGGAAAGGGAATCTCCTTTGCAGCGGCCAGACAGCAGGCGCTGGAGGAGCTTTCAGGGGCGGCGGGATGCCTCTCCCGGCCCAACAATGCCTTGGCGGTGGAATATTTGCGGGCTTTGCGGGCGCAGGGAAGCCTGATGGAGCCCCTGGCTCTGCCCCGGGTGGGGGCGGGCCATGACAGCGGAGTAATATGCGCGTACCCCTCTGCCTCCGCCATCCGGGAGGCGGTCCTGGGGGGAGAGGACTGGCGGGCCCTTCTCCCGGAGGAGTCCGGGGCGGTCCTTTCCCGGGAAATAGCGGCTGGGCGGAGCCCGGCGTGCTGGAAAAACTGCCAGCGGGCCATTCTGGCCCGTCTGCGGAGTATGGAGGAGGAGGACTTCCGCCTCTATGACGGGGGAAATGAGGGGCTGTACCACCGGTTTTATGCCGCCGTCCACAGCGCGGCAACGGTGGAGGAGCTTTTGAGCAGGGCGAAGACGAAGCGGTATCCCATGGCGCGGCTGCGCCGGATGCTGGTGCAGGCTTATCTGGGGGTCCCCCAGGCCTCTCAAGGGGAGACGCCGCCCTACATCCGGGTGCTGGGGGCCGGCCCGCGGGGCCGGGAGCTGCTGGGACAGATGCGGAAGAGCGCCTCCCTGCCGGTGGTGATCCGGCCGGGAAGCGTGCGGCGGATGGGCGAAGAGATTCAGCGGGTCTTTGACCGGGAGTCCCGGTGTACGGACCTGTACGCGCTGGCCTGTCCCGACCTGAGGCGGGCGCTGCCGGAGCGGGAGTACGCCTCCGGTCCGGTAATGCGCTGACGTGCCGAGAAAAGGAGATGCCTATGTTGAAAAAGAGACTGTTTGTGCTGCTGGCGGCCTGGGCGGTGTTCCTGACCGCCTGCTCAGGACTGGCCATGTCGGACCCGGCTCCGGCAGTGGGGGGCAGCCTGCCTGAGCCTCTGGAGGCTAAGGTATTTGTGAAGCCGGAATATGAGATCCTGCCCTTTACCTCCGGCAGCCAGATCCGGGCGGAGGACGAGACGGTGGTGGCCCACTGCAGCTATCAGGTCATTCTTCTCGGCCTCCAGAATGAGGAGGACGTTTCCCCTGAGGCTGCGGAGGCCGCGGCGCGGAACGTAGCGGTTTTCAACGAAAAAATGCGGACGGTACACACGGAGCTGGCGGAACAGGGTACGGTTTTTGGTGAGGACGCAGTTGCCGCATATGAGGAATTTGGTTCTCTCGCGGCGGAATATGAGGACGACGCGGATATCGGCGCGGATTTCTGCGGGGATATCGTCTCCGCTGTGCTGCGCCGCAGCAGCTACACCGGCGGCGCACATCCCAACCGGTATGCGGCAAGCTATCTCTTTGATTTGACTGCGGGGCAGTTCATTGATCCTACCCAGGTGGCCGACGACCCGGAGGCTTTCCGCACGGGGGCGTCGGAGCTTCTGCTGGAGAAGGCGGCGGCCCACAGAGATCAGGAGGCCTTCTGGCAGGATTATGCCAGTATTCTCTCCCGCTGGAATGAGGGGACGGTGCGGTTTGACAGCGAGGGGATGTGGGTGATCTATTCCCCATATGAGCTGGGACCCTATGCCATTGGCGATGTGGAGCTGGTCCTGAGCTGGGAGGAGCTGGAACCGCTGATCGGTCCCGGCGGCATGGCCAAGCTGGGAAGAGGCATCACGGAGTAGGAACTCAGGTGTTCCGGCGGAGGAAGGGCTTTGTGTGTCAACAAAGATGCTTTGCATCTTTGTTGAGTGAAGGACCGTCATTCGGCTGATGCCGAAGGACCGGCCCGGCGGCCCAAAGGCCGCCCCGCTTCGCTCTGCGCCTCGGTTGTGCGCCAAAGGCGCACAATTCGACGCTCGCTCCGCGCAAAGAGTTTTTCCAAGGCACATGTCCTTGGAAAAACGATTGGATTGTATTTGCCGCCTGCGGGCGGCAAACTCCCGTGGGGACGCCAAAGGCAGCCTTAGGGCTTTGGCGGGCTTCGCCTTCCCAACGCTTGCAGAGGGCTTTTTTGATAGGATGTGTCCCGGCGGAGGAAGGGCTCTGCCGGGACTTTTTTCAGGAAAATTCGCCGCCGGAGAGCAAGAAATGAGTGGCAATTTCCGGCGGGCTATGGTATAATATCCGAAAAAAGGCGGGAAACCCTTGGTATTCAAGGGGTTCCCGCCTTTTGTGTTACTAACTTGTTATCAATTCAATATTGAATTTGAGTTCTGATATTGTTTTGTGCGTGTAGACCCGTTCGCCGGTTCCCTTGGATTTATGCCCCATAAGCCGGTCAATACAAACCTTGTTTGCCCCGGCAGAATCAAGCCTTGATCTGAATGTGTGGCGGCACTCATGCGGGGTATGCTCCATTTGCAGCGCGTCCATGACCGCGCCCCAAAATACCCGGTATTGCGTTTCGTTCAGCTTCTTCCCGTTGTGCTCAAAGAGATAGCCGCCCTTTGATTGGGCAATGCGATTTTGAACGATGGTTGAAATTTTACTATGTACCGGGACAAGGCGATTTTTCCCGGCTTCCGTCTTTGTCCCGCCCATGATAACCGTTACCCCTTCCACCTCTTGAACACTGGACACTTTCAGCGCAAGCATTTCAGAAATCCGAAAGCCAGTATACAGGAAGAACAACACACTATCAGCCCACGGGAAAAATTGGTTTTCCCACAGCCGGGAAACTTCTTCATCCGTGAAGGGCAGCTTGGACGTTTCCGGGATCGGTGCGGAGGTTAAGAGGGTGGAACAGCATTTTGTGATAATGTCCAGTTCCATAGCAAAGCGATCCAGATGCCCAAACAAATTCTTGATTGCCCCTTGCGTGGAGTATCCGCAGCCGCAGCTATCAATACAGTCCTGCATTTGGTATGATTTGATTTGGTTGTACTTCATGCCATACAGAGCCTTGCAATGCTTATAGGCCGAACAGAGGGAAGCGGCGTTTGAGGTTCCCAATTTGGGCATACGCTTTTCCTTCCACAACTCAAAGAGGGCCGCAAGGGTAATTTTGTCCGCTTCAATGTCCCATGGGGATTTATTGTATTCCGCAAGCATTATCATTCCCGCTTCTTTGGTGGGAGCATACCCGATGTTGACATAGACGGGATGCCCCTTTTCGTTGAAACGGGAGGTTTTGCGGACGGCGTAAGGATTGCGCCGGTTCCCTGACAGGCGTACAACCGTACCGTATCCGTTTGGATTTTTCAAAATACACACTCCATTCTTGCTTTTTCAAGGATGAAGTGATATAATCAAAATTGCCTTTCTGACAATTCACTTCATCCATGATTGTGATTGGCAACCGGCCCCTGACCGCTGCAACGGTTGGGGGTCAATTTTTTTGCCCATTTCTTGAAATTAACTATTCAAATATTGCTGACGGTTCCAGTTCTCCAAATTCATCTTGCACCGCCTGTAACCATTGCGACACAACGGTTTGCGTTCTATCGGTTCAAGTTCAGGTTGTCTATTCTCTTATATATTATTTTTCTAATCACTACAAAATTGCGATTTCTGAAAATGAAAAATAATAAGAAATTGCAAGTAACTTGAACCACTTGAACCGCTAACCGTGAAACCGTTGCGGCGCAATGGTTTAGAGCGGTGCAAGATGCCTGTTTTTATCTTGGACTTAACTTCCCCCTATCTTGGACTGAAATCAACATAGATCGTGTTCCCTATGCGCGCCGTGATTCTTTTTGGGTGGCGTACTTATCAGCCGCAAGCATATCTTCCAAAATTTGATATGCCCTTGCAAATAGGATCGTGCGATCTTCATCGTCCAGTTTGGCATATCCGGCCAGCAGCTTAGAAATTTTTTCTCGATCCCGTTCGCTAAAGGTCAAATACTGATGGAGCCTTTCCGCAGTTGCTTCCCCGTAATGCTCCCCAATGAAATCCCACATTCCCGTTTCTGCTTCCAGCTTTTCAACGTCAAATTGTTGGTCGAATTCTTCCCAGCCCATAATATAAGACGGCGTTGTTTCTAATGCGTCCGCTATTGCCTTAATTCTGGATTGGGTTAGATCACGGGAGCCGACTTCAATTTTGTTTATTGATGAACGGGATTTGTACCCTAATCGTTTAGCAAGTTCGTCTTGCGAAAGGTTTAATTCTTCCCGCCTTAACTTAATGCGTTCTCCGATAGTCAAACCCTTCACCCCCTTTCTAAATCCTATTATAATAGCTTGTGGGCGGGTTGTCAACAAATTTTAATTTTTTTTGAAAAAGCTGTTGACAAGATGCCAACATCGTGCTATACTGCCAACTGTAGACAAGATGCCAACAAAAATCATGGATGAAGTGAAGCCCTTGCAGGGGCCGAACAAAAATGATATGGAAACAGAACTTCAAGCGGCTTTTGAAAATATTCTTTGGTTCGTCAATGCCTATCTTGCTAATGCGGGGGCCGGGGACTTCACTGGGGAAGATGTGACAATCACTTTCAACCGTGACATGATGATGGATGAGGGGCAGATTATTGCCAACATTCAGAATTCCACGGGGATTCTCTCTAAAGCAACGTTGGTTGCACAACATCCATGGGTTGACGATGTTGAAAGTGAACTTTCAAAAATTGAGGAAGAAGAACAGAAAGCGCGGGAAGATATGTTCAATCAGGCCATTTTCCCCAATGGCGGCGGGAACGATCCCTTCCAGCGAAAACAGGGCAGCGCGGCAGATGGGAAAGGCGGCGTGAAGGATGGCGGCGAATAACCCCAATGCGGCCTATTGGCAAAAGCGGTTTAAGGCCATTGAGAATCAGGCCAATTTGACCGGGGCCGACAGCCTTTCCTACATAACCGCCCAATATCAGCAAGCCGCGAAAGAGATTGAAGCACAGATTTCAACGTGGTATGTTCGGTTCGCCAAAAACAACGGTATTTCCATGCACGAAGCGAAACAGGCCCTTGCTGGTTCTGATTTGGCAGAATTCAAATGGACGGTACAGGACTATATCAAATACGGGGAAGAAAACGCGCTTAACGGCCTTTGGATGCAGCAGCTTGAAAACGCTTCCGCGAAATGGCACGTTACAAAGCTGGAAGCCCTGCAACTGCAAAATCAGGCCACGATTGAAGCCCTATTCGGGAAGCAATATCAATCCCTTTCCGGGGCATTGGGTTACGTCTATCAGGGCAGCTATTACCATTCCTGCTATGAAGTGCAAAAAGCCTTTGAAATGGGCTGGAATATTGCCGCCTTGGATGATAACAAGCTATCGGCCATTCTTTCAACCCCGTGGACAAAGGACGGCAGCACTTTTTCCGATAGGCTTTGGACAAATAAGCAAAAGCTGATTCAGGAAACCCAAAACACCTTGACGCAGGGGATCATGACCGGCAAAGCCCCGGACAAGATGATTAAAGAAATTCAAGCCAAAATGAATACTTCCAGAGCGAACGCCGGACGGCTTGTAATGACTGAATCGGCGGCAATGTCCGCTATGGGGCAAAAGGACGCTTTCGGGGAATTGGGCGTTGAAGAATTTCAGATCGTGGAAACGCTGGATCATGTCACTTGCGAGGTATGCGCCGAAATGGACGGGCAGCATTTCCCTATGTCTGATTATGAAATCGGCGTGACCGTCCCCCCCTTTCATCCATGGTGCAGGGGGTGTACTTGCCCATATTTCAACGATGAATTCACGGCGGATAGTGAACGCATTGCACGGGCGGCAGACGGTACGCAATACTACGTTCCCGGCGATACCAGCTATCAGGAATGGAAAGCCGCCTTTGTGGATGGGGACAAATCAGGCTTTGATGTGGCGACAAACAGTAAATCCGGCCTTACGTCCTACAAGAAACCGGCCCCGCCAGAGCCGCAACCAGCCCCCAAAAAGGAGTACATGACGAAAAAGAAACTGGAAGGGCTGATTGCGGACGCTGATACCCAAATAACGGATTTGCAAGAGCAATTCAAGGTTGCAACCGGGGGATGGACGTATGAAGAACTGATTAAGGATTTCGGCAGTATGGAGGATTTCACCGATGGCAGCGATTTAGCCGCCCTGAAATCCATTCAGGATCAGATCAGCCAAATCACGGCCCAAAAGGATCAATGGCAGGAAGCCTTAAATGAAAAGCTGGTTGCCGCCGAAATGAAGAAGCTGAAAAAAGAATCCCTTTTACTGCAAGATCAGGTTGACGCTTTCGATATTAAGACCTATTCGGGCATTTGGAAGGACGATGTTACAACCGCCGAATGGTTGTCAAAGCATGGTTCTATTCAGGCTAAAAAGGATTATTTCACCAATAAGCTGCTAAATGCGGTTGATTTGGATGAAATGAACAAGTGGAAAGACTTGATCCAGCAGCTTGAAGAATTTGACGTTGAGGGCAAGGCTTACTATGACTTGCAATCACAGTTGAAGAAAATTCAAGGGGATTTGCAATTACTTCAAAATGGTGGTAAAATAGACGATACCGCCGCAGCATATACACAGGCCCGGAAGGATGCCGCATTGTGGGCCAAAAGCACACGGGCCGCAGATGATAGGTTGCGGGAAGTGTGTGGGCAAGTGTGGCAGGGGGCCAGCCGCAGCGAACGACACGCGATCTATGACTATACCAGCGGATCGGGCAAATTCAACCGGCCCTTGTCCGGGTTTGAAAAGCCCTATTCTATGCCCGGTTCTGGATGGGAGCAAAAGTATTTCAAAGGGCCGGGGCAAGTCTGGATTGACTATGAAGGAGCCGGGGACGAAATCCGGGAAATGACGGAATTGATTAGCCGCTCTACTTATGAATTTGGAGCAAGCACAAGCGGCGGCAAGGGCCGCGCTGGAAAAGCACCATTACAAGGACGTTTGCAGCGTTGTCCAGTATCAGGACACAAAAGACCCGAAAACCAAACTTACCAGGAAGCAGGAAGTGACCGTTTTAGAGAATCAGCCGTGTAAGCTATCCTTTGAAACGGTCAAGGGCGCGGAGGGGACGGACACGGCAACCGCCCTTTCGCAGATTATCAAGCTATTCATTGCCCCGGAAGTAACGATTTCCCCCGGTTCTAAAATCGTGATAACCCACGAAGGGCGCACGGGGGAATACAGTCAATCCGGGATTCCCGCCGTTTATCCTACACACCAAGAAATTGTGCTGACCGTCTTTGAAAGGTGGGCATGATGAAATTTGGCAACTGTAATTTGGGCGGCTTGAAGAAACTTCAAGAAAAATTAAACAAGGTGCAGCAATCGGACATGGACGCATTTTTAACCGCTTGCGCGAAAGAACTTGCCGCCCGTCTATTGCGTGAGGTTATCCGCGCTACCCCCGTAGGCGATTATTCAACGGAAATTGAAGTAACCGCAAAGAAGGATTCCAAATACCACAAAAAGGGCGAAACCTATACTAAGCGCGTAAACAAAACCGGCAAGACGGGCGGCACATTGCGCCGGGGCTGGACTTCCAAAACCCATAAGGAAGCGGAACAGGGGACGGGCAGCGGCCTTTCCAGTGTGGCCGAATTTCTGGATAAGATAACCGTTACCCATACCGGGAATACCTATCGCATTGAGATTGTAAACCCGGTTGAATACGCTTCCTATGTGGAGTTTGGACACAGGACGGTGGATCATAAAAAGTGGGTGCAGGGTAAATTCATGGTTTTTGACGCACAAAACAAATTCCCCTGTATTGCGGAAGGAATTCTTGCGATTACGGGCGGTGTATGCGCGGCTGAATTTTTCTTTATTACGAACGATTGGCGAACGGATACCGTCATTCAGGGCGCGGCCAATATCGCCAGCGGCTTTGTGAGCGCGGAAACCCAATTTATCACAAACGACAGCCAAACCTTGCACACGATCCAGAGCGCGGCACAACAGGCCGGGGGCATGGTAGATAGTGCAATCGTGGTAATTACAAACGACTTCAATGAAAATTTCACTATACGGGGTGCGGATACCATTAGGAGCGGCACGGTAGCAGCGGAAACCATTGAAGTAAAAGAAAATTGAAAGGAATGAAAAGCGATGGCAGAATTTAGTAAGCTGGTAGTGACCCGGAAGGGGCAAGCCCTGATTGCGAAAATTCTTGCGGGAACGGCAACGGACATTGATTTTGTATCGGTGGCCGCTTCCGACGCTTCCTATTCGGTGGACGAATTGGAGGGGCTGGAAAGTCTTTCGGCAATCATGCAAGAATCGGAAATTTCCCGCAAGACCCGGACAAATGAAGTAGCGGTGAAGGTGGAAACGGCCTTTTCCAATACTGACTTGACCGTGGGCTATCATATGCGGACGTTGGGCCTGTTTGCCAACGATCCCGATGAAGGGAAGATTCTCTATGCGGCTACGGTGGAAACGTCCGGCAACTGCTATATGCCGCCTTACAACGGGATCACGGTATCCGGCGCGTATATCCAGCTTATCACAACGGTAGGCAATGCGGACAACGTTTCCCTTGAGGTCAACCCCGGCGCGATTGCAACGATTGGAGATATTCAATATTTGCAGACGCAGATCAATGACATCAAAATTTTTATCGGTTTGGATGAAGAAGGAGCCGGGGGCCACATGACCGCAGCCGTAACCGATGAAACGGGCGTTCATGGATTGCGGTACAAAAATGATGAACTACAAATCAAAACGATGGAGGACGGTAAGGAAAAATGGACGGCGGCAGGGGGCGGGGCCAGCGCGGTCAATGTCCACAATGAAGATGAAGAAGCCCATGCCGATATTCGACGTGCGGTGAAAAACGCGCAGGATGCCGCAGACAAGGCCGTAGAAGCCATTTCAAAGATTGCCTATACCGTAGACGTGGTTCCCACGCAAAACGGCAGCTTGACCTATACAGGGGGCGTACTGACCCCGGTATGGAACAGCTTCAACCCGGCCACGCTGAAAATCAGCGGCCAGACCAGCGGAACGGATGCCGGGACATACAACGCCGTTTTCACGCTGGAAGAAAATTATACATGGAGCGACGGGACGAAAGACCCGAAAACAGTGCAATGGGTTATCAACCGGGCAACCATTTCCGTTCCCACGCAGAGCAACAGCCCGGTTTACAACGGCAGCGCACAAACCCCGGCATGGAACGGATACGAAAGTGGGAAAATGACCCTTGGCGGGACAACCACGGGAACAAACGCCGGTACATACCCGGCAGCTTTTACCCCCGGCGCAAATTTCCAGTGGCCGGACGGCAGCACGACAGCGAAAACGGTAAATTGGAGCATTGGCAGGGCAGCGGGAAGCCTGACTTTGAGCAAAAGCAGCCTTGCCTTGAATGCCGCAAAATTATCGGATACGTTTACCGTGACCCGCGCCGGAAGCGGCGCAATTTCGGCCACGTCCAGCAATCCCAGTGTTGCCACGGTGAGCGTGGCCGGGAATGTAATTACCGTGACCGGCAAGGCAAAGGGCAGCGCGACAATTACGGTGAAGGTGGCCGCAGATACCAACTATAACGCGCCGGGTGATAAGACGTGCAGTGTGACCGTTACAATGCCCACAAGCACGTTTAACGATAACACATGGGCAACCATCAAGGAAGCGTCTGACGCTGGTACAGGGGCCAATTATTGGGCCGTGGGGGATGAAAAGACGCTGACCCTTAACGGCACGGTACAGGGGTACACATTCAACAATCTTTCCATCAAGGCTTTTATTTTGGGGTTCAATCACAATGCAACCCGTGAGGGCGGCAACCGTATTCATTTCCAGATTGGAAAAATTGGGAGCGCGGCGGTTGCCCTTTGCGACAGCAAGTATAACAACAGCGGATCAGATGCCGGATTCCGCATGAATCAGAGCAACACCAATAGCGGCGGCTGGAACGGCAGCTATATGAGAAAGACGGTATTGGGTAACAGCGGCACTCCGACAAGCCCCCCGGCAAACAGCCTTATGGCGGCTTTACCGGCTGATTTAAGGGCGGTCATGAAGTCCACGACAAAGTACACGGACAACACGGGCGGGGGCAGCGACAACGCTTCCTATGTGACCGCAACGACGGATTATCTTTTCCTTTTGGCAGAGTTTGAAGTATTCGGGCAAAGGTACGGTGCAAACAGCGCAGAGCAGAATTACCAAAAGCAATATGATTACTACAAGGCTGGAAATTCCCGTGTTGCTTATAATCATACCGCCGTGACCACGGCGGTGTGGTGGTGGCTTCGTTCCCCTAATTACAACAACAGCAATAACTTCCG